>Ga0187809_10001595_pt1 | contig 10340 bp, 10 predicted proteins | sample NC_wetland_sal_i_8_FD_132415 | JGI IMG/M metagenome (GOLD analysis project Ga0187809, IMG submission 132415) | Wetland sediment microbial communities from Neuse River Estuary, North Carolina, USA - ASW_4 | ecosystem: Environmental > Aquatic > Freshwater > Wetlands > Sediment | place: USA: North... | reverse complement strand
GTGAGGGGGGTGCTCTCCCGCTGAGCTAACCGCCCGGGCCACCAAGCGTGGCGGGTAGAGAAAATGCGCCGGATAGGGTCAAGCGATCCGGCGCATCCTGTTCTCTTTGCAGCGATTTGGGGCGCCGCGCGGCGGCGTCCCGGGTCAGTTCCGCGTCTGCGGCTCGTCTGCGCCCGCGCGCGGCGACTGCGATTGCAGGGCGCGGATGCGGTCGGCGAGGTTGCCGCCGGCCGGCGCATCGGCCGCCAGCGTCACGTCGCCATGCACCGTGACCGGCGCGCTGGCCGCCGCCACGGCGCGGTCGCGGGCGCTCTCGGCGGCGAGGATCGCGTCGATCGTCGAGTTCGGGCCCTCGAGCGTCGAGGCGAGCCGCGCCACTTCGGCCGCGACGTCGTTGATGCGCTCGCGCAGCAGCGCGTTCTCGACGCGCTCGTTCGCCCAAGTCTCTTCGGTCTCGCGCTTCATGTTGGCGAGGTCGCGGGCGATCCGGTCGCGGTCTTCCTTGGTGTGGTCGAGCTCGGCGGCAAGCTGCGCGTTCTCGGCCTTGAGTTTCTGCGTCGCCGAGGACGAGCGGCCGTCGAGTTCGGCGATCGCCGTGCGCAGGTCGGCTTCGGTTTTCTGCGCGGTTTCCATCTGCCCGCGGATCTGGCGCAGCTCGAAATCGCTTTCGGTGAGGAGGCGGGTCTGTTCGGTCAGGCGGTTCTCGAGGTCCTGGGCGCGGCGGCCAAGGATTTCGGCTTCGGTGGTCTGCGCCACCAGCGCCTGCTCCAGCTCCGACACGCGACGGCCGAGGTTCTCGACCTTGCCGCGCTCTTCCGACAACTCCTGCGTCGCGGCCTTGAGCTCGACGCGCTCGGCGTCGCGGCGGTCCTCGACGACGCGCAGATCGTTGCCGGCTTCGGTCAGGCGCGTCTTGAGCGCGTCGACCTGCTCCTTCAGCGCGACGATCTCGACGCGCTGCGAATCCGCAAGCGACGACTTCTCGTCGTACTGGCCCATGAAGCGGGCGAGCTCGGCTTCCTTCTCGGTCAGCGCGCGCTGCGCCTCGAGCATGGTGTTGGTCTTGACGGCGAATTCTTCCTCGGTCGCGCGCAGCTGGTCGCGCAGCGCCTTGTCGCGCGCTTCGAGCGCGAAGATCGTGGCGGTCTTCTCGCCGAGTTCGATCTTGAGGCGGTTGATGGCGTCGCTCTTCTTGCCGAGTTCGGCGAGCTGGCCGGTGCTCTTCATCTTGAGCTGCTCGACGCTCATTTCGAGCCGGCGCGTCGACATCGCGAATTCGGCGCGGAGCTGGTCCTTGTCGGCCTGGATCTCGGCCATGGACAGCGGGGTCGCGGCTTCGAGCCGGCGCATGGTCAGCCGGACGGCGCGATTATGGACGAGCGGAACGACGACGAGCCCGATCAGGGCGGCAACAAGAAAGCCGATCCCGAAATACATGATCGGTTCAATCATGGAACTGCGCCTCCAAAGCGACCCTACCCGGTAACCCCATGCGACCTTGACACGGTAAGGTGGTGCCCACCAGCGCAAGCCGAGATTAACCTAAACCCGGCGCCGCGTCGCGGTCGCCGGGTTCGGGCGCATCGAAAAATTGCGAATTACGCGGTGCGGCGTGTCAGAACGGGTTCCACGTCGCCTGCGGCGTGAATTTGAGATAACCGACGTTTGCGCCGAGCCGGAAACCGACGCCTGAGCGGATCGGCACCAGCACGATGTTGTTCGCGGTCAGCGCCGTCATGCCGAATCCGCCGATGAAATAGGCCGAACCGTCGATGCCGGCGAAACGCTGATAGATCGCTTCGGTCGCCGGCAGGTTGTAAACGAGCATCATCGTGCGCGCGCCTTCGCCGCCCGTGTCGAAGCCGATCGACGGCCCTTCCCAGAACACGCGGCGGTCGCCGGCATTGCGGGTGTAGAGCTTGCCGTCGCCATAGCGCAGGCCGACAACGAAGGCGCCGGAACCTTCCTGGCCGAGGATGTAGCCGTTCGGCTCGCCCCAGCGGCTGACCGCCTTCTCGACGACCTGGGCAAGCCCGCGCGAAACGGTGCCGAAGAACTTGTGACCCTCGTGCACGATCTCTTCCGGGCGGAAGGTGTCGCGGCTGTGCCGCTGCGGCGGCGGTCCGGGCAATTGCTGCGGCGGCTGCGAATATTGCTGCTGTGGCGGGGGCGAATACTGCTGCTGCGGCGGGGGAGAATATTGCTGCTGCGGGGGCGGGGCGTATTGCGGCTGGGCGCTCTGGGCGGACGCAGAGCCGGCTCCAAAGCCGGCGAGGCAAAGGCTCAAGGCCGCCAGCCGTAAGGTCGCGCGCATCGAATTCTCCTTGGAGGTGGCACCCTTAACCGGATGATCACGCCGGATGCCTAGGGTCGGGCTTCCGAGCAGACAGCCCCGAATCGTCCCAATGTCGCCACCGACTATGACCGCAGCACGGCAGCCGGAAAAGGCGGGTTTTTGGGCCGTTACAGTGGTTCTGGCGGCCCTTTTTGCCGGCCCGGCGGCCGCCGATCCGCTGGTCGTCAACCCGGCGACCGGCCTCGCGCTCTCCGGCTTCGATCCGGTCGCCTATTTCGCCGACCACGACGCGCGCCTCGGCCGCGCCGACCTCGAAATGGGCCACGACGGGGCGGTCTGGCGCTTCCTCAATCCCGGCAACCGCGACGCCTTCCGCGAGCACCCGGCGACCTATACGCCGCGCTTCGGCGGCTACGATCCGGTCGGCGTCGCGCGCAACCGCTCGGTCGCCGGCAATCCGCAGGTCTGGGCGATCGTCGGCGACCGGCTCTATTTCTTCTACAGCGAGGACGAGCGCGCGGCCTTCATCAAGGCGCCGGGGCGTGTGCTCGAGGTCGCCGAGCGGAACTGGCCCGAGGTCGTCCGCACCATCGGCCGCTAGGCGTCAGCCGCGCGCCGCGCGCGACGGGTCGCCCCAGGCGATGAAACCCGGCACGAGGAATTTGCCGCCCGAGCCGAAGCGCAAGGGCCCGCCGTGCGGATCGGTGACGAGGCCGCCCGCCGCGGTGAGGATGGCGCAGCCGGCGGCGATGTCCCATTCGCTGGTCGGCCCGAGCCGCGGATAGAGATCGGCCTTGCCATCGGCGATGTGGCAGAATTTCACCGACGAGCCGCACGGATAGCGCTCGGTCGATGCGAAGCGGCCGAGCCAGGCCTCGCTGTCCTTGTCCATGTGGCTGCGCGACACCGCGACCGTGAGGCAGTCTGGCGCCGGCCGCGTGTGGATCGCGACGCGTTCCGCGACACGGCCGTCATGCCAGGACATGCGCAGCCGTTCCGCGCCCTGCCCAGCCACACCGCGCCACACCAATCCTTGCGCCGGCGCCGCGATCACCCCCGCAATCGGCACGCCGCGCGTGGCGATCGCGAGGTTCACGGTAAACTCGTCGCGGCCGGCGATGAATTCCTTGGTGCCGTCGAGCGGATCAACGATGGCGACGCTCGCGCCGAGGTCCGCGGGGGCGCTGCCGACGCTTTCCTCCGCCACCACGACGAGCCCGGGAATGAGCTGCGCCAGCCCGTCCAGGATGATCGCCTCGGAGGCTTCATCGGCCGCCGTCACCGGCGACTGGTCCGGCTTGATGCGCCGCTCCACTTCGGTGCCGGGCTTGAGCATGGTCGCCTGCGCGGCACGCGCGACGATCGCCGTCAGGCCGTCGAGACGGGCGAAAACGTCGTCAGGGGTCAGCTCCGGGCCAGCAGCAGATCCTGACATTGCGGGTTTCGTCCTGTGCGGGCGCGGTGTATGGCCGTGATGGCCCCGGAACGCGTCGATTCGCCTGTTTCGCGGTCCAGCGCAAGCCCAGCGGGAGAGATCGACCATGTCGGACAAGCCAATCGAAGCGCTCGACCTTGCCGCGCTGCTGTGCTCCCGCGTCTGCCACGACCTGATCAGCCCGGTCGGCGCCATCGTCAACGGGCTCGAAGTGCTCGCGGAGTCCAAGGACGAGGAGACCAAGGAATTCGCGATGGATCTGATCCGGAAGAGCGCCGGAACGGCCTCCGCCAAGCTTCAGTTCTGCCGCATCGCCTTCGGCGCCGCCGGCTCGGCCGGCTCGCAGATCGACACCGGCGACGCCGAGAAGGTGTCGCGCGGTTTCCTCGAGGACGAGAAGACCAAGATCGAGTGGACGCTGCCGCGGCTTCTGTTGCCGAAGAATCGGGTCAAGCTGCTCCTGAACATGCTGCTGATCGCGCAGCAGGGCATTCCGCGCGGCGGCCGGCTGGTGGTCGCGCCGGTCGGCGAGGGCGAGAGCATGGGTTTCACCGTCAGCGCCACCGGCACCAATGCCAAGGTGCCGCCGAACGCTGCGCTGATCACCGGCCAGATCGGCGAGGAGGGGCTCGACGCCCACCGCATCCAGCCGTTCTATGCGGGGCTCCTCGCGCGCGCCTGCGGGCTCACCGCCTCGGCCGCGATGGAAGGCGACGCTGCGGTCATCTCGGCGCGCTGACCCCGGTTAACGAGCGGTTAAAGCGTCCGGTTGCACGGGTAATCCGCAACCAAAATTAAACCGTTACCGGCCAGACTGACCTCGCTCCGATGGATGGCGAGGGGGGCGGGCGCATGCCCGCCGGTAAAGGCGTTTCCCGATGGACGACCTGCTGCGGGAGTTCGTGACTGAGACGAACGAGAGTCTCGACGTCGTCGACGTCGAACTCGTGCGTTTCGAGCGGGAGCCCGGCAACGCCACCATCATCAACAACGTCTTCCGCCTCGTTCACACCATCAAGGGCACGTGCGGATTTCTCGGCCTGCCGCGCCTCGAAGCGCTGGCGCACGCCGCCGAGGCGCTGATGGGCCGTTTCCGCGACGGCGTGCCGGCGACGACCGACGCCGTGACGCTGATCCTCGCCAGCATCGACCGGATCAAGCAGATCCTGGAATCGCTCGAGCAGGAGCAGCGCGAGCCCGACGGCGCCGACGATGACCTGATCTCCGGCCTCACGCACATGGCCGCGGCGCTCGATCCGAAAAAGTCGGCGCAACAGCCGACTGCGCCGCAGCTGACCGTCGGCACGCTGGTCGAGCAGGTGCTCGAACGCCCGCTGCTGCCCGGCGAAGACTCGCTCGACGACCTCGAGCGCGCCTTCCGCGCGACGCCGGTCGATCCGCCGCAGCGCCGCGCCCCGTCGCCGCTCGCCGAAGCCGCCAAGGACGACGCCGAGCGCAACGGCAATCAGTCGATCCGCGTCACGGTCGATACGCTCGAGAAGCTGATGACGATGGTGTCCGAACTCGTCCTGACGCGGAACCAACTCCTCGAGATCGGCCGCCGCCACGAGGAATCCGAGTTCAAGACGCCGCTTCAGCGCCTGTCCAACGTCACCGCCGAGCTGCAGGAAGGCGTCATGAAGACGCGCATGCAGCCGATCGGCAATGCCTGGCAGAAGCTGCCGCGCATCGTGCGCGACCTGTCGCAGGAGCTTGGCAAGCACATCGACCTGGAGATGCAGGGCGCGGAGACCGAGCTCGACCGTCAGGTGCTCGATCTGATCAAGGATCCGCTCACCCACATGCTGCGCAACTCCGCCGATCACGGCCTGGAGACGCCGGAGGAGCGCCGCGCCGCGGGTAAGCCGGAGCGCGGCCGCATCCGCCTCTCGGCCTGGCACGAGGGCGGCTTCATCGTCATCCAGATCGCCGATGACGGCCGCGGACTTAACACCGAGCGCATAAAGGCGAAGGTGATGACGCAGGGGCTCGCCACCGAGGCCGAGCTCGACAAGCTCACCGAGGCGCAGGTTCACAAGTTCATCTTCACGCCGGGCTTCTCGACGGCGTCGGAAGTCACGAGCATTTCCGGCCGCGGCGTCGGCATGGACGTCGTGCGCACCAATATCGATCAGATCGGCGGCACCATCGACGTGCGTTCGGTGCCCGGCGTCGGCGTCAGCTTCACTGTGAAGATCCCGCTGACGCTCGCCATCGTCTCGGCCTTGATCGTCGAGTCGGGCGGCGACCGCTTCGCCATCCCGCAGCTCGCGGTGATCGAGCTCGTCCGCGCGCATGGCGGCAGCGAGCATCGCATCGAGCGCATCAAGGACACCGCGGTGCTCAGGCTTCGCGACAAGCTCCTGCCGGTCGCGCGGCTGAGCCGTCTTCTCGGCATCGCGCCGTCCGACCCCGAGCAGGCCGAGCAAGGCTTCATCGTCGTCACCCAGGTCGGTGCGCAGACCTTCGGCATCGTCGTCGACGCGGTCTTCCATACGGAAGAGATCGTGGTGAAGCCGATGTCGAGCAAGCTGAGGCACATCGCGCTGTTCTGCGGCAACACCATTCTCGGCGACGGCTCGGTGATCATGATCATCGACCCGAACGGCATCGCACAGGCGCTCGGCAGCACCGCGACTTCGCAATTGCAGAACGCGGCCGCTGCCGACATCGGCGCCGCCGAAGCGGACGAGGTGACCTCGCTGCTCCTGTTCCGCGCCGGCTCGTCGCAGCCGAAGGCGGTGCCGCTGTCTCTGGTCACGCGCCTCGAAGAAGTCGACGCGCGCAAGATCGAGCTGTCGAACGGGCGCTACATGATTCAGTACCGTGGCCAGTTGATGCCGCTGGTGCGCATGGATTCAAGCGTCAACGTCCGCAGCGAAGGCGCGCAGCCGCTGCTCGTCTTTTCCGACGGCGCCCGCTCGATGGCGCTGGTCGTCGACGAGATCGTCGATATCGTCGAGGATCGCCTCGACATCGAGGTCGCCGGCGGCAGCGACGGCCTGCTCGGCTCGGCCATCGTCAAGGGTCAGGCGACCGAGATCGTCGACATCGGCCACTTCCTGCCGCTCGCCTTCGAAGACTGGTTCCGCCGGAAGGAGCAGAAGGCCGTGGCGCGTCGCCGCGCCGTGCTTCTGGTCGACGACTCGCCGTTCTTCCGCAACATGCTGGCACCGGTGCTCCAGGCGGCCGGTTTCGACGTGACTACCGCCGGCTCCGGAGCCGAGGCTCTCGCGCATGTCGATGGCGGGGCCACGGTCGACATCGTCATCACCGACATCGAGATGCCCGACATGGACGGCTTCGCGCTGACGCAGGCGCTGCGCAAGCACCCGCGCGGCGCCGAAGTGCCGGTCATCGGCCTCTCCTCCATTGTCTCGGCCGAGGCGATCGCGCGCGGCCGCGCCGTCGGATTCCACGATTACGTCGCCAAGTTCGACCGTCAGGGCCTGATCGCGGCGCTGAAGGAACAAAGCGACTTCGGGCAGGCGGCATGAGCGAGCAGGGCACCTTGCGAGAATACGTCACGGCCGAGATCGGCGGCGAGCTGATCGGCATGCCGATCCTGCGCGTGCAGGACGTGTTCATTCCGGAAGGCCCGACGCGCGTGCCGCTGGCGCCGCCGGAGATCGCCGGCGTGCTCAACCTGCGCGGCCGCATCGTGACCCTGATCGACATGCGCCGGCGGCTCGGCCTCGCCGGCACGAGCGAGAAGACGCCGCTCGCGATCGGCGTCGAATCCCGCGGCGAATCCTACGGACTTCTGATCGATGCGATCGGCGAGGTGCTCAAGCTCGACGAGGACGCGCGCGAAGGAAATCCGGTGAACCTCGATCCGCGCCTCGCGCGCGTGTCGACGGGCATTCACCGTCTCAACGACCGGCTTCTCATGGTGATCGATGTCGACCGCGTGCTCGACATCGGAACGGAATCGATTGCGGCGTGACCGCACAAGGACTGTGGCGAGGACTCGAAATGAAAACCTGTTTGATCGTCGACGACTCCAGCGTCATCCGCAAGGTGGCGCGGCGTATTCTCGAAGGCCTCGAATTCCAGATTCAGGAAGCCGAGGACGGTGAGCAGGCGCTCGACGTCTGCCGGCGCGGGCTGCCGGAGGCGATCCTGCTCGACTGGAACATGCCGAAGATGGACGGCTACGAGTTCCTGCGCTCGCTGCGCCGCCTGCCCGGCGGCGACGCGCCGAAGGTCGTGTTCTGCACGACCGAGAACGACGTCGCCCATATCGCGCGCGCCCTGCACGCCGGCGCCAACGAGTACATCATGAAGCCGTTCGACCGCGAGATCGTCGAGGCGAAATTCCAGGAAGTCGGCCTGATCTAAGAAACCGGACCGGCCGATGTCAGCCCTCGCTGCAACGACGCAGCCCGAACCCAGTGCCCGCAAGCGCCTGCGGGTCATGATCGTCGACGACGCGGCGGTCGTGCGCGGCCTACTCGCGCGCTGGGTCACGGCCGAGCCCGACCTCGACGTCGTCGCGCTGTTGCGCACCGGCCGCGACGCGGTCGAAGAGCTCGAGCGGGCCGACCCCGACGTCGTCGTGCTCGACGTCGAAATGCCCGAACTCGACGGCATCTCGGCGCTCCCGCAACTGCTCGCCAAGAAGCGCGACCTCGTCGTCATTATGGCGTCGACGGTGACGCGCCGGAATGCCGAGATCAGCCTGAAGTCCCTGGCGCTCGGCGCCGCTGACTACATCCCCAAGCCGTCGACGCCGCATGACGCCGGCTCCTCGGGCAATTTCCGCCGCGAACTTATCGAGAAGATCCGTACGCTGGGCATGCGCGTGCGCCGTCCGCGCGTTGCGCCACATCCGTCGCGCCCGGTGCGGCCGCATCAGCCGGTCGTGCTGCGACCCATGCCGCTGACGCCGCCACGCGTCCTGCTGATCGGGTCCTCGACCGGCGGACCGCAGGCGCTCGACGCCGTCCTCACGCATGCGGGTGCGCTCATCTCCCGCGTCCCAGTGCTGATCACGCAGCACATGCCGCCGACATTCACCGCGATCCTCGCCGAGCACCTCGCACGCGCCGTCAAGGCGCCGGTGCATGAGGCTGCCGACGGCGAGCCGATCGTGCCCGGCACCATCTACATTGCGCCGGGCGGCCATCACATGCGGGTCGCATCGCGCGACGGCACGCCGGCGATCGTCATCGACGACGGTCCGCACATCAATTTCTGCAAGCCGTCGGTCGATCCGCTGTTCTCCTCCGCTGCCGCCGTATGGGGCAGCAAGGCGCTGGCTTTGGTGCTCACCGGCATGGGCTCGGACGGCCTCGCCGGCGCGAAAGAACTGGTCGCCGCCGGCGGCCATGTCGTCGCGCAGGACGAGGCGACGAGCGTCGTCTGGGGCATGCCCGGTCAGGTCGCGCACGCAGGGCTCTGCTCCGCACTTCTGCCGCTTGGCGAAATCGGTCCGCGTCTCACCCGCATGTTCATGGGGGAGCGCACGTGACGCCGCACGACTTCGATTTTCTGCGCCGCCTCCTCAAGGAGCGCTCCGGCCTCGTCCTGTCGGCAGAGAAGGATTACCTGCTCGAAAGCCGTCTCCTGCCACTCGCGCGCCGCAACGGCATGACCACGCTCGGCGAACTCGCGACACGGCTGCGTCAGCCCGGATCGACGACGCTCGCCATCGCCGTCACTGAGGCGATGACCACCAACGAGACCTTCTTCTTCCGCGACCGCATTCCGTTCGATCACCTGCGCGACACGATGATCCCGGCGCTCGTCACCGCGCGCGCGCGCGAAAAACGAATCCGCATCTGGTGCACGGCGGCGGCGAGCGGGCAGGAGCCCTATTCGATCGCCATGGTGCTGAAGAGCCTCGGCGCCCAGCTCCAGGGCTTCCGCGTCGACATTCTCGCCACGGACCTGTCGGCCGACGTCATCGAGCGCGCCAAGGCGGGGCTGTACTCGCAGTTCGAGGTGCAGCGCGGCCTGCCGATCCAGTTGCTGGTGAAATATTTCAGCAAGAGCGGCGATGCCTGGGAGATCGCGCCCGAATTGCGCGGGATGGTCCAGTTCCGCACGCTCAATCTGCTCAACGATTTCACGCCGCTCGGCCAGTTCGACATTGTCTTCTGCCGCAACGTGTTGATCTATTTCGACCAGCCGACCAAGAGCGGCGTGCTCGAGCGCCTGGCGCGGCAGATTCCGGACGACGGGTATCTCACGCTCGGCGCTGCCGAGACCGTGGTCGGCCTCACCGATTGCCTCATGCCGGTGCCGGAGAAACGCGGGCTCTATATGCCCGCCGAGCCCGCACGGCGCGCGCCTGCCGTTGGCGGCAACGTCACGCGTTTCGCGCTCAAGGCCTGATCCGAATGTCCTGCGACGGAAATGCAAAAGGCCCCGGGCGCGCGCCCGGGGCCTTCGCATTCGATATCGCGCTAACGATTACTCGATCACTTCGACGACGCGGCGAGTCGACGGCTCGACCAGCACCGCGTGGCCGTTGATGACCGTGTAGCGGTAGTCGTGACGCACGTGGAAGCGCTCAGGCACCTCGTAATAGGTCACGCCTTCCTCGGGAAGGATGACGCCGGCGCGCACCGGCTCGCGGTACGTGTAGGACGGCACGCGCTCGTG
>Ga0187809_10001593_pt1 | contig 10347 bp, 6 predicted proteins | sample NC_wetland_sal_i_8_FD_132415 | JGI IMG/M metagenome (GOLD analysis project Ga0187809, IMG submission 132415) | Wetland sediment microbial communities from Neuse River Estuary, North Carolina, USA - ASW_4 | ecosystem: Environmental > Aquatic > Freshwater > Wetlands > Sediment | place: USA: North... | reverse complement strand
CTCGCGCTTGGTGGCCTCAGCGCCGTCGAACAGCGGCTCGTCCAGGTTGGTGAGCGTGACCCCGTCGCGGGTTTCCTTCGTGCTCATCAGCTCATCTTGGCCCATCCAGCGGCCGTCCCATCCACTCAAGGGCAATTTGCTTGGTGCGGATGCTGCGTCGGGGTTGGCAACCGAGTACGGAACGGCTACGTCACCTTCCAGGGGAACTACCCGCCCAGCTACAACCCGCCGGTCGGATACGGGCAGGGTGGCCGACGCGGCGCCGTAGCCACCAGCACCAGCGCACCGAGGATGGTGCGCTGGTCGGTCCCGGGCAGGAGAAGTTCGCGGCCCTCGTGATCGTCGGCCCGCAGCGGGCCGAGGTCACGGATGCGCACGAGCTAGAGGCTAGGAGCGCAGAGTCAGCCGACCTCGTCGGCATGCAGCGTCCAGACGTCGACGGTCCGGCCGAGCAGCGGGTTGTCGATCTGGCGCGTACGACTCATGCCGAGCTTGGTCGCGACGCGCTGAGACCGGGCGTTGTCGGGATGGATGATCGAGACGACCTGTGTCAGCCCCAGCCGACTGAAGGCGTCGTCCCGAGCAGCGAGCGCCGCCTCGGTGGCGTAGCCGCGGCCCCACGCCGACCGCGTGAGCCGCCACCCCAGCTCCGGGGCCGGTCCTGCGGCGGCCAGGAACGGCGGCACGTGCGCCAAGCCGGCGAAGCCGAGTAGCGGCCCGTCGTCCCGCGGCCCGCGCAGCTGCACCGCCCACGGGCCGAAGCCGTGCTCGTGCCAGTGCGCGGTCATCGCCGCGACGAACCCGGCGACCGCCGCCTCATCGACCGGGCGGTTCAGCAGTTGCGTCACCTCCGGGTCGCGGTTGATCGCGGCCATCGCTTCCGCGTCCTCGTCCCGCCACTTGCGCAGGATCAGCCGCTTCGTGGGAAGCACCTCAATCGTCTTCACCGCTCGTCCCTCGCCCCTCGTCGCGCCGGCTACCGCCTGAATCGCCTTCACTATCACCGCGCTATCACCGCGCTATCGCGCAGCGTCGTCAGCGGGCGAGCGCGGTGATAGCGCGGCACCTCATGATCACCCTCCGGCAGGCAGCCGGGGGCAGCAACGCCGCGTCGGCACCCGCAAGCCCCACGAAGACGCCGAGGATCCGCCGCAGGCGCGCTCTCACGACAGCGCTGCTCACCCTCCCCGGCGGCACGGCGGGGAGGTGACTGCAACCGGCGCCTCGGCCGCCCAGGTCGACAGCAGGAACGAGGCCCTCCCCGTGGGCACCAGGCTTGGGACCCGCGGTCGCCCTCCACGATTTCGCTGTGAAAGCGGCGACAGGAGTTCGGCGCATCTGCGCGACGTCAGGCGGCTTGCTCTGCCCACAAACTCAGCTGAATCGGATCGCCGCCGGCGCGGCCCATGCCTTCTCGATGTCGACGGCATAGAGCCGACACGCTGAGAATCGCCTGTCAAGCGCGCCGCTCGTCCGGCAGCGCGGTCAGGTCGGAGGCACGCTCTGTCCAGACCGCCGCAAGGTTTGCTTGTCGTCGATGCCCGCAGCCCGGGTGAACCCGCCGTTGATCCCGGCGAGCTGGGTCGTCGCGCCAGCGGTTCACAGCGGCAGCTCGATCGGGCCGGTCGCGTTCGCCACCACGATGCCGGTGGTCGGGATCCAGCGCGGCGCGACCGACATCGCGGCGGCCGGATGGCGCGGGTCGAGCGTGGTCACCAGCGCCGTGCCGTGATGTCGTTCCCGGTACCGGACGTGCTGCCAGAGCAAGCGTCCGGAGGACGCCGCACCGGGCGCGTGCCACGGCAGGCGCACGTTCAGATTGCGCATGACTCCGCCGGCCGGCACCACCCCGGCCAGCCGGCCGGCCCACCGCATTGCCGCCGGCAGGCCCGACACCAGCACTTCGGTGTGCCGGGCCTCGTCGTCGATGCCGACCCCGGCCAAGGGAACGTCGTCCGGACCGGTGATGACCCAGTAGCGGTGAAACCGCCCGTCCAACCAGCGCCCCAGATCGTCGGGGTCGGGCGCGACCCCGAACCCGCGGTGCTGGGCATCCAGCCCGGCGGTGAGGACGTCCAGGTCAGCCTCGGTCGCCAGACGGACGGTCCACCCGCGGTGCTGCCGCGGCGGTCGGCCGCGCAGCGGCACCGGGGTGACAGTGAGCGGGTCGGAGAACGTGGTGGCCCAACGCCGGGCGTTGGCCAGCGATGCCTCGTTGCCCAGCTGGATGGTCGCCAGCGGGACGGCCTCCCGGTCGGCGGCCCGGTCCAGCCGCCAGCCGGTCAGCGCGGTGGCCACGCCTTGCCGGCGCGCGTCCGGGTGGACCTGCAGCGAGTGCAGCAGGGCGTAACCGGCCTCCCGTCCGGCCAGCCGGAACCGGCCGAACCGTACCCAGGCCGACCCGACGGCGCGGCCGTCCCCGTCGCTGGCCAGTACCCCCGCCGAGCCGGCGCGCAGAAGGCGCAGGTGCTCGCGCGGCGGCAGCAGGTGGCGAGCGGTGAACGTGATCCGGCCGCCGTCAGTCACGGCAGCGTCGAGTCCGACGAGCGCGTCGAGGTCGGCGTCAGTCGGCGTGACCGGGTCGATCTCACGCAAATGGAGTCCTCGCATGCGTGGATTCTCGCGCAGCGATTCCGTCGATCGGTGCCTGACCCGGTTCTCCTGTCCGGGAAAGCGGTCAGGCTCCGGCTCGGGTGCAACGGGACCAGCGGTTCGACCAGGCCAGGGCAAGCCCTTTGCTCGCCGCACAGTGCTGGGGCGTGACGAATGAAGAAGATCGCCTGGCATCTGTCCCACCGGTCGATGAGCTGAATCGGCGGCGAGAGGAGATCAAGGAAGTGCGGTCGGAGCTGCTCGACGGCGTGCATGACGGGATCCTGTTGGTGCTCGAGCCGGTGCCGATGGCGACCGGACCTTGGCCGATGGGCGTGGCGGCCGTGCGCCGCATGTCGCTGCGACAGCTTCTGGCGGTTCAGCCTGGGTGGAGCCGTCGCCGAGCGGATACGAGGGCGCGTGCTCCAGCTGGTCGACGTCCAGAACCGGTGCTGCGAGGTGTCCAAGTACGTCCGCGTGACGTCCCCGACGTGCGCGGCATATCCGGCCGCACGCGCATCAAGCAGCGACTCGCGCCGGTGAGTCCACTCGCGAAGATCGCGCTGCCGGCTAAGTGGGGTCAGAACGCTCTCGCCGGAGTCGCGCAGAGCACTGCTGGCTGATGGGCTGAGGCGAGAGCGACGACGTCTTGAAGGCGATGCGTCCATGAGCGCTGAATCGGCGAGCGCGATACAGTCCGATCTGCGCGAGGCGCGGCACCACTAGCCGCGCTCGCTATCGACGGATATCGGCGCGGCGTCGTCACCAAGGAGGGGCCGCGGAGCAGCGCTTTGGATGATGTAGGAATTACAACGATTGTGCGCCGCCAGGGACTCGAACCCCGAACCCGCTGATTAAGAGTCAGCTGCTCTGCCAGTTGAGCTAGCGGCGCGGTGTACCCGGCGCTGCTCGCCCGGCACGAGGAGAAACATTAGCAGAAGCCGTCGAGCGGTTTGAAATCGACAGCCTGGGGCCGCCGGCCGGGTACGCCGAAGCCGCACTATGCGGTGAATAGCATGGGGTGGTGATGCAGCACTGGGGACGGCGCGGGGCTCGGCCGGACTACGCGCCGCCCGACCCGCACCCGTCCGGCGCCCGGCCTCCGGAACTCCCGCCGGGCCGAGTGCCCCAGCACGTGGCGATCGTGATGGACGGCAACGGCCGCTGGGCCAACCAGCGCGGCCTTCCCCGGACCGAGGGCCATAAGGCCGGCGAGGCGGTCGTGCTCGACGTGCTGCAGGGCGCGATCGAACTCGGCATCACCCACCTGTCGCTGTATGCATTCTCGACCGAGAACTGGCGGCGCTCGCCGGCCGAGGTCAAGTTCCTGATGGGCTTCAACCGCGATGTCATCCACCGGCGCCGGGACCGGATGAACGAGCTCGGGGTGCGGGTGCACTGGGTCGGCCGGCAGCGCCGGCTGTGGCGCAGCGTGCATTCGGAGCTCATCGAGGCCGAGCAGCTGACCCGGCACAACGACCGGATCCACCTCTACATGTGCCTCAACTACGGCAGCCGGGCCGAGATCGCCGATGCCGCCCAGGGCCTGGCCCGCGACGTCGCGGCCGGCCGGCTCGATCCGGAGAAGGTGAACGAGAAGGTGTTCGCCCGATACCTGTACGACCCGCAGATGCCCGACGTCGACCTGCTGATCCGGCCCAGTGGTGAGCGCCGGATCTCCAATTTCCTGCTGTGGCAGGCCTGGTACGCCGAGCTGGTGGTCCAGGACATCCTGTGGCCCGATTTCGACCGGCTGGCCTTGTGGCAGGCGTGCCAGGAGTACGCAGGTCGCGATCGCCGCTACGGCGCGGACAAGTCCGCCCAGTCGCACTGACCGGCGCGGCCGCGGCGCCAACCTGGGACTTTGGCCCCTTGGTCCGATACCACCGGTTCTGGCAGGCTGGCGGGCGGACAGGAGGATGAGCCCGTGCCAGCAGCGATCCTGACCTCGGGTTTGACCAAGCGCTACGGCCGCAGCACCGTGCTCGACCAGCTCGACCTCGAGGTTGACACCGGTGAGGTGGTGGGCTACCTCGGACCCAACGGCGCTGGCAAGACCACCACCATCCGGCTGCTGCTCGGGCTGGTCGGCGCCAGTGCGGGCCGGGCCGAGATCTTCGGTCTCGACTGTGCCCGGCAGGCAGTGGCGGTCCATCGCCGGCTGGCTTACGTGCCGGGCGAGGCCAACCTGTGGCCGGGTTTGACCGGGGCCGAGACGCTGCACCTGCTGGGCCAGGTGCACGGTCGGGTCGAGCCGGACTATCGCGATGAGCTGGTGCAACGCTTCGCGCTCGATCCGTCGAAGAAGATCCGCGCGTATTCCAAGGGAAACCGGCAGAAGGTGCTGCTCATCGCTGCGCTGATGTCACGAGCCGAGCTGCTGCTGCTCGACGAGCCGACCAGCGGCCTGGATCCCCTGATGGAGCAGGTGTTTCGTCAGTGCGTGCACGAGGTGAAAGCCAACGGCCAGACGGTCCTCCTGTCCTCGCACATCCTCAGCGAGGTCGAGTCACTGTGCGATCGGGTGGCGATCCTGCGCGACGGCAAGCTGGTCGAGGTCGGCACGCTGGAGCAGTTGCGGCACCTGGCCACCGTGACCGTCGAGGTGTTGTTCGGCAGCCCGCCGCCGGTCCTGGACCGGGTGCCGGGCGTCAGCAACGTGACGGGGGACGGGCAGCAGGTCCGGTTGCATCTCAGCGGACCGATCGAGCCGTTGCTGCAGGCCCTCGTCGGCTCGGATGTGATCCAGCTGCTGAGCCGGGAACCATCGTTGGAGGAGCTGTTCCTGGCCCACTACGGCCCGGACGGCCGCAGCGCGCCCGAACCGGTGCAGGCGTGACCCGTCCTCTGACCGGAACCGGAGCCGGGTCGGGCTGGCGCAGCCGCACCGTCCTCGGCCGGTTCGTCGCCGTCCGCGGGGCTCGATCCGGGCTGGTGTGGGGGGTCGCCTTCGCCGGCTACACCGCGGCCCAGGTGCTGGCCTACACCTCGGCCTACCCGAGCCCGCAGTCGCGCTCCCAGCTCGAGGCGGCCTACGGCAGCAACGTCGGACTCAACGCGCTGTTCGGACCGGCGCACGGGATCGACACGATCACCGGGTACTCAGCCTGGCGACTGCTCGGCGTGCTGGGATTGCTCGGCTCCATCTGGGGATTGCTGATCGCGACCCGGCTCGTCCGGGGCGAGGAGGAGGCCGGGCGGACCGAGTTGTTGCTGGCCGGGCCGATCAGCCGGCGCGGCGCCGCGGTCCAGGCTGCGCTCGGACTCGGCGTGGCCCTGGGCGTGCTGTTCCTGCTCACCGGCCTGGGCACGGTGCTCACCGGGCGGTCCCACTCGGTCGGCTTCTCGCTTTCTGCCGCCGTCTATTTCGCGCTCACCCTGGTCTCCGGCGCGGCCGTCTTTCTTGCTCTCGGACTGCTGGCCGGTCAGCTGGCCGCGACCCGTCGGCAAGCCGCTGGTCTGGCCGGGGCAGCGTTCGGTGCCGCCTACGGCCTGCGGATGATCGCCGACGCCGACCCTTCGGTGCACTGGCTGGTGTGGCTCACCCCGCTCGGCTGGATCGAGGAATCGCGCCCGCTGACCGGCAGCCGCCCGCTGGCCCTGGTCCCGGTGGCCCTGCTCGTCGCCGGCGCGGTCGGTTCGGCCGTCCTGCTGGCCGGCCGCCGCGATCTGGCCACCGGGCTGTTCGGCGCCCGGGACCGCCGCGCTCCGGCGCTGGCCCTGCTCGGTGGGCCGATCGGGCTGGCGGTCCGGCTGGCCCGTACCAGCACGATCTCCTGGTTCTTCGGGGTGATCGCGTTCGGGCTGCTGATCGGCTCGCTGGCTGAGAGCTCGACCAAGGATGCCGCCGGCAGCAAGGGCATCGAGCAGGCGCTGGCCCGGCTCGGCGGCCACGGCCGGCTGGTGGAGATCTACCTCGGCCTGACCATGCTGGCGCTGGCCGGCATGCTCGGATTCCTGGCGGCCGGCCTGCTCGGCGCCATCCGCACCGAGGAAACCCAGGGCCGCCTGGAGAACCTGCTGGTCCGCCCGCTCAGCCGAGCCCGGTGGTTGGCCGGGCGAGTTCTGGTCGCCGTGCTGGCGCTGGTGCTGGCCGGCGCGCTGGGCGGGTTGAGCGCCTTCCTCGGCGCGGCCAGCCAGCACAGCGGGGTCGGCCTCTGGCCACTGGTCGCGGCCGGGGTCAACCTGGTGCCGTCGGCCGTCTTCCTGCTCTGCCTCGGTGTCCTGTGTTACGGATGCCGGCCGCGGTGGGCCGCAGCCGTCGTCTACGGCTACCTCGGCTGGTCGATGCTGATCGAATTCCTCGGGGGAGTGGTGCAGGCCAATCACTGGCTGATGGACACCTCGATCTACTTCCACCTGGCCCCGGCGCCGGCCACCGACCCCAACCTGACCAGCACCGCGGTGATCCTCGCGCTGTCGGCCCTCGGCGGCATCGGTGGGCTGGCGCTGCTCAGCCGCCGCGATCTGGTCACCAGCGACTGACAGTTCGTCTAATTCTGCGCCGTGGTCGCGGTTCGGAGTTGAGCGAACCCGGCCGGGGCCGATCAGGAGAACAACCGAGCCGGCGACGGCTCGTCCCCCTGCGGCTATTTCGAGGACCTCCGGTGACTTCTGCGACCCATACCTCTTCAATCCGAGTGAGCGACACCGCCCGGCACCCGCTTGTGGCGCTGGCCGGCGTCCCGGTCGTGGTGAAGGTCAGCGTGCTGGTGGTGATCGGCTTGCTCACCACCGCCCTGATGTTCGTGATCGGCCATCGAGCCGTTTCTGACTCCGCGGTCACCGCGGACCGGGTGGTGGCCGGAACCTCCACCCGGGCGGTCGAGTTCGGGGTGACCCGAGAGGCGTTCGCCCGGATGCGGATCAACCTGGTCCAGGCCGGCCTGTTCACCGACGCCGCCGACATCCAGGACGGCCTGGACACCTACCAGAAGAAGAAGGAGCAGACGCTGGCCGGCCTGACCGCCTACGGTAAGAACCTGCCCGCGGCCCAACGCGCGATCTTCGATCAGCAGGTGACCCCGCTGTTCGACAAGATCGTCACGGCGGCCGATGAGACCCTGCTCCCGATGGCCAAGAAGCCGCACACCGCGGCCTCGGCGGTCGCCTTCTCGGCGGTCTACGGGGCCAAGATCGGCCCGCTGGTCGACGACATGCAGAAGGCGTTCGACCAGCTCACCGCCCTCGACGAGCAGCAGATGAAGGCCGGGCTGGCCCAGATCGGGCACGCCCGGTCCCGGGCCGACCGGCTGTCCTGGCTGGTGCTGGCCGTGGCGGCCGTCCTGCTGCTGACCATCGGGACGATGCTGGTGCGGCTGATCGCACGGCCGCTGCACCGGGTCCAGGCGGTGCTGGAAGCGCTGGCGACCGGGGATCTGACCGCTTCGGCCGACGTGCACTCGGCTGACGAGATCGGCCGGATGGCGGCGGCTCTGGACCGGGCCCAGCACTCGCTGCGGCAGACGCTGACCGGAATCGGGGTCTCGGCTACGGGGCTGTCCAGCAGCGCCGAGCAGCTGACCATGGTCGGGGCCAAGGTCTCGGAGAGCGCAACCGAGACGGCGCGGGTGTCGACCTCTGCTGCCAGCGCGGCCGAGGCGGTATCGGCCAACGTGCAGACCGTGGCCGCCGCAACCGAGCAGATGACGGCCAGCATCAACGAGATCGAGCAGTCCTCCGCCGGCGCGGCCAAGGTCGCCGCCTCGGCCATCGCCGAGGCCCAGGCCGCGACCGAGACCGTGACCCGGCTCGGGGAATCCTCCTCGCAGATCGGCAGCGTGGTCCGGGTGATCACCACGATCGCCGAGCAGACCAACCTGCTGGCCCTCAACGCCACCATCGAGGCGGCCCGAGCCGGGGCCGCCGGCAAGGGCTTCGCCGTGGTCGCGGCCGAGGTCAAGGACCTGGCCCAGGAGACCGCCCGGGCGACCGAGGAGATCTCCAGCCGGGTCGGGCAGATCCAGAACGACACGTCGGCCGCGGTCGCGGCCATCGAGCGGGTCTTCGGCATCATCGAGACGATCAACGAGTACCAGACCATGATCGCGGCCTCGGTCGAACAGCAGGCGGCCACCACTGCTGAGATCTCGCGCTCGGTCAACGTCGCCGCTTCGGGCGTGGCCGAGATCGCCGGTGGTCTGGACACCGTGGTGGCCGTTGCCCGCTCGGCCCGTGAGGGTGTCGACGAGACCGAGAGCGCGGCGGTGGAACTGGCCCGGCTGTCCGAGCAGCTACGCGCAGCGGTCGCCACCTTCACCCTGTAAAGCCGGCTGACCTGCGGTCAGACCGCCGCCCGGATCCGCCAGTCGGATCGGGTCCGGTTCAGGCCGGGCGGGTCTGCGGGATCGCCGGCGGCAGCGGTTGGGGTCGGGCGAACAGGAAGCCCTGCACCGCATCGACGCCGAGGGTGATCAGCTGGTCGGCCTGGCCCGCGGTCTCCACGCCCTCGGCCACCACGGTCCGGTGCAGGGCATGAGCCATGGTGATGATGGCGCCCACGACGGCGGCCGCGGCCGGGTCGTCGCCGATCCGGCCGATGAAGGAGCGGTCGATCTTGATGACCCGGGTCGAGAGCCGGTTCAGGTAGGACAGCGAGGAGTACCCGGTCCCGAAGTCGTCGATGGCCAGCCGGACGCCGAGGGATTCGATCCGGGCCAGGTTGGTGGTGACGGCCTGGTTGTCCGACATCAAGCTGGACTCGGTCAGCTCCAGCGTCAGCCGGGACGGCCGCAAGCCGGAAAATTGCAGGGCGGCGGTGATCGCTTCGACCAGGTCCTGATGGGGCAGGTCGCGGGCTGAGATGTTCACCGACACTCCGACCGAGTCATCGAATCGCGCGGCGGCATCGGCGCAGGCACGCTTGAGCACCCAGGCATCGATCTGGGTGATGAGCCGGGACTGCTCGGCAATCGGGATGAACTCATCCGGTGGCAGCAGCCCGTAGCCCGGGCGCTGCCAGCGCACCAGCGCCTCCTGGGCCAGCACGCGTTGGCTGATTGGATCGAGAATAGGCTGATAATGCAGGATGAACTGATCGCGCAGCAGGGCTCGGCGCAATGCCTGCTCGGTGTGCACCCGATCCAGCGCCCGGCGGCCCATGGCGTCGTCGAACACCACGAACCGCGACCGTCCGGCCGCCTTGGCCTGATACATGGCCAGATCAGCCCGGCGCAGCAACTCCTCGCTGGTCAGCTCGTCGGCTTCATCGTCCTCGGCCGGCCCGGTGTAGGAAATGCCGATGCTGGCTCCGACCAGGGCGTCGTTTCCGGCGATCCGGAACGGTTGCTCGACCGCGTCGACGACCCGGCCGGCGATCTCGAGCACGGTGGCCCGGTCGCTGACCCGCCGGCAGCAGACGACGAACTCATCGCCGCCCAGGCGCGATACCGTGTCGTCGTTCCGGATGGCCGAGCGGATCCGCTCGGCGACCCGAACCAGCAACTCGTCACCGGCGGCGTGGCCCAGGCTGTCGTTGACCCGCTTGAACCCGTCGAGATCGATGAACAGCAGCGCCAGCTCGCCACGGCGGCCGGGGGCGACCAGCTCGTCGTCGAGCAGGGCGCACAGCGCGGCCCGGTTGGGCAGGCCGGTCAGGGCGTCGTGCATCGCTCGGTGACTGAGCACGTCGTGCAGCGCCCGCATCTCCTCCGAGGACACCTCGATCGAGCGCTCCAAGGTGTAGCGGTCGGCGTCGGCGTCGGCGTAGGACTGACTGATCACGGCCAGCAACTGCTGATAACCCTGGATATCCGG
>Ga0187809_10001590_pt1 | contig 10362 bp, 8 predicted proteins | sample NC_wetland_sal_i_8_FD_132415 | JGI IMG/M metagenome (GOLD analysis project Ga0187809, IMG submission 132415) | Wetland sediment microbial communities from Neuse River Estuary, North Carolina, USA - ASW_4 | ecosystem: Environmental > Aquatic > Freshwater > Wetlands > Sediment | place: USA: North... | reverse complement strand
GTGCCGATGCCCCAGTACGCGGCGGCGCTTTCCTCGATCGGCCGGCCGGTGACGCGCAGGCCGCGGATCAGCACGAAGCCGCGGCCGTTCAGCACTTCGTCGCGCAGCGCGTCCAGTTTCGGCCCAAGGGTAGGGAAGGGGAAATCGCTGCGGCGGAGACCGGCGAGGTCGCGGCCGCGCACCGCGTTCACCGCCGTGTCGATCTCTTCCAGATCGCTCGGCGAGAGTTGGTAGATCCATTCCTCCGGGTGCCGCGCCAGTTCCGCGCCGGTCCATGCGGATGGCCCCTGGACCAATGGCCGGGGTGGATGCAGGCTGGTCATCGCAATTCTCCGGATTGCTGCGGCGCTTCCAGCGTGGGCGAATTCCGGACACGATGCAATGTTGTGCTCCGGTCCGCTGCGGATCGGGAGGCGCGCCATCGACGGCGGGAGACCATGCGATGCCTGTTGCGATACGTCCGCTCCATCCGGTGTTTGTCGGCGAGGTTGCCGGGATCGACTGCACGCGGCCCTTGTCGCCGGATGACGTTGCCGCGGTGGAAGCCGGCATGGATCGGTACGCGGTGCTGGTGTTTCGCGACCAGATGCTGACGGACGAACAGCAGGTCGCCTTCACCCGGCATTTTGGCGAGCTCGAAGGCTACAACACGCCCGGCCACATCCGGAAACGGGAAGAGTCACGCCTGGGGCCGGGGATCGCGGATTTCTCCAATCTCGACAAGTCCGGCGCCATCATGTCGGACCAGGACCGCGTGTGGTTCTTCAAGTTGGGCGACAGGCTGTGGCATTCCGACAGCTCGTTCCGTCCGGTGCCGGCGAAATACTCGCTGCTGTCGGGCCGGGTGATCCCGTCCTGGGGCGCCAACACCGAATTCGCCGACATGCGCGCGGCATACGATGCGCTGGATGAACGTACCAAGGCTGAAGTCGAGGACCTTGTCTGCGAGCACTCGCTGATCTTTTCGCGTGAGGCGATCGGCTTCACCGATCTCACGCCGGAGGAACGTTCGGCGTTTCGTCCGGTGCGCCAGCGTCTGGTGCGCAGGCATCCGGTAACCGGGCGGAAATCGCTGTTCCTGTCGTCGCATGCGGGCACCATCCTGGGCTGGACGGTGCCGGAGGCGCGCGTGTTCCTGCGCGACCTGACGGAGTTCGCCACCAAGGACCGCTTCGTGTATTCGCACGAATGGCGGGTGGGCGACCTGGTGATGTGGGACAACCGCAGCACGATGCATCGCGCGCGCCGTTTCGACCGCAACGAAGTGCGCGACGTGCGCCGCACCACGCTGGCGGGCGACGTGACCACGATCGAACAGGCCGAGGCTGCGGAATAACAAGCGGGTCTCCCCGACGCCTAAACGGCGGGGAGGGGGCGCTCAATCGAACAGCGTGGCCAGGCGGCGTTTCATGTTGTCGGCGACGAACAGCGCCAGTGCCTGGATGGTGCGCGTCGGGTTCACTCCGGCGGAGGTGACGAAGATGCTGCCATCGACGATGAACAGGTTCTTCACGTCGTGGCTGCGGCCCCACTCGTTCACCACGGAGCGTTGCGGATCGGTGCCCATGCGCGCGGTGCCCATCAGGTGCCAGCCACCCTCGAAGATCGGCACTTCGCGACCGATGTCGTGTGCGCCCGCTGCCTGCAGGATTTCGGTGGCACGCGCCGCGCCGTGTTCCAGCATGCGGCGGCTGTTCTCGCTGAGCGTGTAGTCGATCTTCGGTGCGGGAATTCCGTTCGAGTCCTTCAGCACCGGATCGAGCGTGACGCGATTATGCTCCTCCGGCAGGTCCTCGCAGATCGCCACCATGCCGGCGCGGCGGCAGAACAGTTTTCGATACGCGCGATGATGTTCGGAGCCCCAGGGCAATCTTCCGGTCTGCGCGCCCTGCACCGCCGCCATCACCGCGCCCTGGCCACGGGCAAACTCGAAGGTGTAGCCACGGACGAAACCGCGTGAGTGGTCGGTCTCGTAGAACTCCTGGCTCCAGATGCAGTTGCCAGGGCCGCGATAGCCGTCCAGCTCTTCGTCGAAATAGCCGAACACCCGCGCGTAGGGATGGAACATAAGGTTCCTGCCGACCAGCCCGCTGGAATTTGCCAGCCCGTTCGGAAAGCGCGCGGACGAAGAATTCAGCAGCAGGCGCGGCGTACCGACGCCGTTGCACGCGACGATCACCACTTCCGCCGGCTGGAACTGCTCCACGCCGTCGGCGTCGTAATACACCACGCCGGAGGCCATGCCGTGTTCATTGGTGGTGATCTCGCGCACGCGGCAGCGGGTGCGCAGTTCAACACCGGCGCGGATGGCGGCGGGCCAGTAGGTGATGTCGGTGCTGGCCTTGGCGCCTTGCGCGCAGCCCGACGTGCAATGCGCCAGGTTGATGCACTTCGCTCTGCCTTCGTAATCCTCCGAGGCGATCGCGCTGTCGGACGGCCACCAATGCCAGCCGAGCTTGTTGAGGCCGCGGGCGAGGGCCGTGCCGGATTTGCCGAGGGGCAGCGGCGGCATCATCGGTTCATGCGGCGGATAGGCGGGATCGCCGGCCAGGCCGGACACGCCTGTCATGCGGTCATTTTCGTCGTAGTAGGGTTCCAGCGTGGCGTAGTCGATCGGCCAGTCGTCCGCCACGCCGTCGAGCGTGCGCACGCGGAAGTCCGATGGGTGAAACCGGGGAAAATGGCCGGCGTAGAGGATCGTGCCGCCGCCGACGCCGTTGAAGTTCACCACCTGGATCGGCGAGTCCTTGCCGTTGATCGGATAGTCGGTGTCGCGGGCTCTGCGGTTGGGATTGATGGCGAAGTCGTTCAGCTGACGCGCTTCCCAGTCGCGGCCGGCGCTGGGGTATTCGGACGGGTTCATCCAGTCGCCCTGTTCGAGACACAGGATCTTCATCCGCGTGTCGGCGAGGCTCCATGCCACTGCCGCGCCGGATGCGCCGGCGCCGATGATCAGAACGTCAACCGGTGCGGTCATGTCGAACGTCTCACCCTGGTTTCTCCTGCGAGAGTCGAGGCTGGTTCGCGGGGCGTGTCAACGTCACAGCGCGGACATGCGGCTGGCCATCGATACGTCGCCGGGCGGACACGCCGCAGCCCCCATGTCATGACCGGCGCAGGGCCGTGCGTGTCCCCACCGAGGGTCGACTCCGGCGCCCTGGTCTGTACACGTTGCACGTGCACTCCATAGGACGGACCAAGCCCCCGCGATGACGATCATGCCCGGCTTCACGCTCACCGACATCGACACCAGCGGCGCGCGTATTCGCCTGCGCCATGGCGGCAGCGGGCCGCCGCTGCTGTTGCTGCACGGCAATCCGCTGACGCATGCCGCGTGGCACAAGGTGGCGCCGCGCCTTGCCGAACGCTTCCACGTCGTTGCGGCCGATCTGCGTGGTTACGGCGACAGTTCCGCGCCGCCGGAGGAGCCCGATCATTCCAACTACTCGTTCCGCGCCATGGCGCAGGACCAGGTCGAGGTGATGCAGCAACTCGGCTACGACCGGTTCTATGTCGCCGGCCACGACCGCGGCGGACGCACCACGCATCGCATGTGCCTCGACCATCCGGACAAGGTGATCAAGGCGGCGATCATCGACATCGTGCCGACGCTGGACATGTGGGCGGCGATGGACAAGGAGGGCGCGATCGGCGGCTGGCACTGGCCCTTCATGGCGCAGCCTTCCGACTTCCCCGAGCGCATGCTCGGCAGCGTCGATCCCGACTGGTTCATGCGCAAGAAGCTGCTGAAACTGACCGCCAACCTCAACCACATCCCGCCCGAGATCTGGGCGGAGTACGTGCGCTGCTTCAACGAGAAGACGATTCGCGGCTCCTGCGGCGACTACCGCGCCGCCGCGACGATCGATTGCGAGCTGGACACCGCGGACCTGCATCGCAAGCTGCAGATGCCGATCCTGGTGCTGTGGGGCGCCAGCAGCAGCGTCGGCCGCCGCTTCGCCGATCCGCTGGCATTGTGGCGCCAGCGTGCGGAAGACGTGCGCGGCGAAGCGCTGCCCAGTGGCCACTACGTCAATGAGGAAGCCCCCGACCAGGTGCTGGACTGGTTCCTGCGTTTCTTCACGATGTAGGGCCAACCACGTCCCCTCTCCGCCCGTTGGGGCGGAGAGGGGCAGGGTGAGGATGCCGCGATGCCGCGGCAATCACTCGGCAGCATTGGTCAGCGCCGCATCCCGCGACAGCGTAAACCCCTCATAGCCCGCCGCCGCCACCGCGTCGCAGCGCCGCTTGTAGGCATCGAACCCGCCGACATAGGGCATGAACACGCGCGGCTTTCCCGGGATGTTCGCCCCGATGTACCAGGAGTTCGCCAGCGGATACAGCGTGCTGTCCGCCACGTCGTTGACATGCTGCACCCAGGCCGCCTCCGCCTCTGCACGCGGCGCAATGCGGCCCAGCCCCTGCGCGCGCAGATGTGCCAGGCAATCGGTGATCCAGTCGGTGTGCTGCTCGATCGACGCGATCATCTGCGTCTTCACCCCCGGACTGCCCGGCCCGGTGATGATGAACATGTTCGGAAATCCGGCGACCATCAGCCCGAGATAGGTCACCGGCCCGCCTGCCCACACCTCCTTCAGCACCGCGCCATCCGTGGTGCGGATATCGATTTCGTTCAGCGCCCCGGTCATCGCATCGAAGCCGGTGGCGAACACGATGGCGTCGAGTTCGTATTCCGCCTTGCCGGTGCGCAGACCGGTTGCGGTGATCTCCACGATCGGATCGCTGCGCACGTCCACCAGCGTGACGTTGTCGCGGTTGTAGGTCTCGTAATAGCCGGTATCCAGGCAAAGCCGCTTGGTGCCGATCGGGTGGTCCTTCGGCGCCAGCAGTTCCGCGGTGACCGGATCCTTAACGATGCCGCGGATTTTCTCGCGCACGAATTCCGCTGCGGTGTCGTTGGCCTGTTTGTTCACCAGCAGGTCGGTGTAGGCGTACAGGAAGCTGATGCTGCCGCCTTCCTGCCACTTCGCTTCATACGCAGCGCGCCGCTCCTCCGGCGAGACTTCCAGCGCGGATTTCGTCGGCTTCGGATGGCCGGCGATGGCGAAGGGCGTGTCGTGCGCCGCACGCCGGCGCTCGGGGTATTCCGCCTTGTGCCGACGTTCGCGATCCGCGTCCATCGGTGCGTTGCGCGCCGGCAGGCTGAAATTGGCGGTGCGCTGGAACACGTGCAGGTGCTTCGCCTGGCGCGCGATGAGCGGGATCATCTGCACGCCAGAAGAGCCGGTGCCGATCACGCCGACGCGCAGCCCGGAAAAATCCACGCCTGCCTGCGGCCACAGGCCGGAATGGTACCACGCACCGCGGAAATTCCCCAGTCCGGGGAAATCCGGCACGCGTGGCGTGGACAGGTTGCCCGCGGCCATGATGCAGTATCGTGCGCGAACGACATCGCCCTGGTCGGTCAACAGGGTCCATTCGCCGGCCTGCGAATCGAACAGCGCCGACGTGACGCGGGTGTTGAGCTGCACGTCACGCCGCAGGTCGAAGCGGTCCGCGACGTGGTTGATGTAGCGCAGGATCTCCGGCTGCGTGCCGTAGCGCTCCGGCCACTTCCATTCCTGCTGCAACGCGTCGTCGAACCCGTAGGAGTATTCCAGGCTTTCCACGTCGCAGCGTGCGCCGGGGTAGCGGTTCCAGAACCACGTGCCGCCGACGCCGGAGCCCGCCTCGAAGGCGCGCACTTTCATGCCCAGGCCGCGCAGGCGGTGGATCGCGTACAGCCCGGCAAGCCCGGCGCCGACGATCGCGACGTCGTACTGCTGCGTGGGGGAGGTGAATCCGGGGTGCGTGGCGTCAGGCATGAAAGTTCCTCGTGGTGGCTTGGATCAGGTCGCGGTGCCGCGGCAGCGCAACGCGGCAGTGCAGCGAGAACACCGCGTCGTGGCTGGTGCAGGCCCAGTGCATCGTGGCGGGCTCCTTGCCACCGTCCACGACTTGTTGTGGGAGACTCCGAACCGCAAGCGGCGTCGCGTTCTCACCGACAAGCCGTGGATGGCGGGCCTGCGCCCGCCATGACGTGGCAGGACTGCCGTATCCCACATCCGCCTACGCCGGAATCCGCACCGGCATGGAGCGGAAGCCGTGGATGAAGTTGGAATAGGTGCGCTTCGCCGGACCCATCACTTCGATCATCGGGAAACGCTGCAGGATTTCCTCCCACAGGATGCGCAGCTGCAGCTCCGCCAGGCGGTTGCCGACGCAACGATGGATGCCGAAGCCGAAGGACAGATGCTGGCGCGGCCGCTTGCGGTCGACGATCAGCCGGTTCGGCTGCTCGATCGCCTCCTCGTCGCGATTGCCCGACACGTACCACATTACCACTTTGGCACCGGCGGGAATCTGCTGGCCGGCTACCTCGATGTCCTGCGTGGTGGTGCGCCGCATGTGGATCACCGGGGTGACGAAGCGGATGATCTCCGACACCGCGCTTTCCACCAGGCCGTGGTTGTCCATCAGCTTGCGGTACTCGTCGGGGAACTGGTTCAGCGCCAGCAGCCCACCGGTCATCGAGTTGCGCGTGGTGTCGTTGCCGCCGACGATCAGCAGCGCCAGGTTGCCCATGAACTCGCGCAGCGGCATGTCGCGGGTTGCCGAACCGTGCGCCAGCATCGACAGCAGGTCGAACTTTGGCTCCTGCTCCCGCCGTTCGGCGAACAGCCGGGCCATGTACTCGGCCATGATCTTCAACTCGGCGAAACGCTCTTCCTCGGAATGCACCGGCGCATCCGGCGCGTTGACGTTGGCGATCGCCACGTCCGACCAGTAGGTCAGCTTGCCCCGCTCCTCGAACGGAAAATCGAACAGCGTCGCCAGCATCATGGTGGTCAGCTCGATCGACACGCGCTCGACCCAGTCGAAGGTCTCGCCGCGCGGCAGAGCGTCCAGCACGCGCTGCGTGCGCTGGCGGATCAGCGGCTCCATGTTGGCCAGGTTGGCCGGCGCGACGATCGGGCTCACCACCTTGCGCTGCTCGTCATGCTTCGGCGGGTCCATGCGGATGAAGGACGGGCGCTGCATGTCCTTCGGCTGGTCCTCCACCTGGATGCCGCCGATCTCGTTGGAGAACACGGCGTGGTTGACCTCGCACTGCATGATGTCCTTGTAGCGGGACACCGACCAGTACGGCCCATAGGCGCTCTCGGCGGTGAAATGCACCGGCGCTTCCCGGCGCAGACGAGCAAAATACGGGTACCAGGTATCGTCCTGATAGTACGCCGGATCGCTCATGTCGAAGCTGCTCAGCGGACGGCGCGCCGCATCCGTGATCGGATCGAATCCCACCGGTGCGTTCATGGTCGGTCTCCCTGGTGTTTTGCTTCAGTGCTGGCCTTCGGGCATGCGGACGACCAGCCCGTCGAGTTCCTCGGTCATGCCGATCTGGCAGGACAGCCGCGAGTCCGGCTGGGTCACCGCGGCGAAGCTCAGCATGCTGGCCTCCTGCGAACCCTGTAGCGGCAATCCCGTCCTGTCCAGCCAGGCCTTGTCCACATAGACATGACACGTCGCGCAGGCACACTCGCCGCCGCAATCGGCGTCGATGCCGGGGATGTTGTTGTCCACCGCGCCACGCATAACCGACGTTCCCACCGGCACATCCACCGTGTGTTCAGTGCCTTTGTATTCGATGTAGGTGACCTTGGGCATGCTCCTGCTCCCGCTCAGGCGGCGAGTTGCTGCAATGCGCGCGCCTTGTCGCGCAGTGCGTCCGGCGAGACGCGGCGGCGGCGGGCGATCATCAGCTTGCCGGCCATGAATTCCGCCGGCGCGTTCACCGCCTCCACCGCCTGCACGGTGTCGTCGGCGGCCAGGTGAAACACCGCGAAGCTGCCGCCGTCCGGATCGCCACGGACGGCGGTCTGCACCGCGTCGATCGGCAGGCCGGCGATCTGCAGCCGCAACTCGTACTGGTCGGACCAGAACCACGGCACTTCCGGCGGCGGCGGCTTGCGGCCGCACAGGTCGGCGGCGGCCTGCTTGGCCATTTCCAGCGCATTCGGCACGCTTTCCAGCCGAACCGAGCAGCCATACAGCGGCAACGGGCGACGGGTGCAGTCGCCGATGGCGTAGATCGCCGGATCGGAGCTGCGCGAAGCGGCGTCCACCATGATGCCGTTGTCGCATGCCAGTCCGGCCGCCCGCGCCAGAGCGTCGTTCGGCAGCGCGCCCACGCCGACCAGGACCACGTCGCAGGCGATGCGCCGGCCGTCGCGCAGCCGCACGCCGGTTACCGCACCGCCGGCGCCTTCCGGCGCCTCCACCCCAGCGCCTCCGGGCGCCTCCACTTCAGTGCCTTCCAGCGCCTCCACCGCGGCGCCGAGTTCCAGCCCGACTCCGCGTGCGGCATGCTGGCGCCGGAAGAAGTCGGACAGCAGGGGGCTGGCGACACGGGCGAGGAGGCGGGCTTCGCGTTCGATCACCACCGCCTCGGCGCCAAGTGCGCGGGCGGAGGCGGCGACCTCCAGCCCGATATAGCCGCCACCGATCACCGCAAGCCGAACGCCTGGGTGAAGCGCGGCCTGCAACCGGTCGGCATCGGCCGCGCTGCGCAGGGACAGCACGTTGCGCAGGCCGGCGCCGGCCACGTCCAGCGGCCGTGCCACCGCGCCCAATGCGAGGATCAGCCGGTCGTACTCGGCCGTTTCGCCGGACGCGAGCAGCACCGTCCGGGCCTGGCGATCGATGCCGGCCGCGCGCTGTTCGAGGCGGAGGAAAATGTCGCTGGCGGCGTAGAAGGCGGCGGGGCGCAGCAGCAGGCTGTCGGCGTCGGCCTCGCGCTTGAGCCAGGCCTTCGACAGCGGCGGGCGCTGGTAGGGCGGCAGGGGCTCCTCGCCGATCAGGGTGATCGAGCCGCGCCAGCCATACTGGCGCAGGTTGGCCGCCGCGGCGCCGCCCGCATGGCCGGCTCCCACAATCACGATCCGCGCCGGACCTGGCTGCACGCGGCGCCTCCCTACTGACCAGTAGATTGGCGCATGGCGCGGGTCCGGCGGTCAAGGGCCATGATGGCCCGTGTGGTTTGCCCAGCTACGCCAGCTCGCCGTCCTGGCGCAGCATGCGGATGGATTCGCGCAGTGCCGCCGCCGTATGCGCGACATCCTCGGCGGTGTGGGTGCAGGACAGGAACCCGCCGATGCGCCCACCGACGTCCACCCCGTTCACCAGCAATGCCAGCCGCAGCTTGTTCACCAGCTCCTTCGGCTGCGTTTTCAACTCCTGCATGCTGCACGTGGTGGGATCGAAGGCGTTCGGCCGCAAGGACCGGCCGTTGGGATTGAAGAACAGGTGGAACCCCGAATAGGTGCCGTATGCCGCCCAGGGGAGGCGTTCGGCGTCCAGCACCTCGTTCCAGGCATCGCGCAAGGCGGCCGCGGTGGCGGAGGCGCGCTCGCACGCGTCGCCCTCGGCGATGAGGGTCAGCGCCGCGGTCCCCGCCGCAGCGGATACCGGATTGGCATTGAAGGTGCCCTGGTGGGCGACTTTCTCCTGCCCGCGCTGCGCCATCACGGTGAAGTCGAGCAGCGACAGGATGTCCTGCCGTCCCGCCACCGCCGCGCCCGGCAGTCCGCCGGCGACGATCTTGGCAAAGGCCGACAGGTCCGGCCGCACGCCGAACGCCGCCTGCGCACCGCCGGGGGCGACACGGAATCCGGTGATCACCTCGTCGAGGATCAGCAGCACGTCGCGTTGCTGCGTCAGCCGGCGCAGGGCCTGCACGAATTCCGCGCCGATCGGCACCTGGCCGAAGGACGATCCGGTCGGCTCCAGGATCACCGCGGCGATGTCGCGATTGCCTGCCAGCGCCGACCGTACCGCGTCCAGGTCGTTCGGCGGAACCAGAATGGATTTCTCCGCCACGCCCGGCAGCACGCCCGGGGTCGGCGAGCCGTCATAGTGGTTGGAGTAGCCGCTGGTCATGTGGTCGTGCCAGCCGTGGAAATGGCCCTGGAAGCGCAGGATCGTCTGCCGGCCGGTGAAGGCGCGGGCCAGGCGCACCGCCATCAGCGTCGCCTCGGTGCCGGAGGAGGTGAAGCGCACCCGTTCGGCCGAGGGCACCAGCCGCTGCACCGCGCGTCCCCAGGCGATTTCCCCGGGATGATTGGCGCCGAACTGGGTGCCCTGGGCGAAGGCCTGCTGGATCGCCGCGCCGACCACGGGATTGTTGTGCCCGAGCAACAAGGCGCCGTGGCCGCCGAAGTAGTCGATGTAGCGGTTGCCGTCCACGTCCCATTTATGCGGGCCTTGTGCCCGGGCGACGTAGATGCCGTAAGGGTCGAGCTGGCGCGAATCGTGGGTGATGCCGCTGGGGAACAGCGCCGCGGCTTCCCGCGCCAGCGCCGC
>Ga0187809_10001589_pt1 | contig 10364 bp, 6 predicted proteins | sample NC_wetland_sal_i_8_FD_132415 | JGI IMG/M metagenome (GOLD analysis project Ga0187809, IMG submission 132415) | Wetland sediment microbial communities from Neuse River Estuary, North Carolina, USA - ASW_4 | ecosystem: Environmental > Aquatic > Freshwater > Wetlands > Sediment | place: USA: North... | reverse complement strand
TGGTCGTTCCCGAACACCGCGGCGAGCAGCATCATCATCATGAGCGGGAACGCGAGCACGAACACCACCGAGAACGGCTCGCGTCTAAACAGCCGGAATTCCGTGCGGGTCATCGCGAGGTAGCCGTGCATACGCTCACTCCCGGACGTCGTGACCGGTCAGGGCAAGGAACGCGTCTTCGACACTCGGCCGGTCGACGCGGAGGTCGGGCGGCACGATGCCGTGCGCGACAAGCTCCGACGCGACCAGTGCCAACACCGCGCCGTGCCCGCGGATCTCGACCGATTCCCGGTGCTGGGTAAGCGATTCGACGACGTCCAGCTTCTCCAACCAACCAAGGTCGAGCTCGGACGTCGTGAACCGGACGATCGACGGCAGGCCCAGGCGGTCGACGAGCCGTTGCGGCGTGTCGAGCGCGACCACCCTGCCGTGGTCGACAACCGCGACCCGATCGCACAGGTGTTCCGCCTCGTCCATGAAGTGCGTCACCAGCACAACCGTGGTGCCGCTTTGCCGGATCTCGCGGATCAGTTCCCACGTGGCCCGTCTTGCCTGCGGGTCCAGTCCTTGGGTCAACTCGTCGAGGAAGACGACTTCAGGAGAGTTGACGAACGCGAGCGCGATGAACAACCGCTGCCGCTGACCGCCGGAAAGACTGTCGAACGCCTGATCGCGTTGATCGACCAGCAACCAGCGCGAGAGCAAGTCGTCGCGACTGGCGGGGTTGCGGGCGAACGCGATGAACAAATCGATGGCCTCGGCGACCTTCAGCCGGCCTGGCAGCGCGGAATCCTGCAGCTGCGAGCCGACCCGCTGCCGCAGCTTCATCGCCTGCGTCGTGGGATCGAGCCCAAGCACTTCGATGGCGCCGCCGTCGGGCCGGCGAAGACCCTGCACGCATTCGACGGTCGTCGTCTTGCCAGCGCCGTTCGGCCCGAGAATGCCGAAAATCTCGCCTTCTTGGACGTCGAACGACAGGTCGTCGACCGCCACCAGGTGGCCGTAGGCCTTGCGCAGGTTTCTGACCGTGATGACTGCGCTCACGCACACAGGACAAGACTCGACGCGGTCGAGTGCCAGGGCCAAAAGCCCTGCCTCAGAGGCCGTTCGGTCGCACACGGGCGTCACGAACCGAGTGTTCAAGTTGCGCACTGATCGGTAATCTCTGGCCGTGACGCGTCCACGGGCCTTGGACACCTGAAGTCGCCCGAGGACCCTGCTGTAGCACTGTCCTCGGGCGACTTCGAGTGTCCTCGGCCCGCCGGCTTGTTCGCCGACTACTTGTTGACACCTGCCATCGCAGGCAATGCCGACTCCGTCGGTTGCTCCACGTCGGTCAGGTCGATCGACGTGGCCTCACGCAGCCCGTACCGGTCGTACAGCCGGCGAAGCGGCGCGGGGGCCCACCAGTTGCGGGCGCCGAGCAACGTCATCGTCGCAGGCACGAGCAGGCATCGGACGACGGTCGCGTCGACGACCACCGCGATGGCAAGTGCGAGCCCCATCTCCTTGATGCCGAGTGACTTGCCGGCCGCGAAACCGAGGAACACGACGAGCACGAGCGCGGCCGCGGAGGTGATGATCCGCCCGGACCGTTGCAGCCCATTGGCCACCGCATTGTTGCTGTTGCCGCACTCGTCGTAGCACTCCTTGATACGGCTGAGCAGAAACACCTCGTAGTCCATCGACAGGCCGAACGCGAACACGAACACCACGATCGGCACCCAGACTTCGATGGCCCCATAGGGCTGGAACCCGAGCAGGCTGGACAAGTGCCCGTCCTGGAATATCCAGACGAGCGCGCCGAACGTCGCGCCGAGCGACAGCGTGTTCATCACCAGCGCCTTGATCGGCACGAGCACCGAGCCAGTCATCAAGAACAGCAACACGAACGTCGCCAACGCGATAAGGCCGAGCGCGTACGGCAACCGGTGCCAGATCTGGTGCTTGAAATCAACCAGTGCCGCGGCCGGTCCGGTCACGTAACTGTGGTAGCCGGGCCGGTTGTCGCGCAACTCCGCGACCAGCCGCTGCGCGACGTCTCCTTGCACAGAACCGGACGGCACCACGTCGATGGCTGACACGTCGCCGCGCAAACCCGTCTCAATGCTGACGGCGGCCACGCCGGGCAGCGACTTGAGCTGGTTCGCGTATGCGACCACCGCCGGGTCGGACGCAGGCAGGGCGCCGACGACGATGACCGGGTCCGCCTGCTTGCCGGGGAATCCGGTCGCCAGGCTGTCGGCGACCTGCCGGCTTTGCGCCGACGTGGGCAGCACCCGCGGGTCGCCGTTGGAGAACACCGCGCTGAAGAACGGGATGGCAAGCGCGATGAGCGCGGCGCTGGTTGCGACGGTCACCAAGACCGCCCGTCGTTGAACGCGGTGCGCGAGCCGGCCGAAGAAGCCTTCCCCCGCAACCTGGCGCGGCAGGTGACCGAGGTGGTTCGCGCATGCCGCGAGCAGCGCTGGCACCAGTGTGAGAGCCGCCGCGAGCGCGATGAGCACCGTGGCGATGCCGCCGATGGCGAGCGAGGTGAACGTCGGGTCGCCGAACACGAACAGTCCCGACAGCGACGCGATGACGGTCAGGGCCGAGAACGTGATGGTTCGCCCGGCCGCAGCGGTGGTGCGCGACGTCGCCTCGAGCACGTCGGCGCCCGCCGCGCGCTGCTCGCGGAATCTGTTCGCCATGAGCAGGCTGTAATCGACGGCGAGCGCGAGGCCGAACAACGTGACCACGTCGATGGCGTAGCTGCCGACGTCCATCACGTGGGTGGTGGCGAGCAAGAGCAACATCGCGCCGGCGACCGTCACCAGCGCGCCGGCGATGGGGATCAGCGCCACGCGCACGCCGCGGAACACGAAGACGAGCGCGATCAGCAGGATCGGCAGCGCGATCGCCTCGCCTCCGAGTAGGTCCTTCGACGTTTGGCTCATGACGTCGCGGCTGAACGCGAGGTCGCCGCCGACTTTCACCTGCGAGCCGGGCACCGAGCCGTCGAGAGCGGCGCGGATGTCGTCGACCTGCTGGTGCATGGCCATCTGGTCGTTGTCACTCGTCTTCTTGACGGTGATGAGCATCAGGCTGGCGCGCCCGTCGGTCGAACGAAGTCGTGGGTCGTTGACGTCGTACGCGGTCGTGACGTCGGTGATGTTCGGCAGCCGCTCCACCTTCGCTTTCGCGGTGAGGACGGCGAGCTTGGTGGCGGGGTCAGCGACCGGGCGACCGGAGATGAGGGCGATGACGCCGGGGCCTTGCGGGTTCGCGTCGTCCATCAGATTGAAGCCCTTGATGGATTCGCTGCCTGAGCCGCCGGTGGAGTCCTTGAGCTGGCCGAAGACTTGGCTGCCGATCGCGATGCCGATGACGAAGATGAAGGCCCACCCGGCCATCACCCACCGGCGGTGTCGGCAAGACCAGCTGCCTATTGCTGTGAGCATCGGAGTTCCTTTCGAGGATGAGGTGATGGCCGGAGTGGGTCAGCGGGCGACGTAGTTGTTGGCGGGCCCGAGCTGGGCGCGCTCGAACCAGTGGCGGATGGCCGACCGGGCGCCGGCGATGGTCGACGCGGGGTCCGCGTGACGCCGGGGCGTGCGGTGAGCTTGGAGCCCGCGAGCGAGCCGGGCGTGGTCGGCGTCCTGGTGGAGCTCGCGAATGTGCTGGCCGGCGAGCTGTGCTGTCTGAAGCTGGTTCATGGCGGTGTCTCCTGTTGACGGCGAGGCGTTGGGTTCGATGCCATCGATGCTGGTGCTGGAGCAGGCGCCGTCGCGCCGGTGGAATTGCCAGGCCTTTCGCCATGCGCCGGGGCGGAGGCCACCCCGGCGACCCGTCAGCTACCCGGCGGTGACGGTGAACGGGACGGTGATGACCTGGCCGTCGGCGAGGCGGAACTGCCCCCACAGCCGGTACGTGCCGGCGGTGTCGAAGTGCGCGTGCACGGGCAGGTCCGGGCCGAAGGTCTGGCCGGGCAGCGCGAACACCGGCTTGTCGTGGCGGTCGCGCACGTCGGCGTGTTCGTGGGCGAACGAGGTCGCGTCCGAGCGCATGATCACGACGTGGCCAGCAGCGGCCAGGTACGGCTGCAGGTCGCGCAGCGGTGCGCCGGTAGCCGCGTCGTGGAGCGTGAAGGTCAGGTCACTCGTCTCGCCGACGCGCGCCGTGCCGCTGAGGTCGACGCGGACGCCGTCCACGACTTGGCTCCGCGACCCTGCGACCAGGGGGGTCGGCGCGGGCGCCGGGCCGGCGATCGTCACGACCTGGCGGTCGTGAGTGTCGGCGATGTCGCCGCCGCGACGGAACTCCGTGTTGATCACATACTCGCCACTCGTGGGGAAGGTCATCTCGAACGCGAGTTGACCAGCCTTTCCAGTCGGTTCTGGGTGCGCGTGGGTGAACGTGCCGAGGTCTGCGCGGGTGGCGATCAGGTGCATCCACACGGAATGCGACCGTCCGAGATCGGTGATCGGCCGGCCGGTGCGGCTGTCGGTGAGGTTGACGACGACCCGGGTCGGGGTTCCCGGCCGGGCGTCGGCCGGCACGTCGAGCTGCACCCGCACGTGGGCCTCGGTCGCGTCGACCGGCGGGATGTCGGTGGTCATCATCACGCTCATCGCCGGGCGCATCGGCATTCCGACCGACTCCGTCCAAGCGAGCACGCCGTTCATGCCGCGACGGGCCGAGTCGGTGCGGCTGAGCGCGGTCAGACCGACTCCGACCGCGAGCGCGGTGACCGCGATGACGGCCAGGTAGCTGTACTGCCCGATCCGGTCGCGCAGCCGCGGGTGCAGGATCTCTCGCGCCGTGGCCGGACGACGGAACCGGCGAAGCCGCTGCGCGTTTGTGACGACGCTGACCGAGCTCATCGCCATTGCGGCGGCCGCCAGAATCGGGTCGAGCAGGATGCCGCGCCACGCGTACAGCGCACCGGCCGCGATCGGGATGAGCAGCACGTTGTAAGCGAACGCCCACGCGAGACCCTGCTTGATGGTGGTCACCGTGCGGCGCGACAACGCGATGGCGGACACCACGCCGCGCAGGTCGCCACCGACAAGGGTGATGTCGGACGCCGCGATGGCGACGTCCGCGCCGGTGCCGATGGCGACACCGACATCTGCGCGCGCGAGCGCCGCCGCGTCGTTGAGGCCGTCGCCGACCATCCCGACGACGTGTCCGTCGGCTTGCAGCGCCGCGACCGTGTCCGCCTTCTGCTGCGGCAACACCTCGGCGACAACGTGATCGATGCCCACCTGCTTGGCGACGGCGCGAGCGGTGGCGGCGTTGTCGCCGGTCAGCATCCACACCTGCAAACCGAGCGCCTTCAGTTGCGCGATCGCGTCCGCTGACTCGTCCTTGACCGGGTCGGCGACCACGATCACCCCGGCCGCGGCGCCGTCGACGGCGGCGAACATCGGCGTTCGCCCGGCGGCGGCCGCGTCGGCTGCGAAGGCCGCCAGGGGAGCGACGTCGACACCGGCGTCCGCGAGCAGCGCGGCGTTGCCGACCAGCGCGCGTCGTCCGGAAACGATGGCCTCGATGCCGCGGCCGGGCACGGCGGTGAAGGAGTCGCCGGGCGGAAGGTTGAGCCCCTGCTCGCGCGCGACCGTCACGATCGCGCTCGCCAGCGGGTGCTCGCTGCCGACCTCGGCCGCGGCGACGACGGTGAGTAGCTCGGCCTTTGTCCACGCGCCGACGGTGTGGACGGCGGTGACGGCCGGGCGTCCGCGGGTGATCGTGCCCGTCTTGTCGAGCACGATCGCGGTGAGCCGGCGCGCCTGCTCGAGGGCGTCGCCGTTGCCGATCAAGACGCCGAGCTCGGCGGCTTTGCCGGTGCCGACCATCACCGCGGTTGGTGTCGCGAGGCCGAGCGCGCACGGGCAGGCGATGATGAGCACCGCGATCGCGGTGCCGATCGCCATCTGCCAATGGTTGGCGCCGCCGACCAGCGCCCAGGTCACGAACGTCGCGACGGTGGCGACGAGCACGCCCGGGATGAACCACGAGGAGACGGTGTCGGCGAGCCGCTGCATCGGCGGCTTGGAGCCCTGCGCGTCCTCGACGAGACGCACGATCTGCGCGAGGGCGGTGTCGCGCCCGACCGCGGTGGTGCGAAACAAGAATGTGCCGGTGGTGTTGATGGTGGCGCCGATGACCTGGTCGCCGGTCGTCTTCTCGACCGGGTTTGCTTCGCCGGTGAGCATGCTCTCGTCGACGGCAGAGGCGCCGTCCACCACGGCTCCGTCTACCGGGATCTTCTCGCCTGGCCGAACGCGGACGATGTCGCCGACGACGACTGACTCGACGGGCACGTCGACTTCGATGCCGTCGCGCACGACGCGCGCGGTCTTCGGGGCGAGACCGACGAGCGCGGTGATGGCGGCGGCGGTGCGCTTCTTCGCGCGCGCCTCCATCCACTTGCCCATCAAGATGAGCGCGACGATGACGAGCGACGACTCGAAGTACACGTGCAGCGGCAGCCCCGCGCGCTCGGCGACACCCGGCCACAAGGTGACGAACGCGCTGTACGCGTAGGCCACGCCGGTGCCCAGGGCGACCAGCGTGTTCATGTTGGTCGCGCGGTGGCGGGCGGCCGCCCACGCGCCAACGTAGAAAGCTCTGCCGGCCCAGAACAGGATGGCCGTGGTGACCGCGAAGATCGCCGGCATCAGCAGGTCCATCGCGTCGAGGCTCAGCGGTAGGTACATCAGCACCATCAGCCCGAGCCCCGCGGTGAGGCTGACCTGCCACTTTCGCTTCAGGCTGGCCAGCTGCGCGTCGTGCTCGTCGTCCGGCACTTCTGTCGCGGCGGCGCTCGGCGCCGCTGTTGCGCGGGCTGGCTCGTCGCGACGCGGTGTGGCGGTGTAACCCGAGGCGTTGACGGCCGCGGCGAGCGTGTCGACGGTGACGGCGGTCGGGTCGTAGCTGACCGTGGCGACCTCGGTCGCCAGGTTGACCTCTGCCAGCCGCACGCCGTCGACTCGGGTGAGTGTCTTCTCGACACGTCGGACGCACGACGCGCAGGTCATGCCGCCGATGGCCAGGGTGCAGGTGAGGGTCTCGGTCGTGGTTGCGGTCATGGTCGCTGTCCGTCTCTTCTCGATGCCGGTGTGCTGGGGCGGCGGGAGCGGCGGGAGGGTTTTCGGGCTTCGCTCCCGCCGCCGCCCGGATGCGGTCAGGGGATGAGGGTGTAGCCGGCCTCGTCGACCGCGCGCGCGATGTCCGTGCGGTCGACCGGCTTGGTCGCGGTGACGGTGACGGCGCCGGTGGCCACGTCGACCGTCACGGTCTGGACGCCGTCGACGGCGCTGATCTCGCTGACGATGGCGCGCTCGCAGTGCCCGCAGGTCATGCCGGTCACGGCGAACGTCGTGGTGCCCACGAAGGTGCGGGGAGTTTCGTTTCGCATGTGCTTCTCCTGAGTGAGTTGGTGGCTTCGACGGTCGCCGACCCGGCCATCTGGTCGCGCCGGTGAAACCGCCGGGTTCGGTCATGGCGCGCACTACGGTTGGAGCGTGTTGGTGGGACGAGCGGCCGAGCAGGCGCAGCTGGCGGCTCTGCTCGACGCGGCGCGCGACGCGCGTGGGGGGTCCCTCGTCATCCGCGGTGTCGCCGGAACGGGGAAGTCGACCCTGCTCACCAGCTCGGTCGCCGCAGCGTCCGACCTTCGCGTGCTGCGCACCCAAGGAGTGGAGTCCGAGTCGCCCCTGGCGTTCGCCGCGCTGCAACGGTTGCTGTGGCCGCTGCGCCAACGCCTCGACGAGCTGCCAAAGCCGCAGGCGTCCGCGCTCGGTGGCGCGTTGGGCGAACGCGAGGGCGAAGGCGACCGGTTCCTGATCTTCCTTGGCGTGTTGAGCCTGCTCGCGGACGCCGCCGAGGAGCAGCCCGTGCTCGTGCTCGTGGACGACGCGCAATGGCTCGACGAGGCGTCCGCGGCAGCCCTGCTGTTCGTGGCCCGGCGACTTCAGGCCGAGCGGGTCGCCTTGCTGTTCGCCGTCCGCGACGGGGAGCGTTCGCAGTTCGACGCGCCTGACCTGCCGGTGCTCGAGCTCGGGGCCATGAGAGCGGACGACGCGACCGAGCTGCTCGCAGCCGCCGGTCGAACGCACGCCGTCGATCCAGTGGTTCGCGACCGCCTCGTCGAGAGCACGGCGGGCAACCCGCTCGCGCTCATCGAGTTGGCGGGGGCGCTCAGCGCCGAGCAGTTGCGCGGCGAGGCGCGGTTGCCGGCCGAGCTCCCGCTCACGGGCGGAGTTGAGCGCGCGTTCGGCGACCGTTACCGAAGGATGAGCGACCCGGCGCAGCGGCTGTTGCTCGTCGCGGCCGCCGACGACACCGGCCAGCTCACCGTCGTCCGTGACGCAGCCGCCCGGCTTGACGCTGCCGAAGACGCACTCGACGAAGCCGAGCGGGCCGGCCTCGTGCGGGTCGACGACGGCTCGCTCAGCCTCTATCACCCGCTGGTGCGCTCGGCGGTGTATCGCGCGGCGACGAGCGCGCAGCGGCGGGCCGCCCATCGCGCGCTCGCGGCCGCGCTCTCCGACGATCCCGACCGTCGCGCGTGGCACCTCGCCGCCGCGACCGACCGTCCCGACGACGAGGTCGTCGCCGCGTTGGACGACGTCGCCGCACGCGCGGCGGCCCGCGGTGGTCACGAGGCGGCGGCCGCCGCGTGGGCGCGTGCCGCGGAACTCACCACGGACGGCGCCGCGCGAGGGGATCGGCTGTACCGCGCGGCGTTGTCGGCTTGGTCGGGCGGCCAGCCCGCTCGCGCCGCGGCCCTCGCCGTCGCGGCCGCGAACGACGTGACGGATGCCCGGGCACGCGCCCGGCTGCTCCTTTTGCAAGGCCAGATCGACTGGAACACCCGCTCGCTCAACGACGGGTACGACTTCGTCGTCCAGGCGGCGCAGGCGGCGGCCGACGTGGACGCCGCGATGGCGCAGCAGTTGGCGATGCTGGCGGCTTCGTTGTCCACGTTCGGGGCCCATTCACCGCGTGCGTTCGACCCCGTCGCGCTGGTGCCCACGCCTTCGCCGGACGCGGCCGCTCAGGTTCGCGCCGGCTTCCATCTTTTTCATGGTTTCCGCGCCGTCGCCCGCCACGACTACGGCGCGGCAGCGCAGTCGTTTCAGGAGGCGTTCGCGCTCACCGACGCAGAGCCACCGGACGACGCCAACGTGCTGTTGCCGAATCTTGGTATCGCCGCGTGGCAAATCGACGACGACCCGCGCACGATTCGGCTCCATGAGTACCACCTGACCGCGGGCAGGCAGAGCGGCGCGCTCAACATGGTGGAGCACGCGCTCACCCGCGCGTTCCAAGCGCAGATCGCGACGGGCGCCTGGACGAAGGCGGCAGCCGGGGCCGCAGAGGCGCTGCGGCTCGCCGACAGCACCGGGCACGTCGGGCTCACGGCGTTGCCGACCGCTCAACTCGCGTTGGTCGCCGCGCTTCGTGGCGACAACCAAGCGGAGGCTCTGCTCGCTAACGCGGCCGCGATTCGAGAGTCGCATCGCGTCGGAATCACGGACGTCCTCGTCGCCGACCTCGCCCATTGGGCAACCGCGTTGCGCGCCGGCAACGACACCGCGACAGCGTTGCACCAACTGCTGGAGCTGACGCTTCCGATGACGCGTCGCATGGCGACGCTCGACGTATTCGACGTCGCCTTTCGCGGCGGGCGGCTCGACGTTTTGCGTGCGTGGCTTGACGAAATCGAGGCTTTCGCCTCCGGCACCGGGCGCGCCTCGGCAGTCGCGGTCGCCGCGCATGGCCGCGCGTTACTCGCCGGCGACGACGCCGAGCGGCATTTCCGCGCCGCGCTCGCCGCTCACGACGACTCGCCTCGCACGCCAGATCGCGCGCGCACCGAACTCGCGTTCGGCGAACATCTGCGTCGGGCGCGGCGACGTGTTGACGCACGGGAGCATTTGCGCTCCGCGCTGGCGATATTCGACGAACTTGGAGCCGCTCCCTGGGCAGAGCGGGCGGCTCAGGAGTTGCGCGCGTCTGGTGAGACCGCACGCCGCCGGCAAGCCGCCTCAGCCGACGAGCTCACCGCGCAAGAGCGGCAAGTCGCCGCGCTCGTCCGGCAAGGGCTGAGCAACCGAGACGCGGCCGCGCAACTGTTCCTCAGCCCGCGCACGGTCGACTTCCACTTGCGCAACGTGTTTCACAAGCTCGGCGTCACATCGCGTTCCGAACTTGTCGCGATGCAACTCGATTAGCGGTCAGCCGACTGCGGCGTCACTGATCGTCGACGGCGCCCAATGTGGGTCGCGGCCGAGGTAGCGCAGGAGAGCGGCCGCCGCGTCGTCGTCCGGCTGCGGTGAAAGCGCTGCCGCATAGGCAAATCCGCGCAGCGA
>Ga0187809_10001588_pt1 | contig 10366 bp, 9 predicted proteins | sample NC_wetland_sal_i_8_FD_132415 | JGI IMG/M metagenome (GOLD analysis project Ga0187809, IMG submission 132415) | Wetland sediment microbial communities from Neuse River Estuary, North Carolina, USA - ASW_4 | ecosystem: Environmental > Aquatic > Freshwater > Wetlands > Sediment | place: USA: North... | reverse complement strand
TACGCAATTCGGGCGTAACCTGCCCGACATTTTTGTTCCATGCCTCTGGGTGCCGATTTCTTGCGTTGATATTGACATCGCTGACTGATGATTGCAAGACTCTGGCAGGCCGCATAAGCCTCGACTGACGAGCACGAGCGGCGGCAGCGCAGATCCCGGCCCGTGGCCGAAGCCGGCACATCGTCACATCGTTCGCTTCAGAGGAGACCTAGACCAGTGCTTGACAGCGCCCCTCAATACAAGGGCTACCAGTCCTACAGCTACCTGCAGGCCGGCGTCGACTATCCCGACATCCCGCTCGCCGCCGAGATCAATCGGGTTCCGCCGTACGCGGGCTTGGATCTGTCGACCGAGCAGCGGAGTCGAACCGAGAGCCTGCTTCGTGAGAATGTCGTGATCTCGCTACACGACCATCCTTCGGTATTTCCGGCCGATCTGGCCACCGACCTGCGTGAGTACATCCGCGGTGGTCGCGAGACGACGGGCTTCGCCGGCCTGGCTCGATCGGGGCTGACCGCGGTGTTCGACAACGTCATGGACGGCACCTGCTGCATCTCCAGCAACGGCGGCTGGAAGTGGGTCGACGTGCTGCACGACCTGGGAATGCGCATGTGCGACCTGGCCCACCAGGACTACCTGGTCAAGGGCGAGTCGCTGTCGGACATCGCCACCGCGCACCGGGACGGCAAGATCGCTCTGGTGTTCGCGCTGGAGGCGGCGACCATGATCGAGAACGAGGTCGACCGCCTCGACATCCTGTACGGCTTCGGGGTTCGCCAGATCGGGATCGCCTACTCGGAAGCGAACTACCTCGGGAGCGGGTTGAAGGAACGCGCTGACGGCGGGCTCACCTATTTCGGGGAGCGTGCGGTCAAGCGCATGAATGACCTGGGCCTGGCGATCGACCTGTCGCACTCGGGTGATCGCACCTCCCTGGACGTGATCAAGGCCTCGACCAAGCCGGTGTTCATGACCCACTGCGGTTCGCGCGAGGTCTGGCCGACCAACCGGATGAAACCCGATGCCGTGATCAAGGCCATGGCCGAACGCGGTGGTGTGATCGGGTTGGAGGCGGCGCCGCACACCACGCTCTCGCCGCAGCATCCGGCCCACTCGCTGGAGTCGGTCATGGACCACTTCACCCACCTGGTCGAGCTGGTCGGCATCGAACACCTGGCCTTCGGGCCGGACACCCTGTTCGGCGACCACGTCGGCCTGCATGACACGTTCGCAGCCAACCTGTCCATCGGGCAGGCGCACGGTCACGTCGAGTTCGAGAAGCAGCCCTACGTCGACGGGCTGGAGAACCCGGGGGAGTGCTTTTTCAACATCATCGGTTGGCTGGTCCAGCACGGCTACTCCGACGACGAGATCCAAGCCGTGGTCAGCGGCAACATCATTCGAGTCCTTGAAGAGGTGTGGAACTGATGCCGATCCTGCGCACTACCGTCAGCCTGCTGGCTGCGGCCACTCTGGCGGTCACGGTCGCGGCGTGCGCGCCGAGCAAGAAGCAGTCGAACAGCAACGCCAGCGGCAACGACGCAACGCTGACCATCGCCTCGACCACCGATGTGGTCAACCTCAACCCGCTGCTGGGCAACAGCCGGACCGACGACTGGGTCACCGACCTGATGTACCCCCGGTTGCTGACCATCAATGCCGACGGCAGCAAGCAGCCCTACCTGGCCAAGGAATGGGGCTACACCAACGGAGGCATGACCGGCTACTTCGTGCTGCGCAGTGACTTCAAGTGGAGCGACGGCACTCCGGTCACGGCCAAGGACGTGGCCTACACCCTCAACACGATCAAGACCCAGAACCCGAAGGGTGGCGTGGTCAACGGATTCATGACCAACATGGTCAAGGCCACCGCGGTCTCTGACACCCGGGTCGAGATCTCGATGAAGCGGCCGGACAGCATCCTGGTTCCCGAAGTCGGCTTCTGGACGGTCATCGTGCCGGCCGAGCAATTCGGCCAGCACAATCCGGTCGATCAGTTCACCAACAGTTCCAACTGGCTCAGCGCCGGGCCGTACAAGCTGACCTCGATCGTCAAGGGCCAGAGCTACACCCTCACCCGCGTCACGCCCTACCCGATGGCGCCCGGCGGAACGCCGACGGTGAGCAAGGTGGTCTACAAGATCTATCCCGATGTCAACACCGAGATCCTCGCCCTGGAAAAGGGTGATGTCGACGTCATCGCCAATGCGCTCCCGCCGGCCCAGGTCGCGGTTCTGCAGAAGCAGAGCGGCATCACCTTGGAGAAGGTGCCCGGTCTCGGCTTCACCCACATGACCTACAACATGAAGCGCAAGCCGCTGGACAACGTGCTGGTGCGCCAGGCCCTGGCCCACGCCGTGGACTACAACGCCATTCGCAACGTCGCCGTGCAGGGACAGGCGATCAGCGCCAACAGCAGCCCGATCACCCCGTCGCTGGCCAAGTACGCCGACCCGTCGTGGAAGGAGTACACCTACGATCCGACGCTGTCCAAGCAGCTGCTGCAGCAGGCCGGGGTGCACAACCTCAAGCTCAACATGATCTATTCGATGCAGGACCCGGTGATCGCGGCCTGGGCCACGATCGTCAAGGATGACGCGGCCAAAGCCGGTATCACCATCAACCTGCAGGGCATGGACCGCAACACCTACCTGGCCAAGACCACCAGCGGCGACTACGACATCTATGCCGGCTCGTTCGCCATCATGGATGAGCCGGTCTCGAACATGGCCCTGCAATACCTGCCCGATGGCGCGATCAACTACTCCCAGGTCAACGACCCCAAGCTGACCTCGCTGATCGAGCAGGCCCAGGGCACCACCGACCAGAGCAAGATCAAGTCGCTGGTGCAGCAGGCGGCTACCTACGTTCGGGACAACGTGATCGACAACATCATGTACGTGCAGAACCTCTACGTCGCCCACAGCTCCAAGTGGACCAACTTCACGATCAAGCCCAGTGAGTTGCTGTCCATTGTCGATCCGCAGTCGCTGGCCAACGTCAAGAAGTCCGGCTGAGAGGAGTACCCGCTGTGCCACCGCTTGCCGCCTTCATCCTCAAGCGCCTCGGACGGGCCGTGCTCACGATGTGGTTCGCCATCACCGTGACGTTCCTGCTGCTGCGGTTGCTCCCGGGTGACCCGGCGGTGGCGGTGGCCAGCACCAACATGGACGCCGGGATGCGGCACCAGCTGTTGAAGGAGTACGGACTCACCCAGCCCCTGTTCACCCAGTACGTGAAGTACCTCGACCAACTGCTGCACGGCAACCTGGGCCAGTCCTTCACCCAGTCCCAGCCGGTCAGCAGCGTCCTGATGGCGCGGCTGCCCTGGACCCTGCTGCTGACCGGCTCGGCCCTGGTGCTCACCGTATTGGTGGGTGTCCCGCTCGGGGTCATCGCCGCCACCCACGCCGGGGCGGCGATGGACCGGCTGGTGCAGACCGCCGGGGTCGTCGGCCAGTCGCTGTTCGTTCCCAGCGTCGGCATCTTCCTGCTGTTCTTCCTCGGCCTCCGGCTCAAGCTGCTGCCGATCGGCGGTGCCTATGACGAGAACGCCTACGGAGCCGGCTGGTATCTCAGTGTGCTGCAACACCTGGCCCTGCCTTGCTTGAGCCTGGTGCTGGTATCGCTCGGCTCGTACGTACTCACCATGCGCGCCACGCTGATCGACTCGCTCGGGGAGGAGTACTGCCTGCTGGCGCGCAGCAAGGGCGTGTCCGAGCGAACGGTGGTGTGGCGGCATGCACTGCGAAACGCACTGCTGCCGACCACGACCCTGCTCGGTCTGCAGCTGGGATTCCTGGTCGGAGGAGCGGTGCTGACCGAGACCATCTTCGCTTACCCCGGTGTCGGCCGGGCAATCTATGAGGCGGTGACCCAGTTGGATTACCCGGTGCTGCAGGGCTCCTTCGTCCTGCTGGCCGGCACGGTGGTGCTGGCCAATATGCTCACCGACCTGGCCTACGGCCTGCTCGACGCGCGGGTCCGGACGGCATGACCGCGACCGCCGAGATAACTTCGGTCACCGCTGAGCCGACCGCCGACGACCCGTCAGCCGCCGCCCAGACCTGGGATGAGTTTCGGCGCAACCCGCTTGGCCTGATCCCGCTGGCGGTACTGGCCGCCCTGGCCCTCATCGCGGTCTTCGCCCCGCTGCTGGCCCACTACCCGGGCGGCTACGGTTCGGCGGTCCTGCAGCCGCCCTCGGCCGCGCACTGGTTCGGTACCGACAACCTCGGGCGCGACATCTTCGCCGAGGTCGTGTACGGCACCCGGGTGAGCATGCTGGTGGCGGTCTGCTCCTCGGCCCTGGCGATCGCGCTCGGGGTGCTGCTCGGCGTGCTGGGCGCCTATTTCCGCCGGATCGACAACGTGATCGGCACCGTGGTCGACCTGTGCCTGTCGTTGCCGGTGCTGCCGCTGACCATCCTGGTCGCGGCCCTGGCCGGGCCGTCGCTGCGGACCATCATCCTGATCATCGCGTTCTTCTCCTGGCCCGAAGTGGCCCGGGTGGTCCGCTCCCAGGCCCTGGCCGTGGTGAACCTGCCCTACGTCGACGCGGCTCGGGTCATCGGTGGCCGGCACAGTTGGATCTTGCGGCGTCACCTGTTGCCGGCCGTTGCACCGGTGATCGTGGTGTCGATCGTGCTCACCGCCTCTCGGGCCGTGCTGAGCGAGGCCGGCCTGGCCTTCCTCGGCCTGGGGGATCCCAACAGCTGGTCGTGGGGCCGGGTCCTCTACGAGGCCCAGCAGTCCGGGGCCATGTCCAGTGCGTGGTGGACAACGCTGTTCCCTTCACTGGCAATCCTGCTGCTCGTGGTCGCGGCCACCCTGATCGCCATCGCCTACAACGACGCTCGCAACCCCAGGACGAGGCAGCGGGTATGAGCTTCGAGCAGCGGCTGCCAGTCGAGTTCTATCACCGGGTCCAGCAGGATGTGTTGCAGCGGATGCAGGCCGACGGCGACCGGGCTGCGGTGTTCGACCATCCCGACGATGTCGCTTACCTGACGGGCTTCTTCCACCACGCCGGGGAACGACCGGTGGCGGTCCACCTTGACGGCTCAGGAGCGGTGCTGCTGCTTCCCGAACTCGAGCGCGAGCACGCCGAGTGGCAGGAGGCGGCTGCCGAGCTGGTGAGCTATCCCGAGTTTCCAGGCATCCGCAGTCCGTGGGCGTACCTGGCCGACTCGGTGGCCGAGCCCGAGCGGCTGGCGATGTCGGAGAGCATGAGCATCGGCCGTCGGCGGCAGCTGGGCCGGCTCTGGCCGACGGCGACAATGGTGACCACCTCGGCGCTGAGCGAGGCCCGGCTGCGCAAGCACCCGGAGGAGATCGCGTTGCACGCCGAGGCAGCCCGGATCACCGATCTCATGATCGAGGCCGGGATCGGCCTGATCCGAGCTGCGGCCGAAGCCGGGCGGGAGTTTCCGAGCGAGGCCGAGCTGGCCCGCGAGGTCGCCGCCTGCGGGACCTCGACCATGTACGCCGAGCATCGTGACGTGGTCGTCGTCGGATTGCTGGCCGGCGGGCTGGTCTACGCCGGCGCCAACAGCGCCAAACCCCACGGCCTGCCCTCGGGATACCGGCTGCGGCCGGGCGACACCTTCATGCTGTCGCTGGGCTGCGCCGTCGGCGGTCGCTACGTCGAGGGCGAGCGCACCTTCATCCTCGGTGAGCCGAACCGGGACCAGGTCCGCTACTACGAGGCGGTCCGGCGGGCTCAGCAGACCGGCATCGACGCGATCCGGCCCGGCCTGAGCTGTGCCGAGTCCAACCGGCTGTGCCTGGACGTGCTCCGCGAGGCCGGGCTGGCTCAATATCTGCGCCACCGGCAGGGTCACGGCATCGGCATCGGGATGCACGAACCCCCGTGGCTCGAGGACGGTGACTCCACCACGCTCGAGGCCGGGTTCGTGGTGTCCAACGAGCCCGGAATCTACGTGCCAGGACATGCCGGTTACCGCATCTCGGACTCGATGCTGGTGACTGCCGAGGGCGCGCGACCGTTCACCGGCTACCCGAAGGCGCTCGATGACATAGTCATCGACATCTGAGCAAGGAGAAGATTGGTGCTGCTCGACATCAACGGAAATCAGCTCTTCGTGCGCGAGCTCGGCGCCCCGGATGCGCCCGTGCTCATAGTCCATCACGGCGCGCCCGGGCTGGGTTCGCACGCCGAGCCGCTGGCGAGCTTCGGTCCGTTCGCCGACGAGTACCGGGTGATCGTCTTCGACGCGCGGGGGTCCGGGCAGAGCGGCGGCAACCCGCCGTTCACTCACGAGCAGTGGGCCGCCGATGTCGATGCCCTGCGGGAGTGGGCCGGCGCGGAGCAGATCGTGATGGCCGGCGGCTCCTACGGGGGCTTCATCGCGATGGAGTACGCGATCCGCTACCCGGATCGGGTGCGGGCCCTGGTGCTGCGAGACACCTCGCCGGACAACTCGAACGAGGAGTTGGCCCGAGCCAACGCCCTGGCCACGACTCGGGTCGAGCTCGACCTGGACAAGTTCTACCGCATCATGGAGGGCCGGGTTACCAGCGACGAGGACCTTCGCGAATGCTGGGCCGAGATCCTGCCGCTCTATGACCACGTCTACGACCCGGCGGCGGTGGCGGCCAAGGTGGCGGCGACGCCGTATCGCTACCAAACCCACAACTGGGCCTTCACCGAGAACATGCCTCACTATGATCTGACCGAACAGCGCGGTGCTATTCGCTGCCCGACGCTGGTGACGGTGGGACGAGGGGACTGGATAACGCCGGTGGCCTGCAGCGAGAAGATCGTGTCCCTGGTTCCCGATTCACGCCTGGTGATCTTCGAGGAGTCCGGCCACTCGCCGCAGATCGAGGAGGCGGAGAAGTTCCAGCGGGTGGTGCGCAGCTTCCTGCGCTCACTGCCAGCCGGGGCCGGTGTTCGGTGACCGTCGGAACCGGCCAGCAACTGGACGAACTGGACCGGCGGATCGTGGTGGAGCTGCAGTCCGACGGACGGGCCAGCTGGACCACGATCGCCGAACGGGCCGGAACGACGGTGGCCACGGTGGCGCGCCGGGCGCAGCACCTGTTCCAGCGCGGCATGTTGCGCGTCGGAGTGGTGCCTGACGTCCACCACGCCGGGCCGGTCGAGCTGTTCCTGCTCCGGATCCGCTGCGCCGCCGGGCAACAGCTCGCTGTCGCCGAGCAGTTGGCGACGCTGCCGAGCGTGCGGTTCGTCGCGGTCACCGCCGGGGCCAGCGACCTGGTGGCCGAGATGGCGGTCCGGCGCGACGAGATGATCAGCCTCCAACTGATCAATGACGTCCAGCAGATCCCGGGGATTCTCAACGTCGAGAGCGACATGGTGCTGCACACCTACAAGGTGGCTCATGACTGGAGTCGTGGCCTGCTGGCGGGCACCACCCAGATCGCGTCGCCGTCGAAGGTGCATGAATGCCTGCCCTCACACTTCGACAAGCTCGCCCTGCAGATCGTCGACGCGATGCGGGTGGACGGCCGGGCCAGTTTCACTTCGGTGGCCGAGACGGTCGGGGCCAGCGAGAGCACGGTTCGGCGCCGGTTCGAGGCGCTGGCCGAGCAGGGCTGCGTGCAGGTGGTCACCATCGTGGCGGCGGCCGCTCTCGGGTTGGAATTCGAGACGTTGCTGCAGGTCGAGGTCGCACCGGCTCAGCTCGGCGCCGTCGCCCGGCAACTGGGCGACTACGTCGGGGTGCGGTACCTGGCCGCCACCCTGGGCTCATCGTCGCTGTTCGCCGAACTCATCCTGCCGACAACCGAGGACATGCATTCGTTTCTCACCGACGATCTGGCCCAGTTGGACGGGGTGCGCGGCTGGCGCGCGTACACCGAACTGATCACCCTCAAGCGGGGCTTCGTCGAGACGCCCTGGTGGCGCGACGCGATCCAGCAGGCGGCCGATCAGCAACGGTAACCCTCCGCGGTAACCGGAGGGTGGCTCCGACTGTCTATGCTGAGAGGGCGAAGATCTCCGGGCAGTGAGGAGCAGGGCATGAAGATCGGTCTGCACATCTCCGATTTCACCTGGGACGGCGGGGCGCCGACCCTTGGTCCGCGGTTGGCCGAGGTGGCGCAACTGGCCGAGCAGGTCGGCGTCGACCGGGTCAGCGTGATGGATCACCTCTGGCAGATCGCCCACCTCGGACCGCCCGAGAACGAGATGCTCGAGGCCTACACCGCCCTGGGCTACCTGGCCGCCAAGACCGAACGGGTCAAGCTGCTCACCGTGGTGACTGCAGTGGTGTACCGCGACCCAGGCTTGCTGGCCAAGGCCGTGACCACCTTGGACGTGCTGTCCGGCGGGCGGGCGATGCTCGGTATCGGCGCCGCCTGGAACGAGGAGGAGTCTCAGGGCCTGGGACTGTTCTTCCCATCGACCGCCGAGCGGTTCGAGCGGCTGGAGGAAGCGATCCAGATCTGCCTGCAGATGTGGAGCGATGACGAGGGGCCGTACTCGGGCCAGCACTACCAGTTGGCCCGAACCCTGAACTCCCCGCAGGCGTTGAGCAAGCCACACCCGCCGCTGCTCATCGGCGGGGCCGGTGAGAAGAAGACTCTGCGAATGGTGGCCCAGTACGCCGACTCCTGCAACATCTTCGACTCGCCCGAGGTCGCGCACAAGCTGGATGTGCTGCGCGAACACTGCGATCGGCTCGGTCGAAACTACGACGATATCGAGAAGACGGTGCAGACCCGGTTCGATCTCGGCCCGAACGGAGAGAACGTGGGCCGGACGGTGGAGCGCCTGCACGAGCTGGCCGAGCTCGGATTCACCGTCGGCCACGGCACATTGCTCGGTGCCGGCTCGCTCAGGCCGCTCGAGGTGTTGGGCGAGCAGGTGATCCCGGCGATCGCCGACTTCTGAGGCGCCAGCCGCCTGGGCCGCGCCTCAGGCGGCCTCGAAGAGGTCGTCAGCGGCCAGCGCCCGCACCCGCCCGGCGGTGGCCAGGTGGATACAACCCGTTCGCTGCGGGCTCGGCACCGTGTTGAGCAGGGCGCGGGCCCATCGACGGTCGGAGTCGGTGACGACATCGTTGCCCGGACGAGACAGCAGCATCGCCACCGACACCGCCTCGGTGCTGGTGGTGACGCCCTGCAGAACGCTGCCCAGACTGGCGAGCAGGTCCTCGCCCGGAACCGGGGGTAGGTCACTGATGGGAATGATCGCGGGCAGCGTTCTACCCTCGCCGTCAAGGAAGAGCAGCCACAGCGACCGTTGGTCGTAGCCGTGCGGTCCCATGAGCTGTTCCCAGGCCAGGCCGAGGTCGACGTCGTTGCTGATGTGGAAGGTTTTCGGGTTCGAGGTCATGTCGGCCAGTGTGCCGCGAGCTCGCCCCGGTCAGCCCCGGTTGTCCACAGGGTCGCCCACCCAGCGGGCCTGTCCCCAAGTCACACCCCACTGTCGGGCCGGGCGGTCGATCTGACGGTTCCCGGTCGTAGGCTGTGGCCACTTGATCATCGACAGGACAAGGGACCGCACATGATCGCGCCGGACATCCTCGACTACTACCGAAGCTGGCTGGCCTACCGGCGCTGGTTCCTGCGAGTGCCCGGTGTGCAGGCGTGCGTGCTGGGGCCAGACGGACCGCAGCTGTCGGTGGCGATCGGCCTGGCCGATGAGCTCGAGGGTGCCGCCCTGACCGAGCATCACCTGTTCCGGGTTGCCTCCCACAGCAAGACATTCACTGCCGTCGCCATCCTCCAGCTGGTGGCCCGGGGGCAGCTGCGGCTCGACGATACGGTGGCCGAGCGCTTGCCCGAACTGGCCGGTTCACCGGTGGCCCGGGCGAGCCTGCGCGAGTTGCTCAGCCACGGTGGCGGGGTCATCCGCGACAGCGAGGACGGCGACTTCTGGCAGCTGGCCAAGCCCTATCCCGATGAGGACGAGCTGGTAGCGATCGCCCAGGCGGCCAGCGCCGCCCCGATCGCCCGCAACGAGCGGTTCAAGTACTCCAATATCGCCTACGGCTTGCTCGGCCTGGTCATCGAACGCAGTACTGGTCAGCGCTTCACCGACGCGATAAGGCAATCCATCGTTGAGCCGCTCGGACTGACCCGGACGGGGGCCGAGCCGGAGGAGTCCCAACGCGCTGAGCTGGCCGCCGGTCACAGCGCGCTGTCCTACGCCCGGACCCGGTCGGTCATCGAGCACGTCGACACCCGAGCTCTGGCTGCGGCGACCGGCTTCTACTCGACGGCGAGCGAACTCGCCGCGTTCTACGCCGCGTTGCTGCCCGGCGTGCCGGCGCTGCTCGACGACGAGTCCCAACGCTTGTTGCGGCACCGGGTATGGGAGGTCAGGGAGGGCCAATCTTCTTATGGGCTCGGGGTCTTTCTCAACAAGCTCGGC
>Ga0187809_10001587_pt1 | contig 10370 bp, 7 predicted proteins | sample NC_wetland_sal_i_8_FD_132415 | JGI IMG/M metagenome (GOLD analysis project Ga0187809, IMG submission 132415) | Wetland sediment microbial communities from Neuse River Estuary, North Carolina, USA - ASW_4 | ecosystem: Environmental > Aquatic > Freshwater > Wetlands > Sediment | place: USA: North... | reverse complement strand
TCGCACTGAAGCGCGGCGACATCATCTCCGTCCGCGGCGCGCCGGCGCACCGCGAGCTCATGGTCGCCGTCGCCGCCTCCGCGTACCGCGGCGGCGCGTCCGCCGTCGACGTGATCACCTCCGATCCGCTCGTCATGCGCGCACGGCTCGAGCACGCGAGCAAGAGCGCGCTCGGCAGCTTCACCCCGTGGCAGAAGAAGCGGCTGTCGGAGCTGATGAAGCCGCATGCCGCGGAGATCTACATCAGCGGCGAGAGCGACCCCGGGTTCCTCGACGGCATTCCGCCGAAGCGCATCCAGACCGAGTACGCGCAGGCGGGTCAGCAGACGGCTGCGTTCCGGCGTGCCAGCCTCGACATGCGCGTCCGCTGGACGATCGCCGGGTGGCCGACCGACGCCTGGGCGGCCAAGGTCTATCCCGACCTCTCGATCCTCGAGGCGAAGCGGAAGCTCGCGAAGGACCTCCTCTACTTCTCGCGGCTCACCGACAAGGACGGCCCGGGATCGAGCGGATGGATCGCGCACGGGAAGACCCTCGACCGGCGCGGCAGGAAGCTGACGAGCCTCAAGCTCGCGCGCCTCGAGCTGCGCGGGCCCGGGACCGATCTCACCCTGGGGCTCGCCCCCGGCGCGGCGTGGCTCGGCGGCCCGGAGAAGACGAAGGCGGGCGCCGTCATCTCGCCCAACATCCCGACGGAGGAGAACTTCACGAGCCCCGACGCGTCGCAGGCGGACGGAACGTTCGCCTGCACGTTCCCGCTCTCGTTCCAGGGCCGGCTCATCGACGGGCTGCGCGGCGAGTTCCGCGGTGGGCGTCTCGTGCGGCTCGAGGCGAAGCGCGACGCGGACCGCGACTTCGTCGCGAGCTACATCGACAGCGATCCGAAGGGCAACGGCCGCAGGCTCGGCGAGGTCGCGCTCGTCGACGCTACGTCGCGCATCGGGCAGAGCGGACGCATCTACTACGACACGCTGCTCGACGAGAACGCGACGGTGCACATCGCCTTCGGCTCCGGCTTCGGCGGCACGCGGCCGACGAAGCCCGCGCGCGGGCTCAACCAGTCGCCCGTACACCTCGACGTGATGATCGGCAGCCCCGACTTCGAGGCCACCGGCGTCACCGCGAACGGCAAGCGCGTCGCGCTCATCAAAGACGGGCTCTGGCAGATCTGAGCTCCGAGGAACGTGCTGCGCACGTTCCTCATCCGTCGACGAGGAGGCCGCTGATCGGCCCCCACAGCGCCTCCGAGCGGCGGGAGACGTTCGGGAGCAGCGTCAGCCGCCGCTCGACGTACCCGTCCCGCCGGCGCCGCTCGAGCTCCTCCTCCGCCGTCGGCCGCCACAGCTCGTCGACGACGCGTGACGGATCGCCGTCGACGTCGTCACGCTCCAGATGCTCGCGCCACAATCGCAGACGCGTGGCGCGCGCCAGCTCCTCGTCGTGCAGGACGACATTCACCTCGGTGTCGTTGAAGAGCGAGTGCTCGTTGAGGTTGGCCGATCCGATCGTCAGCCAGCGGTCGTCGACGATGCCGATCTTCGCGTGCACGTACACGATCGTCCCGCCACGCCCCGGCTGGTAGAGGGTGCACGCGAGGAACCGCCCGTTGCCCTCGTCCGCGGCGACGAGCACGCCGAGCTGGCCCCGCGTGTCCTCCTCGCCGTTGTTCGGCTTCGCAGGTAGGAGAACGACGAGGCGGAAGTCGTCGCTCGGCGGATTGCGGAGCTTGTCGGCGAGCACGGCGACGACTTCCGGCGACCACAGGAACTGGCTCTCCAGGTAGATGAACCGCTCCGCGCTGCGCAGCGCACGGAGGTAGCTCTCGAGGATGGTGAACTCGCCGCGCTCGAGGCCGTCGTACACGCGCTCGGGCACGGTGCGCACGAGCTGGACGTCGACGCCGTCGACTGTCTCCGGGCCGGGCGCGTCCGGGAGCGGCCCCGGCCAGCGCAGCCGGAAGTTCCGTGCGACGTCTCCGACGACGGGGCCTTCTAGGCGGACGCATCCGTCGTGCCAGCCGACGTCGCCGCGCGCGGGGTGCGCGCTCGAGTCGAGACGGTTGCCTGCGAACGTCGTCAGGTCGATGCCGCCGACGTACGCGACGCGGTCGTCGACGACGACGAGCTTCTCGTGGTGGCAGTGCATCGGGCGCTCCTTCGCATCCAGCTCCACCTCGATCCGCGTCCCTCGCGCGAGGTGGTCGCGCATCCCGCGCACCTCGGCCCGGTCGGGATGGAAGAGCGGGAGCGGCGCGCCGGCCCACGCGAGCACGCGCACGGGAATGCGTGCCGCCGTGTCGGCGAGGAGCGCGGCGAGCGTCGGCGTGCCTTCGCCCATACGAATGCCGGGAGTGAAGAACCACCCGGCGAGATGGACGTGGGACCGCGCGCCGTCGACGTCGGCCGCCATCCGCGGTAGCGCCTCCGCGCCGTCGACGAGCACCTCCACGCGGTTGCCGGGGCGCGGCGCGAACGAGCCGGAGTCCGCCCATCCCCCCGCCGGCGCGGTGAAGGCGCGGCCGTGGCCGATGCGAGCGAGCCGCCGGCGGTGATGCGCCCGGACCGCGCGCTCGATCCGGTCGCCGAGATGGTCGTCGAGCTCGCTAATGCCCACCCTTGGGCGGCGGCGGCACCGGGTTGTGCTGAACGTCGATGACCGTCTGCGTCGGCGCCGGCGGCGTGGTCGAGTACCCGGAGCCGTACGTAACCGCGCCGGTGATGTTCGGCGTCGGGAACCCGAGCGCCGGCATGCCGTCCGTGGCGGTCGACATGAAGTTGTGCCAGATCTCCGCCGGCAGCGATCCGCCGAACACCGCGCCGATCCCCTCGACGTCGTAGAGCGAGATCTCGCCCTTCGGGTAGCCGACCCACACGCATGTGGCGAGCTGCGGGACGTACCCGCAGAACCACGCATCCTGGAAGTTCTCGGCGGTGCCGGTCTTACCCGCCGCCGGGCGGCCGAAGTACGCGGCGGTGCCGGTCCCGTGCTGGACGACGCCCTCGAGCGCGTATGTCACCTGGTCGGCGACGTTGCGCGGGATCGCCTGCGCCCCGGGGGCATCGAGCCGGCCGATGACGCGTCCGTCGGGAGCGCGCACGAACTCGAACGCCTGCGGGGCGTGGTGGACGCCGTGCGCGGCGAGCGTCGCGTACGCGTCCGTCATCTCGAGCGGGTTCACCGGCTGCGTCCCGAGCGTGATCGAGCAGACGGGCTGCAGCTTCGTCGTGATCCCCATCTTGTGCGCGACCGGGACGACGTTCCACGGCCCCACCTTCGCGACGAGCTGCGCGAAGATCGTGTTCACCGAGTTCGCGGTCGCGTTCAGCAGGTTCATGTAGCCGCCGTTCTCGTCCGCGTAGTTGTGGACGTCCCACGGGCCCTGCGGGCCGTCGCACGCATGCTCCGGGATGATCATCGACGGAGGGCCGGAGAAGCTCGAGTACAGAGAGACCCCGTGCATGATCGCCGTGGCGAGCACGAACGGCTTGAACGAGCTGCCCGCGGTGCGCGTGCTCTGCGTCGCGAGGTTGAACTTCATCTTCCGCCCGTCGGGGACGTAGCCGATCATCGCGCGCACCGCGCCGTTTCGCGGGTCGATGGCGACGAGCGCCGCAGCCGGGTCGTTCTTGTGCCGCATGACGCCGCGCACCGCGGAGATCGCGGCCTGCTGCATCCGCGGGTCGAGCGTCGTCCGGACGCGAAGCCCGCCGGCCGCCACACGGCGGGCACCGTACTTCGCGACGAGCTGCTGCTCCGCCCAGCCGAAGAAGTTCGGATGCTGCATGCGCGCGTACAGCGTGCCCGGCTTGATCCCGAGCGGGGACGAGATCGCCTTCTCGAACTGGTCGCGCGAGATCAGCCCTCCCTCGACCATCGCCCGCAGCACCTCGTCGCGGCGCTGCATCGCCATCGCCGGATGGAGCAGCGGGTCGTACACCGTCGGCGCCTGCGGCAGGCCGGCGAGGAGCGCAGCCTGGGCGATGGTGAGGTCGCTCGCACGGGTCGAGAAGAACGTCTCCGCCGCCGCCTGCGCTCCGTGCGCGGAACGCCCGTAGAAGACCTCGTTGAGATATCCGTCGAGGATCCGCTGCTTCGGCCACACGCGCGCGAGCTTGAGCGCGAGGCACGCCTCTTTCACCTTGCGCGAGAACGTCCGGCTGGCGTCGCCGATGTAGAGGTTGCGGACGAGCTCCTGCGTGATCGTCGATCCGCCCTGCACGATCTTCCCGGCGGTCACGTCGGAGTAGAGCGCGCGCGCGATGCCCTGGTAGTCGAGCGCGCCGTGCTGCCAGAAGCGCCTGTCCTCGATCGCGACCGTCGCCTGCCGCAGGTACGGGGAGATCTGGTCGAGCCGGAGCGGCTGCCGGTTCACCTGCGATGGAACGACGCCGAGAAGGGTGCCGTTCTTCGCGTAGACGAAGGAGTTCTGGCCGAGCGCCACCGGGCGCAAGAGGTTCAGGTTGCACGAGCCGAGCAGCACGGCGCGCCCTGTGGCCGCCGAACCGATGAGGACGGCTGCGAGCACGACGAGGATCGCGCCGGCGACGATCGCGGCGCGGCGTCGCGTGTGGGCGCGGCGAAGCCGCGAGCGGCGCGCCAGCAGGATCGCCGCGAGCTCGAGGTCGGCACGGTTCCGGTCCCGCACTGCGAGACCGTTCTTGCTCGGAGACGCGGATCAGGAAACCAGCTCGGCGAGGACGACGCCGAGGATCGGCAGCGCGATCGTGATGAGCAGGTTTCCGCGCCCGATGCCGGTGAGAAGAGGGCGGAGCGTCTGCGGCTCTCCGTCGCGGATCTGGCGCGCGAGGCCCGGGCCGAGGACGTAGTCGTGCAGGTACGCCCCGGCGGCGAGGAGGCCGACGAGCGCGCCCTTGACCGCGAGCACCACGTCGAACGACGTCGGCGCCGAGTCGAACGCGTGGTCGTAGCCGGCGAGCCCGAGCCCCGTCAGCACGGCCACGCCGAGCGCGCTCCAGCCGATCGGGCGCCAGCGCCGCCCGAGCTCGCGCAGCAGTCGAGCGCGAACCTCGCCCTCGAGCTTCTGCACGGGAGGGACCGCGACGAAGACGAGCGCGATCGTCCCGCCGACCCAGACGGCGGCTGCCAGGAGGTGGACGGCTCGGAGTGTCGCTTCCATGCCGCGTAGTTTCCACGGATAGCAGCGAGGACAGCGGCCTCAACACTCATCGGATGCGCCCGGAGCTCTCGCTTCCCGTCGTCTGGTCCGAGGACGGAACGACGCTGCTGCCCGGCCGGCTCGAGCTCGAGGACGGGTGCCTGCGGCTCGTCGGCGGCTCCCACGGCACCGAACGGACGCGGGAGGTCGACGTCCGCGACATCGCGGCGACCCGGCTCGGGCGCTCGGCGGACGAGCGCATCGGCGGCCGCCTGACGCTCCTCGTCGAGCTGCGCGGCGGCGGGTCGCTCCGCATCACCGGCTTCGAGCGTCCCGGTGCAATGCGCGACCTCGCCGACCGGCTGCATTCGACCGCCGACTGACACCGGGGTTTCCCGTCCGTCCGCGCGGGCAAGACGGACATGCATGGTCGGGTCCACGTTCGGGTCGATTCACAGTGCGCTGCACTCGAGCGCAGCCTCGATCGCGGGGGACGTCCTCGTGCTCTTCGCAGCCGTCCTGTGGCTCGGCCTCGGCTTCCGCGTCCACCGGGACGCGCGCCGGCGGATCGACGACGGCTGGCTCGTCGGGCTCTCGACCGTCCTCGGGTTCGCGGTGCCGTATGTCGGTCCGGTGGTCTACGCACTGTTCCGGCCGCCGGAGACGCTGGCCGACGCGCACGCGCGCGAGGTCGAGATGCGAGCGCTGCGCGGCCGGCTGCTACAGGCGGAGCCGCACTGCCCGGTCTGCCTCTCCGACGTCGAGACCGACTACCTCGTGTGCCCGGTGTGCACGACGCGGCTGCGCGAGCAGTGCGCGAACTGCGACGCCGCGCTCGACCCGCTCTGGCAGGCGTGCCCCTACTGCGCCGCGCCGGTGGGCGCGCCGATGGGCGGCGACGGATCAGTCCCGTACGTCGCCGACCTCGACGAGCCGCTCTCGGCCGAGACGCGGCAGCACCTCGCGGGCTAGCGCGCGCAGGCTGAACGGAACTGCCGGCGCCGGCACGAAGCGGGCGAGCGCGGCGACGACGGCGACACCCGCCGTCACTTCGTACATCGCCGAGTCGTTCACGAGGAGGGATGTCACGATCGCGAGCCCGAGCGTGAGCACGAAGTCGCGTGTCGGACGGCGCCGTGCGACGTACAGCGCTCCCGCGAACGTGAAGAGGAACCACAGCGTCAACGGCAGGACGAGGGGCCAGTTGTGGATCGCGGGCATGTACGACAGCGGGACGCGGTGGACGATCACCGCCCACAGGCCGGAGAGGCCGCTGCCGAACGCGCTGCGGAAGTGATCCGGCCCGCCCGTGTCGAGATTCGCCGAGACGATCTTCAGCACGATCACGGCGGCGACGCCGATCCCGAGGAGGAAGCCGCGCAGTCCGACTCGCAGCATGCGTGCGCCAAGGAACGCGAGGGCGACGCCGAGCACGATGGCCCCGCCGCCGTCGGAGCCGAAGCGGTTGTCGGTCATCATGAACAGGCCGAGCGCACCGAACGCTGCGAAGCCGAGCACGCCGAAGCGGCGAGCGGCGAGCGCCGCGCCGGCGAGCAGCGGGGCGAGCAGCAGCGTCTCGAGTTGGTTGCCGATTCCCCAGAAGCGCGAGTTCTGCGTCGGCCCGAGCGGCGTCACCGCCACCCATTCGGGCCTCACCGCCAGGAGATACATGTACAGCGCGACGACTCCGAGGATGAGCAGCAGCAGCCGTTCGTCCGTCCTGCATGCGCGCGCGAGCAGGAGCGCACCTCCGACGCCGGCGACGACGAGCACGGTCATGATCGTCACTTCGTTCGTCACGTGCAGCGAGCCGAGGCCGACGCTCGCGAGCAGCGCGGCGGGAACGAGCGTCAGCGCTGCGCGCGGGACGAGGAACGCGAGCAGGAGCCCCCAGCACGCGAGCACGATGAGCGCGGCGAGCTTCAGGCGGTTGTTCGCATGGATCTGCGCGTTCAGCGTCTTCAGCGTCGCGATCGCGTGCGTCGAGGGGACGGACGTGAGCGAACCCCGCTGGTGGCCGAGCGCCGTCGGCGCGATGTCGACGATCGAGACGAGACCGGGGATGCGCGTGGTCTTCGAGACGAGCAGGCCGTGGAAGCCCCCGCCGAGAACGGCGATGTAGTAGCGCTGGTTGTTCTGGACCGGGTAGTCGCTCTTCGGAGGCAGCGTGACGACGATCGTCCGCATCCGGCTCGGCGTGCCCGTCGCCTGGTTCGCGTTGATGAGCACGTGACCGGTCGGGACGCCGCCGAGATACGAGTCGGCGCGGACGCCGCGCACGAGCTGCGCGAGCGACTGGCGGCGATTCGTCGTCGGCCCGGTCGCGGGGACGAGAAGGCCGACCGCGCCCTCGCGCGCGAAGCGGCGGAGCTGCCAGCCCGTCATGTGGTCGAGGATCACGACGCGAAAGGCGGGTGAGCCCGGGACTGTCTTCGCCGCCGCCGGTGCCGCCGGGATCGCGGCGAGCGCGATCAGGCAGAAAACGAGAAGGCGGAACCGGCGCAGCATCGTCCGGCGCGATTCTCCCCTATTTCGCCCGCGTGATGCGTAGGAAGTCGATGAGAGAGCCGACGCGCGGATTCGAACCGCGGACCCCATCATTACGAGTGATGTGCTCTACCAGCTGAGCTACGTCGGCTTGGCGGCGACAGTCTAGCGCCGCCAGGGCTCAGATCTTGACGCGCCAGCGGACCGAATGGCCCGCGAGCGAGAGCGTCACGATGTACCACCCGCGCCGCGAAACCGTCACGAGGACGTGCCGTCCGCCGGCCTTGACGGCCACCCGGTGACGCGCGACGGGCCGGCCCGCCAGCGTGGCCGTCACGGCGAGCCTGCCGCTCGTCCCTGCGTGGAACCAGAGCGTGATCCGGTACCCCGCCTTCGTCTTCACGACCGTCGGCGTGTGCGTCGCCGCGAGCGTGAGCTCGACGAAGGTGGCGCCGACCGACCGGCCGGAGCCCGACGTCAGCGCGCAGGCGGCCTTTCCTCCGCTGCAGGCGCCGCTCCAGGCCGCGAGCGCGAATCCCGCCGCGGGCTGGGCGGTGAGCGTCAGCGAGCCGCCGCCCGTCAACGTCTGCGAGCAGAACTTCGTCTTCCCCCGCGTGCTCGTGCACGCGCCGTCCGGGCTCCTGACGGTGCCCGCCCCGCTCACGGAGATCGACAGGGTGTTCGCCGCTCCACCGCCGGAGCTCGTGAAGGCCGCCGTCACGCTCTTCGCGTTCGTCATCGCGACGGTGCAGGTGGAGGTCGTGCCCGAGCAGGCGCCGCTCCAACCGGTGAAGGTCGCCCCGAAGCCCGCCGTCGCGGTGAGCGTCACGGTCGCCCCCGCCGCCTGGGAGGCGCTGCAGCCGGACCCGGAGCCGGTGCAGTTGAGCCCCGCGCCGCCGACGGTGCCGTTCCCCGTCACCTGCGAGCTGAGCACGTAGGTGGTGTTCCCGCCGGCGAACGTCGCCTGGACCGTCTTCGAGCCCGACATGGTCAGGGTGCACGTCGTCGAGATGAAGCCCGAGCACTCGCCGCCCCAGCCCGTGAAGTTGGCGGATGTCCCGGATGCGGGGACGGCGGTCAGCGTGATGGTCGTGTTCGCCTGCACGTTCTCGCTGCATCCGGATCCGCCGGCGGCCGTGCAGTAGATCGGCGAGCCGCCGCCGCCGTAGCTCGTGACATACCCGTCACCGATGACGCCGAGCGTGAGCGAGTTCGTCGCTACCGGCGGCGAGACGCCTCCGGAGAAGGACGCCGACACCGCCAGCGCCGCCGTGAAGACGGAGATGGTGCAGAAGTTCCCCGCCGTGCTCGTGCAACCCGACCAGAAGACGTTGCCGCCGGAGTTGGGATGCGCCGTCAGCGTCACGACGGTGCTGGGCGCCTCCCCGGCGGTGCACGTCTGCCCGGAGGGAGTGCCGTCGCAGCCGATGCCGCCTCCGGTGACGTAGCCGCTGCCGGTGACCGTGACCGCGAGCGTCACGAGCTGGGCGAAGGTCGCCGTCACCGTCCGCGCGGCGTTCATCTGCACGGTGCACGTCGACTGCGTTCCCGTGCACGCGCCGCTCCAGCCGGTGAGCGCGTACCCGCTCTGCGGCGTCGCCGTGAGCGTGACGGTCGCGTTCGGCGGCTCGGGGGCGTTGCACGACGCCCCGGCCCCGCACGTGATCCCCCCGCCGCTGACCGCGCCGTTGCCGGCCACGCTCACGGTGAGGGTGTTCGAGGAGTTGGCGAGGAAGTCGGCGCTGACGAACTCGTTGCCGCTCACGTAGACGGCGCATGCGGCTCCGGACCCCGAGCAGGCGCCGCCCCAGCCGTTGAAGAAGTAGCCGACGTCCGGCGTCTCCGTCATCGTCAGCGTCGAGCCCTGGACCACGGTCACGCTGCACGCCGTCGCCGTGGCCGTGCCCTGCTCGCAGTCGACGGGGTAGTTCCCGGAGCCGTTCGCGACGGTGCCGTGGGCGCTCGTCCCCTCGGTCGTGAGGGCGACGCCGACGGTTCCCGTCTGCACCGGCCCGGTCGTCGTGAAGACGGCGGTCGCCGTCGCCGTCCCCGGCGCCACCGGGCAGGTCGTGCTCGCGCCGCAACCGCTCGCCGAGTCCTCCCAGCCGCTGAACGTCCAGCCGGCGGCGGCGGTCTCCGTCAGCGTCACCGCGGCGGACGAGCCGTAGGCGGAGTAACAGGACAGGCTCCCGAGGCCGCAGCTGATCCCGGAACCCGTCACCGTTCCCTGCCCGATGACCTGGACGGCGATCGCGGGCGGCGACGCGGCCCGGGCAGGCCCGGCCTGGCCGAAGGCAGCCGCGGCCAGGACTGCGAAGACGAGCACCCCCTTTCCCCCACGCATCGCGGGCAGATTATCCGGGTTCTCGCGGTTTTGAGGCCGCCCGGGCTCTCATCCCGCCCTCATCCGCGTCCGGGATGATCGGCGATGTAAGGAAATCGCAAGAATGCGATGTTTCGGAATGGACAAGGGCGCTATCCCGTTCTATAAGTAGCCAACAGGGGCCGACCGGCACATCGCAGGCTCGCCCTGCGCCGGGGCCTCAGGGCCCGCAATCGGTGCGGCCCACGACCGAAAGAAGGACGATTCCACTGACTGACACGCACCTGCACGATCTGACGCCTGCCGACCGCCTGCTCGAGGAGGCCGCGGAGCGCGGTTTCGTCGACGAGCGCGAGCTCGAGGCCTTCGCCGACGAGCACGAGCTTGCCGACGACGAGGTCGCGGCCCTCCGGGCCGCCCTCGACGAGCGCGACGTCATCGTCC
>Ga0187809_10001585_pt1 | contig 10378 bp, 12 predicted proteins | sample NC_wetland_sal_i_8_FD_132415 | JGI IMG/M metagenome (GOLD analysis project Ga0187809, IMG submission 132415) | Wetland sediment microbial communities from Neuse River Estuary, North Carolina, USA - ASW_4 | ecosystem: Environmental > Aquatic > Freshwater > Wetlands > Sediment | place: USA: North... | reverse complement strand
GACGAAGGGGTGCGGAAGACGAGACGACGAAGGGGGGACGACGAGAGGGAGGGCGGGGGGGGGAACGACAAAGGGGGGACGACGAACGCGGACGACGGGAGGGGGGGCGGAAGACGCGGGGGCGGGCGGGACGTGGGGGCGCCGGTCAGGCCGGGGGCTGGACCAGGAGGGCGTCGGCCGTGGCGCCGGCCGAGCGTGCGGCGGCCACCGCCGTCTCGACGTCCGCCAGGGCGCCCTCGACGAGCAGCGGCTCGCCCGCCATCGTGTCGCCGGACCACCGCACCGCGGCATGCTCGGGCGGCACGAACGCGGTCCCGGCCGGCAGGTGCACCACGGCGGCGGCGCGCACGCCCAGGTCGTCGGCGCGCCGCACGACGACGCCGCCCACCATGGGCAGCCGCTCCACGGTGCGCGCCAGCAGCCGCTGTCGGCGCTCGCCGGTGCGGAAGGTCACCACCACGAGGCCGGGCGCGCCCTGCTGGTGCCCCGTGGCGAGCGAGCCGATCGACACGCCGCGCGTGGCGAACACGGCCGCGAGCGCCGCGATGGTGCCCGTCGTGTCGTCGGCCCGTACGAAGGCCACCCAGCGCTCGTCGTCCTCGTCGGGGACGGCGGCCACGCCGCCCGTGCCGGGCTCGTCGAGCTCGGCGTCGCTCGCGAAGCAGTCCTGCGGCTCCTGCGGCACGGTCATGCCCCAGCCTCCCGCGGCGCCGTCCACGGGGCCACCGCGGCGGTCACGCCGGCGCTGACCGCCGCGAGCGCGCGTTCCTCGTCGGGCGCCGGCCGGTCGAGGAGCACCCGGGTCCAGCCTTCAGGACCCAGCTGCACCGGGACGCCGAGCACGCCGTGCACGGGGTGGCCGGCCAGCGCGACCTCGCCCTCGAGGGCCACCTGACCTGCGACGACGATGTCGCGACCGTCGAGGATGGTCGCGACGAGGTCGATCGTCGCGCTCGCGGTGCCGGCGGCGGTCTTCGCGCCGCTGCGGTGCGTAAGGTACGGCCGCACGACGACCCGCAGGTCCGGCGGCAGCGTCTCCACGAACCGGTAGCCCGCGGCCGTGTCGAGCTCCATGACGCGGGCCTGCGCCGCCGCGACCTCGGCCGGGAAGTCGTCGAGCGACCGCGGTCCGCGCACGCGCGCCACCGCGCGCACCCGCTCGCCGGCCTCGAGGCCACCCACCCGCACGCTGGACCACAGCGGCACCGCGCGCGGCCCGTGCTCGCCGCCGACGAAGCCGCCGACGCGATGCCGGCGCACGCCCAGCGACACCGCCACCTCGCGGCGGAACCGCAGCGTGTCGAGCCACGCGCCCATGCCGATCACCCGCCGGCGGCCGAGCCGCCGCGCCAGGATCGCGACGCCGAGCTCCACCGGGTTGGTCACCACGACCACCACCTCGGAGCCGGAACCGTGCTCCGCGAGCGCGTCGGCGTACGCGTGGAACACGGCCGCGTTGTCGGCGGCCAGCGCGCCCCGGTCGGCGGTCTCGCCGTCCGGCGGCTGCGTGCGGCCCGCGGCGACCACCACGACGTCCGCCACCACGTCGGCGGGGTCGAGCGCGACGTCGATGAGGGGCGCGTGCTCGTCGTACGCGTCGATGAGGTCGGCGCGCAGCCCGTGCGTCGCACGCGCGCTCGCGCCGTCCGCCCGCCCCACGAGCTGCAGCCGGCCGCTCGCGGGCAGCAGCGCACGCTCGACGAGCTGCGTGCACACCTGCCGGCCGACGTCCCCCGTCGCCCCGAGGACCGCGACGTCCACTACAGCTCGTCGTGCGTCGCGGGGTCGGCGCCGAACAGGCGGTGCGCGCGCCCGAGCGCCGTGATCGCCGCCACCTCGTCGGCCGCCAGCTCGAAGCCGAACACGTCGAGGTTCTCCCGCCGGTGCTTGGGCGACCAGGACTTCGGCAGCGGGACGATCCCGCGCTCGACGTCCCACCGCAGGATCACCTGCGTCGGCGTCACCCCGTGGGCGGCCGCGATCCGCGTGATCACGGGCTCGTCGCGCAGCGCGCTGTCCTCGCCCACCGGCGCCCAGGCCTCGGTGAGGATGCCGTGCGCCTCGTGGTAGGCCTGCTGCTCGGTCTGCGGCAGCCACGGGTGCAGCTCCACCTGGTTCACCGCCGGGACCACGCCGGTCTCGCGCTCCAGCACGTCGAGGTGCTCCGGCAGGAAGTTGCTCACGCCGATGGAGCGGACCAGGCCCCGCTCGCGGCACTCGACGAGGGCCTGCCAGGCCTCGACGAAGAGCCCGCGGTGCGGCAGCGGCCAGTGGATGAGGTAGAGGTCGAGGTGGTCCAGGCCGGTGCGCAGCACCGACTCCTCGACGGCGGCGACCGCGGCGTCGTGCGCGTGGTAGCGGCCGGGCAGCTTCGAGGTGACGACGATCTCGTCGCGCGGGACGCCCGACGAGCGGACTGCCGCGCCGACGGCGCCCTCGTTGTCGTAGTGGAAGGCCGAGTCGATGAGGCGGTACCCCGCGTCGATCGCGTCGCGCAGCGCCGCGACGCCCCTGGTGCCCCGCAGGGGGTAGGTGCCGAAGCCGATCGCCGGGATCGTCGTGCCGTCGTTGAGCGTGTGCTGCGGGATCGCCACTGCGTGCCTTCCTCTCAGGACCGGGACAACCCTGTCACGCTTCGGGGCGCGCCGGACCGCGCGCCGACGCCGCGACCTGTGCTCCCGCCCAGGGGTCCCGTGCCTCAGCCGCCGTCGGCCGGCCGCAGGCCGTCTTGCCAGGCGACGATCCGGCCGATGGCCCTGGCCATCTCGTCGGGCGCGACGGCGAAGCTCAGCCGCACCCAGTCGCGGCCGCCGGCGGGGTCGAAGTCGGTGCCGGGGGTGAGCGCGATGCCGGCCTCGTCGAGCAGCCGCGCGCAGTAGGTCACCGAGTCCAGGCCCGTGAACGAGATGTCGCCGTAGAGGTAGAACGCGCCGTCGGCGGGCGCCACCGGGTCCCACCGCAGCCTGTCCCGCGCCGCGAGCAGCAGCTCCCGGCACCGCGCGTACCGTGCCGTGGCCGCCCGAGCGGCGGCCATGCCGTCGTCGTCGAGCGCCGCGAGCGCGGCGTGCTGGGACAGCGTCGGCGGGCACAGCGCGAGGTTGCCGGCGAGCGCGGAGACAGGCCCGACGAGGTCGTCGGGCAGGACGAGCCAGCCGAGCCGCCAGCCGGTCATGCCCCAGAACTTGGAGAACGACGAGACGACGATCGCCCCGCTGTCGCGGAACGCCGCGGCGGTGGCAGCCTCCGGGGCGCCCGCGTAGGTGACGCCGTGGTAGATCTCGTCGCTGACCAGCCGCGTTCCCGTCTCGGCGCACCATCCCGCGATGTCTGCCAGCTCGTCGGGCGTGACCATGGTGCCGGTCGGGTTGGCGGGGCTGGCGAGCACCAGGCCGTCGAGCGGGCCCTCCTGCTCGAGCTGCGCCACGGTCGGCTGGTACCGCTGCTCCGGGCCGCACGGCAGGTCGACGACCTCGCACCCGAGCGACGTGAGGATGTTGGCGTAGGCCGGGTAGCCGGGGCGGGCGAGCGCGACGCGGTCGCCGTGCTCGAACGCGGCGAGGAAGGCCAGCAGGAAGGCGCCCGACGAGCCGGTGGTGATCGCGATGGCGTCGGCGGGGACCTCGGTGGCGTAGGCGTCGCGGTAGTGCCGCGCAAGCCGTGCCTTCAGGTCCGGGGTGCCGGTGGCCTCGGTGTAGCCGAGGTCGCCCAGCTTGAGCAGCGCCGCCGCCCGCTCCCGGACCGCCGCGGGGGCGCCCTCCGACGGCTCACCGGCGCACAGGATGATGACGTCCTTGCCCGCCGCCCTCCGGGCCTTGGCCGCCGCGAGGATCTCCATGACGGCGAACGGTGGGACTGCTGACCTGCGGGCGACCTTCACGGCGCCCATCCTCCCGCGCCGCCCCACCGCACCAGCCACCGGGAAGGTCGTCACACGCGTCAGACTCCGCGCCGATAGATCCACCACCAGAGGCCGAGGCCCAGCGCAAGGAACGCGGCCGCGACGATCGCCCATCGGGTATCCCACCGCAGGAGCCCGCTCGAGAGCAGTGCGCCGCCGAAGGCCGACAGCACGAGAGCGCGGTCGGTGCGGCGTCTCCGATGCGGGCTCGCGGTGCCATCTGCTCCTGGCAGGGCGCTGTGCCGAGGGCCCTCGCGATCGAGGCGCCTGACACCCGCCGAGATCTCGAACGCACCCCTGTAGCCCGACGGACGACCAGCGGTCCCCGGCTCGCGCCTGGAGGACAGGTAGCGCTCCAGCACCGCCTGCTGCCGGCCCGCCTCCGTCCGCAGGCCAACGCTCTGCGGGAGAGCGACCTCCCGGCCACGCTCGAGCTCGATCACCACGACCCGCAGGAACCAGCTCTCGCTCGCCCGATAGGCAAGGCCTGAGTAGGCACCCAGCCTGAGGCCCCGAATCACGGCGATGGGGACCGTGCGGCTGGTGAACCACGATCGGCTGACGAGGGCGTCGTCGTGGTCGTACACGCCCATCCGCAGGAGGCGCACCGACGTCGCCGTGGCCACCAGCAGCCAAGCCGCGATCGGCCAGTCGATGTGCTGCGCCGCCGCCCCCACGACCATCATCAGGGCGATGGCCTCCCAGCAGCCAGCGACGGCCCAGCTGCCTCCCGACGCTCTCAGCACCCTCATCGCGGTATGCACCAGTGCCGACGCGATCGGTACAGGTCTCGGCACGAGGACTTGACGAACACCACCGCCACTCCGTGTTGGCGCAGCTCTCGCGTGAACGAGGCCATGTCAGCCGGGTAGCTTCCACAGAACCAGACGCGCGCACCCGTGGCGTTGACCATGAAGATGGCGTCCCCATCGCGATCGCGACGCGCGAGCCTGATGCCGCTCCAGTCGGCGTACCACAGGTCGTCGCCGTCGAACCGACGCCAACGGGTCCGAAGGCTCGCGAGCATCAGCTTCTGGTTCCAGGCCGCATGCAGGTTGATGTGAACTCCGGCTTCGTCGGCGGAGAGGGTGAACGTTCCGCCGGGCCCGGAGAACCGCCCGAGATCCGGGAGCACTGCGCCGCCGTTCGTGTGGCCGAGCGGCCGCGGCGAGCCTCGAACTTCCCTCGCGCCAGTGGGCGCTGAATGCTCCCGCAGTCGACGTCGCGTCCGCAACACGCCCATGACGTTCGCGACCGTCACGAGAGCGAACACGGCAACGAACGCGACCGCCCACACCGTCTGGAACGACGAGGCAAGGGGCGGCTCCTGGAGGACGTCGGTCACTCGCATCGGCGGTACCGCGGCCCGCCCGCTGGCAGCTTCACGTCACCGCCCGCCGCTCCTCGCGGGATCGCCGCGCCGATGCGACCAACGCCGTGGCCGAGTGGACGCTCTTCCATGCCCACCCCATTCGCCCTCGCGTGACTCGGCACCGATTCTGGAGGATCAAGGGCTCCGCGGGACATGGCGACGCGGTGCTTCATTCCCTGCAGGGACCTCAGCGCCCGGCGAGCGCGTCCCTGACGTAGGCCACGACGCCGTCCGCGGCGGCCTCGATCTGCGCGAGGCAGTGCTCGAACTCCAGGGGGCCGCCGAACCAGGGGTCGTCGATGTCGAGGCGGCGCTCGTCGTGCGCGTCGGTGACCTGCGGCGCCGCGGGGTCGAACCGCCGCAGCATCACCACGGGCGCGTCGGCGTCCAGGCGGCGCAGCGCGCGGGCGTGCAGGGCCGTCATGGGCAGCACGAGGTCGCGCCGGCGCAGCTCGGCCGCCTCGACCTGGCGCGCGCGGTGCCCGTCGCCGCCGTCGTAGCCGTGCGCGACGAGCGCGCGCCGCGCGCGGGGGTCGATCGGGTTGCCCCGCTCCTCGTCGGACACCCCGGTGGAGTCGACGAGGACCTCGTCGGCCAGGCCGGCCGCGGCGAGCCGCGCGCGCAGCACCACCTCGGCCATGGGTGACCGGCAGATGTTGCCGGTGCACACCGTCATCACGCGGTACGTCATCTCGTCCTCGCCTCGAGCAGCAGTCCGGTCCCGCCGGTGAACGTCACGCCGGCGAACGACCCGGCGCGGGCCAGCTCGCGGAAGCCGCGCCCCGCGTGCAGGTCCAGCGACGCCCGATTCTGCACGTTGACCAGGCTGAGCAGCGCGTCGCCCCGCCCCCCGGTCCAGGCCAGGAGGTCGTCGAGCAGGGCTCCGGCGACGCCACGGCGACGCCACGAGGGGTCGACGACGAGCCAGCCGACGTACCAGCCGTCGGGGGCGTCGTCGTGCCCGGCCCGGTGGGCGGCCATCGCCCAGCCGACGCCGGGCGCGGCGCCGTCGAGCACAGCGACCGCGACGCGCCGGTCGTCGTCGGCCACCCACTGCGCCAGGCGCTCGTCGAACGACGCCGGTTGCGGCCCCCGGGTGCGCGCTACGGCAGCCAGCGCGGGCACGTCACCGGGGACGGCCGGCCGCACGACGAGCCGAGGCTCGGCCGTGCCGTGCGCCTCCGGCGCGTAGTCCTCGAAGAACGGCACGCGCCATGGTCGCACCCCGTCGCGCGGCGGGCCGCCGTGGACCTCGTCGGGCCCTGGCCCTTGCCGAAGCGCGCGGACGCGATATAGTCGAGATATATTCGATGTCGAGCATTCGATATCGAGTGTCGCGTGGAAGGAGGGGCCGTGGCACCGCGGACACGCCGCACCAACCCGCTGGCGCTGGCCGTGCTGGTCCAGCTCTGGGAGCGGCCCATGCACCCCTACGAGATCTCCATGACGCTCCGCGAGCGCCGCAAGGAAGAGTCCGTCCGCCTGAACTTCGGCTCGCTGTACTCGGTGGTGGAGTCGCTGGAGAAGCACGGGCTCATCGAGGCCGCGTCCACCGAGCGCGACGGCAACCGGCCGACGCGCACCGTCTACCGCATCACCGACGCCGGGGTCACGGAGGCCGTCGACTGGCTCACCGACCTGGTCCGGGAGCCGGTCAAGGAGTTCCCGCAGTTCGAGGCGGCACTCTCGTTCCTTCCTGCGCTGGCGCCCGACGACGCCGTGCGCCTGCTGCGCATCCGCGCCGAGGCCCTGCGCATGACGCTCACGGGTCACGACGCGACGCGGGCCGCCGCCCGCGCCCAAGGCCTGCCCGAGCTGTTCGAGCTCGAGGCCGAGTACGAGGCCGCCATGCAGCGCGCCGAGCTCGCGTTCGTCGAGGACCTGACCGGCCGCATCGTCGACGGCAGCCTCGCCGGCGTCGACCTGTGGCGGAAGCTCCACGACACGCTCGTCCACGACGGTCGCGTCGATCCCGACGAGATGGCGAAGGCCGTCGCCGAGCTCGAGGCCTCGATCGGAGGCAGCTGACTTCCCCGCCCGGGGAACCGGTCGGCCCAGGTGCGCCAACACCCGGGCCGACCGTCCACGAACCGACCGAGGCGACGCCTCCGGTGCGATCCGCTGCACGTTCAGCATAGGAGCGCCGCCCCGGTCGGAGGATCCGACGAAAGGCGCACCATGTCACCTACACCCGCGGTCGAGGCCACCGGCCTCGTCAAGACCTATCCGGGCGGTCGCGGCCGCCCGCCCGTGCGGGCCCTCGACGGGCTCGACCTGACCGTCCCGGCCGGGACCGTGCACGGGTTGCTCGGGCCCAACGGCGCCGGCAAGACGACCACCACCAAGGTGCTCACCACGCTGTCCACCGCGTCGTCGGGCGCCGCCCGGGTCGCCGGGCACGATGTTTCACGTGAAGCGGACGCGGTCCGCCGCGCCATCGGGTACGTCTCGCAGGGGACCGGCGCCGACCCGCTGCTCACCCCGCGGGAGAACCTCGTCCTGGCCGCGCGGTTGCGCGGTGCGGGGCGTTCGGCGGCGTCCGAGCGGGCCGAGGAGCTGCTGGACCGCATGGGCCTGCGCGACGAGGCCGGCCGCCGCACCGGCACGCTCTCCGGCGGCACGCGCCGCAAGCTCGACGTCGCCCTCGGGCTCGTCGACGCCCCGCGCGTGCTGTTCCTCGACGAGCCGACGACCGGGCTGGACCCGGAGGCGCGCGCCTCGATGTGGCAGGAGATCCGGGCGCTGGCGGCAGACGACGCGGTGACGGTGCTGCTCACGACCCACTACCTGGAGGAGGCCGACCGCCTCGCCGACGCGGTGAGCATCATCGACCACGGCCGGGTGGTCGCCACCGGCAGCCCCGCCGCCCTCAAGGCGGAGATCGGTGGCGCCTCGCTCGAGGACGTGTACCTGCACCACGCCGGCCGCGCGTGGGATGCGGAGGCGATCCGATGAGCGCCGCACCTGTTTCCGTGAGTGCCCCGCCGGTGGCCGTCGCCCGCGCGCCGTGGCCGGTGCAGGCGGGACTCGTCGCGCGCCGCTGGATCGTCGACGGCTTCCGCCTGCCGTGGGGCCTCGGCGTCTCGGTGATCCAGCCGGTCGTGTGGATCGTCCTGTTCGGCAACGTGTTCAAGGCCGTCACGCAGGTGCCGGGCTTCGGGCACGCCAGCTACCTGACGTTCCTGGTCCCCGGGATCCTCATGATGACGATGCTCTACTCCGGCGCGTGGGCCGGGACCGGGTTCATCGATGACATCAGGTCCGGGGTCATGGACCGGCTGCTGTCGTCGCCCGTGTCACGGTCGGCGCTCGTCGCCGGCCAGCTGGTGCAGCAGCTGCTGCTGTCGCTGATCCAGGGCGTGGTGCTGCTGCTCATCGGCTGGGCGGCGGGCGCTCGCTACGCCGGCGGGCCTTCGGGCATGGCGATCGCCCTGGTCGCGTCGCTGCTGCTCGCGGCGGCGTTCTGCTCGGTATCGGCGGCGGTCGCGCTGACGGCACGGGACCAGACGGCGCTCATCGGGATCTCGACGCTCGTCGTGCTCCCGGCGACGTTCCTCTCGACTGCGCTCATGCCGGTGGCCCTGCTGCCGCACTGGGTCGAGGCGACCGCGCGGTACAACCCCCTCACCTGGGCCACCGAGGTGGCGCGCACGGCGATGTCGACGTCGATCGACGGCGGCGTGGTCCTCACACGTGGGCTGCTGCTGCTGGCGCTGGCCGCGGCGACGTACGCGTGGTCGGTCGCGGCGATGCACCGCTACCACCGCTCGCTCTAGCGGGCCGTCGCACAACTCCAGGGGAGCGTCGCGAAGGGGCCGGGCCGCACCGTCGTCCGGCGGCCCGGCCCGTTCGCGTGAGCACCACGTCCCCGCGCCCCGCCTCGTCACTGCGCGAGCGCATCCTCATTGCGCGAGCGCATCCCCTCACTGCGCGAGCGCATCCTCACTGCGCGAGCGCCCTCCTCACTGCGCGAGCGCACCGTTTGTCGGCGAACTCATGCGTTTCCGCGCCCGGAACGCGTGTGCTCGGCGACGAACGATGCGCTCGGCGAGAGGCGGGGGCGCTTGGTGAGAGGCGGGGGCGCTCCGAGGGGGCGGATCAGTCGCGGGCGGTGAGGACGATCGTGCCGTTCGGGGTGAGCGCGATGGTGTGCTCGAAGTGCGCGGTGAGCGAGCCGTCGGCCGAGCGGATGGTCCAGCCGTCGGGGTCGACGACGTACTCGTCGCCGCCCGCCATGAACCACGGCTCGATCGCCACGACGAGACCCGCCCGGAGCTTGGGCCCGCTGCGCCGCCGCCCGAGGTTCGACACGTGCGGGTCCTCGTGCATGGTGCGGCCCACGCCGTGGCCGCCGAAGTCGGCGTTGATGCCGTAGCCGCCCTCGCGCCCGACGCGGCCGATCGCCGCGGAGACGTCGCCCATGTGCGCGCCCGGCCGGGCGGCGGCGATGCCCGCGTCCAGCGCGGCAGAGGTGGTGGCGATGAGGCGCTGCGCCTCGTCGGTCGTGGTGCCCAGCTGGAAGGTCAGCGCGGAGTCGGCGACCCACCCCTGGAGCTCGCACGCGAAGTCGACCGAGACCACGTCGCCGTCGGCGAGCACCTGGTCGGAGGGCAGGCCGTGCAGCGCCGCGTCGTTGACGGAGATGCACAGCACGCCCGGGTACGGCATCGCGCCGAACGACGGGTGGTACCCCAGGTAGACCGAGCGCGCGCCGGCCGCCGCGATCATCTCCGCCGCGTGGGCGTCGAGGTCCCACGTCGTCATGCCGATCCGCGCGTACTCGCGCAGGGACGTCAGCACGTCGGCCACCAGGCGGCCCACGGGCCGCATCTGCTCGATCTCTTCCGGGGTCTTGAGAGGCACGTCCCCACTCTGGCACGTGCCGGGCACCACCTCTGCGCCCGCCGGGCGTCGCCGGCGGTGCACCTCCAACCGAGGGGTGCGCCAGCAGCTGCACCCCTCGGTTGGGAGTGCACCGCGGACGGGTGGCCACGGGCCGGGCCAGCCGGCAGGTGTGTGGAGGAGGCCAGCCGGGAGGCCGGCACGGGGCGCGCCGGCCGGCTGGCCGGGCGGGCCGGGCCGGCGGGGGCGGGCGGGCGGGCCGGCTG
>Ga0187809_10001584_pt1 | contig 10381 bp, 8 predicted proteins | sample NC_wetland_sal_i_8_FD_132415 | JGI IMG/M metagenome (GOLD analysis project Ga0187809, IMG submission 132415) | Wetland sediment microbial communities from Neuse River Estuary, North Carolina, USA - ASW_4 | ecosystem: Environmental > Aquatic > Freshwater > Wetlands > Sediment | place: USA: North... | reverse complement strand
GCCCGCGGGGCGGATTCCGGGATCACGTCGATGGGCCGTGTTCGCCGCTTGCGGTGAGCGCGGTAACGGAGGAAGAAGCGAGGTGTGCGTCTTTTCCGTGTCTCACGCATGGGGTTCACTCCACGCGTTCATCTGCGGCCATTTGCGTTTTTTGCGTTCAATCTTTCTTGCTCTGCCGCGGGCAAAAAAACGCCGCCCACCAGCGAAACTCGGTCGCTCGTGCCGGCTCTGCCGCTGCAACACGCCCACTGCAGCCCCTCATGTTACGCTATAAACGCCGGGACACGGCAAGCCATGAGTGGGTCGGCGCCCGCCGACAGGTGACGACCCCAGCCTCCGCAGAGCGCATCGCGCGTCCCTGCCGGCGCAGACGACCGGGTTCAGTTCGGATCCAGCGCGTGGTTGCGCAGGCACGCTTGCGCCGCGGCCACGTCGAACTGCGCGTGCCGCTGGAACAGCGACAGCTCGTCAGTGCGCGCCACCTCGCGGGCAAACGCCCGGACGATGTGGTACTGCCGCCGGCTGGTGAAATCGTGGAACAGGATCAGCGCCTGACCGGCGCAACGCAGCACCGTCTGCAGGAAGCAGGCAACGCGGAACCGTCCGTCGATCAGATACACCTCGGCGTCCGCCAGCGCATGCCGCTCCCAGATGCCCGTGTGATAATTCGGCCAGAGGTTCCTGTGCCCAAGCCCATCCGGATAGCCGAGTGCGCGAACCGGCCCGATATCCGCCAGCAGCGTCACCGGGCGGACGCCGTCGTCGCCGACGCAGGCGCTGCTGACCTTGTCCAGCCAGGCCTGCGACGAATCGATGCAGACGACGCTGCGCCGCACCAGGCTGGCGGCGAGCACGCTGCTGCCGCCTGCCCCGAACTCGACGTATGTGTCGGCGCAGCGCAGGACGGAGGCGAACAGGGCGATCTCCGTGTCGCGCATGGCGGGCCGCATGGCGGGCTCCTTCCTGGGCGGTCAGCCCCGCCGGCGTGCGAAGGCGAATCGCCGGCCAATTCAGCCAGGGGGTTGGCTTAGCGGCGCCGGCGAGCGGGCCGGCCGGAGTGCAGCAGCAGCATCGCTCCGATGAAGGGGAACAGCACAAGGTAAGCCAGCGTGATGAAGGGGGCGGCGAAGAACAGGCCGACATCCTTCAGGAACTCCTGGACGGTGCGGCTCCGCATTGCCGTGCCGTCGAGTTCCGCCGGCGATGCCGTGGCCTCGACTGGAGTCGGAGAAGTCATGGGTCGATCTCCTGTACTGCGGCGGTTCGGCGATCAGGGCCGCACGCCATCCTGCCATATCGACCCACCAAGCGGTCATTGACGCAGGTCAACCCGCAACTCCGATTCGGCGGCGGATCGGCCGGTTCCGCCGCGCCGCAGCCAATTAAGCCCGGCAATTACATCTTTCCTGGTCGGCTGCACGGCCAGTCGTCCTTCGCTCGGCTGTGGCATTTCGGCCACGCAGCAACTGGTATCATGAAATATCGGCAATGCTGGTGCTACCTCGGCGTCATCCGTCCGGCGAACCTGCCGCTGCGGCGACTCCGGCAACTCACAGCCGGCAACCCAGACGCCGTGCGCGAGGACACCGGTGAATTCCGCAAGGCGAAAGTTTGGCGAAATGAAGCAAACATTTGCGTCGAAGTTGTTGGTGGGCCTGATGCTCGCGCTGCCGGCCCTGCCGGTGGCGGCGCAGGCGCAACAGCCGACGGCGCCGCAAAAGGCGGTGGCGCAGGCCAGCGTCACGACCTGTCTGACCTGTCACGGGTCCGACCCGAAAGTCACCGCCATCCTGAAAAGCCCGATGGCGGTGATGGGCGATCCGCGCACGCCCTTCGCCCAGGGTGGCTGCGTCGTGTGCCACGGCGACAGCAAGAAGCACCTCGCCATGCAGCAGCCCTATCCGGACATCGTGTTCAAGGGCCCGCACGCCTCGCCTGTCGCGGAGCGCAACAAGGTCTGCCTCACGTGCCACCAGGCCGGGCTGCGGATGAACTGGCAGGGCAGCCAGCACCAGCGCAACGACATCGCCTGCACCGACTGCCACACCGCGCACACCGGGAAGGATCCGGTGCTGGTGAAGCAGACGCAGCCGGCGATCTGCTTCACCTGCCACGCCGAACAGCGAGCCGACAGCTTCAAGTTCTCCCACCACCCGATCCGCGAGGGCAAGGTGGTGTGCAGCGACTGCCACAACCCGCACGGCTCGCCCGGTCCGAAGCTGCTGAAGGAATTCACCGTCAACGAGACCTGCTACACCTGCCACATGGACAAGCGTGGCCCGTATCTGTGGGAGCACGCGCCGGTTCGCGAGAACTGCCTGAACTGCCACACGCCGCACGGCTCCACCCAGCCTGCCCTGCTGACGCAGCGTCCGCCCTACCTCTGCCAGGAATGCCACGCCAACAGCGGCCACCAGGCCCAACCGATGGCCGCGCAGAACCTGCCGGGCGCGATCGCGCAGAACTTCCGCGCCTTCGGCCGAGGTTGCGTCAACTGCCACTCGCAAGTGCACGGCTCGAATAGTCCAGCCGGCCCCTTCCTGACACGCTAAGGGCGGAGTACGCGATATGAACCTCATGCGTTCTCTCAAGGCTGCATTGGCCGCAGGCGTGTGCCTTCTGCCCCTGCAAGCGCTCGCACAGAGCACCCAAGCTGCCGCTGCCGCCGGCCCGGCGGCCCCGGGCGACAACTGGATCACCGTCGGCGGCCAGTACCAGTCCAGCGGCTCCGACTATTTCGGCCGCTTCACCGGGCAGAATCACCCAGGCTTCTACGGCCTGGGCGACTTCCACCTGGATTTCCGCGACCCCTGGGACTCCGGCAATACCCGCTACTACAGCGCGGACGGCCGGGACCTCGGCCTGCCGGACCGCTCGGTCACGGTGCGCGCCGGCCAGCAAGGCAGCTGGGGCGTCACCTTCTCCTATGACGGCATCCCGTACTACGCCCAGGATCATTACCTGAGCGTGTGGCAGCAGGGCGGCGTGCTGGTGCCGGGCGTGCAGCCGGGCTCGCTGAGCAACACCGCGAATGCCGGCAACCTGCTGTGGAACGAGCCGCTCAGCACCCAGCGCGACATCTTCACCGGCACCGGCACGTATATCTGGGGCGACTGGACCTTCACCGGCAAGATCCGGCACGACCACAAGCACGGGCTGCAGGCCAACTCCCTGGCCATCCTTGCCGCACCCGCGGCGACCGCCACGTCGCTGGCGACCTCCGGCCTGGGATACTTCGCCCAGCCGATCGACTACGACATGGACCGCTACGATGCGCTGGCCGAGTATGCCAACTCGCGGCTGCAGGTGCAGGTCGGCTACACCTTCTCGCAGTTCACCAACAACAACCCGGTGGACGCCCTGAGCAACCCCTTCGCCTTCCCGCAGGGCGCCGCGCTCGGCCCCGCAGGATCGAACCCGGCGCTGGTCACGTCCTACTACACGAGCCCGCCATCGAACTCCGAGCACCAGGTCAAGCTGCTGGTCGGCTACAATTTCTCCTCCACCACCCGGCTGAACGCCAACTTCGCCTATGGCGTGCAGATGCAGAACGACAGCTACGCGCCGTTCAACGGCAACGGCAACGCCAACCTCGGCGTCTACAGCGTGCCGCGCTCCAGCTTCGACGGCCTGGTGCAGACCGTCTTCGGCAACGTCGCGCTCACCTCCCAGCCACTGCCCAACCTGGACATCAGGCTGGCCTACACGATCGACGACCGCGACAACCAGAGCCCGCGCAACCGCTACGCCATCAGCGCGGTGGACAACGCCACGGTCACCACGCCGGCCAGCGGCTATTACAACCTGCCCTTCAGCTACAATCACCAGACCGCCACGGCGGAAGCGGGCTATCGCATCCGGCCGCAGACCAAGGTCTCGGCCGGCTACCGGTTCGACGACACCTACCGCACCTTCGCCGATACCTCGGTGGTGATCGAGAACAGCGAATGGGCGCAGGTGCGCAGCCAGATCGTCCCGGACGTGTTCGCCGCGCTGAAATACACCCACTCCAACCGCGTGGCGCAGAACTACAACACCAACGGCACATATTCATATCTGTGCAACGGCACGCCCTGCGAAAGCGAGCCGGTCGGGATGGTGCTGTACTACCTCGCCTCCCGCACCCGCGACGAGGTGAAGAGCACCATCGACTGGTCGCCGAACGAGAAGATCACCGGCTCATTGATGGTCCGCTACGCCGACGACCAGTATCCCGACACCACCTACGGCATGCGCAGCAACACCAACCTGTCGGTCGGTCCGGACATCACCTACCAGATCAGCCCGGCGCTGATGGTGCACGGCTTCTATACGTTCGAGCAGATCTACTTCAACCAGAACAGCCTGTACGCCAGCGCCGGCACGGGCCTCGGCCCGACCGGCACGGGCTTCAGCGCACCGTGGAACCTGAAGACCACCGACCAGACCCACACGCTGGGGATCACGCTGGACTGGCAGGCCATCCCCAACAAGCTGAAGTTCTCCGCCGACTACAACTTCGCCTACGGCAACACGAACTACGCGCTCGGCGACGGCGGCTACCTGGTCGGGGGCAAGGTTACCGCCGCGAACCTGGCCAATTTGGCCATCCAGCCGCTGCCGGACGTCACCGCGATGCTGAACTCGATCAGCCTGCGCGGCGAATACACCTTCCGGCCGAACATGACGCTGATCGGCGGCTACGCCTATGAACGCTTCAGCTACGCCGACTTCGCCTACAACGTCGGCTCCACCCAGTACGTCAACGCATTCTTCCCCGGCTCGCTGAAGCCGAACTTCGGCATCCACGTGGTCGGCGCCGCGCTCCGCTACCGGTTCTGATTTCCCCGCCTCTCTGCGCCTCCCCCGGTGCCGCCGCTTCCACCCGGAAGCGGCGGCATCGCTGCTTCCGGCGCCTTGAATAACGGGGGAAAAATCGATCGAATGGATCGATGATCCCCCTGCCCAGTCCGCAACAGCTTCGCTACCTCGTCACCCTGGCCGAATGCCGCCATTTCGGCAGAGCAGCGCTGGCCTGCGCAGTGACGCAGTCCACCTTGTCGGCCGGCATCCTGGCGCTGGAGCGCCAGCTCGACGCCCCCATCCTGGACCGCAGCGCCGGCAAGCACGTCGTGTTCACGCCGCTCGGCCTCGACCTGGTGGAGCGCGGGCGGGCCGCGCTGTCGGCGCTGGAAGCCGTGGTGGAGGCCGCCACCGCGGCGCGCGCGCCGATGAGCGGGCCGCTGCGGCTGGGCGTGATCCCGACCATCGGCCCCTTCCTGCTGCCCCGGCTGATGCCGGCGCTGCGGGCCGCCTTTCCCCGCCTGCGCCTGTTCCTGCGCGAGGACACCACCGTCCGGCTGGTGGAGCGGCTGAACGCCAGCCGGCTGGACGTGCTGCTGCTGGCGCTGCCCTGCGACTGCGGCGGCGCGGACGCGATGCCCGTGGCGCGCGACGAGTTCCTGGTGGCGCTGCCGCCGGACCACCGGCTGGCGGGCGAGGAGCGCATCCCGGTGGCGGCGCTGGGAGCCGAACGGCTGCTGCTGCTGGAGGAAGGCCACTGCCTGCGCGACCAGGCGCTGGCGGTGTGCGGCCTGCTGGCGGGCGAGCGCGGCAGCGACGGCGACGCCTTCGCCGCGACCAGCCTGCACACGCTGGTGCAGATGGTGGCCGGTGGGCTGGGGGTGACGCTGCTGCCGCGCCTGGCGGTGGAAGCCGGCGTGGCCGCCAACACCGGGCTGGTGCTGCGTCCCCTTTCCGGTGCCGGCGCGTGGCGGACGATTGGCCTGGCGTGGCGGCACAACACGCCGCGCGCCGCGGAATTCCGCGCATTGGCGCCGCATCTGGCGGAGGCGTGCAAGGAGGCGGGGCAGCGGTGATTCTTCCGATGGCGGTGGTGGGTTGGCGCGGAGGTGCTGGCCGGGCCGGTGCATGGAGCGCGGGCGCCGGCCGGTTGATGCCGCCCTGCCGAACCAGGATCGCCGCTTGCCGCTGTGCGTAACGCAGCCCGTAGGAATTGGCGCGACAGTCCGGCGGGTCGCACACCACCACCGTCATGGCCGGCGCAGGCCGGCCATCCACGTCTTTGCTGCCGGCGCGAAGGAAAGACGCGGATGGGCGGCCGACGCCTGTCCTCAGGCGCACCTTTTGACGCGACCCGTGGGCCGCCCATGACGGCAATTGATGCCCCCGCGGCGAGCGACCCGATCATTGTTGAGCGTTGCCTAACCTTTTGCTGGTCGGCCCGTCGTGGGCGGCCATTGAAGGTTTTCCGCAAAACCTTGAATATGGGTGGCCGGCCGGCCGCTCACTGAAAGGTTCGGAGCCAATGCGGCGCGATGATCTGTGCGAGCCCGTGCGGCGCCGCCTCAAGCGTTATCCGCCGCCATACGCCGCCCATTATGGCGTCGTCCCGCTGCCCCCGCCCAAGGCGCCGATCGCCCTGCTGACCGTGCGCCCGACGCACGACCGCGCCGTCGCGGCACTCGGGCGCGCCGAGGCATTGGCTTCGACGCTGGCGGACAGGTTCTTCATCAGCCGCATTCTGCCGCGGCGGGAGGCCGTGAGCAGTTCCGCCATCGAGGGCACCCACAGTACGCTCGATGAACTGCTGGAGCTCGAGGAGACCGCCGGCGAGCCCGGCACGGAAGCTGCCGCGCAGGTCCGGGAGTATGCCCTGGCGCTGGATGCCTGGATCCCCAGGGCGCACAGGGAGGGATCGCGGATCTTCAGCCTCGACCTCATCCGTGGCCTGCACCGGGCGGTGATGCGCGGCGCCACCGACTACAAGGACGTGCCAGGCGAACTCCGCTCCGTGGTCGTTTGGATCGGCGGCCGGGACATCGCCTATTCGACGTACAACCCGGCACCGCCCGCCGATGTGCCGCCGTCGCTCGACGACACGCTCGACTACCTGCTGGCGGACGACATGCACACCATGCAGCAGAGCCTGTTCACACGCATGGCCGTGGCGCACGCACATTTCGAAGCGGTTCACCCGTTCCGCGACGGCAATGGCAGGGTGGGACGGCTGCTGCTTCCGTTGATGATGGCGGCCGAGGGCCATGTGCCGCTGTACCTGTCGCCGTTCATCGAAGCGAACAAGCCAGCCTATTATGCGGCGCTCAGGCAGGCGCAGCAGCGACTGGACTGGCTTCCGATGGTCGCGTTCGTCGCCGATGCGGTGGCGGCAACGGTGGACGAGCTGGAGGCGACAAGCCGCGCCCTGGCCGAGCTCGGCGCGATCTGGCGCCGCCGCCGTTCCTTCCGCTCGGGGTCCGGCTCGCTGCGCGCGCTGGACGTGGTGCCGCATTATCCCGTGCTGACCGTGCATCGACTGGCCGAAGTGTTGCAGATCAGTCATCCCGCTGCCGCCCAGGCGGTGATCCAGCTTGTGCAGGCTGGCATTCTGCAGGAACGCACCGGCTATCGGCGCAACCGGGTCTTTGCCGCTGCGGAGGCGCTCTCGGTGATCAACCGCCCGTTTGGCGAGGCTCCCATTCTGCCGCCGGGCTAGCGGGTCGTCCCTTGGATTCTGCCTTCGACCGGTTGCGTTACCTTCTCCAACAGCAGCCGCATTAGGTGGGAATCGGACGTGGGGATAAACCGGATCAACCTCCGCTTCCGCCTATAGCGGTCATCCAGGTCGCCTTTGCCAATTCCCGAAAGCGGCCATTGTGACTTCAGCCCGTTATGTTGCGGCCGCGCCCGTAGCGGACTCGAGCACCGGCCCGGCAATACAACACTTGAGACGATTGTCTGAGCCGTTCGGAGAGGTGGGAGCTTGGCCGCTTTCGGTCGGACGGCTTTCAGTCTGAGAAGAGATAACGGTGGCCGTTCGAGCGGTCAGGCCTTCAAATAGCGGACCCACCGTCCAGCGGCCTTGATCGGCCCAACGCGGGAGGTCCTAGGGAGTGACCGCGGCAGCCTGCATTGGTATGCTCTCGATAAGCTCGCATCGAAGCGAGGCCCCGCACTCGCATTCATTCCCACGAGATGACATTGAGTAAGGCACCGGAACAGCCGGATCAGACGATTGTCGCGCGAGACGGCCGCATTCTGCTCATGAGCTGTCAGCGCTTCATCGACGAAATCGTCATGGGTGACGCCTGTTTTGTGTGTGGCGCGTCGCCGCGAGACAAGTTGTTCAACGACGAGCACATCATCCCTCGCTGGGTCCTGAAGCGGTACGCGCTGTTCGACAAGGAGATAACCCTATCCACCGGGGAGCGCCGCCACTACCGCGGCTACCGTCTTCCTTGCTGTGTGGATTGCAACAGCCTGTTGGGCGACAAGGTGGAAACGCCGGTCTCTCAGTTGCTGGACGGTGACTATGCTGAGGTGATGCATCGACTGGACGAGCCGGCCCTACGGCTGCTCTTCACCTGGGTGTCTCTGTTGTTCTTCAAGATTCACCTCAAGGACCGCTGCATCAGATTGCACAAAGATCCCCGCCTGGGCCGCGAGGTGGTTGGCGACGCTTACGACTGGGGCGACATGCACCACCTCCACGCCGTTGCAAGGTCCGCGTACACCAAAGCCAGCCTGCTGCCGGAGGCGATCGGTTCCCTGCGGGTCTATGAAGTCGCAGGCGAGCTGACCATCGACGGCTGGGACTATCTCGACTTTACTTTCGACCAGACGGTCATAGTTCGCGCGGGCAAGATTGGCATCGTCGCGACGGTGAACGATTCCACTGCGGCCGAAAGCGCTTGGTCCGACTGCCTTGACCTCATTGATGGGCCACTCGCCGAGCTTCAGCTCCGTGAGATAGGCGCGATGTTCGCTCTTGCGAACCATGACCTCATTGAGCGGCCGGTGTTCTCGACGCTCGTTTACGACAAGACGTTCGTGATGATCGCCGGCCAACGCCCACCCCTTCGGCTCAAAGAATTCGAACCGGAAGCCTTCGGACGTGCGCTGCTGTCCGCTGTCCGCAACTTGGTCGAAGCGAGAGCCATCAGTGTGAACGGCACGCGGGACCCGGAGAAAGTCGCCAAAGCCATCTCAACGGGCTACGTACGATTTCTCACTCAGAACGGCGAGTTCATTCGCCAGACGGTCCACCGCGAAGGTGCCGCATAGATGCGCGATCTCGCCGAGAAGTGCATCTCGATCCTGAATGATGGCCACTTCCAAATCACCGACGCCGGTCCGCTCCACCAGCCGCTTCGCGGCTTCTCGATCCGTCGAGACGACAAGCTGCGCATTGTGTTGGAAACGGACGCTGATCTGAACGCCACCTCCTCAGCGGTCGAGCATCCCCCTGGCACGGTACGGATGATCACCGAGCGCATGCAGCTGAGGAGCCTTGGCGGCCTGGACGGAGAACTGTTGGGGGTCATTCCCTACAGCACCAGGACGCATAGCACTGGCGCGTCCCAGCAGTGGCTGAAGGAGGAGTCGATCGTCAACATTGCGAAAACTAACAACCCAGTCGCGGCCCCGGCCGTTCGCGTCATCGATTGGCTCGAAAATCTGCCTCGAAGTCCGTTCGTGTGGCCCGCGGGATCAACGGTGGTCACCAACACCGTCGTCACCCGCACGATCTCGGTGGACGAGGGGATCACTATCTCCAGCGACAGCGAGAACTACAGCCTCTCCTACAACGCCGTGAAGCTGACGGTGGGGGAAGTCACATTCTACGTCTGCGCGCAAGAGCTGGAAGAGCGGCTGGATGGCATCAAGCCGGGTTGCATCATTTACGACGGGGTGCCGGACGAGAGCTTCCGCAAGAAGGTCCGGGTGGCGCTTTCCTTCGCGCTAGGCCTTTATCTGGTCGACCTGGGGAGCACTCATTACGACGCGGAATGGGGGATCGTATCAACACTCGCTCGCAGCGCCTACAGCCTGGGTGGCCACGCCTTTGAACTCTACGCTTTGCCTCTAGCACCGCTGGGACCACGGTTTCTCTATGAGCTGAATCCCGTTCAACTGACGCGAGCTGTTACGGCGTTTGTGGACGCGTTCGACTCGTTGGGCCTCGCGGACCTGCACTGGGCCTATTGGCACGCCTGTGCGGCGACCCCGCACATCGCGCCCGCCCATTTCGGCGCAGCCATTGAAGGGTTGCAGGGCGTCTACATCAAAGCCAATCCGGACAAGGCGCCGGGGGGCTGGGCGCCGCCGGAGGTGTGGAAGGCACTCCGAGCCGCGCTGGTTGCCGCGGTCGAGAGCGCGGACATTTGCGCCGAGGCAAGAGCGGTCCTGAAGGAGAAGCTTTCCACGCTCAACGGGATCGATCAGCGCCAGCGGCTGAAGTCGCTCATGGTGGCTCTCAATCTTCAGCTAGCAGCCTGTCGGACTGAGTTCACCCGGCCAACTGGCGCGCAACGGACACGTTCTGGCGTCGTACCGGCTTCGCGCGGTCGGTGACGGCTCAACGACGCCCTCGCCCCAATTC
>Ga0187809_10001583_pt1 | contig 10386 bp, 7 predicted proteins | sample NC_wetland_sal_i_8_FD_132415 | JGI IMG/M metagenome (GOLD analysis project Ga0187809, IMG submission 132415) | Wetland sediment microbial communities from Neuse River Estuary, North Carolina, USA - ASW_4 | ecosystem: Environmental > Aquatic > Freshwater > Wetlands > Sediment | place: USA: North... | reverse complement strand
GATTTCTGACCCCTGAACCGCGCTTCCGGGCGGAGCGGACCCCCTTTGAGGTCCTTGTCCGGAGCGGCCCCCGCCGCTCCTTCAGCTCCGCCGCGTGCAGCCCTGATGGGCAGCCAGTCTTCGTGCCGGCGGGCGGCTGGGCGGGGCCTCCCGAGCGCGGGGTTACGAACCCCGCCCGCAGGCGCCGCATCAATCGGACCGTTTCCGGCCCGACCCGGTGAGCCAACAAGGCCGCATCTCCGGCCCCGTCCCCCACCGCTGCTCCGTCCTCGGCACGTCTCCGGTGACGCCCCTGAATAAGCAGGACGGAGGCAGGATAGACATATAGTCCGCACTAGGTCAATAGTCTTTTTGAGAGAATGTGTGCATTTCCGTTCGTCCCCGCGACAGCGGGGACCCAGCGCTGGGTCACAGCTGGACCCCCGCTTTCGCGGGGGTGAGCGGGCAAACTGTGAGTCACAGATCCTTCGAGACGCGCTGCTACGCAGCGCTCCTCAGGATGAGGCGGAGAGGTTTGAGCGACGGCCGAGCCTTTCTCCGCTCATTCCCGCGGAAGCGGGAATCCAGCGCCGCGCCGCCCAGCTGGACCCCCGCTTACGCGGGGGTGACGAACCGAGAGTCACAGATCCTTCGAGACGCGCTGCTACGCAGCGCTCCTCAGGATGAGGCGGAGAGGTTTGAGCAGCGGCCGAACCTTTTCCCGCTCATTCCCGCGAAAGCGGGAATCCAGCGCTGAGCAGCCCAACTGGACCCCCGCTGGCGCGGGGGTGAGCGGACGAGCTGAGACTCGCAGACCCTTCGAGGCTCGGCGCGTCCCGCGCCGAGCAACTCAGGGTGACGGGAGAGGATGCTGTCGTCCCGGGCGAGCGACGCGGGGCGCGAGCGGCGCGGGGACGACAGCCGAACGCGCCTCAGTTCACCATCCCCTTCATCACCGCATAGAGCGCGTTCTTCGCCTCGAAGCCGATGCCCGGCACGTCCGGCATCGGCACACGGCTGTCGGTGACCTTGCAGGTGTCGGCGAAGCCGCCGAACGGCGCGAACACCTGCGGATACGACTCGTTGCCGCCGAGGCCGAGGCCGACGGCGATGTTGAGGGCGAACTGGTGGCCGCCGTGCGGCACGCAGCGGCGCGGCGACCAGCCGTGCATGCGCAGCATGTCGAGCGTGCGCATGTATTCGACCAGGCCGTAGGACAAAGCCGGATCGAACTGCAGCCAGTCACGGTCCGCGCGCAGCCCGCCGTGGCGGATCAGATTGCGCGCGTCCTGCATCGAGAACAGGTTCTCGCCGGTGGCGAGCGGACCGCGATAGCGCGTCGCAAGCGCCGCATGCAGCAGGTAGTCGAGCGGGTCGAGCGGCTCCTCGTACCACTTGAGCCCGTAGGGCGCGATGGCGTCGCCGCAGGCGAGCGCCTCGTCGAGATCGTAGCGGCCGTTGACGTCGACGCAGAGGTTCTCGCCCTTGCCGCCGACGATTCTGAGCGCCGCCTCGATGCGCTTGAGGTCGTCCTTGAGCGGCACGCCGCCGATCTTCATCTTCACCGTCGAGTAGCCGAGGTCGAGATAGTATTTCATCTCGTCCTGCAGGCCCTGGATGTCCTTCTCCGGATAGTAATAGCCGCCCGCGGCATAAACCCAGGCAGTCTTGTCGGCCTGGCCGTCGTTGTAGCGGTCGGCGAGCAGGCGCCACAGCGGCACGCCTTCGGCCTTGGCGACCGCGTCCCACAGCGCCATGTCGAGCACGCCGACGGCGACCGAGCGCTCGCCGTGGCCGCCGGGCTTCTCGTTCTTCATCATCGCCGCCCAGCACTTGAACGGATCGAGGATGCCGCGCGCGTCGACGATGTCCTCGGGCTTCGCGTTCTTCAGGCGCGGGATGAAGCGCTCGTGCAGCAGGCCCTGCGGCGCGTAGCGGCCGTTCGAGTTGAAGCCGAAGCCGACCACCGGCTTGCCGTCGCGCACCAGGTCGGTGTGGATCGCCACCACGCTCGCAGTCATGGTCGAGAAGTCGATGTAGGCGTTGGCGATCGCCGAGGAAATCGGCACGACGATGTCGGTGATGGCGGTGATGCGCATGGCGGTTCCGGAATATGAATTGGCGAAGGCGCCCGAAGGCGGCCCTGCTTAGACGCCGCCGCCGCCTTCCGCCAGATTCATTTGCGAATACCGGCTGCGCGGCAGCCGGGAACCGGGCTCAGCGCCGACGCGACTTCTTTTTGGCCGTGCGGCCGGCGGACGATGTCCTGGCGCGAGGCTTGGCCGGGGGCAGCACGGCGACGGCCTCGATCTCGAACAACGCGCCGGGCCGCGCCAGCTGCGCGATGGCCACCGTCGTCGAGGCCGGCGGCGCCTGCATGTTCAGTTTCGCGTCCCGCACCTCGCGGAAGATGCCGATGTGCGTCATGTCGGTGAGATAGTTGTTGATCTTCACCACGTCCGACATCTTGCCGCCGACCGCGGCGAGCGCCGCCGCGACATTGTCGAACGCCTTCTCGCACTGGGCCCGGAAGTCGCCCGGCGCGCCGACGAGCCTGTTCTCGAGGTCGAGCCCGAGCTGGCCGGCGACGTAGATCGTGCGGCCCGGACCGCCGGTCTCGACCACCGCGGTGTAGCCCGGCGGCGGCGCGAGCGTCTTCGGGTTGATGAAGCGCGGTTTACTGGCCATGGCGTCCCTCCCCGGTGTTGCCGGCAGCAAGGATTCCACAGCTTCGGCGGCGGCGGCAAACGGCCGCCGCTAGCGCGCCCGGCGCTCCTCCAGCAGGCCCAGGCGCTGGCCGAGCCACTTCGTCGTCGGCGCCTGGATGAGGATGGTCATGAGGATCGCGATGAAGGTCACCGAGGCGATGACCTGCGCGCCGGGGGCCTTCATGCCGAGCAGCAGGCCGGCCAGCGCCGCCGGGATGACGCCGGTCTCGCGCGTCCAGCACATGAACAACATCTCCTGCAGGCTCCACTTCGCGCGCCGGTCGGGCAGCGCGCAGGCGAAGACGGTCACCGGCCGCGCGATCAGCATGAAGATCAGCACCAGAACGACGCCGTCGGCCCAGTACTGCGCCATCAGGTGGAAATCCACCTGCGCGCCGAGCAGCATGAAGATGAACAGCCGCATGATGAAGGCGGTCGTCATCACGTATTCCTCGAGCCGCTTCTCCTCGGCGTGCGTCATCTTGAAGCCGAACGTGTCCTTGTTGCCGAGCACGATGCCGAACACGAACACGGCCATGAAGCCGCTCGCCTGCAGGCCGTCGGCGGCGAAATAGGCGCCGATCACCGCGACCAGAGTCACGACCGGCGCGTATTCCTTGAGGAACGCGAAACGCTCGTGCGCGATGAGCAGCGCCGCGAGCCAGCCCATGACGCCGCCCGCGACGATGCCGATCGCCGACTGCTTCAACAGGTCGATCGCCGAGGCGCCGAGCGAGAACGTGCCGGTGCCCATGGCGACCGAGAGCACGCTGAAGGTGAGGATGGCGCCCATCGCGTCGTTGAAGGCGGATTCGCTCATCACCGTCTGCGCGACGCGATCGCGGATGTGCACTTGCCGGAAGATCGGCACCAAAGTCGCCGGATCGGTCGAGGCGATCGTCGCCGCCAGCAGCAGCGCCACCATCACCGGCATGCCGAACAGCAGATGTGCAGCGAGCCCGGTGATCGCCGCCGTGATCAGCACACCGACGGTCGCGATCACGACGATGGTGATCCACACCCGCTTGAGCACGTCGAGCCGCAACGACGCGCCGCCGTCGAACAGGATGTAGCTGGCGCCGAACAGCAGGATGATCTGGTTGAGCGCGGAGGCGGCCGGAATGTCGATCAGCCCGAGCACGGCCGGCCCGATGAGGATGCCGACCAGCAGAAACAGGGCGACGTCGGGGATCTTGATCTTCTGCGCGACGAAGCCGGTGAGCGTGCCGACCGCGAGCAGGATCCCGCCCGACATCAACGTGTGTTTCGCAACCTCGATGGCCGACGACGATTCCACTCTGCTCCCTCCCCCCGGCGAAGATTCTCTCGAAAATCGCGGCGGATGCTGCCCGACGCCCTGTCAAATAACAAGCCGGACGGCCTTTCGATCTGAGCTGCACGAACGAAAGGCGGGCCGCAGCCGCCTTTGCGCCCCAAGGGCTTAGCCGCGATCACGCAGCCGCGATTTGATTCGCACCGAACTTTCTGTCGGGTCCCACGTTGGAATCGGGCGCCACGGTGGCGCGAAGCGGGCATCGAGGCGGACGGCCATGGCGACGGGTCGCGGACGGGGATCGATTGCAGTTGCGGCGGCGGTTTTTGCCGCCGGCATGACGCTGGCGCCGGCGCCGGCATCGGCCGGTTTCTTCGAGCAGCTGTTCGGCGGCCTGCGCCAGGCCTTCACGCATCACGCCGAGCCGCCGCGCCACGTCGAATCCTATGCCGATCCCATGTCCAGCCTTGCCCGCGCGAGCAGCGACGATGAGCCGCATGCGCGCGAGCACGCCGTCAGCCGCTATGCGAGCCCGGTGCGCGGCTTCTGCGTGCGCACCTGCGACGGCCATTATTTCCCGGTGCAGGCGCATCCGGGCATGAGCGCCGCCGAAGCATGCAGCTCCTTCTGCCCGGCCAGCGAGACACGCGTCTACACCGGCAGCGACATCGATTACGCGAGGACGAGCGACGGCAGCCGCTATGCCGACCTGCCGAACGCCTATCGCTATCGCAAGGAACTCGTGAGCGGCTGCACCTGCGACGGCCGCAGCGCGTTCGGCATGGCGCATGTCCAGGTGGCGAACGATCCGACCCTGCGGCCGGGCGACGTCGTGGCGACGAAGAACGGACTGATGGCGGTCGACGGCACGCACAGAAAAGCCGACGGGTTCACGCCTATCGCAACGTCGAGCCTGCCGAAGAGCGAGCGCGAGGCGCTGGCGCAGGTGCGCGTGCGGACCGACGCCGGCGTGCCGCGCAGCGAGACCACGGGCGCCGCCGTGCAAGACGATGCGCCGAGCCGGAGCGCGCGGCTCGAGAAGTAGCGATCTGCGAGCCGATCTGTCGTCGACTGAATCGCGACGGTCCGCAGCGCACACCTCCCCTTGAAAAGGGGAGGTCGGGTTGCGCAGCAAACCGGGTGGAGATCGCGGCAGCAATCAGCGACGAACCGCATTGATGACGGATCTGATCCCCACCCCAACCCTCCCCTTTTCAAGGGAAGGGGGCCGGCCGCCGCTCGGGCGAGCGCTTCGGCCAGGAGCAATTGGGCTCTAGGCCGCGAGCGCGTCGGCGACCGCGATGCCGAGCGACAGCGAACTGGTCAAACCCGGCGACTCGATCCCGAACATCGGCACCAGACCCGGCAGGCCATGGTCGGCCGGCGTGTCGATCATGAAGTCGCCCTGCGGCTCGCCCTTGCCCGAGAGCTTGGGCCGGATGCCGGCATAGTCCGGCGTCAGCGAGCCGTCCGGCAGGCCCGGCCAATAGGTGCGGATGCGCGCGTAGAAGACCTCGGCGCGCGCCGGATCGACCTCGTAACTCTCGTGCTCGATCCACTCGACGTCGGGGCCGAAGCGCATGCGCCCGGCCATATCGAGCGTGACGTGCACGCCGAGCCCACCGGGCATCGGCGTCGGATAGACGAGGCGCCTGAACGCCGGACGGCCGCTGTACGAGAAGTAATTGCCCTTCGCCAGGACGAGGCGCGGCACGCGCGCTTGCGGATAATCCGGCGTGGCGCGGGCGATCGCCTGCGCGCCGAGCCCGGCGGCGTTGACCACCGCGTCGAAGGCCGCCTCGCCCGCCTCCGCGCCGCCGAAGCGCGCATGCCACAGGCCATTGCGCCGTTCGATGCCCTCGACCGGCGTGTTGAAGGCGATCATGCCGCCGGCGTCCTCGAGGTCGCCGCGCAGCGCCAGCATGTAGCGGTGGCTGTCGATGATGCCGGTCTCCGGCGAGTGCAGTGCGGCGGCGCAGACCAGCTCCGGCTCCATCGTCCGGGCCGCCTTGCCGTCGATGAGGACGAGGCCCTCGACGCCGTTGATCTCGCCCTGTCTGGCGATGGACTCGACCTTGGCGATCTCGGCGTCGTCGGCCGCCACGACGAGCTTGCCGAGCTTGCGGTGCGGCACGCCATGGCTGGCGCAGTAGTCGTACAGCATGCGGCGGCCGGCGACGCTGTGCCGGGCGCGCAGCGTGCCGGTCGGATAGTACATGCCGCCGTGGATGACCTCGCTGTTGCGCGAGGACGTGCCCGTGCCGATGGCGTCCGCCTTTTCCGCGACGACGACATCGGCGCCCCGCCGGGCGATCTCCCGGGCCGCCGCGAGGCCGACGACGCCGGCGCCAATCACCAGAACCTGCATGCGGCGTTGTGTCTTATCCGCGGGCGCCGCCGTCAAGAGCGGCTGGAAACGAACCACGATTTGCGCACAGTCGGCCTTTAACGCTTTCCCCGGATCGACCTTGACCGCGCTTGCGGCTCAGGCAGATTCCCCGGTCAAATCCCCGAAAAGGCGGACAGATATGCGCAAAACGACCTCGACCTTTGCCCTGGCCACGTTGGCCCTGCTCTGGGCGGCGCCGTCCTTCGCCGCAAGCTGCCACAACACCGCCAACTTCGAGGACTGGGTCGCGAAGTTCAAGAAGGACGCGATCGCCAGCGGCATCTCTCCGGCGGTGGTGGCGGACGCCTCGCCCGAGTTGTACTTCGATCCGCAGATCATCAAGCGCGATCACGGGCAGGCCGTGTTCAACCAGACGTTTCTGCAATTCTCCGACCGCATGGTGGGCGGCTATCGCATCCCCAACGGCCAGAAGAAGATGCAGCAATATGCCGACCTGTTCCGCCGCATCGAGCAGAAGTATGGCGTGCCGGCGCCGGTCATCACCGCGTTCTGGGGACTGGAGAGCGACTTCGGCGCCGACTTCGGCAAGTTCAAGATCCTGCCGGCGCTCACCACGCTCGCCTATGACTGCCGCCGCGGCGACTACTTCCGTCCGCAATTGATGGACGCGCTGCGGCTGATCCAACGCGGCGACCAGAAAATCCCCGACATGGTTGGCGCCTGGGCCGGCGAGTTCGGCGGCATCCAGATCACCGCCTCCGATTATTACAAATACGGCGTCGACTTCGACGGCGACGGCCGCCGCGATCTCATCAAGAGCGTGCCCGACACGCTCGCCTCGGCCGCCAACTTCCTCGACCATCTCGGCTGGCGGCGCGGCGAGCCGTGGTTCCAGGAAGTGCGGGTGCCGCACGAGATGCCGTGGCAGGAGGCCGACATCAACATCAAGCATCCGGTGTCGCAGTGGGAGAAGTGGGGGGTGAAGGCCGCCCACGGCAAACTGCCGGACGGCGCCATGGAAGCCTCGCTGATCCTGCCGATGGGGCGGCACGGGCCCGCCTTCCTCGCCTATCCCAATTTCCAGGCCTTCCTCGGCTGGAATTCGGCTTACGTTTATTCGACCACTGTCGCCTATTTCGCCACCCGGCTGGCCGGCGCGCCGGTCGTCGACCACGAAGGCGCCAAGCAGATCCATCCGCTCAGCGGTCAGCAGGTCATGGAATTGCAGCGTCTGCTGAACAAGCACGGCTGGAACGTCGGCGATCCGGACGGCAAGATCGGCAATGCCACGCGCACCGCGGTGAAGGAAGCGCAGTTGAAGTTCGGGCTGCCTGCCGATTCCTACCCGACCGCGGACTTGCTCGAGCGCCTCGGCGGCGCCAGCGCCAGCAACGAGCGCGCGCCGGAAGCGCCCAAGCCGCTCCGGCCCACGCCGAGCCGCGAGCACCGCACCCAGCGCTGATCGCGGCCGCGAATCACCATCTTCGATCGCCGGCGGGCCCTCTCGCCGGCGATTTTCATTATTTCGCACCGCCGTCGCCGCGGTTTGCGGCGGAGCCGGCGCATGGAACCCGGAACTATGAAGCCACGTTCATGTCCGTTCACATTTGCAGGAGCGCGCCGCCGGACCTGCGGCGGATCCACCGTTGATTCTCCTGAACGGCCGGCTGCGCACGGCCGATGCGATGGAGGACGTCATGGTCAAGACCTCTGCGATCATGCTGGCGCTCGTGATGAGCGTCGCTGTGCCGGCCGCCGCGCTGGCGCAGCAAAAGCCCGAAGATAAAAAGGGCGCTCCCGCGCCTCATGCAGCGCCGCATGCCGCACCCCGCGCCGCGCCGCATCCGGGACCGGCACCGCATCCCGTCATGCGCGCCGCACCGCCGCCTCACCCGGCCGCGCGCGCCGTCCCGCACATCGCGCCACATCCGGTGACGCGCGCGACGCCGCACGCCGCACCGCATCCGGTCGTCCGCGCGGCGCCGCACCGGGCGCCATCGGCCGCACGCGTCATTCGTCGCGAGGAACGCCGCACCCAACGGCATACGGCCACGACGCATGTGACTGCGGCGCCGGCGATCAAGGCAACCGCTTCTCCGGCGGCCACGAAGCGCGCGACGCGCGCGGCCGCGCGGCACGAGCGTACTCTTCGCCGGCAGGAAGACCGCTCGGTGCGCCGCCTGCCGCCGTCGCAACGCGCCGCGCGGCGCGCCGAGATCCGCCACGCCCGTGAGCAAAGGGCGCAGCAGCGCAATCGGGTGACGCCAAACGCACAGACGCAACCCAATGCGCAGCAGGCGGCGCAACCGCGACTGCGCCGCAACGGCCAGCCGCGCGTCACGACGCAGGCGGCGCGGCAGGGCCGCTTCGCCGCGGCTTTTGCCGCACCCACGACGGCGGCGCAGACGAATGCGCGGCGCCATCGCTGGTCGCCGCGCGAGGCCTGGCGGCATCACGCCCGCGCCGCCTTCATCGGCTGGTACGGCCCGGTGTTCTGGCCTTACGCCTATGACGACGTGTTCGATTACACCTTCTGGCCGGCGGCCTATGACGACGGCTACTGGGCCTACGCCTATGACGACTTCTTCGACGGCGTGTTCTGGGGCGAGGCCGGCCCACCGGCCGAATACGCCTATGGACCGCCGCCGCCGTCCGCGTCGTCGGCGCCGGTGCGCTACACGGCCGTGCAGCAATTGTGCAAGGAGCCGGGCAGCGGCATCACCGCCTGGCCGATCGCCGACATCGAGAAGAAGGTCGGCCTCAATGACGACCAGAAGAAGCTGCTCGCCGACCTGCGCCGCGACGCCCAGAAGGCCGCGGGCGTCTTCAAGGTGTCATGCCCGGCCGAGAACGCGTTCCCGCTGACGCCTCCGGGCCGGCTCTCCGCCATGACGGCGCGCGTGCAGGCGACCCTGGAGGCCGTCGATGCGGTCAAGCCGGCGCTCAATGCGTTCTACAATTCGCTGTCGGACGAGCAGAAGGAACGCTTCAACGAGATCGGCCCGGCACCGAAGCCGTCGGCCGAGACCACCGCGCAGGCCCCGTCCGGCGACGGTCAGAACTGCAAGCAGCCGAAGCCCGGCCTCGCCACGCTGCCGATCGAGTCGATCGAGGACGCGGTGAAGCCGACCGACGCGCAGGAGGCTGACCTCGACAAGCTGCAGGAGGCGACCAACAAGGCCGTCGGCATCCTGCAGGCGGCCTGCCCGGATGAGACGCCGCTGACGCCGCCCGGCCGGCTCGACGCGATGGAGACGCGGCTGAAGGCGATGATCGACGCCGCCAACACGGTGAAGCCGGCGCTCGACAGCTTCTACGCGTCGCTGTCGAACGAGCAGAAGGCCCGCTTCAACCGCATCGGCCGCGAACTGGCGTCGAACAACGACTGAGGGACCGGTCTGCGCTGCGATCTGCACAACAAAAAAGGCGGCCTTGCGGGCCGCCTTTTTTCTTTCTTGTCGTCCCCGCTAAAGCGGGGACCCATCCGCCGTGCCGTCTCGTTGCGCTGCGGAGTATGGGTCCCGGGCCTCCCGCGCGTCGCGCGGTCGCCCGGGACGACAACTATCACTCCGCCGCGATGCGCACTTCCGGCGCCGCCGCCTTGACGTCGGCGGTGACGTGCTTCTCGAACTTGGTGAAGTTCTTCTGGAACATGCCGACAAGCAGACGCGCGGTCTTGTCGAACTCGGCCTTGTCCTTCCACGTCTTGATCGGGTTCAGGAGATGCGGCTCGACGCCCGGCACCGAGGTCGGCACCGAGAAACCGAAATACGGGTCGGTGCGGAAGTCGGAGTTCTTCAGCGAGCCGTTGAGCGCGGCCGTGACGAGCGTGCGGGTCGCCTTGATCGGCATGCGGCGGCCTTCGCCGTACTTGCCGCCGGTCCAGCCGGAGTTGACCAGCCAGACGTCAACCTTGTGCTTGTTGATGTAGTCCTTGAGCAGGTCGGCATAGACTGACGGGTGCCGCGGCAGGAACGGCGCGCCGAAGCAGGTCGAGAATTCCGGCTCGACGCCGACCAGGCCCTTTTCGGTGCCGGCGACCTTGGCGGTGTAGCCGGACAGGAAGTGATACATCG
>Ga0187809_10001582_pt1 | contig 10387 bp, 11 predicted proteins | sample NC_wetland_sal_i_8_FD_132415 | JGI IMG/M metagenome (GOLD analysis project Ga0187809, IMG submission 132415) | Wetland sediment microbial communities from Neuse River Estuary, North Carolina, USA - ASW_4 | ecosystem: Environmental > Aquatic > Freshwater > Wetlands > Sediment | place: USA: North... | reverse complement strand
TCGCCTGTATACGCCCGCCGGTTCATCGCAAGCGATCGTCCTGGATAAGGGACCCCGGCCTGGCCGCCTGATGAAATATCAAAACGGGACGCCATTATTTCCCGTCCGCGCCCTGCGGCGTTGTTTGCTGCAGACGGGGAGACACCGGATCCCGTTAATTCCGGCGTTGCCTGTTTTAAAGCAGGAACGGTTGATCCCGGCGGGCGGTGGCCGCCCTTGATAACAGTGCCGGGTTCTGCAGTTTGCATGTTCCGGGCCGCCGGTGCCGGGATGGTCTTGCCGGGCATCCGGCCCGGCAGCAACACAGCCACTGTAACGCCGCCGGCAACAAAGAGCAGCAACGCACCGAGGATCAGCATCCACTTTCCGGTTCTGCCCTCGCGGGGTGAACCGGCGCCGGCCGGGGAAGCCGTGGCAGCCATTTTCTTCAAAAGGCTTTCCCAGTCACCCTTGCCGGTTTTCAGCGGGTAGTGTTCCGCGGCTTCCCGGAAAGTATCGTCCATATCATTGTCCAGATGAGGCATCGTATGACTTTTCGCTTTTGAAGGGTTGGTTAAATTCCTTCCTGGCCAGGTACCCTTTCAGGAGGGCCCGTGCTCGGGACAGGTGAGACTTGGATGTGTTCACGGGGATGGAGAGCGCCCTGGCGATCGCCGTGTGCGTATAACCATCGATCACCTGCATGTTGAATACGATCCGGTAGACGGGAGGCAGCTTCTTGATCAGAAGAATGAGTTCTTTGTGCCGGAGCAACTGCTCCGCATCGGCATTGCTGTCAACCATATTCCAGATGTGATCCGGGATACCCCCGATCTCCGGCAACAGCATTTTCTTTCGCAGCAGGTCGATGGAAGTGTTGATCATGATCCTGCGGATCCAGCCCGCCAGCAGTCGCTCCGTGCCCGTTTCCGTGGGGGACGCAAACCGGTCGATGCTGGTAAAGAACTTGACAAATCCGTCATTGGTCGCTTCCAGGGCTTCTTCGTAAAGATAGATATACCGGAACACGGTCTTCAGGGCAAACGGGTGAAACCGTTCGTACAGGCGCTTTTGACACGCAGGATCTTTTCTCCTGCATCCTTCCACGATTTGATACCAGTTCTCCAAAACACCAGGGTTATGATTCAAGGGATTTCCCTTCCTAAAGATACGGTCCGGATCCCGTCCGGTTGCCGCCGGTTGCACCGGGTCCAGGTCTCCTGTATTTATACGGGCAGGCGGCCGGAAAGGTTGCAAATGGCCTTTAATTAGGCCCTGTTCATGATCCGCCCTGCGGCTTTCCCTGTTAAAGCCGGTCTATGTCGCCCGCTTGCCGCGCATTTTCTATCTTTGCGGGGAATCTTAAACTCCTCGGACATGCCATCATTCGATCTCACCAGTAAAGTAGACCTCCAGACCCTGGACAATGCGGTCAATACCGTGTCGAAAGAAATCAGGAACCGTTTTGACTTCAAGGGCAATCACGTCGTCATCGACCTGGACAAAAAGGAATTCAAAATCATGCTGGAAGGGGACAGCGAGATGAAAATCGGCCAGATGGTCGATGTATTGATCAGCAAGAGCATGAAGCAGGGGCTCGCTGCCGAAGTGTACGATCTCGGCAAGGCGCCCGTCCCCAGCGGAAAGATCGTCAAAAAGGAGATTCCCGTGAAAAACGGGATCCGCCAGGAAGATGCCAAGAAGATCGTGAAACTGATCAAGGATTCCGGGATGAAGGTACAGGCTGCCATTATGGATGATATGATCCGCGTTACGGCCAAAAAGATCGATGACCTCCAGGCGGTCATCCAGGCCTCCAAGGGCTGGAACCTTGGACTGGCCTTCCAGTACGTGAACATGAAAAGCTGACCGGGATTTTGTGAATAATTGAAAATGCCTTAACTTCGCGCTCTCAAATTTTTGACTGAACGGGCATCCGGTTTAAACGAGATTTTATGAAGAAAGATATTCATCCTGGCAATTACAGGTTCGTGGTTTTCAAAGACATGAGCAACGGCTACATGTTCCTCAATCGCTCCACGGTGGCGTCCCGGGAAACAGTGACCTGGGAAGACGGCAAGGAATACCCCCTTGTGAAGCTGGAAATTTCAAATACTTCTCATCCTTTTTATACAGGCAAGAACGTGCTGGTGGATACCGCCGGTCGTATCGACAAGTTCAAGAAGCGTTACGAGAAAAAGAAATGATTGCAATTTGATTTTTTGTTTCCCCCGCGCTGCGGGGGTTTTTTATTCAAACCCATTGATGTAGATTAGCGAATGAACATTTTGCTCGACGACCGTTCCTGCCGGGACGCTTTATATCCCTTCTGCCAGGTACGGTCGGCCGCGCACATCCGTGTGGGGATCCTGAGCATTTATGAGAAATGGCAATGGTTCTTCCCGGGCAAGGTGTGGCTCGTTTCTGAGCCCCCCGGTCCTCCAGGGGACGAACCCCTGGTGACGGTCCCTGCCAGCCTGGTACCCTCCGAAGCCTATTTGATGGCGGCCCGTGAACAATTGCCGGCCGGCACGGTCGCGGCAGGATGTCCCCTCCTGGAATATCCCTGGCAGATCACTTCCGCCAACGACCGGGCCATTCGGGAAGATTTCCGCATGATCACCCGTGATCGCGTTTCCGGGCCGGTTTCCCCAACCAACCGGGTCGTTCAGCCGGAGGCCGTCTTTATAGAACCAGGCGCCACCGTGGAATTTTCAATATTGAATGCATCTGCCGGCCCGATCTATATCGGCCGCGATGCGCAGATCGAAGAAGGCAGCCTCATCCGCGGGCCGGTTTCCATCGGGGAGGGGAGCCGTGTCAAGATGGGTACCAGGATCTATGGCGCCACGACCATCGGCCCGTTTTGCCTGGCAGGCGGTGAGATCAAGAATTCCGTAATGACCGCATACAGCAATAAGGGCCATGACGGGTACCTCGGGGATTCGGTGATCGGCTCCTGGTGCAACCTCGGCGCCGGCACCAGCAATTCCAACCTCAAGAATACGGCCGCACCCGTGCGCATGTGGAGCCGGAAGGACCACGCCTACGTGGAAGCCGGCGTCAAGTGTGGCCTCCTGATGGGAGATTACAGCCGCTCGGCGATCAATACCTCCTTCAATACCGGCACCGTCGTGGGGGTCTGCTGCAATGTGTTCGGGGATACGTTTCAAAAAAGGACGATCGGGGACTTTTCATGGGGCGACGAACGCTACCGGTTTGACAAGGCGATCTCCGATATCCGGAACTGGAAGCAACTGAAAGGAATGGACATCACCTCCGGGGAAATCGAAGCATTACAACAAGTATATCAAACACTAGAAATAAAATGAGAAAACAAATTGCAGCAGCGAACTGGAAAATGAACTGCACCCTCCCGGAGGCCACCCGGCTGATCGACGGGCTGGTCAATGAAGATATCCCGGTCACGGGCGCCCGGGAGGTTGTTTTGGCCGTCCCCTTTCCCTACCTCATGCTGGCGGCCGAACGAACGGCGAAAAAGCAGGGCTTCCGGATCGCCGCCCAGAATTGTTATGACCGCCCTTCCGGTGCCTTCACCGGGGAGGTGAGCGCCCCCATGCTGGCTTCGGTCGGCGTTGACTATATCATTATCGGTCATAGCGAAAGACGCGAGATCTTCGGCGAAGCCCCGGCTTTACTGGCAGCTAAAACGGATGCCTGCCTGGAAGCGGGACTGGACGCCATTTTTTGCTGCGGCGAACCGCTGGAGATCCGCGAAAGCGGGACCCAGAACGCCTACGTGGCGGATCAGCTGACCAAAAGCCTGTTTCACCTTCGTGCGGAACAACTGGGCGACATCGTGATTGCCTATGAACCGATCTGGGCGATCGGGACCGGGAAGACCGCCAGCGCCGCGCAGGCGCAGGAAATGCAGGCTTACATCCGCAGCGTGCTGGCGGGACAATACGGCGCGGCGGTCGCCGGCCAGGTTACGATCCTCTATGGGGGCAGTGTAAAGGCCTCCAATGCTGCGGAAATATTTTCGCAGCCCGATGTGGATGGCGGATTGGTAGGGGGCGCGTCCCTGAACCTCTCCGAATTCACCGCGATCATCAAAAGCCTTAAATAATTTCATCATATAATTGTAAAATTTCACTAAAATTGTACCGGCTGACCCGGGATGCATTCCCAATCAGTTACTTTGTATACACACTTTAAAAAAAAGAACATTTATGAAACAACTTATCGTTGCGTTATTCTTCCTGGCGGGCACACTCGGCTTTACGAACGTCAATGCCCAGAAAAAAACCACCGCCAAAACCACCACGACCACGACCACGACCACGACCGCTCACACAAAAAAAGACGGAACACTGGACATGCGGTACAAGGAAAACAAGGAGAAGAAAGCCCCTGCGGGTCCTCTCAAAAAAGATGGTACGCCCGATATGAGGTATAAGGCCAACAAGAAAACAACGACGACCACTACGACGTCCAAGACGACCAAGGCCAAGTAGGATACCAGGTCAGGCTTCATATTATTACAGAGCATTTGCTTCCCGCGAATGCTTTTTTTATTGCATTGAACCGCTTAAAAATGAGCGGACATATCGCCAAAGTCCCCCCACCATCGCTCCTGCGGCGAGGATCGAGGCGATCAGGACCCGGGTGCCGGCGGGGAGACCCGCGCTCAGCCGGGAATACGAGAAAAACAGTGCGAACAGAACCAGGAATTTTGGAATGAGCCGGCCGAACGGCATCAGTGTCGTGATCCCTGTCTGCAGGAGCCGCGCGGAATGCCATAGGTAATAAAGGGACTGCAGGTAAGTAGATAATACGATGGACAGGACAATGCCGCGGCTTCCCATCAACGGGTAAAATACCGCCATCGCACCCAGTGCGATCCCGATATCGAGCACAGCCCCCGTCAGGATGCGGTTGCCCTTCGAAAAACACTGAAGGATGGCCCCGTAGTTGTTGATCCGCAGCGGCAGAATAAAGATACTGATGGCAAATACCGGAACCGATGCCTGGTAGCGGTTATTGAAAACGATCGAGAACAGGTCCCCCCGCATGAAATATAAAAAGAAGAACAGCGGGAATACGATCGAGGAAAGCAGATCGGAGGTTTCCCGGAAGCCCGAAATGATCCTGGAGGTGTCCCCCGGGTTGCGCGAAAATTCGATCATCATCAGGCTCCCCGCGACACTGATCAGCAACCCGAAGAAGGGAATCTCGAAAGAGCCGTTGAAAAAGATCGCGAAATCGGCCGCCGTGAGCAGGTACAACAGGAAGATCTTGTCGATCCACCGCGAAACAACACCGAGGATCTCGGTAAGTCCCATATATACCCAGTGCTGAACCATTTGTTCATCTTCGGCGCGCGCCTCTTCGGGCGCGCCCCGTACCGGCACCATGATGACCGCTGCGAGTTTGGCGACGGAAAGAACGATCAGGCACGTCATCAGGGTGGACAGTGAGTAATGCGTCAGCAGGATGAAAACATGGCACCCGAAAAAAAGGGCAGCATACACGAGGTTGATCACGAAGGAAACCACTTCACCATGCTTTTTCAGCAGGATGGTTTCCGCTACGGTGATGACATTCTGGACGACCATGAAGGCGATCAGCAGCAGTTTCAGCCCTCCGCTGAAATTTTTCGCCAGCAGGAAGAAGGCACCGAAGGTGAGGATCGAAAGGACCGTGTAAAAGGATACCAGCCGCCGCCGGTGGTCGCGCAGGAAGCGCAGGAAATAAGGCAGGTTCGCGGAAAGCAGCACCGAAGAAAACCCGAAGCTCACGACTACGTTGACGATATTGGCATACATCCACACGCTCTGGTAAGCGCCGTATGCGGCGTAACCGAGCCTTCTTGAATACAGCACGGTGATCCCGAACAGGGAAAACAGGGGCAGCAGCCTGCCCAGGAACAGCCAGAAATATTTCCTGGTAAACACGGAACGGGAATATGAGTCGCTATGGGAAATCATGTGAACTGGGGCCAAATTTATGGCTCTTTTAACTGGGTACAGCAGGAGGGGCTGCGGGCCGCTGGTAACGGGCGTTCTGCCTGGTTGTTCCCCGTTCCTGCGCCGGCGTCTTTTTTTGTTATCTTCGCGACCTGTTATGAAGAACATTCGAAATTTTTGCATCATCGCTCATATCGACCACGGGAAAAGCACGCTTGCTGACCGGCTGCTGGAATTCACCCATACGGTCAACGAGCGGGAAATGCAGGCCCAGGTGCTGGATGACATGGACCTGGAGCGGGAGAAGGGCATTACGATCAAGAGCCACGCGATACAGATCGATTACCGGTTCGATGACACCCCGTATGTCCTGAACCTGATCGATACGCCGGGGCACGTCGACTTCAGCTACGAGGTGAGCCGTGCGCTGGCGGCCTGCGAAGGCGCCCTGCTGCTGGTCGATGCCACGCAGGGGATCCAGGCACAGACCATTTCCAATCTCTATCTTGCGATCGACAACGACCTGGAGATCATCCCCGTCATCAACAAGATCGACATGGACGGCGCCCAGATTCCAGAAGTGGAGGACCAGATCATAGAACTCACCGGTTGCAAGCAGGAGGACATCCTGCATGCCAGCGCCAAGACCGGCGTGGGGATCGAAGCGATCCTTTCCGCCATCATCAAGCGGATCCCGGCGCCGAAGGGAGATGTCAGCGCGCCTTTGCAGGCGCTGATCTTCGATAGCGTTTTCAACAGTTTCCGGGGGATCATTGTATATTACCGGGTGTTCAACGGCGTCATCCGCAAGGGAGAACGGATCCAATTCATCAACACCGGGAAAGAATACGTCGCTGATGAGGTTGGCATCCTGAAGATCAGCCTGTCACCCAAACAGGAGGTCCGCGCCGGGGATGTGGGCTACGTGATCACGGGGATCAAGAACGCGCGCGAGGTGAATGTGGGCGACACGATCACCGCCATGGCGCACCCTTCCAGGGAATCCATCAAAGGATTCGAGGAGGTGAAGCCGATGGTGTTTGCCGGCATTTTCCCGGTCAATACCGACGAGTTCGAGGAACTCCGGGACTGCATGGAAAAGCTGCAACTGAACGATGCCGCGCTGACATTCGAACTGGAAACCTCGCAGGCCCTGGGTTTCGGGTTCCGGTGCGGTTTCCTGGGGATGCTGCACATGGAGATCATACAGGAAAGGCTGGAACGCGAATTCAACCAGACCGTGATCACGACGGTCCCGAACGTAAGTTTCATCGCCTTCACCACCCGGGGAGAACAGATCGTGGTGAACAACCCTGCGCAGATGCCCGACCCCAGCAGGCTTGAAAAGATCGAAGAGCCCTTTATCAGGGCCCAGATCATTACCAAGCCGGAGTATATCGGGAACATCATGACCCTTTGCATTGGGAAAAGGGGCGTCCTGATCAACCAGGGGTACCTGACGCCCACCCGGGTCGAACTCACTTTTGAAATGCCGTTGACGGAGATCGTGTTCGATTTTTATGACCGGCTGAAAAGCGTGACCCGGGGATATGCATCCTTCGACTACCATCCGATCGGGTACCGTATCAGCGACATCGTGAAGATGGATATCCTGCTGAACGGCGATAAAGTCGACGCGCTCAGTTCGCTGATCCACCGGATCCGCGCACAGGATTTCGGGAGAAAGCTGTGCGAAAAGCTCAAGGAACTGGTGCCGCGCCAGCAGTTCCAGATCGCCATCCAGGCGGCTATCGGCGCCAAGATCATCGCGCGGGAGAACATCAGCGCCATGCGCAAGGACGTCACCGCCAAATGTTACGGCGGGGATATCAGCCGCAAAAGAAAACTGCTGGAAAAACAAAAGGAAGGCAAGAAACGAATGAAACAGATCGGTAACGTGGAAGTTCCGCAGGAAGCGTTCCTGGCGGTACTCAGGCTGGATGATTGAACCCATAAACGATTGCAAGATGTCCCGACTATCACTGAACAAGGAAATGAATATCGAAATCCGGGTCATGCTGATCCGCAAGGGAAGTGATGAACCGGTTACCGGGGCTTCCTACCGGGTGAGGTTGTTCGACAAGGATATTTTCGATGACGATTTTATCGGCGAAAGCCCCCTGGACGACCACGGGTGCGCCAAATTCATGATCACCGAAAAGCACTTTGCCGGTTTTGCCCTGCTGGACGAAAAGCCGGATTTTTATTTTGTGGTGTACAAGGACTCCGTGCCGGTGTTCAAAAGCCGGGTCATGCAGCATTTTGACCTTCGCAATGCCGAGGAGTTCCACATGGCAGAAGGAGAGATCATCGATCTCGGTACCTTCCTGGTAGATATTCCCTGAGGCTGGTCGCCCGCTATTTGGGCGTCGCCCTGCCGCTGCTGTCCGCGGCGCTCATGTTGCGGACACTACGATCCCCCAGCTTCGATTCATCGATATTCCCCTTGTCGTCCAGGATGGGATCCGGGACCGGTTCCTGGCCTTCCGGCGTTACCTGTGTGAACACTTTATTGAGGTGTACCCATTTCCCGTCCCGCCACACCAGTCCTTCGTAATCACCGTCCGGGATGTAGGTATATTTCTTCTGCGGTTCTCCCGTCTCGGAGATCAGGTGTTCGTAGATGATCATGTGCAGGGAGCTATCGTAGTTCAGTCGGGGCGCTGCATTTTTCTTATACTCCATGATAAATCGCGCCGGGTATTTCTTCACCATGTCGTTGTCGGGAATGCTGAATACATCGCCGCCGAATACTGGTTCGCCCTGGTCGAAGGTAAGGACGTCGATCACCTTCTTGTCGCTGGCGATCGTATTTTCATCATAGCCCAGCAGGCTGTAATAGGTTTTCCCGAACGCATGGGTTTCGATGATCCGGTAGTACAGCGCGCCGTACCAGCCAGCATTGTTTCCAATGGAATCCTCCGGGTCCTGCATGACATCGGATTTGTCGATCAGGGGGAACAGCCGGAGCGACCCGTCAGCCGTTCTCATCTGGATCGCGCCATGTTGCCGCGTCAGGAGGTCATTGACCGGCATTTGCCAGGTGAAGATGCGGAAAGTGCTGTCTTCGGGTACGAGGCGCGAGATGCTGGTCAGCGAATCAAAGGGAAAGTAGAAGGAATTCGGTTCCTTTAATGCGCGGACAAACATCCTGGTAAATGCGCTGTCCGCCGTGAAACGTTCCTCGGCGGTTCTGCCGCGGATGATCCTGCTCGCAAGGACCCGCAGCGAATCCTGCTTTTTTTCCAGGATCCTGGTTTCGGTGCGTCCCAGCTGGGCAAAACCCGCGGTGGCAAACACGCAGCAGATCAGGAACAATAGGGCTCTTTGGGGCATCCAATATCTTTGGACAAAGAAAACTCAAAAAGCGGGATATTTATTGCAGCCCGTGCAAATTTAACGATGTGCTAAAGCGCCGGCCGCTTCCCTGAGGCTGTCAAAGGAGAAGTCAATATCAGGCCCTGTTGGATCCACGTTCTTCCGGGTCCGGATGAGGATATTACTGGCAACGCCGAGGTTGCGGCCAAACTGCATGTCCCCGGAAGTGTTTCCGATCATCATACTTTTCGAAAGGTCGACGTCCGGGAAATCCGCCCGGGCCTGCAGCCCCATCCCGGGGTTGGGTTTCCGGTTGGGGCTTGCGGGATCCGCATCGATGCAGTAATACAGCCGGTCGATCCTGCCACCCGCCGCTTCGATCTCCCGCAGCATGTTCTCGTGGATGACCCGGAGGTCCTCCAGGCGCGTGACGCCCTTGGCCACCCCGCGCTGGTTCGTGACGATGAAAAGATGCCCGAACAGTCCTGAAAAGATCCGGATGGCTTCCAGGGCGCCTTCATAAAACCTGAATTCTTCCCAGCGGTGGATGTAGTCGTCGATTTTTTCCTCATTGATGACGCCGTCGCGATCCAGGAATAGCGTCCAGTGTCGGTCTATGGTGGGTAGCTGCATATGAATCATTTTACCGTTGCCGGTCAGTTGTCCGGGCTTGGATCCGCCTCACTTTTTGCCAGTTCCCGCTGCGCTCGTTCATAATCAGCGGGGATCCCGATGTCAATGAAATACGCATCCTCGGCCAGCCCGTAAAAGCGGCGGGACGCGGTGAACTTTTGCAGGTAATCCGTTTCAAAGGAAAACCGTTCGGGAAACGATTCGCGGAGGAATCGCGCAGCATTCAGCGCATAGACCCCGCCATTGATGAGGCCCGAAGCATAGAACTGCTTTTCCCTGAACGACCGGATCGAAAGGTCCGCGTTCAGCTCCACGGCACCGTAACGGTCAAAATCCGTCATCGGTTTCAGGCTGAGCGTGCAATCGGCGTCATGGCCTGTGTGAAAATCTCCGAGTGCTGCCAGGTTCGCCCGGAACAGGGTATCCCCGTTGACGACCAGGACGACACCGGCCGGGAAACGGGTGAGCGCCAGCCGGACAGCGCCCCCGGTGCCGAGCGGTTCCTCTTCGACGGAAAAACAGGTACG
>Ga0187809_10001580_pt1 | contig 10391 bp, 11 predicted proteins | sample NC_wetland_sal_i_8_FD_132415 | JGI IMG/M metagenome (GOLD analysis project Ga0187809, IMG submission 132415) | Wetland sediment microbial communities from Neuse River Estuary, North Carolina, USA - ASW_4 | ecosystem: Environmental > Aquatic > Freshwater > Wetlands > Sediment | place: USA: North... | reverse complement strand
CCGCGCGATCCGCGGCGGCCGAGCCGGGGCGGGCCTGGCGGGCGATGAGGGCCTCAGCGCGGGCGGCGGTGTGCTGGTAGTAATCCAGCAGGCGGCCGGTGGCCTGGTCCCGGTCATCGCCGGGGTCCAGGCGGCCGGCCAGGGCGCGGGCGTGCTCGCGGATCAGGTCGTGCATCCGGTACCGGCCGGGGGCGGGCTCGGTCAGCAGGTACTGGTCATATAGGGCCTCCAGGTCCCGGCGGGCGGCGGCCAGGTCGGTGCGGTCCAGGGCGGCGGCGGCGTACCCGTCGGCCTCGGGGCCCGGGTGCAGGCCCAGCCGCCGGAACAGCCGCCGCTGGCCGGGGGTGAGGTCGGCGTAGGACAGGTCGAACGCGGCCGCGACCGACAGGTTCTCCGTGGCCATCAGCTCCACCCGGCCCGGCCCGGCCCCGCGCCGCCGCCTCGAACCCGGCCCGGGCCTGCCCGGCCAGGCCCAGCGCGCCGGCCAGCAGCCGCACCGTCTCCTTCTGCGGGCTGGTCACCGCCCCCCGCTCCAGGTAGGCCACCGCCCGCACGCTCAGCCCCGCCGCCTCCGCCAGCTCCTCCTGCGTCCACCCCGCCTCCCCGCGCAGCCTCCGCAGCAAGCCCGCGAACCCGGCCGGCGCCTCAGCCACAACCCCACCTCCGGCACGGACGGCCACCAGCAGCATTCTCCCCGCACCCGCGCCAACGCCGCCACCACCAGGCTCCCGCGGACCTGAGCGGCTCGACATTCACGATCACGAATCCGGGTCCGTTCGCCACCTACGGGTCCGCGCCTGTGATCAACCAGCCGACGTGGCCATCTTGTGCACCGCCGGGATCCTCAGGCGCCCGGTCGCCGTGGGCGACGCCATCGCCATCTGCCACACCGGCATCCCGGGCTTCTCGTACGACCACAGGGCCTTCGACGGCCCAACCGCGTCGCTGTTCCTGCGGTCCATCCGCGAGGCCATCCAGGACCGCAGCCGGATGCCGAGCTCAGCTAAAGGGCCGCGGTCAGCTACTGAAGAACTCGGCCACGATCCGGTTGACGTCGCGGTTCCGCTCGATCATGGACCAGTGACCGCAGTGCGAGATGACGTTGAGGTCGGCGTTGCCGGTCAGTGGTTTCCGCGCGGATCATGACCACGGGCCATCCGGAGTTACGCCGGCGTGGCTGATTTCTGCGGGCCCTGGCTGTCCTGCCGGGGATCACCTCAGTTCGGGCGATCCATGCGCACGCCACCCGATTGGCCCGCATCGCCGCGATACCGGTATTCCCGGGCCACTGGTCCCTTCCTCTCCGTGTGCGCCAGGGTACTGGGATGGCCGGACCCGGGGGCTACCAGGGGCTGCCCCCGGGTCCGGCCAAGGGCTGCCACGGGCGCGCCGCGCCGCTCCGGGGCGTGATCGTGATTGCAGTACCAGACCCGCCATTCGCAACGGCATTGGCGTGACCCCGGCAAACCCGGCACACAAGGAGAGAAGTCATGACCACCCGAAAGATTCACGATCCCGGCAGCGGCGATAAAGCGGAGCGGACCATCCGCAGCCGGATTCGCCTGCGGATACTGCTCGTCCTGCCGGCCGCCGCCGCGGCCGCAGTGGCACTGGCGGCATGCGGTTCGTCCGGTACCTCCTCCGCGGCTTCCTCCCCGGCCGGCAGCAGCAGCCCGGCTGCGGCGGCCGCGCTCAGCGTGAAGACCGCGCAGATCGGCAACGCGACGGTGCTGACCAACACCAAGGGCTTCACGCTATACGCGTTCTCGCCTGACACCTCCACCACGTCGAAGTGCGTCGGGACCTGCGCGCAGATCTGGCCGCCCGTCCTGGGACCGGTGACCGCAGCCGGCGTCACGGGCACGTTCGGCACGATCAAGCGAGCTGACGGCACCACCCAGGCCACCTTCGACGGGCACCCGCTGTACACCTACGTCGGCGACACCGCCCCCGGGCAGACCAAGGGCAACGGCATCAAGGGGCTGTGGAGCGAAGTCACCACCTCCGGCAGCGCAGTATCAGCCGGCAGTTCCTCCTCGGGCTCCGGCGGCGGAAGTTACTGAGCAGGCCAGGCAAACGAGTACGGCGAGGGAACGGACCAGTGCGATGACACGACTAGGAACGATGATCAGGCGCGGAACGACGCCGGCAGCGACCACGCGAGCCGCGGAGGAACACCCTGAGCCCACGGCTCCTGGCTGGCCGGCCATCGGGTTGCGGGTATCCGGCGCCGGGCTGCTGATAGCCACCGCAGCGATCCACCTGGATCTCTACGTGACCGGCTACCGGACGATCCCGACGATCGGCTGGTTGTTCCTGCTGCAGGTGATCGCCGCCTTCGGCCTGGGGCTCGCCGTACTCGCCATCGGCGGCCGGCTCGTCAAGGGCGGACAGCTGGCTGCGGCTGCAGGAGCCGGCTTCGCCTTGGCTACCCTCGGCGGCTACCTGCTGTCGGTGTGGATCGGGCTGTTCGGGTTCAAGGAAGTCCGCACGACCGCAGGCGTCGTGGCGGGCTTGATCGAGGTGGCCGCCTTCGCCATACTCGCCGCGCTCACCCTCACCCTCGCCGCTGCCCCGGCGGCCGCTGCGGTCACTGACACGGCGGCCGCCCCGGTCAATGGCCCGGTTCCGGCCAACGGGGCGGCCGCCGGCCAGGCCAGGTTCCCCGCCCGGATCCCGGCCTCGGTCGGCACAGCAGTCGCAATGATCACCGCGGCACTGACGATCGCGGCGCTGGTGCTCCTAGGTGTCGCGGTTACCGGGGTCAGTTCAAGGGCACCAGCGGCCACCGGCATCGGCGCCGGACTGAAGACCACCACGATCGGGGGCGCGACGGTGCTGACCAATGCCAAGGGCTTCACCGTCTACTGGTTCGGCCCCGACACGCCCACCACATCGAAATGCTACGGAAGCTGCGCCGCATACTGGCCGCCTGTGACCGGCACTGCCGCGGCCAGCCCGGGCGTGCCGGGCCGGGTCCGAACGATCATCCGAACCGGCGGCTCCCGTCAGCTCACCTACAACGGACACCCGCTGTACACCTACATCGCCGACACCGCACCCGGCGTGGCCAGAGGCAACAACATCAACCTGAACGGCGGGCTATGGCACGAGGTGCTCGCCTCACAGTGAGGGCCAACGGCATCAATGTGAGGCGAGCACCAGATAGGCAAGCCAATGGCACGCAGCTGCTCCGCCAGAGCGGTTCCGAGCGGGCGATGGCTTACAGGCCGGCTGACCGCAGGGGTGATCCGTCGGGTGGTGGCCGGCCAGATTAAGGACGCCCGGAACCGACCGGCAGGTATGGCTGGCTCGCAGTGTCCCGGGCATGGGCTGGAGCCAGCTGCTGCGGCAGCGAGCAGGTCAGCCAGTCAAGCAAGAGATGGCCGGCCCGGAAGTAAGCCGCGGTGGGCCGGACGCGCCCGCAGGGGATGAGCTCCAAAGCCGTGGACGATTCGGACCAGCGGTCGATGTCCAGCCTCATGCGCAGGAGCGAGCGCAGCGGTCCCCGGACCAGGCCAACCCGGATCCGGCGTGTACCCGTGTCGCGATCGTGCTCCACCGGCCCGAGCAGCTGGCTTCCGGCGGACCGCAGTTCGGCGCCCGGCCCCGTACGCTGCCAGCTGTCAAGCGCGGCCAGGAACGTCTCGAACGGCATGTCCACGACCCGACGGAATGACAGCGGTCCCGGCGCCGGGACCATGCTCGCGCTCATCTCGGGCGCCCTCGGTGGCTAGCTGGCCCAGCCGCGCGCGACGCCGCTGACAGGCCAGCCTGGATCTGGTGATGCTTGAATACGAACGTGTTCGCAGGCACTGGTTCCCCCGTCTTCCCGGCCTTGCACCGACTGCGTTCCCCCCGCAGTCCTCGCCTCTCACCTGCACAGGGGCCGCGGCAGGCCAATCTGATACACCGGACCGGCCGACTTCCCGCTAGTGACGGCAGCAGGCGCCCGGGTTGGTGATCTGCAGCCCTCTAAACGGCCTGCTCAAGGCGCTGCCGGGTGCGGGTCAGGGAGTTGGGCGTGCCTGGTGATTGTGTGATCCTTGGCGGCTGTCCGCGGGGCGGCGGGTTGGTCAGGAGTGGTTGCGGGTGACGGCCTCGACCTCGGAGGTGAGCAGCAGGTCGCCGTCGATGCCCAAGCTGTCAAAGGCGCCGCCCAGCTCGAGCGATACCAGGCCGTGGACGCGTGACCAGAGAAGGACGCCGAGCCGCAGCACGGCTGGTCCGGCGGCTGGATCGGCGCCGGTCTGGCGTCCCCATTGCGCGAGTTGCTGGCCGAGCGTGCCTCCCGCGAGCCCGTCGTCGGCCGGGCTGATCTGCTGCAGCGCTGCCAGCAGGGCGAGCTGGCCGCGCCGGAGTTCACCGTCCACGCGGCGCTGATCGACGGATCGCCGTCGAGCGCGCTCCGCGGCCCCGAGGGCCTGGCCGCCATGATCGCCCAGATCCGCGGCGCGTTCCCGGACCTGACGTTCACCACCGAGGTGGGCCCGCTGCGCGAAGGCGACTTCCTCATCGGACGCTGGCGGGCCGACGGCCACTACGTCGGCGGGTTCCCCGGCGCAACCGCCGCAGTAGGCACGCCGGTCGCCTTCACCGGCACCGATATCCTGCGCCTGCGCGACGGCCGGCTGGCCGAATAATGGCTCAACGGCGACACCCTCGACCTGCTCCGGCAGCTCGGCGCGGCCGCCTGACGCGCACCACCGGCGTTCCGACCCTCCGGCCCGCAGCCCTCCGTCCGCGCGCGGCCGCCGTCGCCCGCTGCGCGTTTATTGGCCTTTTCGATTAGCCGCTCCGGGCCGGCGAGGCCTGGCCAGCCGTTGATGGGTCTTCTTCCCGGGTTCGGGAGATTCGGGGCCGCTACCGTAGCCTGGCAGGGGCGGGAAATGCTGGACTGCTGCGTCCCCGCAGCCGCCGTATCTCCACGAACGGCGTCGATACGGCATGTTCGTACCTGGGCCAGTCCGAGGTCGTTCATGCCCGACCGACGCCGGGGAGGAATCGCTGATGCGCGCGTCTCCTGGTCCCTTCGTGACGGTGTTCGGCCTCGGCGGGACGATCGCGATGGCCCGGGCTCCTGATGGCGGGGTCTCCCCTGTCCTGTCGGCGTCCGACCTGCTGGCTGCGGTTCCGGGTCTTAGCGACGCGGAGGCCGAACTGCGCGTCGAAGACTTCCGCAACCGACCGGGAGCATCGCTTGACTTCCCCGATCTGTACGAGCTGGCGGCTGCCATCAATAAGGCACTGAACGATGGCTGCGTCGGCACGGTGGTGACCCAGGGAACGGACACGATCGAGGAAGTCGCTTACGCCCTGGACTTGCTGCTGCCCACGGATACGCCGGTGGTGGTGACGGGCGCAATGCGGAACCCGACGATGGCCGGCGCGGACGGGCCCGCGAACATTCTCGCCGCGATCAAGGTGGCCGCCAGCCCGTGCGCGCGGGGCCTCGGGTGCCTCGTGGTGCTCAACGATCAGGTCCATGCCGCCCGCTGGGTCCACAAGGCTCACACTGGCAGCCCCGCCGCCTTCGTCTCAGCCGATCACGGTCCCCTGGGTTATGTCATCGAGGGCCGCGTCCACATTCCTGTCCGGATCCGGCGCCGGCCACCAGCCATCAGCCCAGTACCGCGCCGGAGCGCGCGAGTTGGCCTGGCCACCGTCGCTCTCGGCGAAGACGGCACGCTGATCGACGCAATGGCCGGGCATGTTGATGGCCTGGTCGTCGCGGCGTTCGGCGCCGGGCATGTCCCGGCCACGGTCGCGCCCGTACTCGGCAAGCTAGCCGAGCGCATCCCGGTCGTGCTGGCCTCCCGCACCGGTGCAGGCCCAGTCCACCGTGTCACATACGGCTTTCCCGGATCGGAACGGGATCTGCTGGCCCGAGGGCTCATCAGCGCGGGCTACCTGGACCCGCTAAAGGCCCGGATCCTGCTGCACCTGCTGATTGCCTCCGGGGTCGGCGAGGCCGAAATCCGGAACGCTTTCGCAGCAGCAGATGACGTGCCTGAACTGGACCGAGGCCAGGACAGCGAAGAGCCAGGAGGTTTGAGATGAAGCCGAGCGAGCTGAAGGCGGGGCGTACGTTCGGCGTGACGCTCCAGCATGGCGACGAATTCATGGCCAGCCTGGCCGGTGCGGCCGATACCGGCTCGCACGGCACCCTTCCGGGGTAATGGCCCAGGCTAGACAGGCGCCTTACTGGCCTCAGCCTGCTTCTCGAAGATCTGGACGACTTCCTCGACGGAATGGCCCTTTGTCTCGGGCAGGAACTTGAACACGAATCCGATCGCCACGACCGACAGGACCGCGAAGGACACCATGACCCAGGCCAGTCCCCATGCATTCTGCCAAGCCGGGAACGCCTCGATCAGCAAGAAATTGGCCACCCAGTCCACGGCCGCGCCGATCGCAGCCGCCCGGCCGCGGACCGATGTCGGGAAGACCTCGCCCTGGATCAGCCAGCCCGTCCCGCCGACACCGATCGCGAACGAGGTGATGAAGAACGAGAAGCCGACCATGACCACCACGGTCTTCGGCAGGTCGGTGAAGAACGCGACTCCGGCCGCCGCGACCAGCATGAACACCGCCATGCCCGCGTAACCCCCCATGGCCAGCGGGCGCCGGCCGAACTTGTCGATCCAGCGGAAGGCGAAATAGGTCGCTACCACGTTGACCGCACCCAAGATGGCGGTGACCTCGACTCCGGCCACTGCGGCGTCGACGGCACTATGCCCGCTGCTCTGGAAGAAGGTCGCCAGGATCTTCGGGCCGTAGTAGAACGGAACGTTGATCCCGGTGATCTGCTGGAAAATGAAAAACACGCAGACCACGATCAGCGCCCGGATCACGCCCCTGGTCCACTGCGTCGTCCGCCGCCGTTCTTCCACCGTGCCCCGGAGCTGCTCCGCGGCCATGCGGATCTCCTCTTCCGTGGTCTGCATCCCGAGCTTCCCGAACGCCCTGCGGGTATCGGCGTAGCGGTCATGCAGCATCAGCCACCGGGGGGACTCGGGCATCTTGGACCGCAACGCCACGGCCAGGACCGCCGGAACGGCGCCGATGCCGAGAATGAGCCTCCAGTCCAGGCTGCCAGCGTTATGCGGCAGCGCCACCAGGACGACCACGGCCACCAGATAGGACACCAGGATCCCCACGGTGATCATCCACTGCTGGATGATGCTCAGCTGGCCCCGCCGCTCCCGGGGCGCGAACTCCGCGATGTAGGCGGTAGCGATCGCCGAATCAGCCCCGATCGCCAGCCCGATGAGCGTGCGGGACGACAGCAGCATGAAGGCATTCACGGTGAACGCCGACAACAGCGCGCCGATGGCATAGATGGCGGCGTCGGTGATGAGCAGAGTCTTGCGCCCGAAGTGGTCGGTCAGCGGCCCGGCGATGAGAGCTCCCGCGCCGGCGCCCAGGGATGCGCCGGCCACCAGGTAACCCGTCCAGAAGCTCGACAGGTGGTAAGGAATGAAGCCCAGCGCCGAGCCGATGTTCGAGGTGTCGTATCCGAACAGAAACCCGCCTACGCAGGCCAGCACAGCCAGGTACCAGTAAAAGCCCGTCGGGATGCGCGAATCCAGCTCCTCGAGCACATTGCGCCCTGACGGCCGCACGGTTCTCGTCTCAGATACCATCGGAAGGCCTTTCTCAGTTCCGCCTCGACCACCCGCGCGGCCAACTCCGTGCCCGGCGAGCCGCGTGGGTGCCCGGCTACCCGCGCGGTCAGGCGGCAAACCCCGGGCGGCAAACAGGCACCATGCTCAAACCGGCCGGCGGGAAAGGTCAGGAGATAGAGTCCGGCCGGGCTCGCGAGGGCTGCGGGAAACATACAGCTGGCCAGGCCCCGCACCGCAGCCTCGTGATGGCCGCACCAGCCCGCCCGCTCCCGCGGACCAGGCCGCCGGGAGCTGCGCCAGGACTGGGCGCGCTGGCCGGGACGCGAACCGGTACCAGCTTTAGCCGGGCTTGTCAGGCAGTTCGGTGCTCTGTTCCGGGACGCCGGGGACGACGAGTTCGCTGGGCTCGAAGCCGCCTTCGCCGGCCACGGCGGCCAGTTCGTAACCCAGTGACTCGTGCGCGGCGGGGGCCGGCGTGCGCCGGCCGGTCAGCGCCGAGGCGATGGCCGCGATCACGTTGGCTGCGATGGCGAACCCGAAGGCCACACCGAGACCGCTGTGGAACGGTGCTGTGATCAGGTGCGGGAAAAACTCCCGGCCGACCACGTAGGCCGCATGTGCCGGGGGCAGATGATGCAGCAGAGGGCCGAGCAGTTGCTGCATCGGGTTGTAGCCGAGGAAGGAGGCAAACAGTACGCCAATGGGGGGGAGGTGCGAGATCGGCGCGGCCGTGGCGGCCGGGACGCCCTGCGCGGTCAGCCCGCCGTACATGGCCGCCGGGAGTTTGCTTGACAGGCCGGCCACCATCAGGGTGAAGAAGATACCGATCGACAGCACGAACGCGGAGTTCTGGAAGGTGGCGATCATGCCGCCAGCCGCCCCGCGCCTGTCGGGCGGGACCGAGTTCATCATCTCCGCCCAGTTCGGCGAGAAGAACAGGCCGGAGCCGAAGCCGTTGAGGGCGATGACGATCGCGAACTCCCAGTAGGCGAAGTCCACCGGGACGAAGCTCAGCAGCAGGAAGCTCGCTCCCGTCAGCAGCGCGCCGCCCACTGTGAATGGCCTGGGGCCGAACTTGTCGGACAGTATTCCGGACAGCGGCGCGGCAAGGAGGAAGCCGGTCGTCAAGGGCACCAGATAGATGCCGGCCCACAGCGGGGTCTGGCTGTAGCTGTAGCCGTGCAGCGGCAGCCAGATGCCCTGCAGCCAGATGATCAGCATGAACTGCATGCCGCCGCGGCCCAGCGCCAGCATCATGCTCGCGATGTTCCCGGCGGCGAACGCCCGGATCCTGAATAGAGAGATGCGGAACAGTGGCTCGGCAACCTTGGTCTCGACGTACACGAAGATAACCAGCAGCGCGAGGCCTCCGAAAAGCGCGGTGAGCACCCACGGGTTGGTCCAGCCCATCGGATGCCCCCCGTAGGGCAGCAAGCCATAGGTAATGCCGACCAGGATGGCGATCAGCCCGGCGGCGAACACCAGGTTGCCCCACCAGTCCATCTGCGCGTGCTTGCGTATCCCGATGTCATGCAGCATGAAGTACGCCCACACGGTGCCGAACACGCCGATCGGCGCCGAGACCAGGAAGATCAGGTGCCAGTTCCGGGGAGAGGACACCGCCGAGGATGAGCCCAATGAACGACCCGGCAATAGCCGCGATTGAGTTCACGCTGAGGGCGGTGCCGCGCTGGTTGGCCGGGAACGCGTCGGTGACGATGGCGGCGGCGTTCGCGAACAAGAACGCGCCGCCGATACCCTGCACGACCCGCCAGATGATCAGCCACAACGCGCCGTCGCTGCCGTGCATCCAGGTCACGGTCAGGAAGATGGACGCGATGCTGAAGATCGCGAAGCCCAGGGTGTACATCCGCACCCGGCCGAACATGTCACCTAGCCGCCCGAACGACACCACCAGCACCGCGGACACCACCAGGAAACCCATGAACATCCACAGGAGGTAGCTGGTGTTACCGGGGCTCAGCGGGTTCAGCCCGATGCCGCGGAAGATGCCCGGCAGCGCGATCAGCACGATCGACTGGTTGATCGTCGCCATCAGCATGCCAAGCGTCGTGTTAGACAGCGCGATCCACTTGTAATGCGGTCCGAGCGCACGGCCTGCCTGCACTGGCGCGCGTGCCGCATCAGAATTAACCGTCATGGGCGGCCATGCTCCCCATCTGAGACCTGGGTACTTGCTAATACTCAACTAACAATGACAGACCAGACCATATCCGTGCCTCCTGAGCCCAAACGGTTATTTCACGCCGACGCCTCCATCGCGTGCCGCATCGGCTCCGTCCGCTCCGCTAGGTCTGGCGATGACGCCCACCAGCCCGGCTTCCGAGCCCGCGACAACAAGCCGGGGTCCAGTTTCAGGTCCTGGACATGTTGAACGGCGAGATCGGGCCCGCGGCGTGGTGAGTAATATGCAGACGGTACCGCCGGACGTTTCCTGGTGCCCGGCCGGCGCCAGGTGCGGGAATACGATGGCGCGATCCGGTCAGGCGGGCCGGCCGGTGACCGTTTCCGCGGCGGCAGCGAAGGCGGGATCGCCGGTTGCCGCGTGCCCGCGCCGGCAGGCCTCGACGAGCTTGACCTGATGCGGGTCCAGGCTGCGCACGGCCGCCCCGGTGAGCTCACCGCCTGGCAGGCCGGCCGGGTGAGGCTGGGTGACCGGGCCGGTCCCCGCGTACAGCGCGGCGTGCTCGGCGTGCACCTGGGCCAGCGCGGCGGCGCCGTCGGTGGCCGGGATGTGCGCGG
>Ga0187809_10001579_pt1 | contig 10397 bp, 5 predicted proteins | sample NC_wetland_sal_i_8_FD_132415 | JGI IMG/M metagenome (GOLD analysis project Ga0187809, IMG submission 132415) | Wetland sediment microbial communities from Neuse River Estuary, North Carolina, USA - ASW_4 | ecosystem: Environmental > Aquatic > Freshwater > Wetlands > Sediment | place: USA: North... | reverse complement strand
GGCGGCGTCGGCGGCATCTTCTGCGCCAACAGCGACGACACCGCGCGCGTCATCGGCGAACGCCAGCTTTCCTTGCTGCGCGAACTGGCCGCCAGTACCGCCGCGGTGCGGACCTGGCAGGAGGCCTGCCGGCAGAGCGCGCTGGCGCTCGCCACCAACCAGCGCGACCTGCCCTGCTCGCTGCTCTATCTCGGCGACCACGGCGACACCGAGCTCGCTCTGGTTGGATCGACCGGCTTCCCCGCGGCGCATCCGGCCGCGCCCGCCGCGCTGAAACTGGCAGACGGCCACCTCTGGCCGGTGCAGAAGGCGATCCAGTCGCACGAAGTGCAGGTGGTGGACCCCGCGCATGCGCTTCCGGCCGGTGCCTGGCACCGCCCGCCGGGCAAAGCGGCCGTCCTGCCGATCTCCGCCGCCGGCGAAACTGGCCGTGTCGGCGTCCTCATCGCCGGGCTCAATCCGTTCCGTCTCGTCGACGACGGCTATCGCAGCTTCCTGGGACTCGTCGTCGGCCAGATCGCCGCTGCGTTGTCGAGCGCGCAGGCCTACGAAGACGAAAAGCGGCGCGCAGAGGCGCTGGCCGAGCTCGACCGCGCGAAGACGACGTTCTTCTCCAACGTCAGCCACGAATTCCGCACGCCGCTGACGCTGATGCTCGGGCCGATCGAGGACATGCTCGCCGAGGCCGGCCGTCAGCATCGCGACGCGAAAGAGCTCGAACTGGCGCACCGCAACGGCATGCGCCTGCTGCGGCTGGTGAACAGCCTGCTCGATTTCTCCCGCATCGAGGCGGGACGCATGCAGGCGTCGTTCGAGCCGATCGACCTCGCGCAGTTCAGCGCCGACGTGGCCGCGATCTTCCGCACCGCGATCGAAAAGGCGGGACTGCGCCTCGTCGTCGACACCGAGCCGCTCCCGGGCCCGGCCTATCTCGACCGCGACATGTGGGAGAAGATCCTCACCAATCTCCTGTCGAACGCTTTCAAGTTCACGCACACGGGCGAGATCCGCGTGTCCGTGCGCCCGACCGCCGACGGTCAGTCCGCGATCGTATCGGTCTCCGACACCGGCATCGGCGTGCCGCCGGACGAACTGCCGCGCCTGTTCGAACGCTTCCATCGCGTCGAGGGCGCCAAGGGCCGCAGCATCGAGGGCACCGGCATCGGCCTCGCGCTGGTGCAGGAGCTGGTCAAGTTCCACGGCGGCACGATCGAGGCGGCGAGCAAGCTGGGTGAAGGCACGTCCTTCACGATCCGCGTTCCTCTCGGAGCGGAGCATCTGCCGCGCGAGTATGTCCGCAGCGAACGTCGCGACGGCGGCGCGCTCACCTACAGCGCGCAGACGGTGCGCTCGATGCCGGGTCTCGAAGCCGCCCAGGACGCGACCCCGGCCATCGAGGAGATGCTGCCGGTCGCGCGCCGGCAGCCGGACGAGCCGTTGCCCGGCGCCGGCCGGCGGATCGTCCTCGCCGACGACAATGCCGACATGCGCGATTACGTCGCGCGCCTGCTCGCGGCGGAGGGCTACGCGGTCGACGCCGTCGCGGACGGCGAAGAGGCGCTCGTCGCGGTTCGCCGCCGGCCGCCCGATCTGCTGCTCACCGACGTCATGATGCCGAGGCTCGACGGATTCGGCCTGCTGCATGCGGTGCGCGAAGACCCCAAGCTCGCGACGATGCCGGTGCTGATGCTCTCGGCGCGCGCGGGAGAAGACGCGAAAGTCGAGGGTCTGTCGGCGAAAGCGGACGACTATCTCGCCAAGCCGTTCACCGCCAAGGAATTGATCGCGCGCGTCACCTCCAACGTCCAGCTCGCCGAATTCCGCCGCGAGGCCGCACAGGCGCAGCTTCGCTATATCATGTCGCAAGAGCGGCTGACGCGCGCGCTGTCGACCGGGCGCGTTGCGGTCTACGACTGGGACATGGCCTCCGACCGCCTCAGTGTGCTCGGCCCGCTTGCGGAAATCTTCGGGGTGTCCGTCGAGAGCGCCGCACAGGGGTTGCCGCTGCAGCGCTTCGTGGAGGCCATCCATCCGGACGATCGCGCACGCACTGCCGCCGCGATCGAAACGACAGCCCGGACCGGCGCGCCCTACGAGGCCGAGTATCGCGTCGGCCAGCGGGGCCGCGAGCGCAGCGTGATTTCGCGCGGCGTTATCGAAACGCGGCCCTCGGGCGAGAGGTCGTTTTCCGGCGTCCTCATCGACATCACCGAAGAGAAGGCGGTCGAAACGGCGCTGCGGCAGAAGTCGACCGCGCTGCAGATCCTGAACGAGACCTCGAGCGCGATCTCGGGCAGCCTCGACCTCAAGGCGATCGTGCAGACGATCACCGATGCCGGCGTCAAGCTCTCCGGCGCCGAGTTCGGCGCTTTCTTCTACAATGTGGAGAGCGAATCCGGCGAGCAGCTGCAGCTCTACACGTTGTCCGGCGCGCCGTACGAAGCCTTCTCGTCGTTCCCGATGCCGCGCAACACGGCGGTATTCGGGCCGACCTTCACGGGCCAGCGCATCGTGAGGGCGGACGACATCACGGCCGATCCTCGCTACGGGCAGAATCCGCCGCATCACGGCATGCCGAAAGGGCACTTGCCGGTACGCAGCTATCTCGCCGCGCCGGTGAAATCGCACACCAACGATGTTCTCGGCTGTCTGCTATTCGGACATTCGCGGCCGGGCGTGTTCACCGCGGAATCGGAAGACCTCATCGTCGGCCTCGCCGCGCAGGCTGCGGTTGCCATGGGCAACGCCGAGCTGTTTCACACGGTCGAGCGGGAGCTGGCCTTCCGGCGCAAGGCCGAAGCCGATCTGCAGGAGATCAACAACACGCTGGAAGCCCGCGTCGTCGAGGAGGTGGCCAGGCGCACGACCGCCGAGGAGGCGCTGCGCCAGGCGCAGAAGATGGAAGCCATCGGCCAGTTGACCGGCGGCGTGGCGCACGATTTCAACAATCTGCTGACCGTCATCATGGGCGGACTGGAGAGCATCCGGCGCGCGAGGCCCGAGGACCACGCCCGCATCGTCCGCGCGACGGACATGGCGCTGCAGGGCGCCCAGCGCGCCGCGAGCCTCACGAGCCGGCTGCTGTCCTTCTCGCGCCGTCAGCCGCTCGATCCGAAGCCGACCGATCTGAATATTCTCGTGCGCGAGATGACCGACCTGCTGCACAGGACGCTCGGCGAGGACATCGAACTCGAAGGCGTCATGGCGCCGCGGCTGTGGACCGTCGAGATCGACAAGAACCAGCTGGAGAGCGCGATCATCAATCTCGCGGTGAACGCGCGCGACGCGATGCCGGGCGGCGGCAAGCTGACCATCGAGACCGCGAACACCGCGCTCGACGAGAGCTACAGGCAGACCGACACCGAGGTCATTCCCGGCCAGTACGTCATGCTGTCGGTGAGCGACAACGGCTCCGGCATGCCGGGCGCGACGCTGTCACGCGCCTTCGAGCCGTTCTTCACGACCAAGGAGGTCGGCCGCGGCACCGGACTGGGCCTGAGCATGGTCTACGGCTTCATCAAGCAGTCCGGCGGACACGTCACGATCTACAGCGAGCCCGGGCAGGGGACGACGGTGAAGCTGTACTTCCCCCGCTTCGTCGGAGAGCGGAATACGAGCGCGCCTGAGCGCACGATCGCGTCAGCCGGCGCCAGCCGTGGCGAAACCATCCTCATCGTCGAAGACAATGACGACGTGCGGAACTACAGCGTCTCGGTGCTGAGCGACCTCGGCTACGCGGTGCTGGAAGCCGCGCACCCCGACGAAGCGGAGCGGATCCTGAACGACACCGTCCGGATCGACCTGCTCTTCACCGACGTCGTGTTGCCGGGGCGAAGCGGCCGCGTGCTGGCGCAAAAGGCGGAGGAGCTGCGGCCCGGCCTGCCCGTCCTCTACACGACCGGATACTCGCGCAACGCGATCGTCCACCAGGGCCGGCTCGACGCCGACGTAAACCTGATCACCAAGCCGTTCACCTTCGACCAGCTCGCCGAGAAGATCCGGGACATCCTCGATCGACCGCGCTGACCGGCCTGCTTCGGCCCGGCCGCGCGCGGCATCCCGGCCGCGTTCAATGGCTTTCGACGACGGTCGGGATCTGCAAGCAGGATGCGCAGCTCCCGCCGGTATGGATCCGGTGGCGGCCGCGATTGAGCGTCTCGTGATGCTCGGTGCAGATGCGCCCGTGGCGGAGCGGCAGGGGGTTCGACCGCGTATAGCTGAAGGAGCCGCCCTGCACGTCCAGCTGCAGGGTCTCGCCCGCTTTGAAGAACGTGCTCGACGGCCAGACTTCGATGTCGACGGGAACGACGGCGCCGGGTTCGATCTTCAGGGCGCGCTCGTGTTTCAGCCATGGCTGGAAATCGGTCGAGCGCACTGGATCGAGCTCGCGGTGTGAAACGCGCAGCCAGCCGCGCGCGACCAATCCATGTTCGATGTGGTTGAAATCCGGGAAGTGCACCTCGTGTCCGCGGCGGTCGTACTTCCGGAGGCCGATGAAGAGGTCCATGTCGTCGGCCGAGTCCGCGGAGACCCACAGCGTCAGCTTCATGTAGCCCGTGATCTCGGTGTCGCGCTCGAACGTACACCGGAAGCGTGCCCGACCTTCGTCGCTGTTGGGCGCTGTGGAAACGTAGGATACGGACTCGGCCGCCGTCACGGCGGCCGCGCCCATCGTGCCATCGGCTGCGTTCAAATACATTTTTTCGTACCGGGTATCCGGCGGCGGCCAGGCCGACGCGAACTTCGTCCGTCCGTCATAGAAGCGCGTGCGCAGCTCGTAGCGGACGCGCGGCGTGTCGAGCCAGTCGTTCTCCTCGCCTTTCAGGAAATAGTCGCAGAATCTGAGCTGCCGCTCGAGGCATTCGCGATGGAAGTAGGTCTCCCACTCCTTGCGTCCGTGGACCTCCAGCCACTTGTGGTCGGATGACGCTTGCCGGAAGCCTTCGATCGTGCCGCGGTTGTGCAGGCCCTGGGTCGACCAGCTCGCGCAGACATAGAGCGGCACCTTGATGTCCGAGAGATCGCCATGGCGCTCTTTCCAGTAGTCGTCCAGGAACGGATGCTGGCGCTTGCCGAGGTCCAACTCGTCCACGTCGGCCTCCGGCCAGCTCTTTTTGACCAGCGCGTCGAGGAAGGGACAGAAGCTGGTCTCCGGGATGCCGCCGTGGAAGGCCCACTCGCGATAGAGATCACTGACCCCTTCCCACGGGATCATGGCAGCGAGATGCGGCGGGTTGAGCTGGCCGACGCGCCATTGCGTCATCGCCAGGTAGGAGACCCCGTTGGTCGCGACCTTCCCGTTGCTCCACGGCTGAACGCCGCACCACTCGATCACGTCATGGAAGTCCTGGGCTTCGAGCAGGGACATCGGCGAGATCCTGCCGGTCGAGCCGGACGTGCCGCGCGCGGCGGCTTTCACGACGACGTAGCCGTTCGGAACCCAGAAGCCGGGGTCCGGTGCCTCCCACGGCGCGAACAACGACGCATTATATTGGCCGAGCGTGTACGGACCGCCCGCCGGCATGCCGGATTCGACGTGGATGGAGTCCTTGCCGTAGATGTCGAACGACACGATCACGGGAAACCGGCCTTCGCCCGGCGGCCGGCAGACATTTACATAGAGGACCGTCCCGTCTCTGGTTGCGACCGGAACGTCTTTCTCGAACACCATGCGCTTCAGGCCGTAGTGCATGGTGCCGACGATCACGTCGTTGCGGCCTGGCCGACAGTCGCGCGGATGGGTCGGCGTGCTGCCCGCCGGCGCCTGGTCGGCCGGCTGATCGGGAGCCTGCGTGTAATCGGTCATGGCAGCCGCCGCCTCTTCAGGCGAAGTCCTGAACCATCGCCTCCCTGAAGAAGCCGGCGAGTTCGCCGAGATCGCCCGAACCATGGCCGTTCGCGACGGCCGCCGACAGCGACGACAGAACGCCGGCGGACAGCGGCATCGGCAGCCCGCTCAGCGCGCCGGTCGCGACCGCCGACATGATGTCCTTGCGCAGGGTGCGGATGTCGAGCGTCATCGCCGGCGTCTCGCCCTTGAGCACGCCGATCTTGCTCTTCATCCAGCCGCTCGCATACGGCGCCTCCTGCAGGACCTCGAGCATCTGATCGAGCGAAAGCCCCTGCCGCGTGCCCAGCGCGAGCGATTCCGATATCGCCTGGATGTAGGCGCCGAGACCGAGATTGACTGCGAGCTTCATCGCGTAGCCGCTGCCGTTCGGGCCCATGTGCTCGATGCGACGGGTGAGTTTCTCCAGCAACGGCCGCGCCCGGGCGAGCGATTCCGGCAAGCCGCCGATCAGGGCGACGAGTTTTCCCTCGCGCACCTGCGGAATCGTACCGAGCACCGGCGAGTCGATGAGTTGGGCGCCGCGCGCAGCCACAACCGGCGCGAGTTCACGGCCGGTCATCGGCTGCAAGGTGCTCATCTCGATGAACAGCTTGCCGCTGACATCCGTGGTCAGGAAGCCTTCCGATCCGGTGAAAATGCGGCGAACGCCGTGATCTTCGGTGATAATTGAGATGATGAAATCGGACTGCTGCGCAACGGCCGCGGGATTGGCCGCAATCTTCACCCCGTCTTTCGCTAGCGCATTGTTCGCGCTCGAATTTTGATCCCATGCGATCACGTTGACGCCGAATTCACGCAGGCGAATCGAGATCGCGCTGCCCATCCGTCCCAGTCCGACCAGCCCAACGTTCATGGCGATGTGCCTCCCAGCCACAATTTCGCAGCGCGAATGTTGTCAATGCTGCGCGCAATGACGCACCACAATTGACAGCCATTCTTGCTCGGCTACTCTGGTGTTGCAAACCTTGGCGTCAAGCCACAGGCAATAACCGGTGCAATAAAAAACCCGCACCACAGTCCTGGGGAGGACACACAATGAAACTCCGCGCTCGCGTTGCTATCATCAATGTCGCGCTCGCAATGGCGGCGGCCGCCATCGCGACACCGCTGCACGCTGCCGAATACACCCTCAAGTGGGCGACGGTGACGCGCGGCGACATGCAGGAGAAATTCGGCCACAAGCTCGCCGAGGTCCTGCCGAAAGCCACCAACGGCCGCGTCGAAGTGAAAGTATATCCCGGCGGCCAGCTCGGCAGCCCGGCGGCGCTGATCGAAGGCCTGCAGCTCGGTACGGTCGAAGGCTACGAGAACCCGGCCGACTTCTTCACCGGCGTCGATCCGCGGCTCGGCGAATTCAGCATCCCGTTCCTGTTCAAGGACACGGCGCAGGCCAACAAGGTGCTCGCCGATCCGGAGTTCAACAAATACGTGCTCGACATGCTCGATTCCAAGGGCATCGTCGGCGTCAACCTCGCGGTGGCGGCTGAATCGCTGTACTTCGGGGCCAAGCGGCCGCTCAAGACGTTGGCCGACTTCAAGGGCGCCAAGCTGCGCGTCAACGCCACCGACGCCGAACGCGCGCGCATGGCGGCGCTCGGCGCCACGGCCGTGCCGATGGGCCTGCCGGAAATGATCACCTCGCTGCAGAGCGGCGTGATCGACGGCACCATGAGCGGCATGTCGATCTACACCAACTTCAACCTGCAGAACGTCGGCAAGACGCTCCTGGAGACGCACGACACGCTGCTGATCTCCTTCGGCGGCCTGAGCAAGGCCTGGCTCGACAAGATGCCGCCCGACCTGCGCAAGACGGTGATCGACACCGCCCGCAGCCTGCAGCCCTGGGCCCGGCAGACGGCGATCGACGAAGTCGCCGAACTGCGCAAGGTGTGGCTGTCGCGCGGTTGCGAGATCGTCCAGTTGTCGCCGGCCGAGCAGGCCGAACTCGAGAAGAAGCTGAAGCCGATCGGCGCCAAGGTTACGGCCGGCAATCCGCAGCTCAAGGCGTTCTACGAAAAGATCAAGGCGCTCGAGGCGAAGTACTGATCGCCAGCACGCTCCCGGCGCGCCGCGGTCAGCCGTGGCGTGCCGCCGCTCTCGATTGTCGCGCCGGCGAAATCGTCTGAGCGCGCCTCACCGCCTACTGCCGAGGACCTGCAGGCATGCCCGATCAGCCTAGTCCGCCGCCGCGAAGCCGCACCGAAGAGATCATCTTCATCAAGATCCCCTACGTGGTCTCCGGCACGCTGTTCCTCGCCGCGGCGCTGCTCAACGTCGTGAACATCGTCGCCCGCTATTTCTTCGGCAAGCCGATCTTCTGGGCCGAGGAGGCGCTGATCTTCATCATGATCTGGGCCGTGTTCGTCGTGGTGATCTCGATCACCTATCGCGGCGCCCACCTGAGCATGGACCTGGTCTACAACTCCTTCGGTCCGAAGCTGAAGATGGCGATCAACACCGCGATCACCGCCGTCTTCCTCGCCTGCATCTGCTTCACCGCGCTGCAGTCCTGGCGCGTGCTGGTACTGCACTATCGCAACCACGGCGTGACGGCGGGCACCGACATTCCGCTGGTCATTCCCCACGCGGCCGTCTTCTTCGGCTTCGTCATGATGGGCGTCGCCGTGCTCGTCCGCCTGCGCAACTACATCACCGGCAAGTTCGACTGACAGGAACGCAGCAATGTACTGGGTGATGGCGATACTGCCTTTTGCGCTCCTGCTGCTCGGCTTTCCGATCTTTCTCCTGCTGCTGGCGACGTCGCTGACAATCCTGTTGCTGTTCTTCGACATCCCGATGACGATCGTGCATCAGGCCATCTTCAACAGCCTGAACAAGTTTCCGCTGCTGGCCGTGCCGTTCTTCGTCTTCGCCGGCGACCTGATGTCGCGCGGCGGCATCACCAAGCGCCTGCTGCGCTGGGTCGCCTCGCTCGTCGGTGGCTTCCGCGCGCACATTCCGATGACATCGCTCGGCTTTGCCGCGCTGTTCGGCGCCATTTCCGGCGTCACCACGGCCGGCACCGCGGCCGTCGGCACGCTGACCTATCCGCGCATGCGCGAGGCCGGCTACAGCGAGAAGTTCGCCTCCGCCCTGATCACCGCCGAGGGCGCGCTCGACAACCTCATCCCGCCGTCGATCGCCATGATCATCTACGGCATCGCCTCCGACACCTCGGTGATCCAGCTGTTCGCCGCCGGCATCGGCCCCGGCCTGCTGCTCGCCAGCCTGTTCGGGCTCTACATCTATTACTACTCGGTGCGCGCCGGCATTTCCGATTCCGGCAGGTTCTCGATCAAGGAGTTCGTGCACGCCAGCATCGACGGCGTATGGGCGCTCGGCGCCATCCTCATCATCCTCGGCGGCATCTATTCGGGCGTGTTCTCGCCGACCGAAGCCGCCGGCGTCGCCAGCGTCTACGCCATCTTCGTCAGCTACGTCGTTTATCGCGAGGCGACCATCGCCCAGATCTTCGAGAGCGGCGCGCGGGCGATGCAGCTCACCGGGCTCATCTTCATCATCGTCGCGGTGGCCGGCCTCTATTCGTGGCTCCTGACCATCAGCGGCATCGCGCAGTCCACCGTGTCGGTGATCACCAGCATCCATTCTGATCGATGGGTGGTGCTGCTGACGATCAACGTGTTCCTGCTGTTCGTCGGATGCTTCCTCGACCCGGCCTCGGCGCTGATCATGCTGACGCCGCTGCTGGCCCCGGTCGCCGCCTCCCTCGGCATCGACCCGATCCATTTCGGCGTCATCGTCGTGATGAACCTGACGATCGGAACGTTCCACCCGCCGTTCGGGCTGAACATCTTCGTCTGCCAGGCCCTGTTCAAGACGCCGTCGAAGACGCTGTACCTTGGGCTGATGCCTTTCGTCGGCCTGGCGGTGCTGGCGCTGATGCTGGTGACCTATATCCCCGGCATCTCGCTCTGGATCATGCACCTGCTGAGCTGACGCTCAGACGGAGATCACGATCTTGCCGAAATGCGCGCCGCTCTGCTGGTGCAGATAGGCGGTCTTCGCATCCTCGAAGGCGAAGACACGGTTGATCTCCGGCCGCAGGCCGGCTGCGGCGATGGCCCTGTTCATGTCCGCGAACATGTCGCGCGAGCCGACGTGGATGCCCAGCAGGCGAATGCTCTTGCGGTTGATCATGCGCGGATCGATCGAGCCCGCGCCGGCGAGCGAGCCGATGATGTAGACCGCGCCGCCCTGCCGCACGAGGCCCATCGAACGCTGCAGCGTATTGGCGCCGCCAACCTCGATCACGTGATCGACGCCGGCGCCGCCGTTCAGCTTGCGTATCTCCGCGTCCCACTCCGGCGTGGCGCGGTAATTGATGAGATGGTCGGCGCCGAGAGCGCGGCCGCGCGCGAGTTTCTCGTCGCTGCTCGAGGTCAGGAAGACCGTGGCGCCGTGCATTTTGGCGAAGGCGAGTGCAAAGACGGACACGCCGCCGGTGCCGAGGATGGCAATCGTCTCGCCCGCCCTGATGCGCGCGGTCTCGACGACGGCGTTCCAGGCGGTGAGCGCCGCGCAGGGC
>Ga0187809_10001578_pt1 | contig 10404 bp, 10 predicted proteins | sample NC_wetland_sal_i_8_FD_132415 | JGI IMG/M metagenome (GOLD analysis project Ga0187809, IMG submission 132415) | Wetland sediment microbial communities from Neuse River Estuary, North Carolina, USA - ASW_4 | ecosystem: Environmental > Aquatic > Freshwater > Wetlands > Sediment | place: USA: North... | reverse complement strand
GGCATCCGTCATGCCACCGCCCGTTCCTACCCCTGCGGCCTGCTCGCCCTGCAGCACCTTCTGCTGTACCTGCTGCGCATAATACTTGATGATCGGGTCTTCCGAGGTGACCATGCAGGCATAGAGCGGCATGTTCGTAAACAGGTCGTTCCCATATACCTTTTCGGAGTCGCTCATATCGTTATACACAATATCATTCACCGAGGTCATATTGAAATTGAAGGTCTCATCCCTTTCAGTGGGATTTGCCTTGCTGCCATACAAAAACCGGATATCCGTCCTTTCCCGCGAAGAAGTGCTTTTCTGGGTGACCCCCTGGTCAAATACGGGGAAGCAGGTTATAACGGCTTCCTGGCCGGGCAGGATATCTTTCGGGGCCGGTACGTCCGTCCAGTCGTCGATATACTTTGGTACGCGGTATTGTACCCTGAAATTATGGATCTCGTTGGATCCGGTATTTTTCACGATCGCCTTGAACAGGTTATAACGCCCCCCGGCAACGTCCGGATTGGCGTACACCTTGTAAGCCGCCGGCATGATCACACCGGCCGGCTGGATCTTGAGATCGATGTTGCCGCTTGAAAACAGCGAAGGCACGAAGATGAATCCCAGGCCGGCGACTGCCAGGACGGCTGGTAATAAGAACTTTTTCATGTGCTATTTTGTTTAAGTGTTATTTTTGGAAGTGTCCATCTGCCCATCGGCATGCCTCATCTGCAGGCGGTGTAAAATTGACCCGATACCGGTCGATTTTCAATACCTAATATGTAGTATTTGCGGGAAATCCCGGGCTGGCCCCTGCAGCGCGAGGGAGGCCCGGTAAAAGCAATATGTTTGGGTGGCCACGACGGCCGGTAATTATACAGCCTCCCTGGAAACGGAGACGTTCCTGAAGCTTTGTTCGAGAAGATCGGCCAGCAGGTTTTCGGACCTTTCTTCCGGGCTGATCAGGTCGGCGAGCGTCACCTTGTCCAGCAACTGGTCCACGGAAAGCTGGATGATTTGCCACAGGGACCGCACGGAGCAATCTACGGAGTTGGTACAGAGCTTCAAGGCCCCTGCATGGCCCCCGCAAAAGCTCTTGTTGAACAGGGGCCCGCCCAGGGTTTTCAAAACTTCATTCATGTTGATGGCCGCTGCCGGACGGGCCAGCACATACCCGCCTTTGTTCCCGGGGGTACTGTTGAGGTACCCCTCCATGCGGAGTTTACGGGCGATCTTGGCGGCATAGGCCGCCGTGATGCCTTCCGCTTCGCTAAGCTGCGGAATGCTCATGCCGTTGCGGTCCCGGCAACGGGCCACGCGGAGCAGCAGTCTTACGCCATATTCTTCCTGTGCTGTGATCTTCATGCGTTTCGGTTTAGATACCAAAGGGATCCACCTGGAAGCGTTCGGTGAACGCCTGGCGTTTCTGTTCCACTTCCTGTTCGGAATACTTGTGTTTACACTCCTTGTTATAGGCTTCTACGAGCTCGGCGGCAATCTGGCCGGCCGGCTTTCCTTCGATCTGGTGCCTTTGCATCATCTCGATCAGTTCGCCGTTACGGAACAGGGCGATATTGGGCGACGTAGGGGTGATGCCGGGGAGAAAATGCTCGCGGAAGTGATTGACGGCAGCCTTTTCCATGCCGGCAAATAACGTAACGGCCCGGTCGGGAACCACTTCGTTGAAAAGTGACAATAAAGCGCCCGGCCGCGCTCCCCGTGCCGCGCATCCGCACACGGAATTCAGAACGACCAGCGTGACCCCTCCGTCTTTCTGGTTCAGAACCCTGTCCACGTCTTCCGGGGTGAGCAATTGTTCAAAGCCCGATTCCGTCAGTTCCTGGCGGAAGGGTGCCGCGATTTCTTCGCTGTAGGTAGGAGCAAGCGACCTGTTGCCCATGAGTGAATCAATACTTACTTGTGCCATAATTTGATATGATTTAAATTTTTAAAGTTTTATCATTACATAAAGCCCAGTTCCAGCGCTGCGGCCTCGCTCATCATGCTCCGGTCCCACGGCGGATCCCATACGACCGAAACGTGCACATCATGTACACCTTCGATGGCCCGGACCTTCTGATCGACTTCGACCGGGATGTCCTGGGCCGCAGGGCAGCTCGGCGCCGTAAGCGTCATGACGATCTGCACGTTGTTCACCGGCAATACCGACACTTCATAGATCAGGCCGAGCTCGTAAATGTTCACGGGGATCTCGGGGTCGTAGATCGTCTGCAGGCACTCGATCACTTTCTGCTTTAACGCTTCTTCATTCATGTCGTCCGTTTTCGTTCACGCCTGCGCCTTTATAGGCCAGTGCATAGTTTTTCATTTGCCGGATCATGGCCAGCAACCCGTTGGACCGGGTCTGGGCCAGGTGGTTCATCATCCCGATCTCGTTGATGAACTCCAGCCGCGCGGACAGGATCTCATCGGGCGTGTGCCCGGACAGCACCTGTATGAGCATGCTGATCAGCCCTTTCACAATGACGGCGTCACTATCGGCCCGGTAATATACCCGCCCGCCCCGGTAATCCGCCACGAGCCATACCGTGGACTGGCAGCCTTTGATGACATTTTCCGGCTTCTTCCCGGCATCCTCCAGCGGCGGCAACCGTTTGCCCAGATCAATGATATATTCATACTTCTCCTCCCACGAATCGAACAGTGAGAACGCCTCCACGATCTCCGCCTCCGTCTCCCTCATGGATTTTACACTTTCCATCATGCGAGCATTTTTACAGCTTTCTGCAGGCCGGCAACGAGCCGGTCGATCTCCTCGAATGTATTATACAGGGCAAACGAGGCACGCACGGTACCCGGTATCCTGAAATAGTCCATGACGGGTTGCGTGCAATGGTGCCCGGTCCTTACCGCGATTCCCTGGTTGTCCAGCAACACCCCGATGTCCTGGGGGTGGAGGTTTTCGATCGTAAAGGATACGACGCTGACCTTTTCGGGAGCGTTCCCGATGATCGTCAGTCCTTTCACTGCCTGCAATTGCTCCGTGGCATAGGCCAGCAGGGCGGCTTCGTGCCGGCGGATGCGGTCTTTCCCGGTTTGCTCCAGGAAGTCCAGCGCGGATTTCAGCGCAACCGTGTCGGCAATGTTAGGCGTTCCGGCCTCGTATTTATAAGGGAGATCATTGTACGTCGTTTTTTCAAAAGTGACCTCCCGGATCATTTCGCCGCCTCCCATGAACGGCGGCATTTGCTCCAGCAATGTCTTCCGGCCGTACAGCACGCCCACGCCGGTCGGTCCGTATACCTTGTGTCCCGAAAACACGAAAAAATCACAGTCGAGCTCACGAACGTCGATCTCCAGGTGAACCGCCGACTGCGCCCCATCGATCAGCACAACGGCTCCCGCACGGTGCGCCGCGGCAATCATCTCGCGGACGGGGTTGATGGTCCCCAGCGAATTGGAAGCGTGGACCACGGCCACCAGCTTTGTCTTTGGTGACAGCATCCGGTGATAGGCTTCCAGGTCCAGCTGGCCGGTCGGGGTAACAGGCACGACCCGCAGAACGGCCTTCTTTTCCTGGCAAACCATCTGCCACGGCACGATGTTGGAATGATGCTCCATCCCCGATAGCACCACTTCGTCTCCTTCACCGAGACAGGTCCTGCCCCAGGTGTACGCGACGAGATTGATGCCTTCCGTGGCGCCCCGGGTGAAAATGATCTCCTCGGGACTCGCGGAACGGATAAATTGCTGCACCGTGACCCGGGTAGCCTCATAGGCAGCCGTTGCCTCTTCGGCCAGGGTATGGATGCCGCGGTGGATGTTCGCATTAAACCGCGAATAATAGTGCACGAGCGCATCGATGACCGCTTTCGGCTTCTGGGAGGTGGCGGCGTTGTCGAGATAGACCAGCTGCCTGCCGTTGAGCTGTCGCCCGAGGATCGGGAACTTTTCACGGATCGCCATGACGTCAAAACCGGGGAAGGTGGCTGTTTCCATTATGGTATGAATAATCGGTCGGTGATCAAATGCTGTACGTGTTCCCGGAGGGGTTCCAGCCGGATATGCTGCACGATGTCGTCGGCAAACGCATGCAGCAACATCGATCTCGCGTGTGCCGCCGGGATGCCCCGGGAACGCAGGTAGAACAACGCTTCCTCGTCCAGCTGCCCCACCGTACAACCATGCGAACATTTTACATCGTCCGCGTAAATCTCCAGTTGCGGCTTCGTGTTGACACTCGCGTCGTCGGAAAGCAGGATATTTTTGTTAGACTGGTAGGCGTTCGTTTTCTGCGCATCGGGCCGCACGAAGATCTTACCGTTGAAGACACCGGTTGACTTTTCGTCGAGGATGCCCTTGTAATATTCGTTGCTGAAGCAGTTCGGCTGACGGTTATCCACCATCGTGTGGTTGTCCACATGCGTTTGCCCCTTCAGCAGGTAGAGGCCGTACATATGGGCCTCATTCCCCGCGGCCTCCAGGATCAGGTTGACGTTGTTCCTGATCACGCCGCCGTTCAATGAAACGACCACGGTGTTCACAAAAGATTTCCCGGTTTGCCGGATATGGGTCGTGCTCACGCTGCTCGCGTGCGGTACATCGTTCTGGATCCGGCAGTATTCTACCCTGGCGTCGAGGTTCGCGACGATTTCCAGCACACCGTTGGTGAAACTGTCGTGGCTGCCGGTGGTCATGAAGGTCTCCACGAGGTCCAGGAAGGCCGCGCGTTCCACGATGACCAGGCTGCGCGGCTGCGCCAGGACCGGGTGATGGGTGGTATCTGCCACGTGATAAATATAGACGGGGTGGGACACGGTGGCCCGCTCGGGCACATGAATGAATAACCCCCCGTAAATGAAGGACGTATTGAGGGCCTGGAGTCCGTCCTTTACGACCTCGCTGCTTTTATCGAGGTGACTTTTAACCAGCTCGCTATATGCTCCGGAAGCGGCGGTTTCCAGGGGCAATATTTCCAGTTCCTCCTTCGGCGAGCGGATGACCGATAGCCCCGGCTCGTACCGCCCGTTCAGGAACACCAGTTCGTTGGCCTGCCGGGCGCCCGGCAGCCGTCCCGATTTCCAGGCCGCCGGCAGCGCGCCGGTTTCCTCCTCAAATGCAAGACGGTAGGGTGCATCAAAAAGAGCAGTAACGTCTGTGTACTTCCATTCTTCATTTTTGGGCCCTGGAAGGCCGCTGCGCGAAAACGCCGAAAAACCCCTGTCCCGGAGCATTTCCAGGAACCCGGCGGGGTCGCTGCTTTGCAGGCGGTGAAACCGGTCCTGCAGGTAGGCTGTCTGTGTTGCTTTCATGCTTCCTCGCGTGTTATGCGGTTATACTCACTTCATCCTTGATAAAATCATATCCCTTTTCTTCGAGCTCGAGGGCCAGCTCCTTGGTACCTGTTTTCACGATCCGCCCGTTGAGCAGCACATGGACGACGTCCGGCTGCAGGTAATCGAGCAATCGCTGGTAATGGGTAATGACGATCACCGCGCGTTGCTGGTTGCGCAGCTTGTTAACGCCGTTGGCCACGATCCGCAAAGCATCGATATCCAGCCCCGAGTCTGTTTCATCGAGGATCGCCAGGTCCGGTTCCAGCATGGCCATCTGGAAGATCTCGTTTCTCTTTTTTTCGCCGCCCGAGAATCCTTCATTGATACTGCGGGTCAACAGCGACCGGTCTATTTCCACCAGCTTCATTTTTTCCTTCATGAGCTTCAGGAACGCCGCGGCATCCATGGGCTCCTGGCCGTGGTATTTGCGTTTTTCATTGAGCGCCGTCTTGACAAAGTTCGTGGTGCTTACCCCCGGGATCTCCACGGGATACTGGAAAGCGAGGAACAATCCCTCCCTGGCCCGGTCCTCCGGGGACATCTCCAGCATATCCTTCCCGCGGAACGTCACCGATCCCCGCGTCACTTCATAATCCTGCCTTCCTGCCAGCACGGAGGCAAGGGTGCTCTTGCCGGAGCCGTTGGGTCCCATGATCGCGTGCATTTCGCCGGCCTTCACTTCAAGGTTGATCCCCCGCAGAATCTCCCGGCCTTCCACGGAGGCATGTAAATCTTCGATCTTCAACATATGCATATATTTTCTGTTCGTTTTATATTGTAAGGCCCGCGATCATCCGACGCTGCCCTCCAGGCTGATCGCAAGCAGCTTCTGCGCCTCAACGGCAAACTCCATGGGCAACTGGTTCATGACCTCCCGTGCAAAACCGGTTACGATCAGCGCGACGGCCGTTTCCGCGTCGATCCCCCGCTGCAGGCAATAGAACAACTGGTCCTCCCCGATCTTGGAAGTGGTCGCTTCGTGTTCGATGATCGATGTCCTGTTCTTTGATTCTATATAGGGAAAGGTGTGCGCGCCGCATTTGTCGCCGAGCAACAGGGAGTCGCATTGCGAATAATTACGCGCATTCCCGGCATGCTTCGATACACGCACCAGGCCCCGGTAACTGTTATTGCTTTTCCCGGCGGAGATCCCCTTGGAAACAATGCGGCTCCGGGTGTTCTTTCCCAGGTGGATCATCTTGGTTCCGGTGTCCGCCTGCTGAAAATGGTTGGTCAGCGCCACTGAATAAAACTCCCCGATGGAATGATCCCCGCGCAAAATGACACTGGGATATTTCCAGGTGATGGCGGAACCCGTTTCGACCTGGGTCCAGGAGATCTTGGACCGTTCCCCCTGGCAGATGCCCCGCTTGGTAACGAAGTTGAATACCCCCCCCTTCCCTTCGGCGTCACCGGGATACCAGTTCTGCACGGTCGAATACTTGATCTCCGACCGGTTCATTGCGACAAGTTCCACGACGGCGGCATGCAGCTGGTTCTCGTCGCGCATGGGCGCTGTACATCCTTCCAGGTAGCTCACATAGGCGTCGTCCTCCGCGACGATCAGCGTACGCTCGAACTGGCCGGAACCTTCGGTATTGATCCGGAAATAGGTGGACAGTTCCATCGGGCACCGTACGCCTTTCGGGATAAAACAAAACGAGCCGTCCGTAAATACGGCAGCATTCAAAGCAGAAAAATAGTTATCCGTCATCGGCACCACCGATCCCAGGTATTTTTTGACCAGGTCGGGATGATGCTGGATGGCTTCACTCATGGAACAGAAAATGACGCCGATCCCCGCGAGTTGCTCCCTGAAGGAGGTAGCCACCGAAACACTGTCCATCACCACATCCACCGCAACACCGGTAAGCCGTTTTTGTTCGGACAGCGAAATGCCCAGTTTGTCAAACGTCTTTCGGAGTTCGGGGTCCACTTCGTCCATGCTGGAAAGCTGCGGCTTTTTTTTGGGAGCGGCATAATAAATGATATCCTGGAAGTCGATTTTGGGATAATGCACATTGGGCCAGGTCGGCTCTTCCATTTTCAGCCAGTGCCGGTAGGCCTTCAGCCGCCACTGTAACAGCCATTCGGGTTCATTTTTCTTGTGCGAGATCAGGCGGATCACGTCTTCGTTGAGTCCCTTGGGCACCACATCGGTTTCAATATCGGTAACAAACCCGTACTTGTAATCACTTGATACTGTTTTCTCCAACACGTCTATTTCTTCTTTCATGCTGCCTTTTTTAACTGTAATACCCTGCAAAGGTAGCCATAAAGCACCGTTTATACAAAATAGTATAAACAGATTTCCGGAAAACGTAAACGGTTTTTAATTTTTTTAACCTTGTGTATTGTGGTACCTTTCGGACATGCATTTGAGCCGAATTCGCAGTGTATTAAAGCAATCGGCCGTGTGTTTGGGACTGCTGGTGTTCCCCCGGTTGTTATGGTGCCAAAAGGTCATCTCCATCGACCTGAACAGCAGCATTAACCCGGCGTCTGCGGAATACATTCACCAGGCGGTCCGGAAAGCGGCGCTCGAAAACGCCGAATGTCTCCTGATCCATCTCAATACGCCGGGGGGTCTCCTGAATTCCACCCGGGATATCGTCAGCGATTTCTTCACTTCTCCTGTCCCGGTGGTGGTCTATGTATCCCCCCTGGGTGCGCACGCAGGTTCCGCAGGGGTGTTTATTACGCTCGCCGCCAATATCGCCGTCATGGCCCCCGGGACCAATATCGGGGCTGCGCACCCGGTGGTCCTGGAAGGAGGCATGGATTCGGTGATGAATACAAAAAGCACCAACGATGCCGTCGCCTTTATCCGGACCATCGCAGAAAAACGACACCGGAACGTGTCCTGGGCGGAGCAGGCGGTCCGCAGCAGCGTGTCCATCACGGACGAAGAGGCGATCCAGGACAGCGTCATTGATTATATCGCCAATGACGACCGCGAAGTGCTCACGCAGATCGACGGCCTGAACGTGGAGGTATACGGGGGCTACAAAAAGATCCAGACAAAAAATGCCCGCATCGAAACGATGGAAATGGGATTTTTTCAGAAGGTCCTGGACCAGCTCAGCGACCCGAATATCTCTTATATCCTGATGATGCTGGGATTTTTCGGACTGGTCTTCGAACTGTTCAATCCCGGATCGATCTTCCCGGGCATAGCCGGCGTCATCTTCCTGGTGCTGGCCTTTTACACCATGCGTTCCATGCCCGTCAGCTATGCGGCACTGTCCCTCATCGTTTTTGGCATCATGCTTTTCCTGCTGGAGATCAAGGTCACCAGTCACGGGATGCTGACCGTAGGGGGCGTTGCCTCCATCGTCCTCGGCTCGATGTTCCTGTTCCGGACAAGTACCACCGGAAACATCCTGTCGGTTTCCCGGGGCATTATTTTTGCGACCGCGGGCACCGCGGCCCTCTTTTTTATTTTCGTGATCGGGAAGGGGATCCGGGCGCAACGCCTGAAACCGGTCACCGGCGCCGGTTCCATGATCGGTAAGGCAGGGATCAGCGTCAATGACCTCGATCCCGGCGGCATGGTACGCATCCAGGGTGAAATGTGGAAGGCACAGGCGGTTTCCGGCACGATCGCGGCTGGCGAAGACGTGGTGGTCAAGGAAATCCGTGACCTTACGTTATACGTGGAACGGACAGGGACGACATGATTCGGTCATGTCCCCGCAGGGTAGTCAATCAATCATAACAAACAATAATCAAATTATGCAGCAGCAATTTCCCATTATTATCGGCGTGGTCATCGTTTTCGGGATCTACATCCTGGCAAGCGCCGTCAGGATCCTTCGCGAGTATGAACGGGGCGTGGTGTTCAGGCTGGGACGAGTGCTCGGGGGCGGCGTAAAGGGACCGGGGCTGATCCTGCTGATCCCGATCGTGGACAAGATGGTAAAGGTGAGCCTGCGCACCGTGGTGATGGACGTGCCGCCCCAGGACGTCATCACCCAGGACAACGTATCGATAAAAGTCAATGCGGTCATCTATTTCCGGGTGATCGATCCCGAAAAGGCGATCGTAGAGATCGAAAATTATCTCGCAGGCACCTCGCAGCTTTCCCAAACGACGCTGCGCAGCGTACTGGGCCAGTCGGAGCTCGATGACCTGCTGTCTCAAAGGGAAAAAATAAACGTACGGCTGCAACAGATCATCGACCAGCAGACGGAACCCTGGGGGGTCAAGGTGACCCACGTGGAGGTAAAACAGATCGACCTGCCACAGGAGATGCAACGGGCGATGGCCAAACAGGCGGAAGCCGAAAGGGAACGCCGCAGCAAGGTGATCTCGGCAGAAGGCGAGTTCCAGGCTTCCCAGCGCCTGAGCGACGCGGCCAAGATCCTGAGCGAACAGCCCAGCGCCCTGACACTGCGGTATCTGCAGACGCTCCGCGAAATCGCGACGGAGAACAATTCCACGACCATCTTCCCCGTGCCCATCGATATCCTGAAACCCTTCATCAAGGTACATGACGAGCCCCAGAAGTGAGGTTCGCGTGTTACGGGTGCCTCAGAATTTGACCGCCGCGCTCACCAGGATATTGAACCGGGGCGCTGCGGGATTGTTCAGGTAATCGAGCCTCCAGTTCGCATCGATGCGGAATACGTGAAAGATATTGTCGATCCCGGCACCTGCTTCCATGTAAGGTTTCCGGTCGGGGACGGTAAAATGGTAGGCCACCGTCGAATCATAATAGCCGTTCGCCAGGCGATTCGCCTGCGACATGTCGCCCAACACCCCCCGGAAGGTGACCAGTGAACGCCATTTCAACCGTTTGAAAAGCGGGATGTATTTAAAGGGAAAACTCCCGAAATTCTGCTGGAACAACAGGCTGACATACTTGTCGGTCGCAAATTCATATCGGTTCATGTTATTGAACGCGTACTTGTCATAATAGTAGGTGTCGTTCCCCTTGAGCACGTTCAGCAGGACAACCGGTAAGGTGCCGTGGGTGATGCCGGCATCCAGGATGTAAGACATCTGGCCGATCCGGCCGTCTGGAAAATTATGTTCGACATACAGGTTCCAGCGACTGAAGTCGAAGTCTCCCCTCGCCACGTTGCCGTTGATCTTCATCCCCTTGGTATAACTCAGGGTT
>Ga0187809_10001577_pt1 | contig 10405 bp, 8 predicted proteins | sample NC_wetland_sal_i_8_FD_132415 | JGI IMG/M metagenome (GOLD analysis project Ga0187809, IMG submission 132415) | Wetland sediment microbial communities from Neuse River Estuary, North Carolina, USA - ASW_4 | ecosystem: Environmental > Aquatic > Freshwater > Wetlands > Sediment | place: USA: North... | reverse complement strand
CGTTTCAGGATGGAGTGGGAAAAAAAACTGTCCATCAATTGCGGAACGGCCGAAAGAATATCAATCTTCATGTTGCAAACTTATGATTTTCGCCGCCGGGAGGTGCCCCGGAGCCCTACTCCACGAACCCCTGCAGGTCACGCCGGTCTTTCTTGGTCGGCCGGCCCTGTTTGCTGGGCCGCTTCCCCGTATGAAATACAAAGGCGGAAGGTTGCACCACCGGCTTTTCGACGGGGAGCGAAAGGTCGAGATAGTACTGCACGGCCTCGGCGTACTGAACCCGGTGACCCAGCAGGGCGACGACCTCGATCAGCCATTTTTTTTCTGCCGTCCTGATCTCATACTGCTCGCCGGTACGGACGATCCTGGATGGCTTGCTGCGTACGCCGGCACAACTCACCTGGCCGCTGTTGCAGGCATCCGTAGCCATGCTGCGGGTCTTGAAGATCCGGATGCACCATAAATATTTGTCCAGCCTCAGTTTGTCTTTCTCATCCATATTCAAATTTATGAACGAATTATATAAGCGGCTTTGCCATAATAGGCATTTCAGTACTTTTACCCAAACTACACTTCATGACCATGATACCTACACGGATACCCGCACTGCTGGTGCTTCTGCTGGTTTCCTGCTTTACAACGGCCCAGTTCCAGGCAAAGGAAATCGACTGGACCGCCGACGGCAATGCCTACCTCAGGATCCAGGACGGGAATATCGTAAGGACGGATGTCAAGTCGGGAAAAGCCACCGTCGTGGTGACCCGCGAGTCACTCATCCCGGAGGGAAGCCATACACCCCTATCCTTCAATATTTACAGTTTTTCCCAGGATTACAGGACGCTGCTGATCTTCACCAATACGGCGCGGGTGTGGCGGTACCGTACGCGCGGGGATTACTGGGTGCTCGACATCGCGGCCAATAAGCTGACCCAGCTCGGCCGGGGTTTGCCGTCGCAATCGCTGATGTATGCCAAAATATCGCCCGACGGTACCACCGCGGCCTATGTCAGTGAACACAACCTGTACACCGAAGACCTGGCCACCCATAAAATCACGCAGCTGACAACGGACGGCACCCGCAAATTCATCAACGGGACCTTCGACTGGGTCTACGAGGAAGAATTCGGTTGCAGGGACGGGTTTCGCTGGAGCCCGGATTCCAAAAAGCTCGCCTTCTGGCAGGTGGATGCAACCAAGATCCGCGATTATTACATGCTGAATACGACCGACTCGCAATATTCCCGGGTGATCCCCGTGGAATACCCCAAAGTGGGGTGGCCGCCTTCGCCCGTCAAGATCGGTGTGGTGACCGTGGCGGACGACCAGGTCAAGTGGATGGACCTCCCCGGAGATCCCCAGGAGCACTATCTTCCCAGGATGGAATGGGCGGATAATTCCGATGAACTGGTCGTGCAACAGCTCAACCGCAAACAAAACGAAAGCAAACTGTTCTACTGCAATGCGGCGACGGGCGCCGTCAATAATTTCTATACCGAAACCGATAAGGCCTGGATCGATATCAAGTCCCGGTGGAACGACGACGATCCAACGGGCTGGGAATGGCTCAACGGGGGCAAGGACTTTTTGTGGGTCAGTGAGAAGGATGGCTGGCGTCACATTTACCTCGTCAGCAGGGACGGCCGGAAAGAAACGCTCGTTACCAGGGGAGATTACGATATCGAAACGATCAAGTGTATCGACGACCGGGGCCAGTATGTGTATTTCATGGCGTCCCCGAACAATGCCACGCAACTGTATTTATACCGCGTTCGCCTGGATGGCAAGGGCAAGCTCGAACTCCTTTCGCCGGCGACGATGGTGGGCACGCATGACTACAACATTTCACCATACGCCCGGTACGCGTTGCATCGTTTTTCAAATTACCAGACGGAACCGGCGGAAGAATGGATCTCGCTGCCCGATCACCGACCCCTGGATGAGAGCAGGAGCATTGCAAAGAACATGAAGGTGGATCCCGATACCCACGTCCATTACTTCAAGGTCACCACGGCCGACGGCATCACCGTGGACGGCTGGATGAAACTTCCGGATAACTTCGACTCCACGAAAAAATACCCCGTAGTGTTTTACGTGTACGGCGAGCCTGCGGCATCGACCGTCGGCGATGAATATGGTGCCCAGTATGACTTCCTCTTCAGGGACGGCCAGCGGGATCTCAGCAATGACGGCTATATTTATGTGTCCACCGATAACCGCGGAACACCCTCCCTGCGGGGATCGGCCTGGCGAAAGGCCATCTACGGTCAGATCGGCCGCCTGAATATCCGCGACCAGGCCATGGCGGCACAGGCGCTCCTGGATCAACACCCTTATATGGACTCAAGCCGTGTCGCGGTGTGGGGCTGGAGCGGCGGCGGTTCCTCCACCCTCAATCTCCTGTTCCAGTATCCCCATATCTACCAGACCGGGATCTCGGTGTCGGCCGTGGACAATATGCTGTACTACGATAATATCTACGAGGAAAGATACATGGGATTGCTACCGGAAAGCCTGGACAATTATGTAAAGGGTTCGCCGGTGTATTACGCCAGGAACCTCGAGGGAAACCTGTTGTTCATACACGGAACGGGGGATGATAATGTGCAGTATGACAATGCAGAGACCCTGCTGAATGCCCTGATCAAATATGACAAGTTATTCCAGTTCATGCCGTATCCCAACCGGACACACGGTATTTCCGAGGGGGAAGGAACGCGGCGGCACCTGTCACATCTCTATACGACCTACCTGTTACAGCATTGTCCCCCGGGACCGCGCTAGCAATATAGAGGGGCCGTGAATGCTAACCGGCGTCCTGGTAAAGCTGTTCCAGGGTGTTCTTCAGATCCGTGACCGACTCGGAATCGACGTCACTGTCATTGGAGAAAAGCTCGCCCGAGGTGAGGTCTTTGCCATAAAAGGCCTGGTTACTGCGGCTGTCCACGGAAATGGCAGAACCGCTCAGGCTAATCCCTGCAAAAAGGCCCTTGCTCCTGGAGTAGGAGTAAACTTCTGCTTCCATCTTGTAGTCGGTACTGGCCGTCGAGTTGCGGCCGACGGGCCCGGCGGTTGCCGAGATCTCGCCGCCCAGTGTAAAACTGCCTTTCCCGATATTTTCCAGCGTGGACGCCTTGCGAAAGATCAGCACCAGGTCCACCGATTGTATCCCTGCCTGGAATCCCACACTTCCGCCGGTGATCGTTACAAATACGGGGTTGCTCCAGGAGCCATCCGGCAGCCTGACCATCGCAATGCCCTTGCCCCTTTTCGCCGCCAGGACGAACCCTCCGTTCAACAGCCGCGGAACAATAATGATCCCCTGGGTGACCTTGAGGAGATCCGCGGGGATGCTCTCCTTCATATCCCCGAAATCCTTGAGCACCTGTGTGGCGGCAGTGATCTTGTCTTCCTGTTTGTCCTGGCTGCGCGCCGTTGTGAACAGGAAACAGGAAATCATCAACAGGAAAAGGAACCTTGACAGGATGGACCGGTAGACCGGGGCTGTGGTGCGTTTCATCTTTTTAGTTATTTGAGGAGTTTACTAACGCGAAGATCACAACATTGATGCCACCGTCAAAGAAGGTATTATATATTTAAGATATATTTAAGCTGAACCGGGTTGGCGGAAAATAAAAAAACCGCTTCCTGCGAAGCGGTTGGATCCTGTCGTTAATATATTTTATTCCGTTTCTCCGGGCGCTTCGTTGGCAGCCGGGGCCGGTTCGGACTCCTTCCTTGGAGCAGCAGGAGCCGTCCGGCGGACACCAGGGCCTCTCCCGCCCGGTTTGCCCTTTTTGTTGGCCTCCTGGCGCTTGGCAAACTGGGAGTCATGCTCGGAACTCCATTTGGTGAACTTCTCCATGGCCGTTGCCTCGTCAAAAAGGCCGAGGGAAACGCCGCGAAGAAGATGTTTCAGGTACAATACCCCTTTAAAGCTCAGGATCCGGCGGACCGTGTCCGTGGGCTGCGCGCCCTTGTGAAGCCATTCCAGCGCCTTTTGCCGGTCAATCTGGATTGTGGCAGGTACGGTCAGCGGGTTGTAGGAGCCTAATTTCTGGATAAATTTACCATCCCGGGGACTGCGGGCATCGGCAACGACGATAAAGTAGAACGGTCTCTTTTTGGAACCGTGACGTTGCAGTCTCATTTTTACAGCCATAAAAAATAGAAATTTTTTTTGGGTCGTGAATTAATTTGGTTTTTAAAAGATTGCGAAGATAAGCGTCGCAATCGAATTTTACAAATCAAAAATATACAAAAATTATCTCACTATAAAAAATAATCCTTAAGTTTTTTGTAAACTTTATTTCCTGCCAAGGCCCGCCAGCCGGCCCATCGGCATCTTGTTCATCATTTTCATCATGCCTTTCATCTGCTCAAACTGTTTGATGAACTGGTTGACCTCGCTGATGTCCTTTCCGCTCCCTTTCGCGATGCGTAATTTGCGCCCCGGGTTGATGATATCCGGGTTGCGGCGCTCCTCCAGTGTCATGGAATTGATCATGGCCTCGATCCCCTTGAAGGCGTCATCGTTGATATCCAGGTCCTTTACCTGCTTGCCCACTCCGGGGATCATGCCCATCAGGTCTTTCAGGTTGCCCATTTTCTTGATCTGCTGGAGTTGCGTTTTAAAGTCTTCAAAATCAAACTGGTTCTTCCGGATCTTCTTTTCCAGGCGGGCTGCCTGTGCCTCGTCAAATTGCTCCTGGGCCTTTTCCACGAGACTTACGATATCGCCCATTCCCAGGATCCGCTGGGCCATGCGGTCCGGGTAGAAGACATCGAGCGTATCCATCTTTTCACCGCTGCTGACGAACTTGATCGGTTTGCTGACCGTCGATTTGATCGAAATAGCCGCCCCTCCCCGGGTGTCCCCGTCCAGTTTGGTCAGGACGACCCCGGTAAAATCGAGTCGCTGGTTGAAAGCGGCGGCCGTATTTACGGCATCCTGCCCGGTCATGCTATCCACGACAAACAGGATTTCCCGGGGATGAACGGCAGCCTTGATATTGGCCACCTCGGTCATCATCACCTCGTCGATGGCCAGCCGGCCCGCCGTATCGATGATCACTACGTTCTTGTTTTTCGACTTGGCCTCTTTGAGTGCATTTTGGGCGATCGCAACGGCGTCCTTGTTCTCGGGCTCGCTATAGACATCCACCTGGATCTGTTCTCCCAGGATCTTCAACTGGTCGATCGCCGCCGGCCGGTAAATGTCCGCGGCCACCAGCAGGGGAGATTTACCCTTTTTCGTTTTCAGGTAATGGGCCAGTTTGCCGCTAAAGGTGGTTTTACCGCTACCCTGCAGTCCCGCGATCAATATAATGGCCGGGTTGCCGGACAGATCGATTTCGGACTGGGAGCCACCCATCAGGTTAGCCAGTTCGTCCCGTACGATCTTTACCATCAGCTGTCCCGGGCTGATCGCGTTGATCACCTTCTCCCCGATCGCCTTTTCCTTGATGACATCGGTAAAATCCTTCGCGATCTTGTAATTGACATCGGCGTCCACCAGGGCTCTCCTGATATCCTTGACCGTCGAGGCAATATTCAGATCGGTGATCCTGCCCTGTCCCTTGATATTCTTGAACGCCGTTTCCAGGCGGTCACTTAACGATTCAAACATTTGTTACAAATTATTAACCGGGCATGCGCAGTGCCGGTACGATTCCCGGGTACGGCCGCCGCCTGCCAATTCCGGCAAATTTAATAAAATCTTCTTACTCCGATCAGGCTGAAAATCAAGACCTAATTAGCCAGATTCCCGCAGGCATGCAGTCAGGAAACCCGTCCGGTAAACACAGGAACCTTCCCCGGAGTGTCAAATTGACTGGCGCCTTATCGCATGCCGGCCCCGGACGGCCGCCGTGATCTTCATTTCAGGTACCGCAGGTAAAAGGCGATGAACACCAGCACGATGCCAACATTCGCAATCAGCCTCGGCCAGAACCGGCCCCGGAAAAACAGGAGGTCTATCCCGACGATCACTACGATCATGGCTACGATAAGGAGTATGTTGGAAGCAGATTTTGACATTTGATCAGCCATTGCGGTTACCGGGCATGCACGATCCGGTAAGGGCACAAAAAACATGCCTCCCTTGGCATATGAAGGCGCCCGGTCGTCCCTCCACGCCTACTTCAAACTGGAGTAGATGATCGCTTCGATCCTGCCGAAAAGGTCCCCGTGGGAATTGGGCGTGTGTTGCGTCATGATCAGGCAGACCAGGTGAGCTTTAGGATCGGCCCAATAGGTGGTCCCGTAATATCCTCCCCAGGAAAAGGAACCTTCATTCCTGGGATTCCTGGCTGCCGATTTCGCGGAAGTGATCTCAAAGCCGAGGCCGAAATTGTCCAGTCCGTTGAACAGGAAATCAAGCTGCCCGCTGGTCATCAGCGCAACGGTCCTGGGCGACAGGATCCGGTGACCGTTGTAAATTCCGCCATTCAGCAGCATTTGCAGGAAGATCGCGTAATCCAGGGCGGTCGAGCTAAGCCCGGCACCTCCTGAAAAATAGTGCTTTTTCATCAGGGGATAATCAGGATCGATATGGCGGAAGGTGTGGCTCCAGGGGATGATGTGACCGGCGGCATCCTCGGTGTACACGCTGGCAAGCCGGCCGGCTTTCGAGGCGGGGACATTGAAATAGGTGTCGTTCATGCCCAGCGGATCAAAAATATTCCGGCGCATAAAATCCTCCAGGTTCATTCCGCTGATGACTTCGATGAGACAGCCCAGCAGGTCGCTGTTCAGGCCGTACTGCCATTTTTCTCCCGGCTGGAACATCAGGGGAAGTTTCCCGAGGGCTTTCATTTTATCAAGCAGGTTCGCGTCAAAGAATCCCAGCCCGGAAGGAATGCCCGCCTTGGCATAGATCGCGTTGCCCGTGGGCGTTCCGATATCAGCATAGTCGATCCCGGAAGTATGCGTAAGCAGGTCACGAAAGGTGATGTCGCGTTTTGCCGGAACCGTTGTATAGGTAGTATCCGCGGCCTTGTACGTATCAATCACCACCGGGTTTTTAAATTCGGGGATAAAATCGGCGATTGGCTCATCCAGTCCCAGTTTTCCCTGCTCATACAGGATCATGATCCCCACGGCGGTGATCGCCTTGGTCTGGCTCATGATGCGGAAGATCTCATTATTTTTCATGGGGGTTCCCTGGGCGGCATTTGCAAAACCATAACCTTTGTATTGCACCAGCTGGTTGTCCTTCACGATGAGGGTTACCAGGCCGGTCTCCCGGTTTTTGTGGAGGTAATCGTTCACCACGCTGTCAATCCTGTTCAGCCGGCCATAATCCACCTGCGGATTCCTGCCGGTCATATTGATCACCTGGGCCTGCAAAATAGAAAAAACGAAAAGCGGCAGGGTCGCCAATAATATTTTTCTCATGGGATCATCTTTTACGTGAAAGGTAACGCAAGTTGAAACAGGCACGCAATCATTTTTTCCGGGCAGACACGATGCCGGCAGGCTCAAAATTCGATATGGCCCCGGATGGCAAAGACGTGCACGGGTCCCCTGTCTTTATTGTAGGCCGGATGATTCACAAACTGGTAATCGACGGTAGCCCAGGCTTTGTCAAAAAGCCGGGCATTATAGTACGCTTCCAGGACTTCTTCATATCCATAGTCCAGGCGGCCGTCTCCAATGATAAAGCCATACCCGCCGGCTTTGAGAAATGCCCGATGCCCGGCAGAGATCCCGTTGATCACCGCGGCCATACCGGCATTGTCCTGTGGTCTTTTCCACCGCGTTCCGTTAATTGACAGGCCGCCCTGGATGGTTTGGTCTATTTCGGTAAAAGCCCAGGTCGCATCTTTTCCATCGTTCCATCCTGCCCGGGCGAACAAACCGGTCGTAGCGGAAAGCGGTTGTTCGAGGTTCAGGCCGATACCGGTCTTGTGACCTCCATAGGAAGTTGCCAGGGCATTCCCGGATATCACCTGTAATAGGGTCGTATCATGATCCGTCAATGCGGTCATCCCTTCTTTATAGGAGGGGGCACGTGAGGCGGTATGGCTCAGGAGCAGGCGGAGGATGCCGCTGCGCCGGCCGATGTGAAGCTGCTGTTCAAATTCGGCGGTTTCAGCATGGGCTTTGCCGAAAACATATTCCATTTCAGAATGGTTGGCAATCCTGGGAACGGCCACGCTGGACAGGCGAAGAGCCCATTCCGGCCGGGTGAGTTCCACGACCAGGCCCATGGTATAGCCCTTGGTATTGGCGGGGTAGTCCCAAGCGCCGTTGCTCATCAGGGACCAGTTGAGAAATTGACTTCGGGGATCGTGACTGTAAGAATTCCTGTCATAGAAATCGGACATGGAGAACTTGCCCGCGGTAACGGTGATCCGGCTGGAAGGAACGTTGCCGGCCACCTGGTTTGCATCATCCCTCACCTGGATGCTGTCGTCGTGCCCGAGCGGGATCGTCTGCTGCAAATAGGCCCTCGCCACCGTTACGACCGGAGAAGGATCGCCGATCCGGTAGGTTTCTCCGTTCAGGGCGCCTGCCACCCCCAGGGCATCGCTGAGGCCACGGCCACCGGAGAGTTCGGGATCAAAATATACGGCGGCCCTCTTCCATAATTTCCTGCCCGCGAAGATCGTCGTGGTGATGCTCGTGGCACCCGGTTCCACCGTGTCAGCGAGACTGTTCATGCCCTGGTACGCGGACTTGAATGCGGTATGTTTTTGATTGATGACCGTTAGCTGAAAATGTACCGACCACGGACTCCGCCGGGCAGAGTCGGCGGTCTGGGCAATGCACGGGTGGCCATACAGGAGCACCAGGAGCATCCCGGCCAGGTACCTTTTTATTTTCTTTCTTCCGATTATCATGTTTGCACACTCGTTGTCTATGGGCTCCTGCAGACAGTACATGCCCGGTTTCGCAGGACTTTTTTTCCGCAGAACAGCCTCCGGCACAGGATGACCCCGGTTGAAATCCAGGGCTTACCCGTGCAATCGTAAAATTCTTTATTTTTTGGATCCCTTAAGCCGGTTCCCGGCTAACTGTAAAAAACCAGGCTAACAAAGCCAACAGGTTGCGTCCACCGCAGTGTCAGTCATTAGTAAAAAGCTGGCAATTAACTGGCTTCGTTGTCCCACGAGGATTCGAACCTCGACAAACAGAATCAAAATCTGTCGTACTACCTTTATACTATGGGACAAGGGAGTGCAAAAGTAACGTTTCAGGCCAGAAATTCAAAACCGTGCGCTCCCGCACAGGTGCCCGGCATGCCTAGGATGCGGCCGGCTCTTTTTCTTCCGCTTCCTTGAGCATCTTGATATAGGCCAGCGCATCCGGGACCACGTCGCACATGATCGTGATGACCGAACCCGGCCGCGCCGTATCATATGCGAACCGGATCGCGTCGCTTTCGCGTTGAAGGATCTTCACGGGCAGATCCCCGGGTTTGGCCTCATTGATCCCTTCGATCAGCAGGTCGATGATCTCTTCGGCCGTACGCCCGCGCAGGTGTTTGTCCTGCCGGATGATGATCTCGTCAAAGTTCCTTGCCGAAATTCTCCCGATCTCGCGAATGTCGTCGTCACGCCGGTCGCCGGTACCGCTGATAATGCCCACCTTGTACGTCGCATCCAGCCGGTTCACGAAGTCGCACAGCAGGTTCAGGCCCGCCGGGTTGTGAGCAAAGTCCGCTACGAACTTGAAATTCCTGAATTCAAAAATATTGAGCCGGCCAGGCGTCTGGGATACCGAAGGGATGAAGGTATGCAGCGCCTGGCGGATATCCTCCACCCGGATATTGCGGAACAGGTAACACGCCAGGATGGAGGGCAGGGTGTTCATGATGTTGTGGATCGCCTTCCCCCCAAAGGTGATGGGGATCTCCGAGACCCGCTCCACGCGGATCTTCCAGTTACCCTTCATGATGGTCACATACTCGTTTTCGTAGACTGCCGCGATGCCGCCCCTGCCGCAATGTTGCCGGATCCGTGGATTGTTTTCGTCCATGCTGAACAGCGCGATATTGCATTCAAGCCCCTGCTTCATATTATACACCAGGTCATCGTCCGCGTTCAGGATCGCATACCCGTGCGGAATCACGGTTTCCGGTAACACCTGCTTGAGCTTGGCCATCTGCTCGAGCGTTTCAATTCCGCCGAGACCGATGTGGTCTGCAGTGACGTTGGTAACGATGGCCACATTGCAGTGACTGAAGGCCAGGCCGCTCCTCAGGATGCCGCCGCGGGCGCATTCCAGGACGGCAAAATCCACCGTGGGATCCTTCAATACAAATTCGGCGCTCCGGGGACCGGTACAGTCTCCCGCCATCATCAGCTGGTTTTGAATGTAGACGCCGTCCGATGTGGTGAAGCCCACCTTGTAGCCCGCGGCCTTGCAGATGTGAGCCGTCAGGCGGCTCGTGGTCGTCTTG
>Ga0187809_10001576_pt1 | contig 10408 bp, 7 predicted proteins | sample NC_wetland_sal_i_8_FD_132415 | JGI IMG/M metagenome (GOLD analysis project Ga0187809, IMG submission 132415) | Wetland sediment microbial communities from Neuse River Estuary, North Carolina, USA - ASW_4 | ecosystem: Environmental > Aquatic > Freshwater > Wetlands > Sediment | place: USA: North... | reverse complement strand
GTGGCGCCGGTGAACGAGCCTTTCTCGTGTCCAAACAGCTCACTCTCGATCAACTCGCGCGGGATCGCCGCCATGTTGATCGCGACGAACGGGCCGTTCCGCCGCTTGCCGTAATCGTGCAGCGCGCGCGCCACCAGCTCCTTCCCGGCACCGCTTTCGCCTGCGATCATCACCGTCAGATCGGTGCCCATCAGCCGCGCCAGCACGCGATAGATTTCCTGCATCGCCGGCGACCGGCCGATGAGCGGCAGCTGCTCGTCCTCTTCACCGTTTGCCGGCACTGCCGACGCACCAACATGCGGCGTCGTCAACGCCCGCTCGACCAGTGCCACCAGCTCGCGCAGATCGAACGGCTTGGGCAGATATTCGAAAGCGCCGCGCTCCGTCGCCTTGACCGCCGTCAGCAGCGTGTTCTGCGCGCTCATCACGATGATGCGTAGCTCCGGTCGCAGCTTCTTGATGCGCGGCACCATGTCGAGACCGTTATCGTCCGGCATGACGACGTCGGTGATGACCAGATCGCCCTCGCCGTCCGAGATCCAGCGCCACAGCGTCGCTGCGTTGCTGGTCGTGCGCACGACGTGGCCGAGCCGCCCCAGCGCCTGGCTCAACACGGTGCGGATGGCGCGGTCGTCGTCGGCGACGAGGATGGTCGACGGATTGCTCATGGCGCAGCTCCGTTCGGCGCATCGCGTGACACGGGCAGATAGACGCGGAACACGGTGCGCCGCGGCTCGCTGTCGAACTCGATGACGCCGCCATGATCGCCGACAACCTTGGCGACGAGCGCCAGGCCGAGCCCGTTGCCGTTGCGCTTGGTCGAGACGAACGGATCAAACAGGTGCGACCGCAGATCATCGGGAATGCCGGCGCCGTTGTCCGTGACGGACACCACCAAGGGCAGATGCACGCGGCTGTCGGAACCGGCGACCGCCAAACGCACGCCGTGTTGATAGGCTGTGCGCAGCTCGATCTCGCCGCCCTGCTCCGGCACCGCTTCGGCCGCGTTCTTCACCAGATTCATGAACACCTGGATCAGCAGGTCGCGGTTGCCGTGCACGAACGGCAGCGACGGATCATAGATCTCACTGATCTGCACATGCCGCGCAAAGCCCGATTGCGCCGCCTTGCGCACGCGGCCCATCACTTCGTGGATATTCACGGCCGTGCGCGCGAGCGGCCGGCTGTCGGAGAACACATCCATGCGGTCGACCAGGGCGCAGATGCGGTCGGCCTCGTCGCAGATCAGCCGCGTCAGCTCGCGGTCGGCGGCATTGACGTTCTGCTCGAGCAGCTGCGCCGCACCGCGAATGCCGGACAGCGGATTCTTCACTTCGTGCGCCAGCATCGACGCCATCGCGGTCACCGATCGCGCGGCATTTCGATGCGTCAGCTGGCGATCGATCTTGTTGGCGATCGAACGCTCCTGGAACGTAAGCAATACGCGATCGCGCACCTCGGATAGCGGCGCCGCCTGGATGTCGACGAAGCGCGCCGGCAGCCGTGGCGTTTCGAGCGTGACGCCGTATTCCGAAACGCTATGACCGGTTTCGCGCACGCTGGCGATCAGCGCAAAGAGCGGTCCGTCCTGCGGCAGCATGGTACCGAGATTGGTGCCCACCAGCGTCGCCGCGCCGGTATCGAAGAGCTGCTCGGCGGCGGCGTTGACGAAGCAGACGCAGTCGTCGGCATCGACCACCAGCAGCGGCTCTGGCAGCGCCGCCAGCACTTGTGTCGGATCTGGCGGTGCAGCACCGAGCTTGCGGGCGACGCTGCGCAACGCCATCTAGGCCGCCAGCCGCGCAATCAGCGGAGCAAAGAATTCGGCGATCATCGCCTTGACCTTGACGGGATCGGTGATCTGATTGACCGCGGCGCGGAACTCGGCCGAGCCCGGCAATCCCTTCGAGTACCAGCCGATATGCTTGCGGGCCATGCGTGTGCCGGTATCGGCGCCGTAGTGCGTCAGCATGTCATCATAGTGACGCAGCATCACGTCGCGCTGTTCGACAATCGTTGGATCCGGCAGCCGCTCGCCGGTCTTGAGGAAATGAATGACCTGGCGTACGAACCACGGGCGGCCGTAAGCGCCGCGGCCGATCATGACGCCGTCGGCATGGGACAATTCGAGCGCCTCGCGAGCATCGTCGAGCGTCGCGATGTCGCCGTTGGCGATCACCGGAATGCGCACCGCTTCCTTTACCGCGCGGATGAAGCTCCAGTCCGCCTTGCCATCGTAAAACTGACAGCGCGTGCGGCCGTGCACCGTGATCATGCGGATGCCCGACTGTTCGGCGATGCGCGCGAGCGTCGGTGCGTTGCGGTTGCGATCATCCCAGCCCGTGCGCATCTTGAGCGTCACCGGCAGATCCACCGCCTTCACCGTCGCTTCGAGAATACGTGCGGCATGTACCTCGTCGCGCATCAGGGCCGAGCCGGCGTGACCGTTGACCACCTTCTTCACTGGACAGCCGAAATTGATGTCGATGATCTGCGCGCCGCGATCGGCGTTAAGTTTCGCCGCCTCGGCCATGACGGGCGGCTCGCAGCCGGCGAGCTGTACCGCCATCGGCTGCTCGTCGGATTCGCTTTGCGCCATGACCAGCGAGCGCCGGGTTTCGCGGATCATCGCCTCGCTGGCGATCATTTCCGAAACCACGAGGCCGGCGCCGAAACCTTTGACCAGGCGACGGAACGGCAGGTCGCTGACGCCCGACATCGGCGCCAGGAAGACCGGTTCTGCAACGCGGACCGGGCCGATCTCAACAGGTTCCAGTTGTGTGCTCATTTTCTAAGCAAATCATCCTAATGCGCAAGAATTAAGCATAGAATAGCTTGGCGTTTGTGCGATGCAATAAAAATCGCATCGGGCGTGGTGGCGTTTAAACACAGCGGCCGACAGTATTCTGTCTTCCTTCGACCCAAGCCGCGGCGTTAACGACGGCACGGTTGACGACTGAGATCGCGTTATCGTTGCCAGAGCCTACGCGCGTTCGCGCCAAAACACCCACGGTCGTCACCCGCGATGTTAATTCCCCGCTCGCGTTATCTCGCCGGCCTCACCCGCAACACCTTTCTGCTTGCCGCCGGCAGCTTCTTTGCCGACGTCTCGACCGAGATGCTCTACCCGATTCTGCCGATCTTTCTGACCCAGACGCTGCACGCCAGCGGCAGCATCGTCGGCTTGATCGAAGGCACCGCGCAGGCAACGCAGAACATCGTCCAAGGAATCTCCGGCTCGCTCTCCGACCGCCTGCGCAATCACAAGACCATCGCCTTAGTCGGTTTCGTCGCGGCCGCCCTTGCTAAGCCGCTCATCGGTGTCGCCACCGTCTGGCAGGGCGTATTCGGCGCGCGGTTGCTCGATCGGATCGGCACCGGCACGCGTTCCGCGCCGCGCGACGCACTGGTCGCGGAATCAGTCGACGAACAATACCGTGGTCGCGCGTTCGGGCTCGAAGGGCTTGGCGACAATGGCGGCGCGTTTTTCGGTCCGCTGCTCGCGATTGCGTTGTTGTTCTGGCTGCAAGCCGGCTTTCGCACGATTTTCTTTATCGCGGTGATTCCCGGCTTGCTCGCATTCGTCATGGTCGCGCTGGTGCGCGAGCGGCCGGCCACAGTAGCCGCCGAAGCGGCGATCAACATCAGCCCGCGCCGGCTGCCGGCATCTTATTGGAAATATCTGGTGGTCACCGTGATCTTCGGCCTCGGGAATTCGAGCAATTCGTTTCTCATCCTGCAGACACGCGACATCGGCGCCTCACTGCCGCTGACCATTTTGATCTATGCGGGTTTCAATCTGGCGGCGGCGCTGATCTCGTATCCCGCCGGCTCGTTGTCCGACCGCTGGGGCCGGAAAAATCTCCTGCTAACTGCTTATGTCGTGTTCCTAGTCGCCTATCTTGGCTTCGCACTCAGCCGCAACGTCGCAGTGATCGCCGTCGCATTCGCCGGTTACGGCGTGTTCCAAGGCATGTTTCGCGCCGTCGGCAAGGCGTTCGCGAGCGATTTTGCGCCGGCCGGACTGCATGCCAGCGCCATCGGCTGGTACAACACGACTGTCGGCCTACTCGGTCTATTCGCCAGCGTCGTTGCGGGCCTGTTGTGGGACCGTGTCGGCCACGAAGCTGTATTCCTCTACGGCGCGTCGTCGGCCATTGCCGGCTGCATTGCCCTGATGCTGATTCTTCCGCGCCATGCCGCGAAGCGGATCGCGCACTAGTGTCGCGGATTACCTTCAGGTCAGCTTGAATGTGCGTCGCGTGAATTGCCGGACCGCCGCAAGATGGCGTTCGCCATCGTGCCGACTCATGCCCGGTTCGATGCCAGTCAAATAAAGCTGGCCAAGCACTTTGACCCCGCAGAATTGCAGCAAGCCACCGTAGATATTCTGGATCGCCTTCAACGTGCCGCCCGCCCTGAGCTCGGCCGTCGTCGCGCCACTGGTGATGACGATAGTCGCGCGCTTGCCCTTCAGCGCGGCGGGACGGTAATTACCCTGCTTGTCGATGACATAGGCGAAACCAGCGCAGAACACCCGGTCGAGATAGCCTTTGAGCATTGCCGGCACGCCGCTCCACCACAATGGCGCGACGAAGGTGATGACGTTGGCGCGGCGGATCGCGGCCTGCTCGCGGGCCACGTCGCGCGGCGGCCGGCGCCCTGGTGTGATACCGACGTCGCGCGTGGTCAGAAGCGGCGCGAACTTCATCGCGTAGAGATCGCGGCACTCGACCTTGTGGCCTGCTTCCTCCAGCGCTCCGCGGTAGGCATTGACCACCGAGCGGTTGAAGCTGCGGCGCCGCGGATGCACGGCAACGATCAGGTGACGCATCGTCTTCTCCTTGTTCAACGATTGGATGAGACAGTCGGTTCTGCGGTTTGCCAGCCGCCGCCCATCGCTACGAAGAGCTGCGCGGTATCGAGATAGCGCTGTCCCTTCGCGTTAGCGTAACCAAGGCGTGCTTGGCCATAGATCCGCTGCGCAACCAGAACCTGCAAAAAGCTGCCGGCGCCGGCTGCGTAGCTGTCTTGAGCAAGCCGGAGCGATGCCGTCGCGGTATCGAGAGCATATTGCTGGGCCCGGACGAGCTGCGCATCGTGATCCAGCGCCTGCAACACGTCGGCAACCTGCTGGAACGAGGTGAGCACAGTTTGGCGATAGGTCGCGAGCTGCGCGCTGAACGCATCTTCGGCCGCACGCTCCTGAGCGCGCAACGTGCCGCCGTGAAAGATCGGTGCCGTCAGGTTCGCGGCGACGCTCCATAGGCCGTTCGAGGCGTCGAACAGCGCAGCCGTGGTCGTCGCCTGCTGCGCCCACGACGCCGTCAGCGAAATGCTCGGATAGAGGTTGGCGGTGGCGATGCCGATCGTAGCGCTGGCCGCGTGCAGCTGTGCCTCGGCAGCCAGGATATCGGGACGTGCGTGCACCAGTTGCGACGGCACTGTCACCGGCAAGTCCGTCGGCAAGGTCAGGCTGGTGAAATCGAATTCGGGCGGCTGCCATTCGCTCGCAGCCTTGCCAACAAGCACCGAAAGTGCGTCGCGCGCGGCGCTGAGCTGCTGCTGCAACGGCGGCACGAGTGCCTGATCGCTCGCGAGCTGGCTCTCGGCGCTGAGCAAATCGGCCGGAGCGCCCTTGCCCGCCTGCACCGACAGGCGTACGAGCTCAAGGTTCTGCTGGTCCGCCTTAATGATCGCGTCGGTCGCGGCGAGCTGCTCCCGCGCGGCAGCGATGTTGATCGCCTGCGTAACGGCATTGCCGCTGAGCGACAGATAGGCGGCACCGAGTTGATAGTTCTGGAAATCGGCCAATGCACTTTGCTGTTCGACCAGCCGCAGCGTGCCGCCGAAGACGTCGGCGTTATAACTCACCAAGGGACCGACGCTGAACAGATTTTCGACGCGCGATCCGTGATCGGCATCGATCAGCGCGGCGCGGCTCCGGCTAGCCGAGGCACCGAGATCGACCTGTGGGTACAATCCGCCAGCGGCCGCGCGCACGGCTTCCTGGGCCTGCGCCAACGTGGCACGCGCCGCGTCCAACGTCGGACTATCGGCGATGGCGAGTGTGAGCGTCCGATCGAGCGGCGGCGATTGGAAGAGCTTCCACCACTCGGCGGTGACCGTTGCGCCAAGTTTGAGGTTCTGTTGAACGTCCCCGACACCCGCCGATGGCAGCACGACAGGTTCCGGCGTGTAATCGTGCGTCGTCGGCGCAGCGGGCGGCTTGAAATCCGGCCCGACCGCGCAGCCGGCGAGTAGCAGGCCAATTGTGGCGGCAAGGATCAAGCCGATGCGTTGCCTATTCATAGCGCAACGCCTCGATCGGATTGAGGCGCGCGGCTTTGCGCGCAGGGTAGTAGCCGAAAAAGATCCCGACAGCCGCGGAGAACACGAAGCCCCCCGCGATTGCCGTAGACGAAAGCAGGGTCGGCCAATGCGCAACCGCCGAGATCGCCATCGACACCGCGACACCGGTCACGATGCCAGCGACGCCACCGGTCACGCTGAGGAAGATTGCTTCAGTCAGGAACTGCAGAAGCACGTGGAGGCGGCGGGCGCCGATCGCCATGCGTAGGCCGATCTCGCGCGTTCGCTCGGTCACCGACACAAGAAGGATGTTCATGATGCCGATGCCACCCACGAGCAGCGAAATCGAAGCAACCACGGCCAGCAGCAGCGCCATGATTCGCGACGAACTTTCGGCCGTTTGGGCGATCTGGCTAAGATTACGGACGGCGAAATCCGCTGTGTCGCCCGGCCGGATATGATGACGCCGCATCAGCGTCTCGGTGACTTGCTGGAGCGCAACCGGAACCTGATCCTCGGTGGCCGCCTGGACGAAGATAAAGTTGACGTAGCCCGTGATGCGCGGCGGGATGTTGTAGGGATTGGGCGGCGGCAGAAAGGCGGCCGCCGTCGTCGTAACCGCCACCGTCGCGTTCGAAATCGTCGTCGTCGCCAAGCTTTGCGCCTGACTCGGCGCGGCAACGCCGAGAACTTTCTGCTCCGCAGTGGTGAATGGGATCATCACTACGTCGTCCTGGTCCTGACCGAACGTGCTCTGCCCCTTGGCGGCGAGCAGGCCGATGACGCGCACGCTGCGGCCCTTCACCAGGATGTTGGCGCCGATCGGATTTTCGTAGGGACCGAACAACTGGCGGTAAACCGTCTGGCCGATGAGCGCGACCATGGCGGCCGTGGATTCGTCCGCTCGCTGGATCGGTCGGCCGGTGGCGACCTGCCAATTGGTGATCGGCAGATAAGGAGGCGTGACGCCCTGGATGCTGGTGGTCCAATTCTGTCCGCCATATTGAACTTGGCTGAGTTGCCGGATGGCGTAGCCGACCTGGCCCACCGCCGGATCTTCGCGACGCAGCGCCTGCGCATCGCTGACGGTCAGCGTCGAAGCGCTGCCGAAGCCGGCGCGCACGCCGCCCGCCGTGGTCGCACCCGGAACGACGACCAACAGATTGGTGCCGAGGCTCTGGATCTGCTTCTTGACCGCCTCGTTCGCGCCTTGACCAACAGCGACCATGGCGATGAGCGCTGCGACGCCAATGAAGACGCCAAGCATCGTCAGCGCCGACCTGAGTTTGTTACGCCCGATCGCTTGCGCTGCGGTCGATAGAATCATCCTTGCAAAACCCCAGGACGGCGCGACTGCGATCCGGCGCGCCGCAATTTTGACGGATGCGCCGGCGGGTAAGGCCGCCACATGTGCACCGGCGGTCGGTTCAGCAGGGATTGCCTGATTGCGTTCATCGGTGATGATTTTTCCATCGCGCATCGTGATGATGCGATCGGCGTAAGCAGCGATATCGCGCTCGTGCGTCACCACGATGATGGTGACCCCCGCCTCCCGATTCAGCTCGCGCAACGTCCCCATGATCTCGTGCGAGGTGCGGGTGTCGAGATTGCCGGTCGGCTCATCGGCGAGCAAAAGGCTCGGCCGATTAATGAGCGCGCGGGCGATCGCGACGCGCTGCTGCTGGCCGCCCGAAAGCTCGCCCGGCCGATTGTCCTCGCGACCAACAAGGCCCAGTCGATTCAAGGATTCGCGTGCACGTGCCAGCCGTTCGCCCCGCGCCGCAGGACCGAAAGCGGTGTAAACCAGGGGCAGCGCCACATTCTCCACGGCGCTGGTGCGTGCCAACAGGTTGAAGCTCTGGAACACAAAGCCGATCCGTTCGCTGCGGATGTGCGCCAGCTCAGGCTCGCTCAGCTGACCGACATCGACCCCTTCGAGCAAATACCGGCCGCCCGTCGGCTGGTCCAAGCAGCCGCAGAGGTGCATCAACGTCGATTTGCCTGAGCCCGAAGAGCCCATGATTGCGACGAATTCGCCGGTTTCGATCCTGAGATCGACACCGTCGAGCGCACGAACCTCGACGTCGCCAAGTCGATAAATCCGCGTCACGTTCCGGAGCTCGATGGCGGGATTGGCCATGGTCGTTGCCCTTCCGGCCTAGAGGCCGAACCGGAATGGCCCCGTCGCCTGGCCGGCGCCGGCGCGCTGTTCGCCAATAATTACCCGGTCACCGGGCCTGAGATCCCCGGAGACGACTTCTGTATTGGTATCGTCGTCGAGGCCGGTTTCGATGGTCACTGCCGTCGGCTTGCCGTCGTGCAGCACCCATACCTGTACCGGCCGTGCGGCGGCGCTCGGCGCAGGCGCCGGTTGCGGCGCGCCTTGGCCGCTCGGTGAAAAGCGCAGCGCCTGATCCGGCACCCGCAGCACGTTGTCGCGCTGAGCAGTCACGATGGCGACGGTCGCTGTCATTCCGGGTTTCAACAGCAGGTCGGCGTTATCGACGCCGACAACGACGTCATATGTGACGACGTTCTGCACTGTCTGCGGCGCTTGTCGAACCTGAACAACGCTGCCTTGGAATGACCGGTCGAAGGCCTCGACCGTGAAGCTCGCCTTGTCGCCGTCTTTGGCGGCGCCGATGTCGCTTTCGCTGACGTTGGTGTCGACCTCCATCTTGGTCAAATCGGTGGCGATCAGGAACAGCGTCGGCGTCTGAAAACTCGCGGCGACGGTCTGGCCGATGGTGATGTTGCGGGCGACCACGGTGCCGTCGACTGGTGACACGATGTTCGTGTAATCGAGATTGACTTGCGCTGTCGCGAGCGATGCCTCGTGCTCCTGGATCGACGCTTGATCGAGTGCTACTTGCGCCACGCCTTGATCGAGTGCGTTCTTGGCGATGTCGACCGTATCCTGCGAGACGACGCCGCGTTTCAGAAGACCAGCCTCGCGCCCGTAGTTGATTCGGGCGTATTCAAGATTGGCCTGATCCTTGGCGAACTGCGCTTTCGCGTTCGCGAGCGCGGCGGCGTTCTGATCGACCACCGTTTGGTAGGGACGCGGATCGATCCTGGCGCAGAGCTGCCCCTTTTTGACCTGCGTGTTGTAGTCGCAATAGACGTCCCGGATGACGCCCGAAACGTATGAGCCGACGATGATGGTCAAAACCGGGTTGACCGCGCCGGTGGCGGTGACCGTGCGTGCGACGTTGCCGCGCGTAACTGGCGCCGTGATGTAATTTACCGGCGCGGTCCCTCGCGTAGCCCATAATGTCGCGGCCACCGAGACGAGGAGGACCACGGCGATGGCCGCGACGAGCCGCCAGCGCGGCCCCAACGGGTAACGCAGAGGGCGTGTCCACGCCTCGAGACGCTGCGCCCACTCGCGCCGCCCACCAAGGCCCGTGAAACTCAACCATGCCATCGCGAAACGCCCTCAATCACAAGCGGATTGCCGCGATTTTCGTAGGCTGTCCACGGCAACACCGCCTTGATCCAGATCACCCGCCAAACCACGGGTTCGGCGCTTGCGAAGTTCCCTGCCTTGGCAAGCCGAGGGCCGTGGTTTAGGGTCGCGCCGCCATGCCGTCCTGCATCGCGCTGGTGGTCGCGGCCGGTCGCGGTACGCGGCTCGGCGCCGAGATTCCCAAGCAATATCTGTCCGTCGCCGGACAACCGTTGCTGCGTCATTCGCTGACGACGCTCGCGGCTCATCCCGGTATCGACCGCGTGCGCGTGGTCTACAATCCCGCCGACACCGAACATTACGCGCGCGCCAGCGCCGGGCTCGATCTGCTGCCGCCGATTGCCGGCGGCGCGGCGCGGCAGGACTCTGTTCGGCTCGGGCTGGAAAGCCTCGCCGAGCACGCACCCGAGCGCGTACTGATCCACGACGGCGCGCGGCCGTTTGTTGACGGCGGTACAATTAATCGCGTGCTCGATGCACTGACCGACGCGCCCGCCGCGGTGCCAGCGCTCAAGCTCGCCGACACGATCAAGCGCGCCGACGATGGCCGTGTGCTCGAAACTGTCGATCGCGCGCAGCTTTGGCGCGCGCAGACGCCGCAGGGTTTCCGCTATCGCGAGATCCTCG
>Ga0187809_10001575_pt1 | contig 10410 bp, 10 predicted proteins | sample NC_wetland_sal_i_8_FD_132415 | JGI IMG/M metagenome (GOLD analysis project Ga0187809, IMG submission 132415) | Wetland sediment microbial communities from Neuse River Estuary, North Carolina, USA - ASW_4 | ecosystem: Environmental > Aquatic > Freshwater > Wetlands > Sediment | place: USA: North... | reverse complement strand
TTCGCCGGCGCTGCTGCGCGTGCCGACATGTGGGACGATTCGAGCGGCGATCCCTGGGATCACTGCGCCGAATGCCACGGCCTCGAGGGCGCCGGCAATCACATCAAGTTTCCGCGGCTCGCCGGACAGAAGCCCGATTACATCGTCAAGCAGCTCCGCGACTTCCGCGACGGCAAGCGTGCGAATGACGGCGGTCAGATGCACAAGACGGCGACCGAGGTGGCGGTCGCGGATTATCCGCGGGTCGCCGAATGGTTTGCTGGCCAGAGGCCGGCGTGGCCGCAGCCGACGATCGACGGCGAGCCCGATCTCGCCCGCGCGCGGCAATTGGCGGACAAGGGCGACGGCCAAGCGGACGGCTGCCTGTCCTGCCACAGCGCCGTGGGCTTCAACGCCGATGATCCCAAGCTCACGCCGCGCATCGCCGGCCAGCACGATTGGTATCTCGCCAAGGAGCTACTCGATTATCGCGACGGCCGCCGTGGTGCGCCCGGTGACATGATGGTCAAGATCGCAAGGCGTCTGAGCGACGGCGACATCCGCAGCCTGGCCATCTACCTGTCGCAGAATCCGAACCTGGATTAGGGCAATGAACAAATCGATGCGCAATGCGGAGGCGGCAGTCGCGTCGGCGCTTTTTCTCACCGAGTCGAGCGAAGACCTCAATGCCGGTGCCAATTTCCTGTCTCGGCTGGCGCTCGAGGAATGGCGTGAGCTGCGCCGCGCCGGCTCGGAAGCCACGCTCGACGCCGGCGCCACCGTGTTCATGCAGGGTGACGCGCACGAAGGCATTTGGCTGATCGAGCAAGGTGTCGTGCGCACCTTCTACGCCGCGCCATCGGGACGGCAGATCACGCTCGCCTACTGGACGGCCGGCCACTTCGTCGGCGGGCCGGAGCTGTTTGGCGGCGGCCAGCATGTCTGGTCGGCCGATGTGGTGCAGCCCTGCAAGCTGCTGTACCTGCCGGCGCGCGCCATTCGCGGGCTGATCCAGCGTCATCCCGGCTTTGCCCTTTGCCTCATCGAGGGCCTGGTGGCTAAGGGCAAATGCTATTCGGCGCTGGTGCAGATGCTCGGCACGCGCTCGGTGGTGGAGCGGCTGACCCAACTTCTGGTCATTCTCGCGGACAACCACGGCCGGCGGGAGGGCAACCGGTTAGTGATTGACCGCAAGCTCACCCACGACCAGATTGCCACCATTGTCGGCTCGACGCGGCAATGGGTCACGATGACCCTCGATAAGTTTCAGCAGAAAGGCATCATCTCCATCGCCCGGCAGCAGATCGTCATCGAGCGCTACGACCTGCTGATGAGCCAGCTCGACGCCTGAGGCGGCTCGTTCCGGCCACAGGCGGCTCGCCAGCGAAGGCATTTTCCCTTCGACGTCGAAATCTCTAAGCGATTTGTGGGCTCACCTCGGGTCGACCGTATCGTCCAGGAAGCCTTGCTCCGCGCCGCGCCCCAAGTGGCCGACGTGCCCAGAGCCGAAGTAATCGAGCAGACCGACTTAGGTCTGTTTATGACCCGAAGCTGCCTTTAGGGGACAGTCGCTAGAGGTCAGCTCCTAATTCGAAGCGGGCGTAATGGTGAGGGAGGCGTTCGCGGGCACCTTCGAGTCCCTGGCGACGCCTCACTTAGCGACTGCCGATCAGCTGTCGGTTCTCAGATAGAACGACGCTCAGCGGCGGAGCCGTTGCGGCTCGTCGCCGTACAACTCGATCTGCTCCAGGCGGATTTCGCAATCTTCATTCGGAGGCATGCTGCACATGTCGCGTCGCGTGCAATCGCCGCACACGAAATGAGCCATCCGGCGGTTTGCCGCCGCTCGTCGAGCAAATTCGGCGGAAACGGTCTTGAAGGCCTCAACGATCCACATGGGATCATCCTGTTCCGGAACGAGGATTTCTGATTGTCATGGGAACTGAGGATCGTCCTTGATCTAACGCAAATCCCGAGGCTTGCGGAGAACGGGGCGGTCGCCCTTCAGCGCAAGAAGTCGCTCACGAACTTGTTGAACGCGTCCGGCTGGTCGATCTGCGGACAATGGCCGGCATGCTCGATCACGACGAGCTTGGAACGCGCGATCTCGCGACGCATCTCGTCGGCATAGCCGGGCTTGCGCAGGTTGTCCTGAGCGCCGGCGATAAGCAGCGTCTCGAACGGAACGGTGCTGTAGGTCGCAGGGCGCGGCGCGCTGGCCCCGCCGCGTCCGGGCATGCGGAAGCGCGCCGCCGCAGCGCATTCCCAGGCGCCGGGGATCAGCGAAGACTGGTAGCGACGTTCCAGATAATCTTCGCTGTTGACGAGGTCGGCTCGCCGGATCAGGGCCCGCACCAAATTGCGCATGTGCTCCCGTGAGCCGTCATAGTCGTTGAGGATGCGCCGGGCCTCGTTCTCAGGCGCAACGCCGCCGCCGCTGGCGATCACCATCCGGTCGATCGGCCACGGGCTGTCCGGCATGGCCGCGACGGTGACCAGCATCGAGCCGCCCATCGAATTGCCGGCGAAGTGCGCCTTCGCAACGCGGAGCTGGCGCAGGAACGCGGCGATGTGGCGAACGCGCCGCTCCCACATATTGTCGAAGTCGAACAGCTTTTCGGTCTGGCCGTAGCCGAGCCAATCCGGCGCCAGCACGCGGAAGTGCTCGGCCAGCGCCGGGATGTTGAATTCCCAAGTGATTTCGGCCGAGGCCCCGAACTCACCGCTGTGCAGCAGGACCAGCACAGGGCCGGTACCGACGTCGAAGTAGTGCGTCCGAATGCCGTCGACGTCGATGAACCGGGACTGCAAGGGCGGGCCCATCCTGCCTGCCATGTCGCTTACTTCGGCAATAGGCTCATGTCGACGAAGCCGGCCGGGATGTCGGAGGGCGATTTCAGGTCTCCGAGCTCGGTCAACGCGGCTGCTTCCGTGCTTACTGCATTCGCCGGCACGACGAGGCGGCGGCTGAAGGCTTGTAGGTCCTTGACGTAGTAGTCATAGGTCTGCTCCGCGACGTCGTGGTCCTGCTTGGTCGCCTTGGCCAGGATCTCCGCCGACTTGTCCCTGTTGGCCGGATCGTAGAGGAAGTCGATCGCCTCCGACACGGCGGCGAGATAGCGCTTAGCGGTGTCCTGATTGTCCTTCAGCCAGTCTTTGCGCGCGAGCACCGCGGTGAACGGAAAGCCGGTCGCGTACTTGCCGAAGTCAAGCATCTTCCTGAAGCCGGCCTTCTCCGCCTTGAATTCGAATGGCGAGCCGAGGAACGCGGCCTGCACGGCTTTGCTGCTCAGCGCGGCGAAGCGGTTCGGCGTCGCGCCGTCATAGACCTGGTCGACCGTCTTCGGATCGATCTTCTGCGACTTCAGCCAGTTGTTCCAGATCGTCGTCGTGATGTCCTTTTGGAAGGACAGTATGATCGTCTTGCCCTTGAGGTCGGCGGGCTCCTTGATGTCGGCCGCAACCATGATCGAGTAGGGATACTTCACCACCGGCGTGCCGAGCACGCTGATCGCCGCGCCGTGACCGGCAGCGCGCAGGGCCGAATCGAACGTGCTGACGCTGATGTCGTAGGCACCGCCGACGAGCTGCTGCGCCGCGTTCGCGGCGCTACCGGCATAGGTGACCTTGGCGTCGAGCCCGTGCTTTTCGAACAGCTTCTGATCCTGCGCCACGAACAGGGGCCAGGCGGCGGCGATCGGTGCGACGTCGCCGATCGAAATCTTTTTGAGCGACGATTGCGCCTGCGCGTTCGGTACGGAGGCGAGCAGTGCGGCGGCGAGGCCGGCACAAAGCATGACGGACTTCATGTTGTTTTCTCCCCTTGCTGTTTTTCAGGTCTTCAGTGGCGGACGCGCGCGAGGCTCTGCACTTCGAGGCCGATGCTCTCGCGAACCTCCTCTTCGATCGCGCGCCAGATACGGTCCGTGTAGCGGACGAATTCCGGCGTGCGCTTGACCGACAATTCGCGCGGCCGCGGCAGGTCGACGATGACCTCCTCTTTCAGGCGGCCGGGACGCGCCGTGAAGATCAGCACGCGGTCCGAGAGGTAAACGGCCTCGTCGATCTGGTGAGTGACGAACAGCACGGTTTTCCTAGTCTCACGGCAGATGCGCATCAGCTCGCCCTGCATGATCTCTCGCGTCTGGGAATCGAGCGCGGCGAACGGCTCGTCCATCAGCAGAACATCGGCGCCGACGGTGAGCGCGCGCGCAATGTTGACGCGCTGGCGCATGCCGCCGGACAGTTCGTGCGGATAGTGATCGTCAAAGCCGCCGAGGCCGACGAGGCGGAGCGTGTCGTGCGCGATGCGCAGGTAAGCCGGCTTCTCGCGCCGCTGCAACTCCGGACCGAAGCTGGTATTGCGCTGGACGGTGCGCCACGGCAGCAGGCCGTCGTTCTGGAAGACGAAGGCGATTTCCGGACCGGGCTTCGAGACCGTCCTGCCGTCGATCTCGACATGGCCGGAGGTCGGCTGCACCAGGCCGTCGATCAGGCGTAGAAACGTCGTCTTGCCGCAGCCAGACGCGCCGACGATACCCACGAACTCGCCGTCGCGGACGTCGATTGTGAGATCGCGCAGCGCGGTCAGTTCGCGGCCATGCTTGTTGAAGGATTTGCCGAGGCCGCGGGTCGAGAGCTTGACGGGCTTCATTCAACCCTCCTGGTCGTTGCCGCGCCACGGCGCGAGCTTGGCTTCGAGCAGTTTGAGAAGCTCGACCGACACGACGCCGGCAACGGCGAGGATCAGCACGCCCACGAAGACGGCGGCGGTGTCGAAGCTCTGCGCCGAGTTGACGATCATGAAGCCGAGGCCGGCGCGGGCGCCGAACAACTCGGCGATGACGACGCCGACAAGTGCACGGGCGACGCTCAGGCGGAGGCCCGCAATGATGAAAGGCAGCGAGGAAGGCAGCCGCACCTTGGTGTAAATCTGCTTCGGCGTCGCGCCGAGCGAGCGGGCGACCTCGATCAGGGTGCGATCGGTAGTGGTCAGCCCCGCGACCGTGTTGATGATGATCGGGAAGACGGCGGTGAGGAAGATGATGGCGATCTTAGAGATCACGCCGATGCCGAGCCAGAGGATGAACAGCGGCCCGAGGGCGATGATCGGCGTCGCGTAAAGCATCGAAATCAGCGGATCGCTGAATTGCCGCAAGGTCCGCCATTCGGCGAGCACAATGCCGGCGAGGATGCCGACGACCGCGGCGCTTCCATAGCCCCAGGCGAACTCGACGAAGCTCACCCAGATGTTGGTCTGGAGGTCGCCGTCGTGCCAGAGGGTCACCGTGCGCGCGGCGATGTCAGAAAGCGACGACAGGAAGAGCGGGTTGCCGACGATGTAGCGGGCCGTGATCTCCCACACAATCGCCGCGAACAGGAACGAGGCCGCCGCGCGCCAGAGCCCCGGGGGCAGGGGAATCCATTTGAACGGCTTGGCTGCGAGCTTCGCCCCCGCCATCGCCCTGATCATGTTTGCTCCCCGTTTCATGGCTTTTCTCGTGTTATGGCGCCTGCGGCGTCACCCGCTTTGCGCCGACCAGTCGACGAAATTCAATTCCAGGCCGGGCTGGTCGTAAATGCTCTTCTTGCGCGAACTCGTGATCGTATGCGCGACATGGATCGCGCCGGTCGGGCAGTCGTCCTCGCATTGGTGGCAGACGTGACAGTCGCTGGCGAACTCCGGCACGGCCTTATTGGCGTCGCTCATGCGGAACACGTCGACCGGGCAGGCGAGCAAGCAGAGCCCGCAGCCATTGCACCTGTCCCAGTCGATTTCGATCGGCTGCATCTTGGCGCTCAATGGAGTTGAAGCTCTTCCGGCCGCCCGGTCATGATCGCGGCGATCGGTCCGAGGCCGGAGAGGCGCTCCGGTCGCTTCAGCCAGCCCGGTTTATCGGGGATGGGAATGCGCTCGAAGGTCATGCCCTCCGGCGTGCGCCGCGTGCCGTGCCAGCAGAACCAGTTGTCGTCGTCGACCTCCGGATGGTCCTCGCGATAGAACTGCTCGCGGCTCTCGGTGCGGTCGAGCGCGGTCGCGTAGACGAGGCGGGCACATTCGCCGACAGCGGCAACCTCGTGCAGCTTCACGAGGTCGTGGAGGTTCAGCGCCTTCGTGTCATTCATGTCCGCCAGCACGTCCTCGACCGTGGCGATCATCGCGCGCAGGCGGCCGTCATTGAGCACGAGGCCGTTGATCAGCGAGGCTTCCATAGCGGTCAGGCGGTCGTGCAGCGCATCGGCGGAATTGGCGTTTGGCGCGCGCTGCAAAGCCGCGAAGGTCCGTTCGGCCAGCGCGTCGATCGTCGCGCGATCGATGTCCGGCAGGTCGCAGGTGCGGCTCTCGCGGCCCGCCGTTTCGCCGGCGGTCCAGCCGGACACGTAGCAGAAGGCCGTCGGCGCGCCGGCCGAAGCGTGCGTACCGGTGGCGTCGTTCTTCGCAGTGGAACCGGCGGCGAGCAGACCGGGAATGCTGGCGCGGCATTTCAGGTCGATCTGAAGGCCGGCGCGGCCGGCGGCCCAGAGGCCCCAGGTCGGCTCGATCAAAAGCGGCGTCTCGCGCGGGTTCGGGATGCGGTCGGACAGGAGGACATTGTTGCCCCGGTTGAGCAACAGGATGTCCGTCCAGTAGGTCTCGTTGACGTGGCGCAGGTCGACATAGATGGGCCCGCGGCCGTCGAGGATTTCCTTGGCGAAGGCGGCGACCACGCAGGACAATTCGCTGCGTTCGAGGCGCTGCGGGTCGTATTGCGTCATGAAGCGTTCGCCGCGCGAATTGATGAGCCGCGCGCCCTGAGCGACCGCGACGTTGTAGCTCGGGAAGTGCATGTTCTTCATGAGCACGCTGAACGTGCCGCCGAAGGTGAATTCCATGTCGATGAGCCGCGCGCCGGCGCGGTACGCCATGGCGACGCCGTCGCCGGTGTCGTTGTCGACGCCGTGCGTTCCCTTCATCGAGATCATGCCGGTGGCAAGGATCGTGCGCTTGGCGCGGAATACGATGAAGCGGCCGGTGTGGACGTGAAAGCCGACCGCGCCGCAGATGCCGGCGGTCGTCGGCCATTGGCCGTCGATCGTCAGCAGCTCGGTGATGCAGACGCGGTCGACGATCGAGACGCCGCGCGCCGCGATGCGGCTGCGCAGTTCCTTGATCGCCACCTTCGGCTTGTACTGCATGCCGCGCACATTGATCATGCCGCGGCTGGCGAAGCGGCGGATCGTGCCGTCCGGGTTGCGCGAGATCGGCACGCCCCAGTTCACGTAGTCTTGGACGCGTTCGCGCTGGCCCTCGAGCAGCTGCCAGGTCCAGTCCTGGTTGCACATATAGCTGCCGCGGGAGATGAACTCTTCGGCCCATGACTGGAGGTCGTCGCCGTCCATCGGGCAGGTGGTGATGCCGCCGGAGATGGCGGAGGCGCCGCTGCGGCTGACATAGGCCTTGTCGACGAGAACGACCTTGTCGGCGAACTCGGCCGCTCGCAGCGCCGCCCAGCTCCCGGCGAAGCCGCCGCCGAGAACGAGCACGTCCGCGTCAATGATCTCGATATCCGGCCATGGCATGAGATTACGTAGGTTTACCGAATTGTTTGACTGTCGAACAATTTGTACGATAGTCGGCCCTCTTGGGGCGGTCAATACGCGGTGTTAATGAGGCCGCCGAATCCGGAGCCTCGCGTGGTCGAAGAGCAGCCTTCGAACAATTTCCTTAGGGCGTTCGCCCGCGGCATCCGGGTCATCTGCGCGTTCAACCAGCAGAACCCGCGCATGACGCTGAGCCAGGTCGCCGAGCGGACGGGGCTGACGCGCGCCAATGCGCGCCGCATCCTGCTGACGTTGCAGACGCTCGGCTACGTGACGCAGGAAGACCGCTATTTCAGCCTGCGGCCGAGCGTGCTCGAGATTGGCTACGCCTATCTCTCCTCACTCGACCTGTCCTATTTCGCGCAGCCGGTCATGGACGACCTAGTCGAGCGCACGCACGCGCCGTGCAATCTCGCCATGCTCGACAAGGACGAGATAATCTACGTCCTGCGCGCTTCGACGCGGCACTCGCCGAGTGCGCCGATACCCCTGAACGTCGGCCGCCGCTTTCCGGCCTACGTCACTCCGATGGGACGCATCCTGCTCGGCTCGCTGTCGGAAGCCGAGCTCGACGCCTATCTCGCGCGCGCCGAGGTGCAGAAGTTCACCGAGAAGACCGTCACCGACAAGACGGTCCTCAAGGACACCATCGTGGCGGACGCTGCGCGCGGCTGGTCCTTCGTCACGGGCGAGCAGGCCGACTGGATCGCCTCGATCGGCGTGCCGATCCGTGACGCTGGCGGCAAGACGATTGCCGCGCTCGGCATGGGCTGGTTTGTCGGCACCGAGCCCGATCGCGTCATGACCGAGCGGCTGCTGCCGGAATTGCAGGCGGCTGCGCTCGCGATCGAAGCTAGCATAAGCGCCAAGCGGTAAGACGGCTCTTAACGGGCCTTTTGCAGCGCCGTGCCGATCTCTGCGCCGGCGCGCAAGAGTTCGGGCAACAGGCGGTCGCGCGTCTCCGCGTCGTTGCGCACGCCGGCGTACCAGCCGATCCCCAGCGCCGCGACGACGCGCGAGCGGTCGGCAACCGGTACGGCGATGGTGCAGCGCTCGCCAGACTCCTGATCGACATAGGAAAAGCCGAGCTTGCGGTCGCGCGCGACGATCTCCCTGAGCGCGGCCGCATCGGTGACGGTGCGCGGCGTCAGCGCAACGAGCTGCGTCTTGTCGAGATAGCGGTCGAGCTCGCTCGCCGTCAGCCCGCCGAGTAGAACGCGGCCGAGCGCCGCCGCGTATGCGGGGAAGCGGCGGCCAATATGGATGCCGAGGTCCTCGCGCACAAACGGCTTGGCGGCGACACGTGCCACGTAGATGACGTCGGAGCCATCGAGCACCGCGAGGTTGCACGGCTCGTGCACGCGCTCGACCAACTCCTCCATAATCGGTTGCGCGATGCGAGCCGCGCTCAGTGACGACAAATAAGAAAAGCCGAGATCGAGGATCTTTGGCCGCAGCCGGAAGTCGCGGCCTTCCTGCTCGACATAGCCCAGCTCGCGCAGCGTGATGAGGATGCGCCGCGCACCGGCGCGCGTGAGCCCCGTCCGGGCGGCCGCTTCCGACAAGGTGAGCGTCGGTGAGTCGGCGCCGAAGGCGCGGATCAGCGCCAGCCCCCGCGCGAAGGATTGCAGATAGCCGGACCGCAGGTCGGGTTTTGCAGCGTCCATGGCCATTCCACGGACGCGCATTGACAACCCTCGGGCGTCCGGCCAAGGTTTGATAGTAGAACAATTGTTCGCATATAGAACGATGGCAGGCAAGGGCCCAGCTATTTGCGCTCCTCGGGAGCGCGGCCGGGATCGGGAGAGCTCCTTGGAGCGGATCGACGCGAACGTCCTCATTATAGGCGGTGGCTTCGGCGGTATCTGGGCCGCGTTTCGCGCCGCCGAGTTGGTCGACAATGTGGTCCTGCTCGAAAAGGCCTTCGTCAGCCGTAGCGGCGCCTCGACCATCTCCGGCGGCGTCACCACGTGCCCGCTGGACAGCGACGACCTCTCCAAGTGGGTGGAGGAGTTCGTCACGCGCGGCGGCTACATGTGCGACCAAGACTGGACCTGGCAGCTCATCGAAGGCCAGCGGGAACGCGTGAAGCAACTCGACGCCTGGGGCGTACCGATCTCGCGTAACGACAAGGGTGAAATCCGCCGCTTCGCCAGCCGCGGCATGATCGACGTCCGCTGCATGCAGTACAGCCCGAAAAAGGCGATGGAGGAGCTGCGCAAGCAGGCGCTTGCGCGCGGTGTGCGCATCGTCGACCGCATGTGCGTCACCGACCTGCTCACCACGGACGGAGAGTATCCGACGCAGGGCGCGGTCTGCGGCGCGATCGGCTTCGACACACGCTCGGGCGAAGCGCTCGCCGTGCGCGCCAAGCAGACCATCCTCGCCACCGGCGCCATGTCGATGAAAGGTCAGCACCAGATCGACAATGTCTGCTGCGACGGCGTCGTCATGGCCTATCGCGCCGGCGCGCGGCTCGCCGACCTGGAATTCTCATACGGCGGCACGTTCTCGCTGCTCATGAGCAAGTACACCTTCGGCAGCTACAATGTCGCGATCGCGCACGGGGCGAGGCTCATCAACGCCGAAGGCCGGCGTTTCATGGAGCAATACGACCCGGTCCGCTTCGAGCGCAGCGAGCTCGCCCGTGTCGTCGCCGCCTTTGCCAAGGAGATGATCGATGGCCGCGGTCCGGTCTATGTAGACATGCGCCATTGCGACGAGTCGTACTGGAAGGACCTCGCGGTCGTGCAGCAGAGCAAGGGCGCGAGCATCCTGCTCTCCGACCGCGTGCCCGACCCGAAAGTGCAGCCGCTCGCCATCGAGCCGACCTGGGGTCTGTGGAACGGC
>Ga0187809_10001574_pt1 | contig 10412 bp, 7 predicted proteins | sample NC_wetland_sal_i_8_FD_132415 | JGI IMG/M metagenome (GOLD analysis project Ga0187809, IMG submission 132415) | Wetland sediment microbial communities from Neuse River Estuary, North Carolina, USA - ASW_4 | ecosystem: Environmental > Aquatic > Freshwater > Wetlands > Sediment | place: USA: North... | reverse complement strand
CGAGCGGCATCGGCACCACCGCGATCATGCTCGCGAAAGCGACCGGAGCGCGCGTCATCGCCACGGCGGGGACGGCTGAGAAGTGCGCGGCATGCCGGACGCTGGGCGCGGATGTGGCCATCAACTACAAGGAGGAGGACTTCGCGGCGCGTACCCTGGAGGCCACGGGAGGGCGGGGCGCCGACGTCATTCTCGACATGGTCGGGGGCGAGTACCTCGCGCGCAACATCGCCGCCGCCGCAGTCAATGGGCGCATCGCGGTCATCGCGACGCAGGGGGGCAGCAAGGCCGAGATCGACCTGCGCGCCCTGATGATGAAACGCCTCTGGCTGGGCGGCGCGACGCTGCGCCCGCAGAGCGTCGAGAGCAAGGGTGAGATCGCCGACGCGCTGCGGCGCGAGATCTGGCCCCTGTTCGAGGCGAAGTCGCTGCGGCCCGTGATCCATGCGCGCTTCGCGCTGCGCGAGGCGGCGCGGGCGCACGCGCTCATGGAATCCAGCACGCACATCGGCAAGATCGTGCTCGTGGCCTGACGGCCGAGCTGCCTAGCGGGGCGGGCGGCCGATCCAGCCCCGACGGCGGAACCAGACGAGCAGCCCGGCCGCGATCGCGATCATCAGGGCCCATACCGCCCGGTAGCCGTAGCGCCATTTCAGCTCCGGCATGTTCCAGGGACTGTCGGTGCTGAAGTTCATGCCGTAGACGCCGACGATGAACGAGAGCGGGATGAAGATCGTGGCGATGATCGTCAGGATCTTCATGATCTCGTTCATGCGGTTGCTCTGGCTCGCGAGCTGCATGTCGATCAGCCCGGAGGTGATCTCCCGGTACGTCTCGATCATGTCCATGAGCTGGATCGTGTGGTCGTAGCAATCGCGCAGGAACACCTTCGTCTCTTCGCAGCCGCGCGTCCCCGCGTCCCGAATGATGGCATTCAGCATCTCCCGCTGCGGCCACACGGCCCGCCGCGCGGTCAGAAGGTTGCGCTTCATGTCGTGGATGCGGCCGATCTGGTCGATGTCGCGCTTCGTGATGACGTCGGTCTCGAGATCCTCGACCCGCTCTCCGTACGCTTCCAGCAGAGGAAAGTAGGCGTCGACGGCGGCGTCGATGAGTGCGTACATGAGGTAGTCCACGCCGCGACTGCGCAGCCGTCCACTGCCGCTTTTGAGGCGCTCACGGACGGGCGCGAACAGGTCCTGGTCGCTCTCCTGGAAGGTGAGGACGAAATCCTCGCCCATGCAGATGGCGAGCTGCTCGGTCACGAGCACCGCATCGCGGCCCCTGGGACGACGGTCCTCGCCCGCGCCCGGCCGCGCCGCCGCCGACGGGGCGGGCACCCGGGTGACGATGAAGAGGAAGCTCTCGTAGGCCTCGACCTTGGGCCGCTGCAAGGTGTTGGCGATGTCCTCGAGGGCCAGGGGATGGATGTCGAAGCGCTGCCCGATGGCGCGCAGCACCGCGGCGTCGCCCAGGCCCGCGACATTGATCCAGCGCACCGTGTGCCCCGTCGGCATCGGCGGCAGATCCTCGATCGAGGCGAGCGCCTGGCGAGTGATGGTCGCCGGATCGGCGCTCGCGCCGAAAGAGGTGACATCGATCCGCGGCGCGCCCGCGCAGGGCTCGACCGTCACCGTGCCGGGGGAGGAGCCTGGCGGTGATCTGCGGTGCCGGCGCATCGGCGTCAGCATGGAGGGCCCTGCTGCACCAGCCTCAGGCGACGATCTGCCGCTCCCGCAGGGCCGCGAGGATGCGCTGCGCGCACTCCTCGGCGGAGCCGCCGCCGGTGTCGACGACGATCTCGGCGTGCTCCGGCGCCTCGTAGGGCGAATCGATGCCGGTGAAATTCTTGATCTTGCCTTCGAGCGCCCGGGCATAGAGCCCCTTCGGATCGCGCTGCTTGCAGATCTCGAGCGGCGTGTCGACGTGGATCTCGATGAACTCGCCCTCGTCCACCAGCTCCCGCACCATGCGCCGCTCGGCGCGGAACGGCGAGATGAAGGAGCAGAGAACGATGGCGCCGGCGTCGACGAACAGGCGCGCGACCTCGCCGACCCGGCGGATGTTCTCCACCCGGTCGGCGTCCGTGAACCCCAGGTCGCGGTTGAGGCCGTGGCGGACGTTGTCGCCGTCCAGCATGTAGGTGTGGGCGCCCTGGGCGTGCAGCTCCCGCTCCACGATGTTGGCGATGGTGCTCTTGCCGGACCCGGAAAGTCCAGTGAACCAGAGGACGGCGGGACGATGGCCGTTCAGGCGCATGCGGGCCGCCTTGTCGATGAGCAGCGCCTGGCGGTGGATGTTGGTCGCGCGGCGCAGGCCGAAGGCGATCATGCCCGCGCCGGCCGTGGCATTGGTGAAGCGGTCGATCAGCACGAAGGCGCCGGTCTCGCGGTTGTCCGCGTACGGATCGAACGCGACCGGCGTGGCGGTCGCGAGGTTGCACAGTCCGATCTCGTTGAGCCCGAGCGTCCTGGCGGCCATGTGCTCCAGGGTGTTGACGTCGGTCTTGTGCTTGAGGCTGGTCACGCGGGCGGGCACGTACCGGGTGCCGATGCGCATGAGGTAGGAGCGGCCGGGCAGCATCGGCTCCTCGATCATCCACAGCACCTGGGCGGCGAACTGGTCCACGACCTCGGGCCGGTCCTGGGAGGCGGCCAGCATGTCCCCGCGCGCCACGTCCACCTCCTCGGTGAGGGTGAGGGTGACGGCATCGCCCGCGCGCGCCTGCGGCAGGTCCCCGTCCGCGGTGACGATGCGCGCGACCTCGGTTTCCCGGCCCGAGGCCGCGACGACCACCCGGTCGCCGGGGCGCACCACGCCGGAAGCGACGGTGCCGGCGAAGCCGCGGAAGTCGAGGTTGGGGCGGTTGACCCACTGCACCGGGAAGCGGAACGGCTTGGCTTCGCGCGCCTCGCCCGCATCGAGTCCCTCGAGGTGCTCGATCAGGGTCGGGCCCTCGTACCAGGGCATGCGCTGCGAGCGGGCCGTGACGTTGTCCCCGAAGCGCGCCGACACGGGAATTGGCGTGACGGAGCTGAAGGACAGCGCCTGCGCGAAGCCGAGATAATCGCCGACGATGTGGTGGAAGCGCTCGCCGGAGAACTCCACCAGGTCGATCTTGTTGACCGCGAGCACCACGTGCCGGATGCCGAGGAGCGAGCAGATGTAGCTGTGCCGCCGGGTCTGGGTGAGAACGCCCTTGCGGGCGTCGATGAGGATGACCGCGGCGTGGGAGTTGGAGGCGCCGGTCGCCATGTTGCGCGTGTATTGCTCGTGGCCGGGCGTGTCGGCGACGATGAAGGCGCGGCGGGGCGTCGAGAAGAAGCGGTACGCGACGTCGATGGTGATGCCCTGCTCGCGCTCGGCCTCCAGGCCGTCGACCAGCAGCGCGAAGTCGATCTCGTCCCCGGTGGTGCCGTGCTTGCGGCTGTCGCGCTCGAGGGCCGCGAGCTGGTCCTCGAGGATGAGCTTGGTGTCGTAGAGCAGGCGCCCGATGAGGGTCGACTTGCCATCGTCCACGGAGCCGCAGGTGAGAAAGCGCAGCAGTCCCTTCTCCGGCCCCTTGCCGCCCCCGGAGCTCACCGTCACCCGATCGTGCGCATAGGCGGTCATTTGCCGGCCTCCATCAGAAGTAACCCTCACGTTTTTTCTTCTCCATCGAGGCCGCCTCGTCGCTGTCGATGAGCCTGCCGGAGCGCTCCGAGGTGCGCGCGATCAGCATCTCCTCGATGATGTCATCGAGGGTGCTGGCCTCGCTCTCGATCGCGGCCGAGAGCGGATAGCAGCCGAGCGAGCGGAAGCGGACGCTGCGCACCTGCTCGCGCTCGCCGGGCTTGAGCGGCATGCGATCGTCGTCGCGCATGATGAGGATGCCGTCGCGCTCGATCACCGGCCGCGGCGCGGCGAAGTACAGCGGCACGACGGGGATCGCCTCGGCGCGCGTGTACTGCCAGATGTCGAGCTCCGTCCAGTTCGAGAGCGGAAACACGCGGATGGTCTCGCCCTTGCTGATCCGCGTGTTGTAGAGATTCCACAGCTCCGGCCGCTGATTGCGCGGGTCCCAGACGTGGCCGGCGGAGCGGAAGGAGAAGACACGCTCCTTCGCCCGGCTCTTCTCCTCGTCGCGGCGCGCGCCGCCGAAGGCGGCGTCGAACTCCCATTTGTCGAGCGCCTGCTTCAGCGCCTCGGTCTTCATCACCTGGGTGTGCAGCTGCGAGCCGGAGGTGATCGGATTGATGCCGCGCGCCAGCCCTTCCGGGTTGGTGTGCACGAGCAGCTTCACGCCGTAGCGGGCCGCGATCTGGTCGCGAAACTCGATCATCGCGCGGAACTTCCAGCGGGTGTCGATGTGCAGCAGCGGGAAGGGCGGCTTCGAGGGATAGAACGCCTTCAGCGCCAGGTGCAGCATCACCCCGGAGTCCTTGCCGATGGAGTAGAGCATCACCGGGTTGCGAAACTCCGCGGCGACCTCTCGGATGATGCCGATGGATTCCGCCTCGAGACGCTTCAGGTGCTGCGACAGCGCGTGCCGGGACTGGGTGGCGGTGGTCATGAGCGCCTCAGGCGGTGAGCGGCACGGGGCTCAAGGTGCCGCTGGCGATGAAGAAGGAGTTGCGAAAGCCCGGCTTGCCATAGGCGAGCGGCTCCCCGCGCGGCGCCAGCACCTGGCCGCCGGCGGCGGCGAGCACGGCGTGCCCGGCGGCCGTGTCCCATTCCATGGTGGGTCCGAGCCGCGGATACAGGTCCGCCTCGCCGGCGGCCACCAGGCAGAACTTCAGCGAGGAGCCGACGGAGACCCGCTCGGCCACCGTGTAGTGGCTGAGATAGGCGTCAGTCTCCGGCGTCGAGTGCGACCGGGAAACCACGGCGGTGATCCCCGCAGCCGGGACGGGCCGCACCCGCAGCGGCTCACGCGGGCCCGGCGATGCGGCTTGCGCCGGATGAGCGCAGCGGAAGGCACGTGCCGCGGCGACGTTGCCGGCGTACAGCATGCCGCCCACGGGGGCGTAGACGACGCCGAGCGCCGGCATCCGCCGGCGGATGAGGGCGATGTTCACCGTGAACTCCCCCCGCCGGTGAATGAATTCCTTGGTGCCGTCGAGCGGGTCCACCAGGAAGAATTCCTCGCCCACCCGCGGCACGATCCCGGCAGCCGCTGCCTCCTCCGCGACGACGGGCACGGCGGGGGCCAGCCGGGCCAGCTGCTCGAGGATGATCCGCTCCGAGGCTTCGTCGGCCGCGGTCACGGGCGTGCGATCGGCCTTCTCGGTGACCGAGAAGCCGGCGTGGTAGATATCGAGGGCGGCCCGGCCCGCCGCCACGGCGGCGGCGAGCAGGGCCTCGATCAGGTCATCGTCTGCGGGCAGGGACGGCACGGGTATCGATGCTCATGGTGACTGGACGCAAAGTCTACACAATGCACCCTAAGCAGCACCCGTGCCGCTCCGTGGCTCTCAGATCTCTTCGGAATGTCGATACGCCCGGCGCAGCGGGGCGGCTCAGCCCTGGCGCACTCCTTCCACCTGGATCTTCAGGCGCACCCACATCTGAAAGCCCATCTGCTTGCCGAAGTCCATGCCGTACTGGTCGCGCTGGAAGTGGCCCACGGCGTCGGCGCCGCAGCGGTACTGGTGCATCATCGCGATCTGCTTGCACTCGAACGAGCGCACGGTCAGGGTCAGCGGACGGGTGACCCCGCGCAGGGTGAGCCGGCCCACGACCTTGGTGGGCTTGCCGTGCACGAAGTCCTCGAGCGTGCCCTGGTAGGTCGCGGTCGGGTACTTGGCGACGTCGAAGAGCGCCGGGCCCTGCGCATCCTCGTCCAGCTTCGCCTGGCCGAAGTCGACCGACGCGGTGTCCACCGTCACATTGACGGTGCCGGTGTGGCGCGCGCGGTCGAGCACGATGGTGCAGGAAGACTTGCTGAAGGTGCCGCGCCAGACCGACAGGCCACCCATGTGATCGGCGGCGAAGCTCGGATGCGTATGCGCGGGATCGCACTGGTAGGTGACGGGCTTGGCGAGTGCCGTGCCGGCGTAGGCCGCCAGCAGCAGGGCCGGCAGGGCGAGCTTGCTCGGGGACATTCGATACCTCCTGGTTGGGAGCGCCAAGCGTACCGGCACGGTCCCGGCCGCGCCAGCCGCGCCGGGCGATAATCGCGCGCGCCGCCGGCGCGGGGCACCGGCGGCGCGCGGGTCGGCCGTCAGGCCGCCGCGGAGCTCACCGGCGAGGGCTGCGCCTTCAGGTCGAGCGCCTGCGCCACCGCGGGATGCGTGATCTGCCCGGCATGCACGTTCAGGCCCGCGGCGAAGCCCGCGTCCTGTCGCAGCGCCGCCTGCCAGCCAAGGTCGGCCAACATCCTGACATAGGGCAGGGTGGCGTTGGTCAGCGCGAACGTGGAGGTGCGGGCGACGGCGCCCGGCATGTTGGCAACGCAGTAGTGCACCACGCCGTCGACCACGAAGGTCGGCTGCGCGTGCGTCGTCGGGTGGCTCGTCTCGAAGCAGCCGCCCTGATCGATGGAGATGTCGACCAGCACGGAGCCGGGCTGCATCGTCGACAGCATGGCGCGGCTCACGAGCTTGGGCGCCGCGGCGCCGGCGATGAGCACCGCGCCGACGACCAGGTCGGCCTCCCGCACCAGGCGCTCGATCGTCTCCGTGGTCGAATAGGCCGTGCGCAGCGAGGCGCCGAAGAGGCTCGACAGCTCCCGCAGCCGGTCGACGGAGCGGTCGACGACCGTGACGTCCGCGCGCAGTCCGACGGCCATCTCCGCCGCATGCGTACCGGCGACGCCGCCGCCGAGGACCACCACCCGCGCCGGTGGCACGCCGGGCACGCCGCCGAGGAGCACGCCGCGGCCGCCGTTGGCCTTCTGCAGGCAGGCGGCGCCCACCTGGATCGACATCCGGCCGGCGACCTCGCTCATCGGCGTCAGCAGCGGCAGCGAGCCGTTGCGCGTGACGGTCTCGTAGGCGATCGCGGTGGCCCCCGAGGCCATCAATCCGCGAGCCTGCTCGGCGTCGGCGGCGAGGTGCAGGTAAGTGAAGAGCACCTGGTCCGCCCGCAGCATGCGGCACTCGGCGGGCTGCGGCTCCTTCACCTTCACGATCAGCTGCGCCTGGGCGAAGACGTCCGCGGCACTCGCGGCGATCGTGGCGCCGGCGGCGCGGTATTCGGTGTCGGAGAGGCCGATCCCCTCGCCGGCGCCCGCCTCGATGATCACCTGATGACCCGCGGCGGTGAGCTCCCGCACCCCGGCGGGAACCAGACCGACCCGGTACTCGTGAACCTTGATCTCGCGCGGAACGCCGATACGCATGGGCTTGAGCCTCGATTGGATTGCCTGCGCGCAAGGGTAGGGCGGCCGGCATGGCGGGAGCTTGCGAACTGGGCGGCAAGGGGCCCCGGGACGGCAGAACCTTCTCAGGAAGCGCGACATTGTGGCAGAATCCTGCGTGTATGGAGCTGGATCGCTACGATCGCGCCATCCTGCGGCTGCTGCAGCAGGATGCGCGCATGACCAACGCGCGGCTCGCGACCGAGGTGAGCCTCTCGGAATCCGCCTGCCTGCGGCGCGTGCGCGCGCTCGAGGAGTCGGGCCTCATCGAGGGCTACACCGCCCTCATCAATCAGCAGAAGGCGGGTTATCCCGTCAATGTCTTCGTCAGCATCACGCTCGATCGCCAGAGTCAGTCGGGTCTGACGGCCTTCGAGACCGCGGTGCGCCGGATCCCGGAGGTCATGGAGTGCTACCTGATGACCGGCGAGCACGATTATCTGCTGCGGATCGTGGTCGCGGACCTCGCCGATTTCGAGCGCATCCACAGCCAACATCTGACACGCCTGCCGAGCGTGGTGAGCGTGCAGTCGAGCTTCGCGATGCGCACCGTCACGCGCTCGTCCGCGCTGCCGGTGCGCTGAGCCGGCCGGTCCGGCGCCGCCCCGCGACACGCATGGCGGCTGCGTGCCGCCGCGCCTATACTGGGACCCGAGCCCGAGCCAACCGTGCCATCCGCACCCTTTTACGCGCGATTCCTGCCGCGGTCCGCCGCGTGGGGGGCGCTGCGCCCGGACGCCCGGCGGGTGATCAATGTCTCCCTCGCGGTGCTCTCGCTGCTCGTCGTCCTGCTCGCGGCGCCCACCGGCTGGCGGTCCTGGCGACAGTACGAGCAGGCGCGCCACGTCGCGGAGGTGGACGCCGTCACCAATGACTTCATCGCGGCCGCGGGGCTCCTCGAGCTCGAGCTGACCTACGGCAGCGCGCTCCTCGGCGGGGAGGCCCGGGACCCGGAACGGCTGCGGCGGCTGCACCGGGTGCGCCAGCAGGGGGATCTGCTCTGGCGCCGCGCCATGGCGCGGACCCGCGCGATCGCGGCGCGCTCGCCGATGCAGGCGGATCTGCTCGCCCGGCACGACAGCGCCCAGAGCTCGTTCCTGGCGCTGCTCGCCGCGCGGCGCCAGCTCGAGGCCTGCCTGCGCGCCGAGCCCTGCGCGCTGGCCGAGGACGCCTGGGAGCGGTCGGTCGACCGCGTCGTTCAGGATTCCTCCGCGGCGCGGGAGGCCGTCTATTTCAGCATCGATGCGCCGCAGCGACCCGCGCGCCTCTACGCCGCCGTCCAGCGCTCCGTGTGGACCCTCACGGAATACACGCGGCGCGAAAGCGGGCTCATGGCGTTCTATCTGAGCGGCGATCAGGCGTTGACCGACTCGGCGCGCGCGGAGCTTGCGAGCGAGAGCGCCGTGGCGCGCGAGGCCCAGAGGAGCCTGCGCGTCTTCACGCGCCTGCATCGACTCGACGACCGCACGCGCTTCGCCATCCTGGCGGCGGATCGCTCGCTGACGGAGCGCTTCACGCCGCTGCTCGCGGGTGTGCTCGGCGGGCGGCTGCGCCCGGATGGGCGCACGTGGCTCGCGCGGACCGCGCCCACCGTGACCGCGCTCGATCGACTCTCCGCCACGGTGGAGGATGCGGTCGCCGCTCTCGCCGCGGACGCCATGCGCGAGAGCCGCAACGACATGCTCCTCAACGGCACGTTCATGGTGCTCGCCCTCGCGCTGGCGGGCCTCAGCGCGAGCAAGGTCCGCCAGACGGCGAAGGCGCTCTTTCACCAGAAGGAGCTCGCCGAGGTCACCATCCGCTCGATCGGCGATGCGGTCATCACCACGGACGAGCGGGGACGGGTGGAGTACATCAATCCCGCCGCGGAGCAGATGACCGGCTGGTCGAGCCGCGAGGCGCACGGGCTGCCGCTCGAGCGGGTGTTCGAGGTGGTCAACGGCGTCACGCTCGAGCGCCAGGTCAATCCGATCGAGGTCTGCCTGCGGGAGAACCGGGTGGTGAGCCTGGAGGACGACACCGTGCTGCTGCACCGCGACGGCAGTCGCCGCTACATCGAGGATTCCGCGGCGCCCATCCGCGATCGCGCCGGCGATCTCGCCGGCGGCGTGCTGGTGTTCTGTGACGTGACGGAGGCACACCAGGCGGCCCATCTGCTCTCCTATCGCGCCACGCACGACCCGCTCTCCGGGCTCATCAACCGCCGCGAGTTCGAGCACCGCCTCGCGGCGCTGCTGGCGGACGGGCAGGACGATGGCAGCCGGCATGCGCTGCTCTTCCTCGACATCGATCGCTTCACCGTGGTCAACGAGGCCTGCGGCCATCTCGCGGGCGATCATCTGCTGCGCGAGGTTGGTCGGCTGCTCGCGCAGCACACGCGCGCCGGCGACGTGCTGGCGCGGCTGGGCGGGGACGAGTTCGCGCTGCTCGCCCGCGACTTGAGCCTCGATGCGGCGCGCGGGCTCTCCGAGGCGCTGCGCGCGGCGGTGTCGGGCAGCCGCTTCGAGTGGCAGGGCGTGCACTTTCAGCCGCACTTGAGCGTCGGACTCGTGCCGTTCGGGCTCGGCGCGGGCGCGCCCGCGGCGCTGCTCAGCCGCGCCGAGGCGGCGTGCCACCTCGCCAAGGAGAAGGGGCGCGACCGGCTGCAGGTGTACGACCCGGGCGATCGTGACATCGAGCTGCGCTCGGGCGGCCTGCAGTGGATGGCGCGGCTCAACGAGGCGCTGGCGCAGGACCGGTTCACCCTCTACTGCCAGCCGATGGCGCCCGCGGCCGGTCGCGGGCGTCGCCATGGCGAGGTGCTGGCACGCATGATCGATCCGGAGGGCCGCCTCGTCCTGGCTTCGCACTTCATTCCGCATGCGGAGCGCTACGGTCTGATGCCGCGACTCGACCGCTGGGTGGTGCACCGCGCACTGACCTCGCTGGGCGAGCTCTACGCCGCGGGACGCGGCGAGGAGGCCGGTGTGCTCGCGATCAATCTCTCGGGCGCCACGCTGAGCGATGGCACCCTCAGCCAGTTCATCCGCGAGGAGATCCGCGCCTGCGGCGTGCCGCCGGGCGCGCTCTGCTT
>Ga0187809_10001573_pt1 | contig 10420 bp, 5 predicted proteins | sample NC_wetland_sal_i_8_FD_132415 | JGI IMG/M metagenome (GOLD analysis project Ga0187809, IMG submission 132415) | Wetland sediment microbial communities from Neuse River Estuary, North Carolina, USA - ASW_4 | ecosystem: Environmental > Aquatic > Freshwater > Wetlands > Sediment | place: USA: North... | reverse complement strand
GGCCCGCTCGCAGCCGGCGAATCGCGACCGGCGGCACCAGCAAGAGGACCACGACCGTCGAGGCGACCAGCCTCCCCGAGGTCCACGGTTGATGCAGCCGGCAGACGACCGGCATCAGCAGAGTCCGGTCGACAGCGCCGCCTGCAGCACCGCTGCGAGTCGATCCGCGGCGCCGTGCGCCGAGGTGTGGGAGCGCGTGACGGCCGAATGCATGGAGAGTGCGGCCGCCTTGGTTCCCCGAGCCGAGCGGCACATCACAGGAACAATTGCCAACTACAGCCCATATAAATGCCGCAGGCGCTGTTATCACGGAAGAGTGAACCGATGCCAACTGTTGCGTCAGCCCGGTTCGCACACTCGTTAACCGAAAACGCGACCAACCGAGCCAGAACTCAGGACCCGCATAGCACGTCTGGATACACGTTGACGCCGAGAATATAATGAACGTGCTCATGGCAATGAGCTGCAAGTTCAATGGATCTTCACCGTGAGTAGCAATCCATGGCTTTTGGTCGGCGGTGCGGGTCTTCTCGTCATGCTGGCCGGGTGTCAGACCCCTGGGGCCATTACTCGCTCTTCCCATCCCGCTCTGCCCAAGATATACGAATTCCCAAGCGTCGATGGCTTCTATCCCGCCCGGTCCCAGCTGTTGCGCCAGCAGGGTACGGCCGTAGTCCAGACCTGCATCGGGGCGAACGGAAAATTCTCAAAGGCGCCGCGGATCGTGAAGTCCACTGGCTTCCCGCGCCTGGACCAAGCAGCCTTGGCGTACATCGGCGCCACGGCAGACGATTGGTCACCGGCGCTCCGTGATGGCGTACCCATTCCTTACTGCCACGGCATTCCCGTCACGTTTGAATTGGACCTGATTGATGCGCCACGACGATAGGCGATCGAATGAGCAGCCGACGGGTATCCCGAGACTACGGGGCCGGCCGCCGCGACCCAGTCAACGGCGACTGTGATCGCACCGACCGCTTGGGTGGAACACGGGAGCTGAGTGACAGCACCCGGAATATCCCATGAGATGCTCCGCAGACCCTATGGCGATCCTCGCGCAGCATGGCGGGATCTGCCGAGGCGCATACCTGCCTCGATACGCTCTCGATTCACTTCCGTCCAATCCAGGCACTGCCGTGCCCATTCCCGAGTGCCGGCGGCGGCAATGGGTCTCTTGGACAGTTCCCGCTGCGCCGCCAGAACCCATTCCAGAGCCTCCCGCGCTGCCGCAACGCCGTATCCCGTGACGAAAGCGATCAGCCGTTGGCCTTGGACTTCCGGTGACAGCCCGTCGTTTCCGATGTCCAGCCACAGCCAGGCGGCGTACCCGATATCTTCGGCGCGCGTCCCCGGGTGCGCCGCGTCGAAATCTATGAATCCGCTCGGCACGCGATCCACGAACACGCAGTTGCACGGGCTCGGATCGCCATGGCAGACGACCTCGCCACCCGCTCTCAATTCACAGTCCGAGGTCGCATCGTGCAGGGAGCGCAGCAACTTCGCCGCGGCGGCCACCTGGTCATCGGTGAACGCGCCCAGGTCGCTGGGCACTTCTCCAGGAAGAAACGTGAGCACTTCCCGGCCCTCGTCGTCCAGGCCCAGGAAGCGAGGCGCGCCATCGAAACCCTTCGCCTCCAAGTGCCGCAGGACGCCGTGCACGAAGCCCGATCTTGCTGAGATGGACCTGCGCACGGTGTTCCCGATGCGCACGACGCGTTCGGTAGTCCTGCCACCGGTAAGCTCGATTTCGCCGCCGGACTTCATTCTCCGCAGCTCAAGTCACGTCCCCGCCCGGATCGCTAGTGGATCGGCTCCCGACCGTGCTCCTGCCCGTCGCCCGATGCCTCTTCAGCCCCCTCCCTGGCCTGCTCGAGCCGCTCCTTCACCGTCGCCAGATAGGTGTAGATCACCGGCACCACGTACAGGGAGAATATCGCCCCGATCGTCAGCCCCGCGGCGATCACCAGGCCCATGTCGAAGCGGCTCACCGATCCCGGCCCGGTGGCGAGGATGAGGGGAACCGCGCCGAACACCATGGCGGCCGTCGTCATCAGGATCGGCCGCAGGCGGATGCTGGAGGCCTTCTCCACCGCCGCGCGCCGGTCGAGCCCCTCGGTCTCCTGGATGACGTTGGCGAACTGCACGATGAGGATGCCCTGCTTCGTGATCAGCCCGATGAGCGCGACGATCCCCACTTCCGTGTAGATGTTGAGCGTCGCGGCGCCGAAATACATGAACACCAGGGCACCGGAAATCGCCATCGGCACCGTCACCATCACGATCAAGGGATCGCGGAAGCTCTCGAACTGCATGGCGAGCAGCAGGTACACGAGAATGATCGCCAGCGCAAAGGTCACGAGGAAGGTATTCCCCTGCTGGATGTACTGGCGTGACTGGCCCGCATAATCGTAGCTGAACCCGCTCGGCAGCAGCTTGCCGGCTTGGCCCTGCAGATACGAGAGCGCCTGGCCGAGGGTCACGCCGGGCGCCATCACCCCCTCCAGAGTCGCGGAATTCAGCTGCTGGAACTGCGGCAGGAACTCCGGTTGCACGCTGGTGTGCGTGGTGACGAGGGTGGAAAGCGGCAGCAGCTGACCGCCGCTGTTGCGGATGTAATATCGGCCGAGCAGCGCCGGGTCGGCGCGGAACCGGTCCGGAACCTGGGGAATGACCTTGTAGCTGCGGCCGTTGAGGTCGAAGCGGTTCACGTAATTGCCGCTGAGGAGCGCGCCCAGGTTTTGACTGAGGGCCGCCATGCTCACACCCATGGTCCCCGCCATGTTGCGGTTGATCTGCATCGTCACCTGCGGATTGTCATAGTGCAGGTCCTTGGTCATGAACGCGAAGAGGCCGCTGTGCATGGCCTTGCCGATGAAGGCGTTGGCCACCTGGTCGATCTTGCCGTAGGAGCCGCTGGAGGTGATCACGAACTGCACCGGGAAGCCGGTGGGCGAGCCCGGCAGCGTGGGCTTCTCGAACGCGGCGGCCTGCACCCCGGTAACCTGATTGAGCTTCGCCTGCACCACTGGCAGAAGCTGCATCTGGGTACGCGAGCGCTGGCTCCAGCTCTTGAGCTTGATGCCGTTCACGGCGGAGTTGTTGCCGCCGCCTCCGGTGAGCGAGATGCCGTTGATCTGGAACACCTGCCGGGTCTCGGGGATGCTGTCGAACAGCCGCCGCAGCTCCACGGAATACTTGTTCAGATACCCGAGCGTCGCGGTGGCCGGGGCCGTGATGGCCGTCAGGATGAGCCCCTGGTCCTCGATGGGCGCGAGCTCCCCGGGGACGCCGAGGAACATCACCGGAATCGCGACCAGCACCCCCGCCACGACCACCAGCACGGCGGCGCGCGCCCCGAGCACCGCCGACAGCGACCGGTCATAGGCCCGGCGCAGCCGATTGAACCCGGCATCGAGCGCATGAGCGAGGCCGCGTGGCGCGCTGTGCCGCAGCACCTTGGAGGAGATCATCGGCGAGAAAGTCAGCGCCACGATCGCGGAGACCACCACGGTGAACACCAGCGTGAAGGCGAACTGGGAGAACAGGCTTCCCGTCAGGCCGCCGGTGAGTCCTATGGGCGCGAACACCGCCGCGAGCGTCGTCGCCATCACGATGATCGGAGCGGCCAGCTCCCGCCCGCTCATGAGGGCCGCCCGCAGGGGCGGCGTGCCCTCCTCGATGTGGCGGTGGATGTTCTCGACCACGATGATGGCGTCGTCCACCACCAGTCCGATGGCCAGCACCACCGCGAGCAGCGTGAGCAGATTGATGGAGTAGCCCAGGCCGATCATCAGGATGCCCGCTCCCGTGACCGACAGGGGGATCGCCACCGCGGGAATCAGCAAGGAGCGCAGCGAGCCCAGGAAGAGGAAGATCACCGCCACCACCACAGCCAGCGTGATGGCGATGGTCACCATCACCTCGTGCATGGACTTCTCGATGTACGTGCTGGCGTCGTAGGGGATCGCGGCCTTGATGCCCGGGGGCAGCGACCGGGACAACTGCGCATAGGCCCGATGCACGCCCGCGGCGACGGTCAGGCTGTTGGCGCCCGGCGTCGGGAAAACGCCGATGAACACCGCCGGCGTCCCGTTGTAGTACACGGCCTGGTTGTAGTTCTGCGCGCCGAGAGTCACCCGCGCCACATCGCCCAGACGCACCAGCGTGCCGCCGCGGTGGGCCACCACCATCTGGCGAAACTGCGCCGGATCGTCGAGGGACGTCTCCGCGGTGATCGTGCGGGCGATGTACCTGGATTTGGTGCGCCCCACCGCGCTGATGTAATTGTTGCTGGACAGGGCGGCGGTCACATCCGCGGGCGTGAGGTCATAAGCGGCCAGCTTGTCCGGATCGAGCCAGGCGCGCAGCACGAAGCTGTTGCCGCTCGGACCGGTGCCGGCGGGAACGATCTGCGCCTGGCCGACACCGGGCTCGCCCTGGATCTTCGGCTGCGCCACCCGCAGCACATAGTCGTTGACCTGCTGCTGGCTGAGCGTCTTGCTGTAGAACGCCAGATACATGAGCGCGGTCGTGTCGCCCACGGTCTCATTGATGACCGGCGACTGGGTGCCGGTAGGCAGCTGGTTCTGCACCTGCTGCACCTTGGCCAGGATCTGCGATACGGCGGCGTTGGGGTCGTAATCGAGCTTCATGTACACCGTGATGGTGGACAACCCTTCGGCGCTCGAGGTCGTCATGTAGTCGATGCCGGGGGCCGACGCGATGGACTGCTCCAGGCGCGCCGTCACGAAGCCCTGCACGGACTTCGGATCGGCGCCCGGGTAAGCGGTGGTCACGGTGATCAGCGTGCTGGTGACCTGCGGATATTCCTCGACGGTCATCGCCGTCCAGGCCCGCAAGCCCAGCAGCAGCAGCACGAGGTTGAGCGCCGTCGCGAGCACCGGGCGGCGGACGAAGATATCGGTGAAGCGCATGCCGCTCTCCGCCTCAGCGGCCGGCCGGGTCGCCGCGCACGAGCACCGGCATCCCGCTGTGCAGCTTGACCTGGCCGGCGGTCACGACCCGCTCTCCCGCCTTCAGGCCCGAGAGGATCTCGGTCATGCCGCCGCGCGTCGCGCCGGCGCGCACCGGCGTGGCGACGGCGATCAGGCGCGGCGCCGCGCCCTTCCCTGCCTTGCGCACCACGACGTACACATAATCTCCGAACGTGTTGTAAGTGATGGCGACGGCGGGCACGACCACCACGCTGCGCGGACTGCCCACCTGGAGCAGGGCCTCGCCGAACATGCCAGGCCGGAGGAGATTCTGCTGGTTGGGAACCGTGGCATCCACGGTGATGTTGCGGGTACCGGGGTCCACTTCGGAGCTCAGGGCGATCACGTGGCCCGGAAACCGCCGATCCGGATAAGTGTTGACGGTGATCTGCACCTCCTGGCCCGCGTGCACCAGCGCGAGCTCGTCCTGCGGCACCGTGAACTCGGCGCGCAGGGGATCCCAGGCGTCGAGCGCGGCCACCGGCGTCCCCGGGGTCAGGTACTGACCCAGGCTGACTTCCCGTACGCCCATCCAGCCCGAGAACGGCGCGCTGAGCGCGAGCTTCGCGAGCGTGGCCCCGTCGTTGGCCACCGCCGCTTTCGCGCTGGCGTAGGCCGCCTCGGCGCTGTCGAGGCTTCCCTGGCTGGTGGCGTTCGCCTTCATGAGGCCCTGCGCCCGCCGGTAGTTGATGCGCGCGAGCCTGGCCGACGCCTCATCGCTGCGCAGCTGCGCCAGCTGATTGGAGTCATCGAGCTGAATCAGGCGCTGACCCGTGTGCACGTACTCGCCCGAATGAAAGTAGATTCCGGTGACCTGCCCGGAGAGCTGCGGCGCGAGCTCGACGCCCGCCACCGCCACGAGGCTGGCGACGGCGTGAATCTGCCGTTGCCAGGTCGCCGTGGTCACCCGTGCCGTCGACACGCTCACGGCGGGCGCGCCCTGGCGCGCCTGAGCGGCGCGTGCGCGGTGACCCAACCACGCCTTGATGCCGAAGAGGCACGCGAGCAGGACGACCACCACGACGGCGGTGCGCAGCACAATGTTCTTCTCGGACCGGATCACTTGCGGGACTCCTGTTCGCCGTCGGGGCTCCGGGAGGCCGCGACCCGATCGCCGCCTCCCAGCGCCACGTACAATGCGGCGGTGTCGGTGAGCTCGCGCGTATCAGCCTGGATGTAGGCGATGCGCGCGGTGTCATACTGCACCTCGCTGGTGAGCAGACTCAGATAATCCACCGCGCCGCTGCGGTATTGCGCGCGCACCAGGGCAAATGCCCGGGTGGCATCCTGCAGGGCGAGCTTCTGCGCGGCGGCGGCGACCGCATCGTGCTGCAGCGCGCGCAGCACGTCCGCCACGTTGCTGAAGGCATTGAGCACGCTCGAGCGGTAATCGGCGAATACGGCTCGATAGGCCTGCTCGGCCGCATGCTTCTGCGCCTCCAGGGTGCCGCCCTCGAAAAGGGGCAGCACCAGCGGGGCCGCCAGCTGCCACACGCGATCCGCGGGATCGAACAGGCTGCCCAGGGAGTTGCTCTCGCCGCCGAAGGCCGCCGTGAGCTGCAGCGAGGGATACATGCGCGCCACCTGCTCACCCACGACGGCATTGGCGGCGCGCAGTTGCGCCTCGGCGGCGCGAATGTCGGGCCGCTGGCGAACGAGGGCCGAAGGCAGGCTCACGGGAAGCTGGCGGGGCAGCCGCAGCTGCGCCAGCCGCGGAATCTCGAAGGTGTGCGCCTCGGACGGAAATTTCCCGAGATACACGCCGAGCAGGTGTCGCGCCTGGTCGCGCGCCTGCTGCAACGCCGGCAGCGCGGCGCGAGTGCTGTTCAGCTGGAAGGATTGCGTCAGCACCGACAGCTCGGAATCGGCGCCCAGCGCCTGGCGCTTGCGGGTCAGCTCGAGAAGCTGCGCCTGATCGCGGATATCGCTGCGCTCGGCGGCGATCTCCTCGTCCAGGGCCGCGAGGTTCAGCGCGGTACTCACCACGTTGCCGGCGAGGGTCAACCGCGCTGCCTGCAACTGGTCGCTGGCGACGTCCACCCGAGCCCGCTCATTGCGCGAGATCAGCCGGCTCAGGCCGAAGACGTCCGGATCGTAGCTGACCGACACTTCGCCGGTGTAGAGATTGAACAGAGGTGGCGTAAACACCCCGCCGTTGCCCGCGGCGGATTGCTGCGAGCGCTCGGCGCTCAGGCCCAGCGACACCTGTGGGTAAAAGATTCCCTGGGCGGCCCTCATGTTGTAGCGCGCCTCTTTGAGCGTCGCCTCGGCGGCATCCAGCCCGGGATTGCGGGCCAGCGCGGTGTCCACCAGAAGGTCCAGTGCCGGGGAGCCGAACGCCTGCCACCACCTCGGGCTCACGGCGGCCCCGAACTCGAGCGTCTGGACCGCGGCGGTGCCCGGCGCCGGCGAGACATTCGCAGCGAGGGGAACGGAGGTATAAGAGGTGACCGACGGCGCTGCCGGAGCGTGATACCTCGGCCCCACGGCGCACCCGGAAATCATGACCGCCGCGCCGGCGGCGAGCACGCGGGCACGTAGTCGGATGGTGCAGGCAGCTGGCTTCCGGCGCATCGCCTTCGATATCCCCTTCACGAGGCCGCAGGTGAATCGAGTCACGACTTGCCGGCCGCCGCATCGGGGTGCCGGTGCGCGCAGTCCGAGGCCGCCACCCGATCGAGCTCTCGCCGCAGCACGGACAACGCACTGCGGAGGGCCTCCCTCTCGCCCTCACCGAGAGGCGCGACGACGGCGGCGAGCCCCATGATCGTGGCACGCCGTGCCGCGGAGACCGTCCGGTCACCGCGCGCGCTGATGTAGAGCGCAACCACCCGTCGGTTTCCCGGCGGTATTCGCCGGCTCAGGAATTTCTTGCGCACCAGCCCCGTCACCAGCCGCGAGGTCGCCGGCAGAGACAGGCCGAGCCAGTCGGCCACCGCCGAAAGGGAGGTTCCCGGGCGGCTGTGGATGAACGCGAGCGTGCGGAATTGCGGCACCGACAGCTCGCTGCCGCGGTGGCGGCGAATCTGTCCGCGGATGAAGCGGATCGCGGCAGGCACCGCCTCCAGGATTTCTGCCGCACAGTCCGTCGGGGAGCACGCGCGGACAGTTGCAGTGCGCAACTTTTGCATCCCGGCATGGTCTGACAAGTCGCCGGCCCCGTCAAGCCGGCGCCCGCCGCGCCGCCCGCGCGCGCCGATCCCGCGAGCAGCAGTGCCGATCGCGGCCGCGTCAGCCTGCCCGACCCGCGCTGCATCGTGGAGCGCGGTGGCCTCGAAGCCGCAGGGCTGCGGATCTCGCGTCAGTCGTGCCGCCCGGCACCGCCGCGGTTGCGGCGTGAGTTAGGCGTCTGGGGTCGTCGAGGACGAAGCGCGTGGCAGCAGCATCGCCAGCCGCTCCACCAGCGCGCGGGCGGTGACCGGCTTGCGCAACACCGGGAAGGCATCCGCGGCGATCTCATCCGCCTCGCCCGCAAAACCGGTGAGCAGGATCGCGGGTAGTCCGGGACGAAGCGCGCGGGCTTCGCGAATGAGCGTGATCCCGTCCATCCCGGGCATCGAGCGGTCGGTGATCAGGGCCGCGAACGGCTCCCCGCTCCTGATGAGCGCGAGCGCGGTCGGTGCGTTCTCCGCCTCCGCGACCTCGAAGCCGGCCTCGCGCAGCTGCTCGGCGAGGACGACCCGCACTAGATACTCGTCGTCGACGATCAGAAGCCGTGCCGCCGGCGGCCGGGCGAGCACGTCGGGTCGACTGGTCTCTTCGCCCGCCTCGACGGGCCGCACCGGCAGGAGAAGGCGCACCCGCGTTCCGCGCCCGACCTCGCTCTCGAGTGACAGCGAGCCTCCGGACTGCTCGGCGAAGCTGCGGGCCATCGGCAGCCCGAGCCCGGTGCCCTTGTCGTGCGGCTTGGTGGTGAAGAACGGCTCCAGCACGCGCGGCAGAACGTCGGCGGCAATGCCGGTCCCGGTGTCCTCCACGGTGAAGCAGAGGTAATCCCCTGGCGTCAGCTCTGCGGCCGCCCCGTGCGGGGGGCGGGCGAAGTCGGCCCGCAGGCGGAGGCGGCCGCCCGCCGGCATCGCGTCGCGCGCATTGGTCGCAAGGTTGATCAGCGCCGTCTCGAGCTGGCGGCGGTCGGCGTGCAGGGTCGGCAGGTCCGGCGCCACCGCAAGCTCGATCGCAATATGCGAGCCGAACGTGTGTGCCAGAACCTCACGCAGACTCTCGAGCAACGCTGCCGGCTCGACCGGCTCGCACTTCAGCTCGCCGCGCCGGGAGAACGCCAGAAGCCTTCGCGTGAGCGAAGCGCCCCGCTGTGCCGCCTCGGTGACCATCCCGGCCAGCCGCGAAACCGCTTCCGGGTCCGAGGCGCGGCGCATCATCAGAGTGGCGGCGCCCAGCACGCTCTGCATCACGTTGTTGACGTCATGCGCGATGCCGCCGGCGAGCTGCCCGAGCGCGGTCAGCTTCTCCGCCTGAACGAGGCGCGCCTGGGCGGCCTCGTGGGCCTGCACCGCCGCCGCCACCTTCGCCTCGAGGTCCGCCGCCGCCCGGCGCTGGTCGGTGATATCCCGGGCGATGTCGACCAGCCCAATCACCTCACCGCTCGCGGGATCCCGCAGCGGCGTCTTGAGCGACTGCCACGCGCGCACCTCGCCGCGGCGCGCATCGGTTACCGCCTCCACGACCGTGCGCGAGACTCCGCCAGCCATGATTTCCTCGTCGAAGCGCAGGATCAGCTCCGCTTCGGCGCGCTCGGGCAGGCACTCGAGAATCGTGTGGCCGACCACGGCCGCCTCGGGCCGCCCGATGACCGCCAGCGCGGCCGGATTGCAGTACGTCATCCGGTGCTGCCGGTCCTTGGCGAAAAGCAGATCCGGACTGGCCTCGCCCATCGCCCGCAGCGTGCCTTGGACCTCCGCGAGACGCAGCGCGGCGGCGCGCTCGTCGGTGACGTCGCGAAAGAACACCGTGATCCCGCCCGCCTCGGTCGGGAAGGCGCGCGCATTGAAGTGCCGGCCGAGGGGCTCGTAGAACTGGTCCGCCTCGGTCTGCACCCGCTCCGTCATGCAGCGCTGGTAGGCCTGATAGAGCGCTCCGCCCACGGCCAGCGGGAAGGCCTCCCAGATGTTGCATCCGAGGAGCTCCCGGCTCTCGGCGATCTGGGCGATCGCGCGCCGGTTCAGGTAGGTGAACCGCCAGTCGGGCGAGAGCACGAAGATGCTGTCGGTCGTGCTCTCGAGCGCCTCGAGCAGTCGCGCTTCGACGGTCTTCAGACGTGTCTGGTCCCACGCCATGCCCAGGCGGGCGACCATGCGTCCCTGCTCGAAGAGCGCGCGCCCGCGGACGCCCACCCATATGAGCCTGCCGTCGGCCGGGCGCTTCACCCGGTATTCGACTTCGTAGGCCTGCCCGGCGGCGGCCTTCGC
>Ga0187809_10001571_pt1 | contig 10426 bp, 9 predicted proteins | sample NC_wetland_sal_i_8_FD_132415 | JGI IMG/M metagenome (GOLD analysis project Ga0187809, IMG submission 132415) | Wetland sediment microbial communities from Neuse River Estuary, North Carolina, USA - ASW_4 | ecosystem: Environmental > Aquatic > Freshwater > Wetlands > Sediment | place: USA: North... | reverse complement strand
CGCGAAGAGCAGGATCAGCGGCAGGAACTGCGCGGCGCTGCCGAACATCGCCGTGGGGTCGCTCGCGGCGTAGGCAGGCGGGATCAGCTCGGGAAAGTGCATCTTGGTGCGGGTCCTTGCGGGGAACTGGGCGGGACCATAGTTTGCGCCCCCTTCCCGTCAAGTTGTCCGGAACCGCCGCATGGACCAGCGTCTGACCGAACTCGCCACCAGGATCGCCGAGGCGCTGGAGCGGCTGGCCCCGCCGCCGCTGCCGCCGATCGCGCTGGAGGGCGCCGACGCCTTCGTCTGGCATCCGGCGCCGCCGCGCCTGGCCCCGGTGACGCGGATCTCGCGGGTGGAGATCGGCCTGCTGCAGGGGGTGGAGCGGCAGAAGCAGATCCTGCTGGACAACACCGAGCGCTTCGCCAACGGCCTGCCGGCCAACAACGCCATGCTGTGGGGCGCGCGCGGCATGGGCAAGTCGTCGCTGGTCAAGGCGGTGCACGCGGTGATCAACGCACGCGATCCCGGCCGGCTGGTACTGATCGAAATCCACCGCGAGGACATCCGCACCCTGCCCGACCTGCTGAACATCCTGCGCGACCAGCGGCGCCGCTGCCTGGTGCTGTGCGACGACCTGTCCTTCGAGAAGGAGGATTCCGACTACAAGGCGCTGAAATCGATCCTGGAGGGCGGCATCGAGGGGCGGCCGGACAACGTGCTGTTCTACGCTACGTCCAACCGCCGCCACCTGATGTCGCGCGACATGATCGAGAACGAGCGCTCCACCGCGATCAATCCGAACGAGGCGATCGAGGAGAAAGTTTCTCTCTCGGACCGGTTCGGCCTGTGGCTGGGGTTCCACAACTGCGACCAGGACACGTTCTTCGCCATGATCGACGGGTATGCGGCGGCGCTGCGTCTGCCGATCGAGGCGGAGGCGCTGCATGCGCAGGCGGTGGAGTGGTCGGTCACCCGCGGGTCACGGTCCGGGCGGGTGGCGTGGCAGTTCATCCAGGATCTGGCGGGGAAGCTGGGGGTGAGCGCGCGGGCGGGATGAGGCGGCGCGGGCGCGCGAAAACCACCCCGGCTCCCGGCCGCAGCATGTCCGCTCCCGACCCGCCCCCGTCATCAAGCGGTCCACGGGTCTATCGGGCGCGGACCTTGGAAGCCCGCTGAAGGACGCGGCGTTGTGCCCGTTACCCCCGCTACAGCCCGGTATGGTGTTCTTCCATACGCAATGGCGGACGTAGCGACTTCTAATCGCCTCTTCCGCTACCAGAGGATGCGCCAGGTCCGCCAGAAATTGGCTTCAGCCGCCGCCGCCGCCGCCACCAAAGGTTGCAGGCGTGAACCAGCGCACCTGGACAGCCTTGCATTTGACGCCAGGCGCTTCGATGTTGGCCACGAGCCATCCGTCACCGCTGACGTTTCCACTTATATCAGCGGTCCGACTTGTCCCAATCTCCTGGGCTGTCATTTGAAAGCCCGGCGCAGTTATGTTTCCTTGGACGCGAGCTATGTGTTGCCCGTTGCCCCAGGAGATCATGCCCGAAAGGGCATCGCCTTTGGCAACGACGTGCCAGTCCAGGCCGGGGCACTGACCGACCGCGCCGGAATGGAACGCGTATACGCGGTCCTGTGGTACCGACTGCGCGTAAGCCGTTCCACTACTTATCGCGACAGCCATCACACCGGCGATCAGAAGGCTTTGTAAGCGCATGGTGCAAGTCTCCAGTTGAGCAGGCGAAAAACGACGCAGCGCGGACTCCGAATTGCAATCAGTCGGATGTCTGCAACTTTGCTATCTCCTGGTACGTTCAGGCCACCCGGTCGGCTATGCACTTTTGGCAATTGCTTCGAGGTCGCGTCCAAACTTGCCATTCGCGAGGTAATTTGCCTCGCCGTAGCCGGCAGCGGGGCAGGGAGGCAACGTTCGCCTTCGTGGTGACAAGCAACTGCGGCTATTTCGGAAGCTGCTCCATGACCAGGGCGACAGGGCCAAGGTTCTGGGGACGATGCCGCAATTATGATCGCCGACCTTGCTCGGCCGGTGCGAGCGCGGCTTGTTCGCGTTGGTGCTTGCCGGCGGCGTTCCGTCGATCGGAGCTTGTGAGGTTAAGCGTCGCCGATCTGATCGCCGTTCCGGACGAATTCCGCGTCCTCGATCGCCCGAGCAAAACCGCCCAGGAACGCTAGCCTAGGGGCAGAGGATCGCGATTCGGCACGGTTATCGCCTGCGTCCTCTTCAGGCCGTGCACGACGGGCTCGAGGCTGCGCAGATCACCAAAGGCCCCATTTTCCGCGCGGTGTTGCGGGGCAATCGCGTGCTGGACACAGCGCTATCCACGAGAGTCGTCGCAACCATCGTGCAGAAAGATGCTCAGCACGCGGACCTCGAACCGGCGCAGTTTGCCAATCGCAGCCTGCGGGCTGGGTTCATCAGATCCGCGGCGGAAATCGGTGCGGCACTGCTCAAGATCGACGCACGCCCGCCGCCATGCGCAGGAGTGTCTGCCTGCCCCCGCCCAGGAAATCGGCCAGATCTGGGGCGCCGATTACGACATCGACGTCGCCGGGCGGCTGCTGGACGGGTCGATGCTGTACGGCGAGTGCAAGTGGCGCCGCGGTCCGGTCGGGGAGGACGTACTCACGACGCTGATCGAGCGCGCCGGACAGACACGCTACAGAATCGGCGTCGAGGCCCGCCGTTTCGTCGTCTATGCGCGCACTGGCTTCAAGGCCGATGTCCGGCAACGCGCCGCGGAGGACAAGCGGATCATGCTGCATACGCCTCATACCCTGCTTGGCCTTCGGGAAGCGGCGGCAAAATGAGGATGGCGCAGTGCCGTCTCGCGCCTGGCGAGGCGCACGCGATTTATGCTGAGGAATCCTGCGGCTTGATGCCCCCGCGAGACTTCGATCGAAATCCGGGCGAGCCACTGAGCGTCCGCTCCCGACCCAAACCCCGCCATCAGTCTGCCGGCACCGGCTTTGTGCACCCTTAGTGTCTTGGTGTCTTTGTGGTGAACCTGTCTTCAACGACCCGGGTCACGGTGCTGGAGCGGAGCCGCGGGGAGGAAAAGGCGAGTTCGGGAGTAGAATCACCACAAAGACACCAAGACACTAAGGCCGCACAAAGCCTGCCGACTGATACGGCACATCAAGCCCTGCCTGTTAGCAGCCTTTCTCGCCTTCCGAAGGTCCGGGTTCGCAGCATGTTGAACTGCCAGCAGACAGTCCGCATCCCACCCATTGCAGACGTTCGGCACCAGGTTGCGCATCCGAGAGACAGTGACCTTGCAAGGCGTGGGCAAGGATAAGCCCGGGCGAACAACGGCGCTGTCGATGCAGGGGAGACCCTGCTCTGTGGCTCCAGGCGCGTCAGCACGCCGCACCCGGTCCAAAGCGCCGCGCCAGACTGGCAGAATTTGCTCGCTGGTCCGGATTTCATCGGCGTGGCCTTCGCCAGGCTGCGGAAGATTCGGGACAAATGCCAGGGTCATTCCGGCGCAGGGCTATTCCGCAACCATGCATCGCGCACGCCGAATCCTGCCGTCAAATCCGGACGGCAGGATCGGTCACCGGACCGGTCACCGAAAAGCCGATTTGAAAGCAAGGGCCGGAGTGTCTGCACGGGCGCAAAAGCCGATCTTCAGGGCCATCCACCGAGGAGCCTTTTCATGGCCATGCAAACCCTTCGCGCCGCCGAACCGGAAACCCTGCGCTTCGGCTACGGCGACACCGGCCTCGGCACCATCGTGGTCGCCGAAAGTACAGGCGGCGTCGCCGCCCTTTTCATCGGCGATGATCGGGAAAAGCTTCGGCGTGACCTGCATGACGCTTTCCCGCAGGCCGCATTGCGCCTCGACCAAACCGGCCTCGCGGCGACCATCGGCCAAGCCACCGCCCTGGTCGATGCACCGCAGCGTGCGACCGGCCTCGCTCTCGATCTGCGCGGCTCACCTCTGGAACTGGCCGTCTGGCATGCGCTGCAGGCGATTCCCCCGGGCGAGACGCGCACCTACGGTGCTATCGCACAGGGCCTGCCGATCGCGGCGACCGCGCAGGAGGTCGGTTCGGCCTGCGCTGCCAACCGCATTGCGGTTGCCGTCCCCTGCCACCGTGTCGTCAAGTCCGATGGTTCCATCTCGGGCTATCGTTGGGGTGTGCAGCGCAAGCGCCGCCTGATCAATCTGGAAGGAGTAGCGTGATGCAAGCTGCCGCACGAAAGACGCCGCACAAGACCGATGCCTCCGCCGAAACCGGATCCGCCGAGCGTGCGGCGGCGATCCGCGTCCGCGTGGATGCACTGCACTGGACGCAGGTCCACGCCGATCTCGATGCCCAGGGTTGGGCTATCGTGCCGAAGCTGCTGACCCACGAGGAGGCGGACTCCATCGCCGGGCTCTACCGTCAGGAACACGGCTTCCGCAGCCAGGTCATCATGGGCCGGCACGGTTTCGGCCGTGGTGAGTACAAGTATTTCAGCTACCCGCTGCCGCCGTTGATCGAGACACTGCGGACCGCCGCCTATCCCCATCTCGCACCCATTGCCAACCAATGGCACGAGCGTATGGGCAAGGCGGTGCGCTTCCCGCATGACCTCGCCGCATTCCTCGATCGCTGCCACCAGGCGGGCCAGGTTCGCCCGACGCCGCTGCTCCTTGAGTACGCCGCGGAGGATTACAACTGCCTGCATCGGGACCTCTACGGCGAGCACGTCTTCCCGGTGCAGATGGCGATCCTGCTGGATCAGCCATGCGAGGATTTCGAAGGCGGCGAGTTCGTCATGACGGAGCAGCGCCCTCGGATGCAGACGCGCGCGATGGTTCTGCCGCTCAGGAAGGGAGACGCGGCGATCTTCGCGGTCAACAGCCGCCCGGTGAAAGGGTCGCGTGGCGACTACCAGGTGAAGCTGAACCACGGTGTCAGCAAAGTTTACAGCGGCAAGCGGCACACCGTCGGCATCATTTTTCACGACGCCGCCTGACCCCGCTTCGCGCACAATGTTGCGCCCCGCATTGCTCCGCGCGGCGCCCTCGCGCGATCTCATGCAGTGAGAGCGCGTCCGGGCGTCCAGGCGAAGCGCACGAGCTTCACGCCCGTTCAGGCGGCAGCGGATTTGTCGAGGCGCCGAGGGTCGAAAACCTTGACGTCGGGACTGTAATATCGCACCCGCTCCTTCCGGCCGCCCGCAAACGGGTCATCCGCTGCAACGCCCGAGGAACCGCCAGGATCGCTCTGGTTCAGGGCGGCGGTACGGGCCATACGGCGGAATCAGCGAGACAGGAACGAACTCGAACTCTCCGAGGAGCCCATGCCGGCGGCGGGACATCTGCTGCAATTTGCTCCAAGGCGGCGGCCCAATAGCTGACTGCGTAATCCTCGCATCGACTCCCCCGACCAAATCTCCTGAAAGCTTTGGGTGTACAGGTTGCCCATAGGCGGACCGGAATGCCACCAGCCGCAGGGAAAGACCGACCCATTCGGGTCGATAGCAATAAAATGCCAAGGAAACGGGCAACAGCTCCTGGCTTCGTCCCTGGCGAACCGCTTGGGCAATCCGTGAGATTCGCGTCCCTGGTCCAGATCAGCCAGATGGTTCGACTGCTGTTCCTGGGCTGACTTACCTGGAAGCGTGAAATTGATGCTGGCCTGGCGCGTGCGTGGAGCAACGACGTGTATGTTGTATTGGCGGGCCAGCAGGAGAGCTCTATCGACATGGTGCTGGCACTCATGCAAGTTTTCTCCCAAGGATTCAACGATCGTTCCCAGCCTGGTGTAGGGAACCACATGGGTAAAATACAGCACCACCGCGCCCAGATCCGCTGCCAGCTCGACGAATTGCGGCAGTTCCTCGATGTTCGACCGCATCATGACGAACGACATATGCAGCCGCGGCCGGCTGAGCTTAAGGGCCGCCTTCTGGTCCCTGAGCGACTTCAAATTACCAATTACCGTATCCCACTTTGCGCCTCGCCGGATGCGCTCAAAGGTCGCCTTTGTCCCAGCATCAAGCGAAACATTGATTTCATCGAGACCTGCCTCGATCAGAGCCCCGGTCAAGCTGGGCGTCAGCTTCATCGCGTTCGTGCTGAAGTAGACATTTGGCACACGAAACTCCTTCGCTGTCCTGACGAAGGATAAAAGGTTCGGATTCAAGGTCGGTTCGGCACCGAACAGTAGGCCGACATGCGTGGCCCAGCTGAACATCTCATCCGCCCAGCGTGAGAAGGTCTCCTTGCTCAGGTCCCGCCTTTTGCGACTCCCGATGGCCGGGTCGCTGAAGGCGCACATGATGCACCTGATGTTGCATTGGTTCGTTATGTCCATCTCGATCTTGAGCGGTCTGATGGCAAGTCGCGTGCGCGCGGCGCCGTCAATGCGCAGCAAGGAAGTTGCCTCGTCGTCGCTGCTGCACGTGCCGCGGAAAGCTCGCACGTGATCGTAAATTTCCGGTTGAGTGGGCTCCTGTTCGAACAAGAGACGATAGGCCGTTCGCACCGCCTCCACCGCGGGCCCGGTAACCGTAAGGTATTCCTTGTGCTTGTATGCAGCATCGATCAGGCCGGGGAGGTCGATTTTGTCATAGTCAGAAGTTGGACGTAATGATCCACCTCGTCCTTTTCTGCAGGCCGGCACAGTACTGTGCGGTAAACTTGGTCCACGAGTGTCCGGAACGACGTCATGTGGCAAGCCTGTTCTAAGGGAAAGGCGCGCTGCGCCGGCGTCCGGCCCCCGGCCTGTTCGACTCCGCCCACATGTCCGGCCGAAGCTTCCTACTCCACCATGCGTGCCTTCGGCAATCCTGATTCCTCAGGACTGCGCCGTAACATTGCCGCGAATCGCTGTCAGCCGCTTGCCGTCGCATGCACCAGCCCGATCATCAGGGCGGTCCCCGGTGCTTTGTTACATGGATGTTGCAAACACTCGGGAGCGAAGTGCAGCCGCCGTCAGCCCGCTCGGCGCGTGATATACAGGTTCGTCGTCATGTTACGGACCACGCGACCCTGGAAAACGTCGGGGATAGGCGGCCCGCGCGCTGTGGTAGCTGGCGGGGGTCTCGCCGAAAGCCTGCCGGCCGTACTGTCTGTTCAGCCTGCGCGCAGTCGCCATGCGGTGACCCGGCGCGGACTTCGCCATCGCGGGCTATTTCGCAGCAACCAGGCAGGCGTAGTTCTGCGCCGACGTGGGGTTGTCGATCTCCGGCTCGAAATGGTGCAGCGAGACCGGGTTGGAAAAGCCTGCCTGGCGCAGCAGTTCCAAATGGCGCGCAATCTCGAACCGGCCGGCCTCATACTCCCATTCGGTGCCGTCCGGCTTGATGAAGTCGCCGTTCACCAGGACGCCGCCCTTGGGGAGCGTCTCGAAGCAGCGCGCGTAAACCTCTGCCACGGCCCGCTGGCCGCCGAGGTCGTGCAAGGCCCAGGTCGATATGATGGCATGCGGCACGCGGGTCAGGCGGGCCGGCCAGGACTGATCCATCAGGTCGGCCTGCGTGAAGGTGACCCGCGCCGCCAGCGCGCCGAGCGTGCGTCTTGCCACCTCGAAGAAGGCTGCGGAGAAGTCGAGCCCTTCGTAGCGGAGCGCCTGTTCGCGCTGCAGGATATGCCGCGCCATGTAGCCGGGGCCGAGGCCGAGCTCCAGGACGTTGGGATCGCTGACGGGGAGCTGGCGGATCTGGTGCAGCACCATGTCGAACAGGGCCAGCCTGTCCGGCGAGGGGACGAAGCGGTCGGCCCATCCCTGCACGAACGCGGCGTCGTGGAATTCGTGCTGAGCGCCGACGAAGCCTGTCATGGCGGGGACCCCTTCTGCGTGCGACGGCAACGAGCCGACGCCTGCATCATAGCAGCCTGGGGTTTCCGCCAAAATGCGGGGCCGCCAGGTTGCCACGGGACGTCGGGTGAAGGTGGCACCCCTGCCACGCCGGCCACACCTACGATCGTTGCTGCAACCAGCATTGGGCATTCGCTGAATGAATTCCGCCATCCACGACCGAAACTGAATAGCGGCACTTTCGGTGAACGGGCATCGATTGAGCCTGTCCGGTTCCGTGGCGGGCGCCAATCGGCCGGCGAACGCGACGGGTTCAGGCAGCCCGTGTACGGCGCGCCTCGGTGGTTTCATCGCGGTCGAAATCGGTCTCCACGGCGATCGGGATAAGATCGAACAGCCTGACAAGTTCTTCAGGCAGTTCAGGACGCCGGGACTGTGCGGCTCCGTGCCAGAAGAACGTCATGGTCGCGCGATAGCCCCGCGTCCTCAGGAAATCGGCGAGCTTCAACAGCTTCACCGCACCGTCCGCCGTGATACCTCGGCCGCTGTCCCGGCCACCCGGCAGCCCGAGAACCATGAAAGCCAATTTGATGTGGTCGTCGAGGATATCGCTCAGCAGCAGCTGATCAGTACTGAACATCCACAGGCCTGAACTCGGACGTACAGTGCTCCTGCCGGTAGAATAGGCCTCATCCTTGCGATGCGCGTGGGTGGGACGCACTTCCAGCAGGGCGCTGAGCTCAGCGGGAACCAGGTCATCCCCGGTCACGCGAAACGTCACGAAGGCTTTCGCCGCATCAGATTTCATCGAGGACATTGCCGATTTCGGCGCCATGGATGTCGGTGACCTTCCCGTCGCTGTGTATGATGATCCTGGCCGGCGGCCCAAGGTTGCTCCTCGCCTTGATCTTATGGATCGCCACGCGCAACTGCCATCGCTGAATCCCCAGGACGTCGCTGACGTGCCGCGTCGGGCTCCTGCCCTTATCCGGATCACTCTCGGAACCGCGAGTCCGAGCCGCGGGCGTGCTTTGTCCATCGATACCATACCCAGAGCCGGCGATGCGGCGATGGCTGCACCGCCACGCCTCGATCAACCGGGTCGAACGGCAGATCCCTGCATAGGCTGAACCAATGACCATCCGGTTAAGGCCAGAGGCTGCCTGCCCCGATTGATCTGCGCTGCGATTGTCCTTCTCGCCCTTCGCGCGCCAAGATGCCCGCATGTCCGACGACCTGCCCGCCGAATTCGCCCTGATCGGCCGCCACTTCCGCCCGCTCGCCGGCCCGGGCGCGCTGGACCTGAGCGATGACGCGGCGCTGCTGGTCCCACCGCCCGGCCGCGAGCTGGTGCTGACGGTGGACGCGATGATCGGCGGCGTGCACTTCCTGCCCGATGATCCGCCCGACCTGGTCGGCCGCAAGCTGCTGCGGGTGAACCTGTCCGATCTCGCCGCCAAGGGCGCCACGCCGATCGGCTACCTGATGACGGTCGCCGCCCCGCGCGACACGCCGGACTCCTGGTTCGCCGGCTTCGCCGCCGGCCTGCTGCACGACCAGCAGGAATTCGGCGCCACGCTGCTTGGCGGCGACACCACCTCCACCCCCGGGCCGCTCGCCTTGTCGCTGACCGCGATCGGCCACGTCGCGCCCGGCGCCATGGTGCGCCGCGCCGGGGCGCAGCCGGGTGATGGCGTGTGGGTCACCGGCACCATCGGGGACGGAGCCCTCGGCCTCGCCGTCGCGCAGGCCAGGCTGGCCGACCCGACCGGCCACCTGCTCGGCCGCTACCGCCTGCCGCAGCCGCGCGTCGGACTGGCGATCGCCGGCATTGCCTCGGCCGGGATGGATGTGTCCGACGGGCTGGTGCAGGACCTCGGCCATATCTGCCGAGCGGGCGGGCTCACCGCGGAGATCGATGCGGCGAGGGTGCCGCTGTCAGATGCGGCGCGGCAGGCCGGCCCGGACTGGCTGGCCACCTGCCTCACCGGCGGCGACGATTACGAGCTGCTGCTGGCCGTCCCGCCGGAGCGCGAAGCCGCGCTGCAGGCAGCGGCGCGGCAGGCCGGCATGGCAGTCACCCGGATCGGCCACTTCCGCCCCGGGCCGCCGCGAGTCATGGTGACCGGCCCGGACGGAAAACCGCTTGCTCTCGCCCGGGGCGGTTGGAGCCACTTCTAATCAAACAAACGAGCGTCCAGGAAATGACCATCCCCTCGGCCGGCGGCAGGCAGCGCGCCGCATGAATCGTAACGTCTGGCTGCTGTTCTGCTGTCAGGCGCTGTTGAACAGCGTCATGTCAGGGCAGGTGGTGATGGCCTCGCTGGTCGGCCACGCCTTGGCGGTGGACAAGACCCTGAACACGCTGCCGATCGCCGTGCAGATGGTGTCGATGATGTGCGCCTCGATCCCGGCGAGCATGATCTTCGCCCGGCTCGGCCGCAAACCGGGCTTCTGGGTGGGCTGCTGCGGCTCGGTGATCGGCTGCCTGACCTATGCGTTCGGCATCTGGAAAGGCAGCTTCGTCCTGTACTGCCTGGGCGCGGTACCCGCCGGCATGGGCTGGGGCATCACCCAGCACCTGCGCTTCGCCGCATCCGAGGTCGCCGCGCCGGACGCGCGCCCGCGCGCCATCGCCCTGGTGCTGACCGGCGGCGTGCTG
>Ga0187809_10001570_pt1 | contig 10430 bp, 11 predicted proteins | sample NC_wetland_sal_i_8_FD_132415 | JGI IMG/M metagenome (GOLD analysis project Ga0187809, IMG submission 132415) | Wetland sediment microbial communities from Neuse River Estuary, North Carolina, USA - ASW_4 | ecosystem: Environmental > Aquatic > Freshwater > Wetlands > Sediment | place: USA: North... | reverse complement strand
CTGACCTCGGCTGGCCTCGGCGTGGTGCAGGATAGGTAGGCACGCGCGGGCGCGTAGCTCAGTGGAAGAGCACCCGGCTTACAACCGGGGAGTCACAGGTTCGAACCCTGTCGCGCCCACTCGTCTAGCGAAGGGTTTGCCGGTCATGCGTCATCGGGGGCGCCGCGCGCTGCTTGTCGCGGCGGCAGGGGTGGCGCTCGTCTCCGGATGTCGCGCCCACGGGTCTTCCGGGGCGCAGCCGCCCACCGCGACCACGGTCACGTCATCGCCATCTGTGCCGTCCTCGTCCGCGTCGTCCGCCGCGCCCACCGCGCCGTCGACATCTGCGAACGTCACGACCCGGCCGGTCGTCACGATCGTGGCGGTCGGCGACGTCGCGCTGGGTAACACGCCAAAGTTGCCGGCCGCGCCGTCGAACTACCTCGCGCCGATGCGAGCTGTGCTGTCGGCGCCGATCGTCTTCGGCAATCTCGAGGGCGCGCTCACCAACGCGTCGTCCTCGAAGTGCCCGCGGCCAACACCGACGCCAGCCGCCACGCCGACGGCGACGCCGTCCGTCAACCCACCCGTTTCGCCGCCGCTCAGCCCGACGCCGTCGCTCACGCCGAAACCCCCGACCTGCTTTGCGTTTCGCATGCCGACCTCATACGCGAGCGTGCTTCGCGGCGCCGGGTTCAGCGTGCTGAACAGCGCCAACAATCACTCTCACGACTTCGGCGCCCGCGGCGTCGCCGACACCAGCGCGGCGTTACGTGCAGCAGGGATCGCGCAAAGCGGCCTCCCTGGCCAGACCGCCACCGTCGACGCAGGCGGCGTGCGCGTGGCGGTCGTCGGTTTCGCGCCCTATGCCACGACGAACAATCTCCTGGACGACGTGCGCGCGCGGCAAATGATCGCCACCGCGAAGCAATCCGCCGATCTCGTGGTCGTCTACATGCACACCGGCGCGGAGGGCGCCGACGCCGCGCATGTCGCCGGCGGCGAGGAACGGTACCTTGGCGAGGACCGCGGCAACCCGCGAGCGTTCGCACACGCCGCGATCGACGCCGGGGCTGACCTCGTGGTGGCCAGCGGCCCGCACGTGTTGCGCGGCATGGAGTACTACCGCGGCCATCTCGTCGCCTACAGCCTCGGCGACTTCGTCGGCTACGGGAATTTCTCCACAACGGGAACGCTGGCGCTGACCGGCGCGCTGCGGGTCGGTCTCGACCGCGCCGGGCACCCGGCGGTTGCCCAATTCACGTCGTTGCGGCTCGACGCCTCGGGACGCCCGGCGGTCGATCCGACCGCGCGCGCGGCCGGTTTCGTCAACGAGTTGTCGGTCGCCGACTTCGGCGCGAGCGCGGCGGTGATCGCCCCATCGGGACAGGTCAATCCGCGACCGTCCGGTCAGTGATGAGGGCTGGCCGCTGACACGTCCACTGGCGCCCGGCGGGTCGAGCGCTCGCGCGCGAGGTCGCTGATCAGTACGCATGAGGCGCCCGCGGTGTAGCGACCTTGCTCATCGGGAAGCAGCACTGCTGTGAGCACGATTCTGGTAACCGGCGGCACCGGCACGTTGGGAAATGACCTGCTTCGAGCGATCGCCGATCGCGGCCATCAGGTGCGCGTCATGACCAGAAGTCCCGAGAGGGCAACGGTTCCTGAGGGCGTCGAAGTCGTTCAGGGCGATTTGGCGAACGGCGATGGCGTGGACCTCGCTGTGAAGGGCGCCGACGCGGTGATCCACGCGGCCAGCGCTCCGCGCGACAGCATGCACGTCGACATGGAGGGCACCCGCCGACTCGTCGTCTCAGCCGCTGAGGCCGACGTCCGGCACCTGCTCTACGTGTCGATCGTCGGCGTCGACGTCGTGCCGTACTCGTACTACCGCGCGAAGTTCGCCGCCGAGCAAATCGTCGCCATCGGTCGGGTGCCGTGGAGCGTCCAACGGCTCACGCAGTTCCACCCGTTCGTCGACTCCGTGCTGGAAAAGCTGAGCGCCGGCCCGGTGACCGCCGTCCCGATGAGCGTTCCGCTCCAACCGATCAGCACTGCTGACGCCGCGCGTTGCCTTCTCGCGGCGCTGGACGCCGGATCTTCGGGGCTGCTGCCCGACAAGGGCGGCCCCCGGATCGAATCCTTCGCGGAACTGGCGACGCAGTGGCGCAGGGCCAGGCGCAGCGGCGGCGGGGTGCTCGCTGTGCCGCTGCCGGGCGGATTGGCGCGCGCCCTGCGCGGCGGCGGTGCCACCTGCACGAACGGTGTCGTCGAAGGTGACAGCTTCGGGAACTGGCTGGCTGCCCGGCCGCGCTGAACTCAGCCGGAGCGGTCCCCGTTGGGACGAGTGCTAGACGGCTGACGCGCGCATCGCGTGTGCGGCCGCCACCAGGTGGCGTAGCGCGGGCACCACCTGCGCCTCACTGCGCGTCTTCAGCCCGCAGTCGGGGTTGACCCAAATTTGCTGTGCGGGCAGGGCATTGATGACCGTCGACAGCGCCGCGCGCACCTCATCGACCGAGGGGACGCGCGGCGAGTGGATGTCGTACACGCCTGGTCCGACCGCCGCCGAGTAGCCACCCTTGGTCAACTCGTCGACGACCTGCATGCCCGATCTGGCGGCTTCAAAGCTGATCACGTCGACGTCCATCGCGATGATGGCGTCGAGGATGTCGCCGAACTCGGCGTAGCACATGTGGGTGTGGATTTGCGTGGTCGCGCTGACCGCGCTGGTGGCCAGTCGGAAGGCACGAGCCGCCCACCCCAAGTAACTTGGCTGGTCGGCCGCCCGAAGCGGCAAGCCCTCTCGCATCGCCGGCTCGTCAACCTGAATGATCCGCGCTCCGGCCGCCTCGAGGTCGGCGACCTCGTCACGAATGGCGAGCGCCAGTTGCACCGCGGTGTCGGCCGGCGCGAGATCCGCGCGGGGAAATGACCAGCGCAGCAACGTGATCGGGCCGGTGAGCATCGCCTTCACGGGATGCGTCGTCAACGACTGCGCGTGTTGCCACCACGACACCGTCATCGGGCGTGGCCTGCTGACGTCGCCGACGATGATCGGCGGCCTCACATACCGCGTGCCATATGACTGAACCCACCCGTGCTCGGTGCTGACCATGCCGTCGAGTTGTTCCGCGAAGTACTGCACCATGTCGGCGCGTTCAGGCTCGCCGTGAACCAGCACGTCGAGTCCGATCTCTTCCTGGACGGCGATGACGTGGGCGATCTCGTCGTGCATCCGCTCCACGTACTCCGCGGTTGTCAGCGCTCCCTTGCGCCAGGCTGCTCGAGACGCCCGGATTTCGTTCGTTTGCGGAAACGACCCGATGGTCGTCGTCGGCAAGGGCGGCAGTCGTAAGACGTCGTGCTGAAGCGTCGCTCGCACGCTGTACGGGACGGCGCGCCGATCGTCGTCCGATGAAATGTCCTCGACGCGTTGACGAACTGCCGCGACGTTGGTCATGGTGGCGGTGCGCCAGGCTGCCAGGTCGGCGTCTTTCTGCTTTAGCCGCAGGGCAATTGAGCTGCGGTTGTCGGCCATGCCGTGTGCGAGGGCGACCACCTCGGCGATCTTCTGCTTCCCGAACGCAAGCCAGCGCGCCAATCCCGGCTCGACGCCGTGCTCCAGCTCGACGTCGAGCGGCACGTGCAACAAGGAGCAGGACGACGAAACCCATAACTGGGCCGCTAGCGGACGCAGGCTGTCCAGCGTCGCGAGCGACGACCGCAGATCGTTCACCCAGACGTTGCGACCGTCGACGACGCCCGCGTACAGCCGCTTTCCTGGGAGGCCACCGACGGCGCGCAACTCGTCGACATTCGCGCGGGCCGGACCGGTGAAGTCGAGCGCCACGCCTTCAATCGGGGCGTCGCGGAGCAGCGGCATCGCGTCGCCGACTCGGTCGAAATAGCTGGCCACCAGGATGTTCGGCCGCGACGGGACGGCGCACAGTCGCTCGTACGCGTCGCCGGCGCGCCGAAGCACGGACGGTGGCAGGTCCGTCGCGAGTGCGGGCTCATCGAGTTGAACCCATTCCGCGCCGGCGGATCGCAGCTGAGCGAGCAGTCCTCCGTAGAGAGGGATGAGGTCGTCGAGCAGGTCCCACGGCTGCCAGCCTGCCGGCGCCTCGGCAGCGACCTTGCTCAACGCCAAGAAGGTGATCGGGCCGACGACGACCGGACGTGCCGACAGACCCATGGCGCGCGCCTCTGACAACTCGGCCAGTGGCTTGCGGGGGTTCAAGGAGAGGCGGACGCCAGGGTCGAGTTCAGGTATCAAGTAGTGGTAGTTGGTGTCGAACCACTTCGTCATCTCGAGCGGCGCGGCGCCGTCGACGCCGCGCGCGGCGGCGAAGTAGCGGCGCAGCCGAACGTCGTCGTCGGCCTCGTCGTCCGGCAGCCGCGGGTCAACGCGGTGCCGATGCCGTCGGGGCAATGCCCCGAGTAACACTGCGGTGTCGAGCATGTGGTCATAGAGCGAGAAGTCGTTGCAGGGCACGTCGTCGACGCCGGCCTCGTGCAATTTGAGCCAGTTCTGCCGTCGTATTGAGCCTGCGGCTTCGAGAAGCGACGCCGCCGAAATCGCGCCCGCCCAGTACGCCTCGGTCGCGGTCTTCAGCGCGCGGCGGTTCCCGATGCGCGAAAGTCCGAGGATCGTCCCCGGCGCCATCAGCGGCCGCGATCCAGCGCCTGCTCAAAGTCGACACCCCACGGCCGCTCGGCGAAGTCCGCTTCCAGCCCGGCCACGTGCGGGCCCAGGGATGCCCGTGACGCTGGCCGCACCGCAGCCGGCGCGAGTGCGCCCGGCGGCGCGCTCATCAGGTGCCACTGCCGGCGGGTGCGCATCGTTGAAAGCCGCCTGGTCAGCTCGCGTGGACGCTCGCGGTCGAGGGCCCGAGCCGCGGGCAGCGGCTCCTGCACAGCGGCGCCCAGCGTCTGATACGCCGCGCGCACCTCGCCGAGCCGCGCGTGTGCCTGAGTGGCCTCATCGAGCGATTCCACCGCTAGCGCGCTCGCCAGCTCCGCTTGGCCCAGCTCAATCGACAGCCGGCGGTAGCGGTCGCCGCCGGCGTCGTCCTTCTTCCAATGCCTACGCAGCATCACCATCACCTCGTTTACACAGTCTGATTGTAAAAAAGACGGAGGGCCGATGGCTAGGGCGTGGCTCACATCACCCGCAATAAACACTAGGCAGATGGTGTAAACCCCGGTTAGGGTCGGGCTTGTTGGGAGGATGGTCGAGCGATGGCCGAGTGGCGCGAGCGGGCGGCGTGCGGCGACGAGGATCCCGAACTGTTCTTCCCGATCGGCGACGGGCCCGTGGCGCAGGCCCAAACTGAGCGCGCGAAAGCCGTCTGCGCGCGGTGTCCCGTCGTCCGCGAATGCCTCGCCTGGGCCCTAGAGACCGGCCAAGACGCGGGGGTGTGGGGTGGCCTCACCGAGCGGGAGCGACGCCAGTTGCGTCGCGACGCGAGCCTGCTTGACGGTGATGATCTGGAGCGTCGCGCCGAGCGCCGACGTGCCGCGGGATTGAGCCGGGACTAGCGTCCGGGCGCGGTGGCCTCGCCTTTGCGGATGCGCACCCGCCAGAACGGCGGGCCGTCATCGAGCAGCTCCCAGTTGGCGACGCCGGGTCGCTCTGCCTGGAGCATGTACTGCAGGCCGATCGGGTCGTGATCGGCGATCAACACGAAGCTCTCTCCGATCGCGATCTCGTCAAGCGTGTCGTTGGTCTGATCCGCGCAGCTGCGAGCCGTCGCAACCCGGGTGTCGAGGACTCGCTCCGCGCCAGCCATCGAGGCCACCTTCCTTGATCCACGTCGATGACCGGAGTTTAGCCGAATGTGATCGTAAAAACTATGGCTGACCCTAAGCCTCAGCTATGCGCTGCTCACGCAACCACGGAGCCACCGTGGGCGTCCCCGTAATTGGTCGGCGCCCGACACCGTTCACCCCGGGCCGGGCGCCGACCGCCGCGTGTTGAGCGTGCTATCCCGCGAAGACGTCGATCATCTCCTGGCAGAAGGCCTTGAGGTCGTCGGGCTTGCGGCTCGACACGATTGGGCCAGGCCCGTTCTTGTCGACGTGCACTTCCTCGTCGACCCATGTGCCACCGGCGTTTCGGACGTCGGTCTGCAGGCTCGGCCACGACGTGATGGTCCGGCCCTTGAGCACACCCGCTTCGACGAGCGTCCACGGGCCGTGGCAGATCACCGCGATGGGCTTGCCGCTGGTCGCGAACGATTTGGCGAACGCCACCGCCGCGGGCTCCATGCGCAACCGGTCGGGGTTGGCCACGCCGCCGGGCAGCACGAGTCCGTCGAACTTGTCAGGGCTCGCCTTATCGACCGTCTGATCGACGTTGAAGGTGTCGCCCTTGTCGAGGTGGTTGAACGCCTGCGCCTTCCCACTCTCCGGAGCGATCAGCTTCGGCGTTCCGCCGGCTTGCTTCACCGCCTGCCATGGCTCGGTCAGCTCAAGCTGTTCGATGCCCTCGTTCGCGACGAGAAACGCGATCGTCTTGCCGGTCAAGGTGTTGCTAGCCATCCAATGATCCTTCCGTCGGACTTGCGCATTGCGTCAATCGGGTGATCCCCGCTGCGGATGATCGGGACACCCGTCCAGGGCTAGTCATCGCCGTTTAAACGGGGCACGATGGGGCCGTGACGGAAACCGGAGTCGGCGCCGGGATCGCCGCCTCAGCCCCTGTGGAGCTGCGGTTCACGCCGTCGTCCCTTGATTTGCGCACCGATCTGATGCTGCCGACCGGACGACGTCGTGTCTTCGACGCGCTCCTGCATATCGGCTCGTGGTGGCCCCATCGCGTGCACGGTGGCGCGTCGATCGTGTTGGAACCGCGGGTCGGCGGCCGATTTTTCGAAAATTGCGACGACGGCAACGGCGTGCTGTTGGGCCACGTCGCCCGGATGATCATGCCGAACGATTTCGCGATCGAGGGCTCCTTTGGCCTCGACGCGCCCGTCACCGCGCTGTGGCGAGTGCGGCTTGAGTCGGTGGGCCATCAGCAGACGCAATTGAGCGGTCGACTGTCCGCTTTTGGCGCCATCGACGACGATCAGCGCGCGCGGGCCGCGTCCGAGTGGAGCTCCACCTACGCGGCGCTCGCGCATTACCTCGACGCCTGACGGTCAGCGATTCGCTAGCCTGCGAGCGTGCAAACCCCAACCCTGACGCAGGTGCTGGCCGCGCTCGAGGCGCAGTACCCGCCGTCTCTTGCGGCCGATTGGGATTCCGTCGGAACTGTCTGCGGCGACCCTGGCGATCCGGTGCGCAGCGTGCTGTTCGCGATCGACCCGGTGGAAGAGGTGGTCGACGAGGCGGTTCGCCTTGGCGTCGACCTCCTGGTCACGCACCATCCGCTTTTCCTGCGTGGCACGTCATCCGTGGCGGCGACCACGGCGAAGGGCCGCGTCGTCCATCGTTTGATCAAGGCGGGCGTCGCCTTGCATGTCGCGCACACCAACGCCGACCACGCGAAGCCCGGTGTGTCCGACGCGCTGGCCGCCGCACTCGGACTTGCCCAAGTACGCCCGCTCGACCCGCTGCCCGCACCCGCGCTCGACAAAATCGTCACGTTCGTTCCTGAGCCGGACGCCGAAAAACTGCTCGACGCGCTGGCCGCCGCTGGCGCGGGCGAGCTCGGTGATTACGCGCGGTGCGCGTGGACGTCGTCCGGTGTCGGCACGTTTCTGCCGGGGCCCGGGGCGCATCCGACAATCGGCGCGGTCGGCGAGGTGACCCGGGTCGACGAGACACGGGTCGAGATGGTGCTGGCGCGGTCGCGTCGGTCGGACGTCGTGGCGGCGCTGCGGACGGCGCACCCGTACGAGGAGCCGGCGTTCGACGTCTTTGAGTTGGCGACTTGGCCGGGGGAGACTGGCACCGGTCGGGTCGGTGTGTTGAGCTCGCCGATGTCGTTGGGTGATTTCGCCGCGGTGGTCGGGTCTTCGTTGCCCTCGACTGCGGGAGGCGGCCGCGTCGCGGGCACGCTCGATCGGGTGATCCACCGAGTCGCGGTGTGTGGGGGAGCGGGCGGTTCGTTGCTCGAGGTCGCGACGGCGTCGGGGGCCGACGTGTTTGTGACCTCCGACCTGCGGCACCACGTTGTCAGCGAGCACCTCGCTGACGGCGGATGCGCGGTCGTCGACATGCCGCATTGGGCCACCGAGTGGCCGTGGTTGCCGGAGGCCGCCGCGCGGCTGCGTTCGTCGCTTGAGGCGCGCGGCACTACGGTTGGCACCGAAGTCTCTGTTCTGGTGACCGACCCGTGGTCCGGTCACGTCGGCACGGGAAAGGACGTCCGCTGAACGCCGACCCGACTGCGCAGCAGCGATTGCTTGATTTGCAGGCCCTTGACGCGTCGCTCGACCGGCTCGAGCATCGGCGCCGCACGCTCCCCGAGCTGGCGACCCTCGACGAGGTGACCGCGCGGCTGCGGGAGGTTGGCGACGCCCTTGTGGTCGCGCAAACGTCTGAGTCTGACCTCGCGCGCGAGCAAGCCAAGGCCGAGGCGGACGTCGACCAGGTGCGCACCCGTGCCGAACGCGACCAGCAACGGCTGGATTCCGGCTCGGTGAGCTCGGCGCGTGACCTGGAGAGCCTTCAGTCGGAGATCGCGTCGCTGGTGAAGCGGCGGTCCGACCTTGAGGACGTCGTCCTCGATGTCATGGAACGCCGCGAGGCGGCGCAAAACGACGTGGCGTCGTTGACCGCGGAGCGCGACAAGCTGGCGGCGGAGGTTGACGCCGTGGCGTCGCGGCGTGACGAGTTGTTCGCCGAAATCGACACGGAGAACGCCGCCACCGTTTCCGCGCGAGCCGCCGTTGTGCCTGACATCCCGGCCGATTTGCTTGCCCTATACGAAAAGATCCGCGCGTCCTCGGGTGGCGTGGGGGCGGCCGCGCTGTACCGGGGTCGGTGCGAAGGTTGCCATCTCGCGTTGAATCCCGGTGATCTCGGCCGCATCCGGGAGGCCGCTGCCGACGAAGTGTTGCGCTGCGAGGAGTGCCGGCGCATTCTCGTGCGCACCGCGGAATCCGGGCTGTGAGCGCGACTGCCAGCGGCGGTCGGCGGCTCATCGTCGAGGCGGACGGCGGATCGCGCAACAATCCCGGGCCAGCGGGCTACGGGGCCGTCGTCCGAGACGCTTCGACCGGCGAGATTTTGCTTTCGGCGTCGGATTTCTTGGGCGTGGCGACGAACAACGTCGCTGAGTACAACGGGCTGCTCGCTGGCTTGAAGCTGGCGCAGGAGATCGACCCGGCGGCGTTTGTCGAAGTGCGGATGGATTCTCGGCTGGTCATTGAGCAGATGTCGGGCAGATGGCAGGTCAAACACCCCGACATGCGGGTGTTGGCGAGCGAGGCGGCGAAGTTGTCGTCGTCGTTTGGCCCTGGGCACGTGTCGTACACCTGGATCCCGCGTGAACGCAACCAGGCCGCCGACCGGTTGGCGAACGAGGCGATGGACGCCGGCACTGGTTCGTCGCGGGCGAGAGGCGCGCGTCCGGCTGCGGCGCCGGTCGCTTCTGTTGCGGAGACCGCGACGTCGGTGACGAACCGGATTGTCGGGTGGGGCCCGACGTTCACCGCGACGTCTTTGACTTTGGTTCGGCACGGAGTCACGGCGTTCTCCGTGGAAAAACGGTTCTCGGGCGTCGGCGACCCGCCGTTGATCGAGCAAGGGCGGTTGCAGGCGAAAGCGGTCGCCGCACGGCTCGCGACCCGCGGGAGCATCGATCTCATCGTCACCTCGCCGATGTCTCGATGTCGAGAAACTGCGGCGGTGATCGCCTCGTTGATCGGGGCGCCCGTCGAGCAGGACGACGACTTGCGCGAGGTCGACTTCGGTGCGTGGGAAGGCTTGACGCTTGAGACTGTGCAAGAGCGGTGGCCGCGGGAGCTGGCGATGTGGCTTGCCGATCCGACGATCTCTCCGCCGGAGGGCGAGAGTTACGACTCGCTGCGCTACCGGGTTTCGCGGGCGCAACAACGGCTGGTGAACCGGCACCGCGGCATGACCGTGTGCGTGGTCACGCATTCGCGGCCAGTGGCCAGTTTCGTGGCGAGCGCGTTGTCGGCGCCGCTGGAGTCGCTCTATCGGCTCCAGGTCGACAACGGCAGCTTGACCGAGCTCGACTATTACGAAGACGGGCCGCAGGTGTTGCGCACCTTCAACGACACGTCGCACTTGACGGCCGCGCACTAGAAAATCTCGAAGAACTGAGAAGTAGGCACCGTCTCTCGGTGCGGCCCGGCGGCTTCGATCGTTATCTTCTCGTGATGTGGCGGGTCGGGTTTTTGCTTTCTGGGTAAGGGTTTTTGTCGGCGCCGGTGTTTAGGTTGGCGGTCATGTCAGCGTTGCCGGTGTGTGAGGTGTTGGACGACGGGATGGTCGTCGAGCTTCGCGCGGTCGCGCACACGGTTCGGCTG
>Ga0187809_10001569_pt1 | contig 10431 bp, 5 predicted proteins | sample NC_wetland_sal_i_8_FD_132415 | JGI IMG/M metagenome (GOLD analysis project Ga0187809, IMG submission 132415) | Wetland sediment microbial communities from Neuse River Estuary, North Carolina, USA - ASW_4 | ecosystem: Environmental > Aquatic > Freshwater > Wetlands > Sediment | place: USA: North... | reverse complement strand
GCATCTCTTCGAGGCGCATGTCGGCGGCGGCTTTGGCATCCGCGGCGAGATCTATCCCGAGGACGTGCTGGTGCTCCTGGCCGCGCTGCGGCTCAAGCGGCCCGTGAAATGGATCGAGGATCGCCGCGAGCATCTTATGGCGGCGAACCAGTCGCGTCAGCAGCGGCACCGCATCCGCGCCGCGGTCGAAAGCGACGGCACGCTGATCGCGCTCGACGACGACTTCTTCCACGATCAGGGCGCGTATCTGCGCACGCACGGCACCCGCGTCGTGGACACCACTTGCGGCATTCTGCCCGGGCCGTACCGGCTGCCGCACTTCCGCGTCGCCGGCCATGTGCGGCTGACCAACAAGACGCCCTGCGCGACCTACCGTGCACCGGGCCGCTTTGAGACGAACTTCGTGCGCGAACGGCTGATGGACGCCGTCGCGGCCAAGCTCGGCATCTCCCGCATCGAGGTTCGGCGGCGCAATCTCATCGCAGCGCAGCAGATGCCGTTCAGCCGCGGTCTCGTCGCGCTCAATGACGACGTCGAGTACGACACTGGCGACTACGCGCTGCTGCTCGACAAGGCGCTGAAACATTTCGACTGGGAGCGGCTCGAGCGCGAGGCCGCCGCACGACGGCAGACCGGCGAATTCGTCGGTCTCGGGCTCGCCTGCTACGTCGAGAAGAGCGGACTCGGACCGACCGACGGTGCGCGCGTCAATGTCGACACCGGCGGCGGCATCGAGGTGATCACCGGCGGCGCGTCGGTTGGCCAGGGCTTCGAGACGGTGATCGCGCAGGTCTGCGCCGACGTGCTCGGCTCCGACTACCGCAAGGTGCGCGTCGTGCACGGCCGCACCGACCGCATTGAGTACGGCATCGGCGCGCATGCGACCCGCGCGACGGTGATGACGGCCAACGCCGCCGCCGTCGCGGCGGGCAAAGCGCGCGACAAGGCGCTCGAGATGGCCGCGCACCTCATGCAGGCGCGCGCCGGCGATCTCGACATCGTGAACGGCACCGTCTTCCGCAAGGGCGAGCCGCAGGGTGCGGGCATCTCGCTCGGCGACATTGCGGCGCATTTGAAACCGCTGTCCAAGACGCGCGGCGACCGGGAGCCCGGCCTGGCCGCCGACGGCTGGTTCAACGTCGGCCACATGACCTACCCGTACGGCGTGCAGCTTGCGATGCTGGCGATCGATCCCGGCACCGGCGGCGTCAAGGTCGAGAAGATGCTGATCGCCTTCGATGTCGGCCGCGCGATCAACCCGATGCTGGTCGAAGGCCAGTTGGTCGGCGGCTTCGCGCAGGGGCTCGGCGGCAGCCTGCTGGAGGAGTTCCGCTACGATGAGCGCGGGCAGCCCTTGTCCGTAACCTTCGCCGACTACCTGATGCCGACCGCGCTGGACGTGCCGCCGGTCGACGTGCTGCTCACCGAAGACGCACCGACCAACCTCAATCCGCTCGGCATCAAGGGCGCCGGCGAAGGCGGCATTGCCGCTGTCGGCGCGGTGATCGCCTCGGCCATCGACGACGCGCTCGGCGCTCCCGGGACCGTGACCAGGCTGCCGGTCACGCCCCAGGAGCTCAAGGCGATCATCGATTCGCGCTGAGGCGTCTCACGTCCGGAAGTGACCGCGCTTGCGGCCTTCGGAGACACTCAGGAACAACTCGTCGAGCGGAATGCGCCGGCTGATCAATCCCTGCTCGTGCGAATAGCCGACCATGGTCTCGAGGTTTTTGACGTTGAGCGGCGTCATGCCGTACTGCCAAGGATCCTCGCCGAGCACCTCTTCCTGCTCCTCCCAGGCATTCTGGTACCAGGCGAGCGGCACGACGCGGGGGTTGAACAGGCGCTTCATGGCGATCGCTTTCGCCTCCTCGAAGGCCTTGTAAAGGTTCGGCACGATCCACGGGTAACGTTCGACCAGTTCGGCCTTGAAACCCATCGTGTGCATGATCGGGAAGATATTGGTCTTTTTGTAATAAGCGATCTCTTCCGCCTTGTAATCGGGGAAGAGCCGGCCGACGCGCAGGTCCTTATCGAGGATCGGGGCGATGATGTCGGGATGCAGCAGCGCATCGATCTCGCCTTCCGCCAGCATCGTCTCGATCGACTTGTCGTCCGCGATCTTGGTCAGCCGCAGGCCTTCCGGCGGGTTGAATTCGACGTCCTCGTCGAGCTCGGAGAACCATTCGATCGACTTGTGCGGCACGCCGTAGTCGTGCTCCAGCATGCCGCGCAGCCACAGGATCGCGCTCACCTGGTACGACTTCACGCCGACACGGCGGCCGATCAGATCCGTCGGCTTGGTGATGCCCTTGCTCGTGTTGATGAAGATGAAGCCGTGGCGGAAGCGGCGATGGAGGAAGACCGGGATGGACCGGAACGGCATGCCGCGGTCGCGTGACACGACATAGGACGAGATCGACACCTCGGCGACGTCGAACTGCTGCTGGCGGAGGAAACGCCAGTGCCGCGTGGTCGAGTCCATGTCGGTGAGGATGTTGAGCTCGATTCCTTCCGGCTGCACGGTCCCCTCCCTGAGGGCGCGCACGATCTCATAGTTGCCGCAGGCCAAAGTCAGGCTCAGTTTGCTCATTGGTCACATCCTGGAGGTCGGAATCGGATTTCGGTGGCGCGCTGCGCGGATCGCTTCAAATAGCACGTGCGGGGTCATCGGCGTCCGCGAAATGCGGATGCCGAAGGGCGACAGGGCGTCCTCGACGGCGGAGAGAATGGCGGCGGCGGCCGGAATCGTGCCGGCTTCGCCGACGCCCTTGGCGCCGAGCGGATTGAACGGCGACGGCGTCTCCTCGTACAGCCGCACGATGTCGGGCACCACCGCCGCCGTCGGCAGCAGATAGTCGGCAAGGGTCGTGGTGAGCGGCTGCGCCGTGTCGTCATAGGCCATCAGCTCGTAGAGCGCGTTGCCGATGCCGTGGACGATGCCGCCGACGATCTGGCCGTCGACGATCATCGGGTTGATCCGCCGCCCGGAGTCGTGGAACGACACGTAGCGTTCGATGCGGACGTTGCACAGGGCGATGTCGACGTCGACTTCCACCACGTGGCACGCATTGGCGTAAGCTAGCGCGTCGCTGCGCCAGTGCATCGCGGCCGAGAGGCCGGGTTCGATGTCGGCCGGAAAGCCGTAGCCCGGTGCGCCGCGCAGGATGCCGGCCAGTTCGCCGAGCGAGACACTGTTGTTGCCGCCGCGCACCGACACGCGCCCATCGGCCAGGTCGAGCTCGCCTTCATCCACGTCCATGAGATGGCTGGCGAGGCGCTTGGCCTTCGCCGAAACGGCCTTCGCCGCGAGGTGCACGGATGAGCCGGCCGTGACGAGCTGACGGCTCGCAAATCCGCCCAGCCCCAGCGGCGACGTCGCGGTGTCGCCGGCCACCACCTTGATCTCGCAGGCAGCAATGCCGAGCTCCTGCGCGGCGATCTGCGCCAGCGCGCTGGCGAGGCCCTGCCCCATCGCCACCGCGCCGGTGAAGATCGTCACCTGCCCGGTCGCGCTCACCTTCACCGCGCCGCTTTCAAACGGACCGCGCCCCGTGCCCTTCACCGCGTTGGCGAGGCCGATGCCGATGTACCGTCCCTGCGCCAGCGCCGCCGCCTTCCGCGCCGGGAAGCCCTCCCAGCCGGCTGCCGCGAGCGTCTTCGCCTGCGCGCCGACGTAATCGCCGCTGTCGTAGACGATGCCGGCACCGGAGCGCACCTTGAGCGGCTTCTCGTACGGCATCTTCTCGGGCGGGATGAGATTGCGCCGCCGCACCTCGGCGCGATCCAGTCCCAGCTTCGTCGCAATGAGGTCGAGCATCCGCTCCATGGCGAACGCCGCCTGCGGATAGCCGGCGCCGCGCACCGACGAGACCGGCACCTTGTTCGTGTGCGTAACGATAACGTCCATGGCGTAGGCCGGGACGATGTAGGGGCCGGTCATCGCCGTCGCCGAGTTGTAAGGGAGGTTCACGGGCTTCGGCGCATAGGCGCCCTGGTCGTGCAGCAGGCGGCCGCGGATGCCGAGCAGGCGTGCCTCCGCATCGACCGCTACGTCCAGCGTCCAGTACTGGTCCCGTTCCTGCACCGCGCTGAGGAAGCTTTCGCGCCGGTCCTCGGTCCATTTCAGCGGCCGGCCGAGAAGCCGCGCAGCCGCGGCGATCGCGATCTCTTCGGGGTAGATGCAGTATTTCGGCCCGAAGCCGCCGCCGACATCCGGCGTGATCACGCGCAACAGGCCGTCGTCGAGACCGAGCGACTCGGCCAGCATGTTGTGCAAATCGTTCGGCATCTGCGTCGACGACCAGACGCACAGGCTGCCGTCGGCGCTGCGCGGCTCGACGAGAACGCCGCGTCCTTCCATCGCCTGGCCGCAGCCGCGATGCTGCAGCAGGTCGTCGGTGAACACATGCGCCGCATTGGTGAAGGCCGCATCGATGTCGCCGTAGACCACTTTCATCGTGCTGAGGATGTTCGACGACAACTCGCGTCGCGCTTGCGGCGAACCGGCCTTGAGCGCAGCGCGGGCGTCGTGGACGGCCTGCAGCGGCTCGTAGGTGACGTCGACCAGCGCGGCGGCGTCTTCCGCGCCATAGCGCCCGTCGGCGACGACGAGCGCAATCGGTTCGCCCACGTAGGCGACTTCGTCGCGCGCCAGCACGAACGGCGTGCTGCTGCCTTGTTTGCCCGCCCCCATGGCGCCGAGCGGCATCCGGGCGCTCCGCAGCATCGGCATCAGATCGGCAATGGTAAGGACGGCGTCGACGCCCGCAACCGCGGCGGCGGCGCGCGTGTCGATGCCATGGATCAATGCATGCGCCATGCCGCTGCGCACCACGGCGACATGGCGCACGCCGGGCATGCGGATGTCGTCGAGATAGCGCCCCCGGCCGGTCAGCAGCGGCACATCCTCGATCCGCGGCAGAGAGGCGCCGATCGGCCCGCCAGCGTGCTGCTGTTTTTCGGTTACGGTCATGCGGTCATGCGTGAGACTTGCGCTACCCCTGCCCTCGAACCCGGATCGCGGCTCTCGGCAACGGAAACGCCGGAGAGAAGTCTTTGCCGACGGAGGTCAGCGCCTTCAGTACCCGAGCGCGCTACGTGCTTCCTGCACCAGCGGTGCCGGTTTCGCGTACAACGTCTTGAGCAACCCGGCCAGCTCCGGCCCGCTCATCGGCGAAACGTCGAGATGCAGCTTCTTGGCTTCGGCGCGGAATTCGGGATCCTTCATCGTGTCCATGAACGCGGTTTGTAACGCCTTCGCGCGGTCGGCGGGGATGCCGGGCGGCGCGACGAACGGACGTGCCATGGCCTGCGGTGCCAACGTGAGCTTGAGAATCTGCTTCTGCTCCTTCGATTTCGCTAGATCGAGCATGAACGGCACCTTGGGCAACGCCGGATCCGGCTCGAGGGCGCCCTGCACGAGGATATTGATGTCCTTGTCCTTTACCCAGTCGGCGTGCTTGCTCGCCAGCGTGCTGTAGGAGATGCCACACATCCCGTCGACCTCGCCACGCTCCATCGCGAGCGAGATGTTGGAGCTCCCCGGATAACCGGTCACGAGCTTGACCTTGGCGCCCAGCGAATTCTTGATCAGGGTGGCATAGACGTCGGGATCCGCTCCCTTGCCCTCGCCGCCGGCCTTGTATTCGTGCTTGAACAGATCCGGCCAGCTCTTCACCGGCGAGGTCTTCCAGGAGATGCAGGTGATCGTGTCCTTGGCCACGCTGCCGAGCCACGTGAACTTGGCCGGATCGAAGGTAGCGCCGGGCAGCTTGAACAGCGGCGACAGCGGCATTCCGCGGGAGAAGATACCGATCGTGGTACCGTCCTTCGGCGCGACCGAATACAGATACATCGCCGCGCGCAGCGAGCCGGCGCCGGCCATGTTCTGCGTGACTACGGTTGGGTCGCCGGGGATGTGCTTGCCGATGTATTTCGCGACGACGCGGGCATAGAGATCGTAGCCGCCGCCGGGGCTGAAGCCGACCACCATGTGCACGGTGTTGCCGTGATAGAAAGACGCGACGTCCTCGGCGCCGGCCGGCGTGCCCGATAGGGCTGCCAGCGTGACGACGGCGGCGGCTTTGACGATCAAGTTGGTCATGATGCGCTTTCCTCCCAGTCAGGGTTCACAATCGCTCTTCTGTCGCCCTTCAGCACAGTTACCCTTCAGCCGAATGCAAAATTTGGACCGGCCGCCGATACGATCGCTCCGAGCAGGGACGGCGGCCAGACCACCGCGAAGATTCGATCGAACACCAGCCACGACAACGCCGTGACCAGAACGGCGGAGATGACCGCGGTCTGCCACCGCTGGCGGAATTCCAGCCGGCTGTGCAGGAGAATGAGCAGGAACAGCGCGGGCAGAAGGCCGATGCCGTAAGCGAGGGCGAGAAACCCGATCATCCAGCCGAAATGACGCACGCTGGCGGCGAGCGGAACGGGTTCGGCCAGTCTGCTGTCCATGCCGTGGGCCTGCTCGTCTGCCGGGCCCGGAGCGAAGAACACTTCCATCGCGAGGTTCAAGGTCGCCGCCACCAGCACCAGGTAGACGGCCGTCTGCGGCACCAGTTTCGCCTGCCACGGCCAGGCAGCCGCCTGCCAGAACGCCGTCGCCGTCACGACGATGATCAGCAGGTTGAACACGGCGGCCGACGTGAAGCGCGCATGAAGGCCGTGATTGCGGCGAAAGGTACGCACGATGTCGCGCACGTTGTCGCGCAGCGGCCGCGCCACGACCCATAACGTCACGCCGAGAATGACGAGCACGCCGGGTCGCAACAGCCAGTGCCAGCCGTAAATCTCGGTCGAGATAAAATAATTTCGTTCGAAGACGGCGCCGAGGACGAATCCGAGCATCAGCGGCGGCCGCGGCCAGTGGAACTGCTTCATCACCCAGCCGACCGCGCCGAAGATGACGAGCGAGTAGAGGTCGCCCCAGCTTTGCGATCCCTGGAAGGCGCTGAGAAACATCAGCGCCAGGACGATCGGCACCAGCTTGCCCGCAGGCACCAGTGCAAGTCGGGCGAAGGTACCGCTCGCGGCGAGACAGATTGCGCCGCCGATCACGTGCGCGATCGTCAGGCTCCACATGATGAGGAATGTCACGTCGAGATGCTTGGTCAGCATGTCCGGACCGGGCACGAGTCCGTGCAGAAGGAAGGCGCTGAGCAGGACGGCCATCGACACCCCCGACGGCACGCCGAAGGCGATGGTCGTGACGAGGTGACCTCCCTCCTTCGAATTGTTGGAGGCTTCCGGCGCGATCACTCCGCGAATGTCGCCTTCACCGAAGGCGCCGTTCTTCTCGCTGCGGACCGCGTGCCCGTACGCGATCCAGTCGATCGACGCCGCCCCAAGTCCGGGCACGGTGCCGAGCAGCGCGCCGAGCCAGCCGCAGCGCAGGACCAGCCACCAATGGCGCAAGGCGTCGCGCGCGCCCTGCCATTGCGCCGCGACCGAGAAATCGAGGTTCTTGGGATTGCGCGCGATGCTCGTGCGCAGGATCGCCATCTCGGCGAGTTCCGGCATCGCGAACAGGCCGAGGGTGAAGGGAATGAGCGGCAGGTGGTCCCAGAGATAGATGGTGCCGAAAGTCCAGCGCTCGTTGCCGGTCGGCGAGCCCGAGCCGATCATCGCCAGCATGATGCCGAGGCCCGCGCCGGCGAAGCCTTTTAGCGGGGCCCGCCCGCTGAGCACGGCGACCATCGACATGCCGAATATGCTGAAGCTCAGAAGCTCTGGCGACCCGATGTAGAGCACGAACGGGCGGATGAGCGGAATGACGGCGGCGAGGAGCAGCGCGCCCATCACACCGCCGATCAAGGCGGCGGCATATCCCGCCCCCAGAGCGCGGCCCGCCTGGCCCTGCTTCGCCAACGCGTGTCCATCGATCACCGTCGCCGCCGCGCCGACGCTGCCAGGAACACCGAACAGCACGGCCGGAATGAGATCGGAGATGGTCGTCACCGCCGCCATGCCGAGCAGCAAGGCGAATGCGGAATACGTGTCCAGTTTGTACGTGAACGGAATGAGCAGGGTCAGGCCGACGACGCCGCCGAGACCGGGGATGACGCCGAGGACCAGGCCGACGAGCACACCGGCAATCAGGATCGCGAGACGAACGGGATCGCCCAACGCGAGCAAAGCTTCCAGTGCGGCATGCGCCATTGCCGACGATGTCCCCACCTCGCGCCACATCGCGGCACTGGTCCCATTTTTAGGTCAGTAGAACACCCTCCCTCGACGGCGTCAATCAAAGCATATCGTAGACTCAGCGGATTTAGTTGCATCGCCGGAGGCCCGCAGCAGTCTTCACCCCCAACATTCCTTTTTTGGCACCCGAAATCGATTTTGATATGCCGCGATCGAGCTTTTGATCCCCCGGCCCGGGCGTGCTTCGGCCCTTGCAATCATGAGCAACGAAACGGCCCACGCGACCGTGCGGCCACCCTGGAATGGCACCGTGCACGATGGTCCGATTTCTTTCTACGGTCGTGGTGACGACTTCGCCTTCACGACATCGCGGCCCCCATCGCGTCCGCCGAGCAAACCAGCCGCCTCATCAGGTCTCCTCCGCCCGACAGGAGGCATGGGTCTCCCGGAAGCGGAGCCAGCCGCGGTCCCAGGCAGCCCAGCCGTTTGGAAAACCCGTTCCAATTTCCAAAATCCGCGCTACTATGCCTTCCGTTTTGCACGGCGAAATTCCGATGAAGCGTTCCGTAACAGCCGCCAACGAAGCACCCGCCGCGGGCGCCCCCCGCACGATTGCGGAGGCGACGTATCAACGGCTGCGGCAGGACATCATCTGGGGCCGCTTGCCTCCGGACGCGCCGCTCCGCTCGGACGAACTGCGGACGACTTACGCGGTCGGGATCAGCCCGTTGCGGGAAGCGTTGTCGCGGCTGATGGCGGAGCGGCTGGTGACGGCGATCGGCCAGCGCGGCTTCCGTGTCGCACCGCTGACGGCCGACGACGTCATGGACGTCACCGAAACGAGGCTGGTGATCGAGAAGCACGCGCTCGCGCGCTCGATCCGGGACGGCGATGTCGCCTGGGAACGCGAGATCGTTGCCAGCTTCCATACCCTGTCGCACGGCCCCTTCCCGCTCGGTCCGGGTCCGGCGATGGAGCAGTGGGTGAACTTCCACCGCCAGTTCCATATGGCGTTGATCGCCGCCTGCGGCTCGCGCTGGCAGATCGAGCTCGCCTCACAACTCTTCGATCAGGCCGAGCGACACCGCGCCGTGCGCGCAACGATCGTGCCCGAAGGGAAGCTTAAGCGCGACGTCACCGCCGAGCATCAGGAGATCTACGAGGCGACCCTCGCCCGCAACACCAAGGCGGCCGTCACCGCCCTCGAAAGCCATTACCGGACGACTGCGGAGCATGTGCTGACCGCGCTGCAGCACGCGCCGAAACTCAAGAAGAAAGGCGCACCAGAAAAATGATACGGGAGGAACGACCATGTCAAAATTCAGCGCGAGGACGACCCGGCGCGTAGCAGCGGTCCTCATCGCCATTGCCGCGGCCTCCGGGCTCGGCCTCGCCCCGCAGCACGCGAGCGCCGCCGCGCCGATCAAGGTGGGGTTGAGCCTCGGTCTTACGGGCGCCAACGCACCGAACGGCGGCCAGCTCCTGCTCGCTTTGCAGATCTGGCGTGACGACATCAACGCCAAGGGCGGCCTGCTCGGACGTCCGGTCGAGCTCGTCTACTACGACGACCAGACCAATCCTTCGAACGAAGTCACGATCTACAGCAAGCTCCTCAACGTCGACAAGGTCGACCTGCTGCTCGGCCCCTACGGCACCAACCAGATCAGCGCCGCGCTGCCCCTGCTCGCCCAGCGCAACCTGACCACCGTCGGCATGCTCGGCACCGCCGCCAACAGCGGCATCCACTACAAGAACTACTTCTCGATGATTCCGCTCGGCACCGATCCGAAGCGGGAATTCTCGCGCGGCTTCTTCGCGGTGGCGATGGAGCAGAACCCGAAGCCTAAGACGGTCGCCATCGTCGGCAACGACGCTGAGTTCGGCAAGAACTCGACCGACGGCGCGCGCGAGAACGCCAAGGCGGCGGGCTTGAAGATCGTCTACGACGAGCGCTATCCGCCCTCGACCGCCGACCTCGCACCGGTCGTCCGCGCGATCAAGGCGGCCAATCCGGACATCGTGTTCGTCGCCGCCTACCCGCCGGACACCGTCGCCTTCGTGCGCGCCGCGCATGAGGCGGGGCTCTCGCCAAAGATGATGGGCGGCACGATGATCGGCCTGCTGGCGACGCCGCTGAAGATCAAGATGGGGCCGGAGATGAACGGCTACGTCAACAACGCCGAAGTCTACGTGCCGATCCCGACCTTCAACTTCCCGGGCGTCAAGGAGGTGCTGGCGAAGTACCACGAGCAAGCCAAGGGCAAGGGCATCGAT
>Ga0187809_10001567_pt1 | contig 10447 bp, 13 predicted proteins | sample NC_wetland_sal_i_8_FD_132415 | JGI IMG/M metagenome (GOLD analysis project Ga0187809, IMG submission 132415) | Wetland sediment microbial communities from Neuse River Estuary, North Carolina, USA - ASW_4 | ecosystem: Environmental > Aquatic > Freshwater > Wetlands > Sediment | place: USA: North... | reverse complement strand
ATGAAGCCGGTGTCGAAATCGGCCGCGCGGAAGCCGCCGGCGCGGGCGAGCGCGGCAAGGAAGCCGGCGTTGCTGCGCGGACCGACCACCATTGTGTGCTCGAGCGCGTCGGCAAGCCGGTCGAGCGCCGCGTCGCGCGTCGGCGCGTTGGCGATCACCTTGGCGATCATCGGATCGTAGAACGGGGTCACCGTGTCACCCGCCTCGACGCCCGAGTCGATGCGCAGGCCCTCGCCTTGCGGGAATTCGAGCGCCACCAGCCGGCCGGTCGACGGCAGGAATGAGCGCTCGGGATCCTCGGCATAGAGCCGCGCCTCGACCGCGTGACCGTCGAGCCGGACCTGATCCTGCTTCAGCGGCAGCCGCTCGCCGGCGGCGACGCGGAATTGCCACTCGACCAGATCGAGGCCGGTGACCGCTTCCGTCACCGGATGTTCGACTTGAAGGCGGGTGTTCATCTCCATGAACCAGAAGCCGTCGTCCTTGAGACCGCCGGCGCCGTCGGCGATGAACTCGACCGTGCCCGCGCCCTGATAGCCGACCGCCTTGGCGGCGGCGACGGCGGCGGCGCCCATTCTGGCGCGCAAGGCCGCGCTCATACCCGGCGCCGGCGCCTCCTCGATCACCTTCTGGTGCCGCCGCTGCAGCGAGCAGTCGCGTTCGTTCAAATGGATGACGTTGCCGTGCGCGTCGGCGAACACCTGCAGCTCGATGTGGCGCGGCGCGGTGACGTATTTCTCGATCAGCACCTGCGCGTCGCCGAAGGCCGCCTGTGCCTCGCGCTGCGCCGCCTCGAGCGCGGCGTCAAAGTCGGCATGGCGCTCGACCTTGCGCATGCCCTTGCCGCCGCCGCCGGCGACCGCCTTGATCAGGACCGGATAGCCGATCTCGTAGGCCTTGCGCTTGAGGAAGCCGGCGTCCTGCTTGTCGCCGTGATAGCCGGGCACCACCGGTACGCCGGCCTTTTCCATCAAGGCCTTGGCGCGATCCTTTAAACCCATGGCGCGGATCGCGTCCGGCGGCGGGCCGACGAAGACGATGCCGGCGTCGCGACAGGCTTCGGCGAAGGCGGCGTTCTCCGACAGGAAACCGTAGCCGGGATGGATGCAGTCGGCGCCGGCCGCCTTCGCCGCGGCGACGATCTTGTCGATCGCCAGGTAGCTCTGCGCGGCGGGCGCCGGGCCGATCGCCTGCGCCTCGTCCGCCATGCGCACGTGCAGCGCCTGCGCGTCGGCGCCGGAGTAGATGGCGATCGTGCGCAGGCCGAGCCGCCGCGCGGTGCGGATGACGCGGACGGCGATTTCGCCGCGGTTGGCGATGAGGACGGAGGAGAACATCGGCGGGCTCTGTCGCGGTGGCCGCGATGTTAGCGCGCCGGCGCGGCCGGCGCTGCCTCGGTCTTGGGGCGCTCGGGCGGCAGACGCGGCGCCTCCTCTTCCTTCCTTTCCGGCTCGGCCGTGGCGCCGAGCGACCTGGCCAGTTCGGGATCGACCTTCGGCTGCGGCAGTTGCTCGCTCTTCGGCAGCTTCGGCTCCGCATTCATGATGCTGACCGCGGGAATGGAATCGGCCGAGGGAAAGACCCAGCGGCTTTCGACCGGACGCGCCGTGCCCTGCGTGTCGTGCGGCGGCGCGGCCGGCGTGACCGATGCGACGACGGCGGGCGCAGCCGCCTGCGGCGCCGCGGCGACCGGCGGCGGGCTCGCTGCGGCCGGTTTGCCCCATTGCGGCGCGTAGCGCGCGACATAGGCGTCGAAGGCCTGCGCCTTGATGTTGGCCTTCAAAGCGGTGGTGTCGTGGAACATTGCGAGCGCCGGGCAATCCTTGACCGTGCAGCCGTCGCGGGTGGCGAGCACGTGCGCGGCGATGCCGTAGCGGTCGAGCTCGGCGGCGCGGCGCAGGCCGGCGAGCGCCGGCATCACCCGGCTGTCGCCGCGCTTCGAGAGGTCGAACGCGGCCTGCAGCAGCGACAGCCGCGCGGATTGCAGCGCGACCGCGGCGGCGACCGCCTGCGGCGAGGCGAACACCGCCGCCTCACAGGCGTCGCCGACCTTTTCGCCGGCGCCGCCGTCGAGGCAGGCGAGCGCCGAGCCCGGCGTGAGCGCGGCGCGCGCAAGCTCCGCATCGCGGACCAGCAGCGCGCGCCGCTCGGCAGCCTGATCGACGGCCGCCATCTCCTGCAGCACGGCGATGACCGCGAGCGCGGCCAGCACCAGGGCGGCTACGGGGATGAGCAGCCGCCTGATCATGCCTACTGCACCGTGATGTGGGCGGTCTTGATCACGTTCGCCCACTTGTCGATGTCCTTGTTCAGGAAGGCGCCGAACTCGTCCGGCGTCTTCACCATCGGCACGGCGCCCTGCTTCAGCCAGGCCGCCTTGACCTCCGGATTCTGCAGCACCGTGTTGATGTGCTTGTTGAGGTAGTCGATCACGGTCTTGGGCGTGCCCTTCGGCGCCATGACGCCGAGCCAGATCGTGGCCTCGTAGCCCGGCACGGTCTCGGCGACGGTCGGCAGGTTCGGCGTCAGCGCGTTGCGGGTGAGACCGGTGGTGGCGAGCGCGCGCACCTGACCGCCCTTGGCCAGCGCCGACATGGTGGTCACGGCGTCGAACATCATCTGCACGGTGCCGGAGACGACGCTGTTGCGCGCGTCACCCGAGGCCTTGTGCGGCACGTGGACGATGTCGGTGTGGGTCATCGCTTTGAACAGTTCGCCGGCCATGTGGTACGGCGTGCCCGGGCCCGACGAGGCGTAATTCAGCTTGCCTGGCTCCTTCTTGGCGAGATCGATGAACTCCTTGACCGTCTTGGCCGGCACCGACGGGTTCACGACCATCAAGAGGTCGGACGAGTTGATGCTGGCAACCGGCAGGAAGTCGCGCATCAGCTTGAACGGCTTGTGCGGCAGCAGCGTCTCGTTGACGGTGTGCGTGTTCGACATCACCAGCAGCGTGTAGCCGTCCGGTGTCGATTTCGCGACCGCGTCCGTGCCGATGATCGAGCCGGCGCCCGGCCGGTCCTCGACCACGAAGGACTGCTTGGTCTCGTCGCTGAGATACTTGGCCAGCACGCGCGCGTAGACGTCGGCCGGGCCGCCGGCGCCGAACGGCACGATCAGCTTGACCGGGCGGTTCGGATAGTCCGCGGCGGATGCCGGAACCGCCAGCAGCACGGGCGTAAGCAGGGCCAAAGCACGCAAGAAAGAACGCATCAGTCGAATCCTCCGTCGATTGTCGTTGAAACCAGATGAACGCCGCGGCGCGGCGTCTTATCCCCAGCCGGGACGCCCGCTCAGGCGCCTCCGGCCGATCTGAAGCTCGGGGCAAGGTCGCTCGCCGCGGCGAAGGCGCCCTTCGCCTCGATCGAGGTGAGCGCGACCGTTGTGCGCAGGTCGGTGACGCCGCCGCTGGAACCAGCGGCGAGCAGCGCGGCCGCCATCTGCACGTCGTTCGGCGCCTCGCCGATGCACAGGAAGTCGTAGTCCCCGAAAGTGAGGTAATAGGAGATCAGGCGGCCGCCCACCTTGGACAGCAGGCGCGCGATCGCATCCGCCCGATCCTCGGGCTTGACGATCATGCCCTTGATGGCGTCGCGCGTGTAACGGCCCTGCGTGATGTAGGTCGGCATCCCGAATCTCCCCATCGCGGCGCAGTGTCTAGCCGCTCGCGCGCCCTCCGCATAGCGGGGACGCGCTCAGCATGCGAGATGCGACGTTCAGGCGCGGTCGAGCTGGCTTTCCTTGGCCACGCGCTCGAAAGCCTCGCCGGAACTCTTGATCCGGTACTGGTAGTCGTCGCCGTCCGACGGCAGGAGCTTCACCACCGTGTAGCTGCCGCTCGCCGCGGCGCGGCCGAAACTCGGCGACGTGTAGTAGACGATCTCGCCGACGCGATACTTGTGCGGATAGACCGGAACGTCGGGCGCGGCCGGCTGCACCGGCGGCGACGCCGTGCGGATCATCATCGCTTCCGCGGCAATCATCATCACCGACGCGCTGACCACCGTCTTCGGGGCCTGTTTCTCGACCGACGGCTTCGCCGCGGGCGCCGATTTCGGCGCCGCAGTCTTGCGGGCCGCCGCGGCCGCGCGCGGGCGCGTCGTCTTGCCGGCGCTGCGGCGGCTCGCACTCGCGGACGCCTTTTTCACCGACTTACGCGCTGATTTTGCTGTTTTCTTCCGTGCTCCCGCCGTGGACTTGGACGACCGGCCGGCGGCCTTCGTGCTTGGTCTGCTCATGCCGGTAATATAACAGCAAATTTCATTTGAGTGCGAACTTTTTTCCGGGAAAAATACAGTTACTTCAGATAGTTAATGGCCCGGCCGGTCCTATTTTTCCCCGCCTCGGGGCCTCCCCGCAAGCCCGTCCGTTCCCTGCCGGCCACAGGCGGAACCGGCCCGGCGGGGCCGGCGTTCTGACCCGCGGACTATGGAGGGACCCATGCGGCTTCTGCTCGGTGTGATCCTGGGCGTCCTGCTGACGATCGGCGGCGCCTATATGTACGATTCTGCCCACGAACCGCCGACGACGACGGCAGCGGCGCACCGTCCGCTGGTCAACTGGGACGTTGTCGCCGTGAAATGGAACGGTCTGACGGCCCGCGCCCGCTCGGAATGGACGCGGATCGCCGGTTGATCGCCACCGATCCGTTCAAGTTGCGCTCAGTGACCGCCGACCTGCTCGCGCGCGCCGACGCCGAGGGCGTTGCCGATGTCGCGGCGGTCCATGCGCGTGCCGTCGTCGCCTTCGATGAGGAGCGCCACGCGGCCGGTCTGGCCGACGTGCCGCGCCCATGACAGCGCGTCGTCGAGCGCGTCGAACTGCTTGAACAAAGTCTGCGACTTGTTCATCGGGCTGATGTCTTCGGAGCCTTTCGGCCCGCTGTAGACACGGTAGCTCATGGATAGACCTCCCTGATGGCCCCCCGCTCCGGATATGCGATGGTTGTTGCCTGAAAACGCGCCGGCTTGGAGCGCGGTTCCGGCGGGAGGGTGTGATGCGAGCGGCCTGGTACGAGACGAACGGTGCGGCGCGCGAGGTGCTGCGCGTCGGCGACATGGAGACGCCGCAGCCCGGGCCCGGCGAGGTGCGCGTGAAGCTCGCGACATCGGGCGTCAATCCGTCCGACGTGAAGTCGCGGCTCGGACTGACCCGCAAGATTGCATGGCCGCGGCTCGTGCCGCAGAGCGACGGCGCCGGCGTCATCGATCAGGTCGGGGCTGGTGTGCCCGCCTCGCGCGTCGGTGAGCGCGTCTGGGTGTGGAACGGGCAGTGGAAACGGGCGTTCGGCACCGCGGCGGAGTACATTGCGCTGCCGGCCGAGCAGGCCGTGCCGCTGCCGGACCGCACGAGCTTTGCGGAAGGCGCATGCCTCGGCATTCCGGCAATGACCGCGTATCACGCCGTGGCGCTGGCCGAGCTCACCCCCGGCAGCCGCGTGCTCGTCTCCGGCGGCGCCGGCGCGGTCGGCCAATACGTCATCCAGTTCGCGAAGCGGCGCGGCGCGACCGTGCTGACGACCGTCTCGTCACCGGAGAAGGCCGCGGCGGCGCGCGAGGCCGGCGCCGACCACATGATCGATTACAGGCGCGAGGACGTCGGCGCGGCGGTGAAGGCGGTTGCGCCCGACGGCGTCGATGCGATCATCGAGATGGATCTCGCCGCCAACGCGAAGCTGATCCCGGCGGTGCTGCGGCCGAAGGGCAGCGTCGTCGTCTACGGCACCACCCCGGAGGCGACGCTGCCGGCGGCGTTCTGCCTGACGAACAGCATCCGCATCCTGTTCTTCCTCGTGTACGAGCTCGACGCCGCCGAACGCGCCGCCGCGGTCGCGGCGATCAATGACGGCCTCGCGGCCGGCTGGCTCACGAACCGCGTCGCCCAGCCGACCTTCAAGCTCGGCGACATCGCCGCCGCGCACGAGGCGGTCGAGAAGGGCTCGCTCGGGAATGTGGTGGTGACGCTCTAGCAGCTGTCGTCCCCGCGCACGGACATCGGGTTTACCCGATGTCCGCCACTAAAGTGCGCAAGTCGGCTAAAGCCGACTTGCGATGGGGACCCATACGCCGTGCCGTCTCGATCTGCTGCGGCGTATGGGTCCCGGGCCTCCTTCGCTCCGCGAAGTCGCCCGGGACGACAGCTAAGGGGCGACCGGCTCGTCGGGATAACCCACGGCGTCGAGGGCGCGGCGGACGGTGCCGTTGCGTTTGGCCTCGCCGATCAGCGCCGTGACCAGCGCCAGCGCGCGCGGCCGCCCGGGCGGCACGGCGACGCCGATGCCGGTCTCCTGGAAATTGCCGTCGAGCACGCGCGCGCCGGGCAGATGCGGCAGCAGCGAGGCGAACGAGTCCTTCGACAGCGCGAAGGCGTCGCCCTCGCCGGCCTTCGCCAAAGCCATCATCTCGTCGACGCTCGGCACCTCGCGCACTGATGCGTCGGGCGAGGCGCGGCGCGCGCTGCGCATCGTGGTGGTGTTGGCGATGGCGACCACGCGCATGCCGGCATGGTTCACCTCGGCGATGGTGCGAATGCTTGAGCCGGCCGGCACCAGATAGGTGCTCTCGATCATCACGTAAGGCGGGCCGAAGGCGACCCGCGCGGCACGCGCCGCGTCCTGCGGCATGAAGGCGACGTCGCAGCGTCCGTCGGCGACGGCGTCGGTGACCTGCCCGGAGTTGTCGAAGAGCTGCAGATCGAGCGGCAGTCTTGTCTGCGCCGCGAAGAAGCGCAGCAGATCGACGGCGACGCCGTGAGCCGCGCCGTCGGCATCCTTGATGGCGAAGAAGGCGGTCCTGGTCGGCGCGATGACCACCCCGCCGCGCAATCTGCCGGTCGGCGCGAGGTCTTTGAGATCGTCGGGCTGTGTCATGCGCGGACTGCTACCACGCAGACCGCGGCCGCGCTACGCGAGTCGGTCGACGCCCTGCCCCGGCGGCGCATTCACGCTCTGCGACGACGCTGGCGGCGTCACGCCCTGGCCGTTGGCGAGATCCTGCAACGCACCGCCGAGCACCGTGGCCGGCTGGCCGTCGAGACCCGACGGCGGGTCGCCGGGCTTGTGCGCCTTCGTCCGCGGCGGCGAACCGGGCGGCGCATTGGGGTCACGCCCCTGCTGCGCCGACTTTGCGTCGCAGGTCGTGAAGCAGACGAAGCCGTTGACGATGGCGACCATGGCCCTCCCCCGCGCGCACGGTATGGGGCCACGGTGAATCGAACCTTGCCGCCGGCATCACGAGGCCGTGAGAGCGGCGGCGGCCAAAGCCCGTGTCACCAGCGGGCTCGCCCTCGCGCCACGCACGAGCGGTTGGTATGGCCGCCGCCGCCAGGAGAGATAGGGTGATCTCAACATAGCGGAAGACGCGTCATTTGCTCCGTCTTGCCCGGCCTTGTGCCGGGCATCCACGTCTTCACCGCGCCTCAAAATGAAGGCGTGGATGGCCGGGACAAGCCCGGCCATGACGGTTCATTGCCATCCGCGATCCTAAAAACTCTCCACCCAGGGCCGCACTTCCAGCTCCCAGCTCCAGGCGTTGCGCGGCTGGTGGAGGAGATGCAGGTAGCTCCGCGCGATCGCATCGGGGTCGAGCAGCGAGTCCGGCTTGTCCGGCGGCTCCTGGCGGCGCGCCGAGCGGATGCCGCCATCGACCACGACGTGCGCGACGTGGATGCCTTGCGGCGACAATTCGCGCGCCATCGACTGCGCCAGCCCGCGCAGCGCGAACTTGCCCATGGCGAAGGGCGCCGATTGCGCATAGCCCTTCACACCGGCGGAGGCGCCGGTCAGGAACACCGCGCCGTTCCGGTTCGGCAACATGCGCTTGACCGCCGCCTGCGCCACCAGAAACGCGCCGAAGGCGGTGACGGCAATCGCCTTCTCGACTTCGGCCGGATCGAGATCGACGAGCGGCCCGCGCGTGCGGTAGCTGGCGTTGTAGACGACGACGTCGGGGGGCGCGCCGGCCTCGTCCAGCTTCGCGAACAGCGCGTCGACGTCGTAGCGCTCTGTCGCATCGCATTCGAACGTGCGCGCACCGATGTCCTGCGCCAGCCGGGCGAGCTTGTCGGGCGAGCGCGCCGCGAGCGCGACCTGCAGTCCCTCCTTGGCGAAGGCGCGCGCCAGCGAGGCCGAAAGGCCGGTACCGGCGCCGACGATGAGGGCGGAGCGGAAGGTCATGGTGTCACTTCTTCCTGCATGGGGCGGCGACGCATCCGGAGCCGACCTGATTGACGCAGGTCGTCCCCGTATTGCCTGCCGCATGATGTCGCGACGCGGGCGGCGGTCCAAGCCCCCTCTCGCACCCGGCTCGGGATGACGGGTGCAGCCGCGCCGCTATACTCCCCCTCACCCCGCACGCGAGGCCAGCCATGCCCAGGACGCCCGACTACTTCCACGGCAAGACCGTCGTCATCACCGGCGCCGCAAGCGGCATCGGCCGCGCCGCCGCGCTCGTCTTCGCCCGCGAAGGCGCCAACGTCGTCTGCGCCGACGTCAACGAACGGGGCGTCGAAGAGACGTCGGAGATGATCGACCGGCAGACCGCGGCCACCAATGCCGGCGGCAAGGCGCTGGCGCTGACCATCGACGTGACGAAGCGCGCCGCGGTCGACGACATGATCGAACTGGCGCTCAACGAATTCGGCCGCGTCCACTTCCTGTTCAACTCGGCCGGCTCGGCGATCCGCCGCTCGACGTTCCTCGACATCGACGACGAACTCCTCGACCGCGCGCTCGACCTCAACCTCAAGGGCCCGTTCTACGCCATGCAGGCGGTGCTGCCGCACATGCTCGAGAACAGGTTCGGCGTCATCGTCAACGTCGCCAGCATGGCGGTGAAGCGCGGCGGCCCCGGCTCGTCGGTGCACTACGCCGCGGCCAAGGGCGCGCTGAACACGATGACCATGGGCGTGGCGCGGGAGTTCGCGACGCAGGGCATCCGCTGCCTGTCGGTGTCGCCGGGACCGATCGACACGGCCTTCGCCGCCGCGGCCTCGACCTCGCCGGAGCTGAAGGCGCAGATGCTCGCCGACGTGCCGATGAAGCGTTTCGGCAAGGCCGAGGAGATCGCCGAGCTGGTGCTGTTCATGTGCTCCGACGCCTGCGAGTTCATGACGGCGGACACGGTGTATGCGAATGGCGGCGGCGGGTGGAGGTGAGGCCTCTCCAATGCCGGCACGTTTGACGATTGCAGCCAAACGCCATTTATGATATCATAATGATATCAAGCGCGAGGCCGCATCAAGCGACGGCTATGAGCGACATACTGATCCGCAACGTTGATGACGAGACCGCCCGCCTCCTCAAGGCAAAGGCGAAGGCGAAGGGCGCGTCGGTGAGCGAGACCGCGCTCGACATCATCAGGGCCGGTGTAAAGCCATCCAAGGAAGACGCTTGGGCGGCCCTCGATGCGTTCCGGAAGAGGATCGGAACGATCCCGGGCGACTCGACGAAGGACATTCGCGAGGATCGCGACAACGAAGAGCCTTACCGGTGACACTCGTCGTCGATGCCAGTGTCGCGGTTCTATGGACGCTGGCTCAGCGCGATTCCGAGAAGGCCGCCGCGCTTCGAGGACAAGGCGACCTCATCGCGCCGTCCCTCATCGTTGCCGAAATCGGCAATGCGATCTGGAAGGCGGTACGCCGCGGCGATTTGCCGGCGCGCGAAGCGCGCACCGCTCTCGACCTCGCCCTCGGCCCCCTCTCCGCTCTGGTGCCGCTCGAGGAGCTGCACGAGCGCGCGCTCGAATTGTCGATCGAACTCGATCACCCGATCTACGACTGCTTCTATCTCGCGCTGGCAGAGCGCGAGCGCACGCCGCTCGTCTGCGTGGACGGGTCGTTGAAAGCGAAGGCACGGACGCTGAAGCAGATCGAGATCAGGGCACTGTAGACCGCCCCGTCACGCCCTCACCCGCTGGATGTCCTCGGCGAAGCCCTGCACCCGCGCGCGGATGGTGCCGGTCTGTGCCGCCACGTCGCCAGCGGCGCGGGCCATGTTGCCGACGGCGTCCGCGTTGGCGGTGACCATCCGGTCGATCTCGGCCAACGAATTGCGCACGTGGTCGACGCCGGTCGCCGCCGCGGTGACGTTGCCGGCGATGTCGCGCGCGGCGCTCGCCTGCTCGGTGACGGCCGCGGCGATGGCCGCGGCGACGTCCTTGACCTCGCGGATGCAGCCCGAAATCTCGGCGATCGTCGTGACCGAGCGGCCGGCCGCCGTCTGCAGCGCCGCGACGCGCGCCGCGATGTCGGAGGTCGCCCGCGCGGTCTGCGCCGCCAGGCGACGGAACTGGTCCACCGGGAGGTCGGTGGTGCTGCGCTCGCCGTCGGGCATGACCTCGGTCGAGGTCGCGCGAAGCTCGCCGCTGTCGGGGTCGAGCGTCACCTCCACCGTCCCCGGCGTCTCGAACGCGCGCTGGTAGGCCGCCGCCAGTGCCGATTCCACCGT
>Ga0187809_10001566_pt1 | contig 10450 bp, 11 predicted proteins | sample NC_wetland_sal_i_8_FD_132415 | JGI IMG/M metagenome (GOLD analysis project Ga0187809, IMG submission 132415) | Wetland sediment microbial communities from Neuse River Estuary, North Carolina, USA - ASW_4 | ecosystem: Environmental > Aquatic > Freshwater > Wetlands > Sediment | place: USA: North... | reverse complement strand
AGCTGCTCGGGCGCGGCGGGCATCACCCCGTCGATCATCGCCTCCACGTAGCCGTCGATCACCGTCAGCGGCGTACGCATCTCGTGAGCGACCTCGCTGAGGAGATGGAGCCGCCGCTCCTCGGTGGCCTGGAGCTCGCTGCCGAGCGCGTTCACGTCCGTCACGAGCGAGGCGAGCTCGGTCTCACGGGGAACGGGGACCTGGTGGGTGTAGTTGCCGCGGGCGAGCTCGCCGACTGCGGTACCGACCCGCGACAACGGTCGTAGGAGCCGGCGCGCGAGCAGGATGCCCGCGACCGCGGCCACCACGGCACCGCTCAGCGTGCCGATGAGGAGGGAGTTGGCGACGGCGGCGGCGAACGACGCCCGCAGGGCCTGCCCGTACCCGGGGCCTGTACCGCGCCCTGAAGCGCCGGGACCCATGCCCATCTGCTGGTCGAACATCGCCGGAGCGAGCAGCCAGACGACCACGAACGTCACCAGGCCTCCCACCACTGCGACCAGCAGGTGGGAGAGGGTGAACCTCACGACCAGGCGTCTCATGCAGGCTCCTTGAGGAACTTGTAGCCGACCCCGCGGACGGTGCCGATGATGCCGGGCGAGGTGGCGTCGTCGCCGAGAGCCCGACGCAGGTTGCGGACATGTACGTCGACGACTCGCTCGTCGCCGAAGAAGTTGTAGCCCCACACGCGCTCGAGCAGCTGCGCGCGGGAGAAGACCCGTCCGGGCGAGGACGCCATGGCCGCGAGCAGGTCGAACTCCAAGGCCGACAGCTCGACGAGGACGTCGTCCACACGCACCTCACGCCGCTCCGGGTCGATGGCCAGGCCCGCGAACATCCAGGCAGCGGCGACCGGAACGGGGGTCGTCGTCGGGACAGCCCCGGGAGCGGTACGCCCCCGCCGCAGCACGGTCTTGACGCGCGCCACGACCTCGCGAGGGCTGAACGGCTTGGCGATGTAGTCGTCCGCGCCGACGCTGAGGCCCACCAGGAGGTCCACCTCCTCCGCGCGGGCCGTCACCATCACCACGTACACGTCCGAGGTGGTCCGCAGCCGGCGGAGGACCTCGAGCCCATCGATGTCAGGAAGGCCGATGTCGAGCAGGACGAGGTCGGGGCGCAGCTTCTCGGCGAGCGCGACCGCCTGCTCCCCGTTCGAGGCCTCCTCGACGGAGTAGCCCTCGCGTTCGAGGTAGGCCCGCAGGACAACCCTGATCTGAGCCTCGTCATCGACGACAAGCACCTGCACCATGTCCGTATTGTTGCCTTCCCTGGCTGGAGACGGGGCCGCGCCGCGCGCTCTGCCTCACCCGGGCCGCAGGGGCGTCACCGCGTACGAGACCTGCCCGCCCCCGTCCCCGTACCGGTCGCCTCTCCGGCGCCGGTGTGGACCCCCGTGGGCGTCGACGTCGGCGTGGGTACGCCCGTCGGGGTCGGCGTGACGGTCGGGAGCGTCGAGACCGGGGCCGCTGCCTCGGTTCCTCCGGTGAGGTAGTCGCTCAACGTGATCCTGAACTCGGAGAGGCTGAACCCCGGCACCAGCGCCTCCAGGTCCTTGAACGCGGTCGAGGGTGTGAGGACGCTCGGGTCCGCCGCGCCGATGAGGGCCACGAGCTCCGCGTACGGGATCCCGAGACCGTCAGCGGCCTGCTGCAACGTCATCGAGCCCTTCACGTCCTCTGCGGACAGAGCACCCGCAGCCACGACAGGCTTGCCGGACGTGATCCAGGCACCCGTGGCCTGCGCGACGCCGACGCCTCCGAGCATGACGGCGATGAAGATGATCGGGGTCAACCACACGAGCCGGGTCATCGGGACTCCTTCGCGCCAGCGCCGGCGTGCTCGCGCGTACGCCTCGCTGCGGGCTCGGCCTCCTTGAGCACGGGGATGCCCAGGAGGACCGGTGCCTCCAGACGCAGGGCCCCCTTCACGGGGCAAGCCGCCACACAGTCCATGCATCCGATGCAGTCGGGACTGACGAGAGGAGCTGCCTTGCTGGGCGTGATCCCCACCGGGCACGTCTTGTCGCACATGGTGCAGTCCGTACAGGCCTTGGAGGACCGACGGATGCGGAACAGGCTGAAACGGCCGAGGACCGAGAGCACGCCACCGAGCGGGCAGAGATAGCGGCACCAGAAGCGGTCGATGACGAGGGAGCCGCCGATGATCAGCGCGAGCAGTCCCAGCGACACCCACATCGTCGAGGGGTCGAACTCGAACAGCCAGCGCAGGCCGAACAGCGTGACGTACGGGTCGTAGTCGGAGAACCAGAGCTTCGCCGTCGAGATCGAGAAGTAGAGGATGACGCCCAGGGTGACGAAGCGTCCCCACCGCAGCCACCTGTCCCAGCGCGCCGGCACGGTCAGCTCCGGCAGCCGCGCCTTCTTGCGCAGCCAGGTGAGGGCGTCCTGCACCGCGCCGAACGGGCAGATCCAGCCGCAGAAGACATTGCCCGCGAGGAGGACCGCGACGAGCACCGCGAGCCCGAGGACGAGGTTGGACTGGTGGATCTTGCTGATGAAGTGGCCGGTGGTGACCCAGGTGACCAGCGTCTCGACGGCACCGAACGGGCAGATCGCGTCGACGGAGGCAGACTCCGGACCGCTGGACGTCTGGTGTCGTACGGCCGCGACCACGATCCACGCCGCGAAGACCAGCTGTACGCCTCGTCGCGCCCAGCGGAGCTGCTTCATCCCCCGTAGCCGCCGCTGTGCGCGGCTCAGCGCGGCCCTCGTCTTGTGGACTGTCGTCCCGGATCCTGACACCGTCTCTCCCATCGTCTGGTCAGTCAGCATCTCGGGAGTTCGTGAAGCAACGATGAAGCAGACGTGATGTTTGGCCGCGGGATCCAGCTGGCCCCGAACCTCCGAGACGGGGGCGAACGCTCTACCGCGTGTGGAGACGTTTCGAAGCGGTGCGGGACCTCCGGTACCGTTGAGCAGGTTGCAGCCTGCAGCGGTCCGGAGGTGTCCCACGGTGAGTGAAGCGAATCCCGACAGGGAGCAGTGGTCGAAGGACCCTGCTGCGCCGACGATCGACGGCTCTGTGGCTCCCGCTTCCAGCAGTGGCCTGTCGGAGACGGACGCCGAGTCGACCGCCATCCGTCGGCCGAGGTCGACCAAGCCGCGTACGGGAGCGCCCCGCGTGCCCCGCCCCGCGGGCTCCGCACCCCGCAAACCGGCGACCGCCTCCGTACCGGGTGCGGGCGAGTCGTCCGATACCGCACCGAACCCCTTCTCCGAGGACAGTCGCGTGACCCCTGGCCAGAACTTCTCATCCGGGCTCGACCACCTGCCGAAGGCGACTCCCGCTGACGCCGGGTCTCCGTTCGAGCCACCACGCTCGGACTGGGTCGAGTCGGCGGAGCTCCCGGTGTGGACGCCGCCCACGACCGAGGCCGACGCCTCCGCGCAGCCGTCGGTCCTCGAGCGCGCTCGGGCCTTCGGCGTGGCGGCCGCAGCCGTGGCCAAGGAGAAGGTCGCCCAGGTGAGCACCGCCGCGACGACCACAGCACCGGTGCCGGTCAGCGCCGACCCTGCCGTACAGGCCGTGAAGCGTCCGCGACGTACGCGCCGGGCCCGTCTCCGCATCTCCCGTGTCGACCCGTGGTCGGTGATGAAGACCTCGCTGCTGTTCGGCATCGCGGGAGGCATCATCTTCGTCGTCGCCACCTACGTGCTGATGAGCGTCGTCGAGGCGACCGGTCTGTTCACCGCGATCAACTCGATGGTCAAGGACGTCCTGGCCTCTCCCACCGACACGACCACGTTCGACATCACCACCTACATCAACACCAAGCGGGCCACTGGTCTGGCGGCCCTCATCGGAGCGATCGACGTGGTGATCTTCACGGCTCTCGCGACCGTGTTCTCCTTCCTGTACAACCTCTCGGCCACCATGCTCGGCGGCCTGGAGATCACGCTCGCCGAGGACTGAGGGAATCTTTCCCCGAGCCCCATGCGTTGACTCGACGATGAAGGGAGTGGCGATGGCCCGGCCTGTGCAGCAGTACGGACTCGTCACGCGTCGAGACGTGGCGTTCGAGCGGGTGAGCAGCGCGTTGTGTCGGGCGTGACACCCACGCCCACCCACCGTCAGCTCACATCGGAGAACACTCATGACTGACCCAGTTGCCGACAATCAGGTCTGGGACGAGATCCGCCGGGAGGCCGCTCGCGACGCCGCCGTAGAGCCGGCACTCGCAGGATTCCTCCACGAGGCGATCCTGCGTCACCCGTCGCTGGAGTCCGCGCTAGCGACACTCATCGCCGGCAAGCTCGAGGGGCACGGGCTGTCAGCCCTGTCCCTGCGCGACCTCGTCGACGAGGCCTTCGCCGGAGATCCGTCGATCGGATCCGCGGTCATCGCCGACCTTCAGGCCGTGCTGTCCCGCGATCCCGCGACCCGCGGTTACTCGCAGCCGCTGCTGTACTTCAAGGGCTTCATCGCGATCCAGGCGTACCGCGTGGGCCACTACTACTGGACCCACAACCACGAGCCGCTCGCTTTGTACCTCCAGAGCCAGATCTCGGAGGTGTTCGCGGTCGACATCCACCCGGGCGCCCGCATCGGCAAAGGCATCATGTTCGACCACGCGACGAGCGTCGTCATCGGGGCGACGGCCGTGGTCGAGGACGACTTCTCGATGCTCCACGAGGTCACCCTCGGCGGTACGGGCCGGGCGGGCGGTGACCGTCACCCCAAGATCGGCCGTGGCGTGATGATCGGTGCCGGGGCCAAGGTGCTGGGCAACATCAAGGTGGGCGAGGGTGCGAAGATCGGTGCGGGCAGCGTCGTACTCAAGGACGTGCCGCCCCACACCACCGTCGCCGGCGTCCCCGCGAAGGTCGTGAGCTTCCCGCCCGAGTCGTTCCCGGCCCTCGAGATGGACCAGACCCTCGACGGCCCGGACTTCGAAGAGATCGCCATCTGAGGTCCACTCCTCCATCACTCGTCCTGCGCAGACACGGATAATGGTCCGGAGTGGGAGGGGTGGTCGTGGGTTTCCGGATGAGGCGGTCGTTCTCGATCGTGCCTGGTGTGCGGGTCAACGTCAGCGCCCGGTCGATGGGCCTGACGGTCGGCGGGAAGTACGCGAGGACGACCATCAACTCACGCACGGGCGTCCACAACTCGTACTCGCTGCCGGGCACGGGTCTCACGTACGTCACCAAGACGACCCGGTCCTCTCCTCGGCAGCGAGGCACCGTGAAGGTCGTAGCCACCCCGCCGCCACCCGTACGGACAGCACCAGGGGTCTTCGCACCGCGGGGTGAGAAGCACCTGTACGCGGCGTTGGCGGGTGGGCGGTTCACGGACCTCGAGACGATCGCGTCGCAGCACCCCGAGCTGCGCCGCACCTGCATGGTCATCGACGCGTTCAACACCGCCGACTCGCCGCAGACGCACCGGCGCGTCCGGGGCATGTTCGAGGAGTTGTGGCGGTCGGGCTACGTTCCCGAGCGCGACGACTTCCTGACCCGCTACGCCCCCGGGTCCACGTGCGTGATTGGGCTCGCGCCAGGGGTCAGCGTGACTCTGCCCCTGCACCGTACGGCGGTGGGCCTCGCCCTGGCCGAGCTGCGGCAGGAGGACGGTGACCTGGCCGAGGCCGCCGACCTCGTCGAGAGTCTGGAGCCATCGCTGCCGGCTGCGGTGTCGCTCGCCGAGCTGTACGGGCAGCTGGAGCGCTGGGAGGCGGTGGTCGAGCTGACAGAGCACGTGACGGAGCGGGACGAGCTGTCGCTGTACCTGCTGATCCAGCGCGCCGCCGCGTTCCGTGAGCTGCGCCACAACGACGCCGCGCGCGACGTGCTGCGTACGGTCCTCGCGCGACGGAGCGCACCGGTCGACCTTCGCCACCTCGCCCTCCTGGAGCGCGGCCTCACCTATGCGGCGGACGGCAAGAAGGCGCAGGCGCGCAAGGACCTCGATCGAATCCTCGCCGAGGACGGGCACTTCCCGGGTCTCGCCGAGGCCATCGCCGCGCTCGGAACCTGACGGGTCCACTGGTGGCGGCCTGTCGGGTTCAGTCGAAACCGCCAGCCCGGAGACCGACCGACAGCGGGGCCGAGCGCTGTCAGGAGGCTGAGGCGAGGCCGGTTCTGATGGCGGTGACGACCTCGCGGTAGAGCTGCTCGTTCTTGGCTGCCACGTACGGGGGGACGAACTGGCAGGTCGCGGGGTCGAGGTCGACGCGGCTGCCGAAGAGCTCGTCGAGCTCCTCGGGCTTCCAGATCTGTCCGTCGGTGCTGCCGACGACGGCTGACGTGTGCGCGGCGATCATGACCGCGGCGGTGTCCCACACGCTGGAGGGGTTCGGGTTGAACACCACGTCCGTGTCGTACGTGAGCATGTTCATCACCGCGGGGTTCCCGGCGAACGTGAGGCAGAACCAGTCGTCGCCGAGCGCGTCGAACACCGGCGCGACGAGATGGCGGGACGCGTGCTTGTACGCGTTGGCCGCCACGATGTGCTCCTTCGTCGGGTTCGGCGGCGTGGGGCCGCGGAACGGCGCCATGATCGCGTTGTGCGTCGAGCCGATGAGGACGACGCCGTCGTCGCGGAGCAGGAACAGCCGACCGTCGGGTGCGGCGCAGAAAGACGTGACGAAGCGCCACCCGTCGCCGGTGCGCTGGACGACGATGCCGGCTGTGCACCAGCCCGCGCGCTGGCAGCGCCACTGGTTCGAGCCGTCGGCCGGGTCGAGGAGCACGAGGAGCTGCCCGTCGGCGATGTCGTCCGGCAGGTACGGGTGCTCCTCGCCGACGACCGTCGCCACGATCCCCAGCTGAGCCGTTCCGGGATGAGCGAGCAGGTTCGCCTGGAAGATCTGGTGGGCGGCTCGGTCGACGACCAGGGCGGAGTCTCCCAGATGGAGCTCGGCGGGGTCGTACACCTCCTGGTTGGCCGTGCTCAGCATGATGAAGTTGACGGTTGCGGCGAGCGTGTCACGCAGCACCGCGAGCAACAGATCCGTCCGCACCGTCATCATCGGTGCGCCCCCAGTCCCATGCCCTCGACTCTACTGGCCGTTCCCGAGGTCGCCCGGGGCCGACGCGCCCGGCCCCGTACGTCCCGCGGCCGCCGAGCGGCGTAGATCGCCGTCGTGGTCCGGACTCAGCCTCGCTCTGTACTGTGGCGCCGTGATGGCGCAGGACCTGGAGACGCTCGCCTCCCTGCGGCGCGCCCGCGACCTGATGGATCGCGAGTACGCGTCCCCGCTGGACGTGGCGCAGATCGCCCGCGCCTCGTACATGTCGCCCGCGCACTTCTCGCGCCAGTTCCGCAAGGCGTACGGGGAGACGCCGTACGCGTACCTCATGACGCGCCGCATCGAACGGGCGAAGGCTCTGCTGCGGCAGGGCGGCATGTCCGTGACCGACGTGTGCATGGCGGTCGGCTGTACGTCGCTGGGCTCGTTCAGCGCGCGTTTCACCGAGCTGGTCGGGCAGACACCCACGTCCTACCGTTCCGGCGACCACGCCGCGCTGGAGGCCGTACCCGTGTGTGTCACCAAGGACCTGACGCGCCCGAGCCGCACCTGACAGGCGACCGGATCAGGCCGCGCCCGCCTGCAGCGGACGGACGTGGATGACGATCACGGACGCGTTCTGGCAGGCCGTGAACCCGGTCGCGGCGACGAACAGTGCGCTCGTGTCGTCGGGCGGGTAGACCCGCAGGCCGTCAGCGGCCTTGGGGTTGCACGTGCTCGCGTCGAAGTTGCCCGCGTTCACGATGTCGAGCTGCGCGTGCGCCGCGGCACCGGGAGCCAGGGTCAGCGTCGTGATCGCGATGCCGCCCGCGTCCCGCGCGGCCGGCGCCCCGAGCTGGGTCCCGTTGCCGTTGCCCACGAACGAGACCCCCGGGTAGCCCGTCACGGTGCACGGCGTGCTGCCCTTGTTGGTGAGGACGAGGTACGGGTACTGGTGCCCCGCCCCGCCACCGGTGCCGGCACCCAACGTGGCCGTGAGCTGGGCGGCGACGCACTTCCTGACGCCCGCGGCTGTCGCCGTGGTGGTCGCGCTCGTCGGCGCGGCGGCCGACGTCGTCGCGGCGGCTGAGGTCGCGCCCGCGGTCGCCGACGCGCTCGCCGGGATCGTGGTGGCGCCACCGCCTGACGTTGTCGTCGACCCGCTCGAGCTCGTACTCGGCGTGCACCCGGACAGCAGTGCCGCGATCCCCGCGGCAGCGACCATCCCCGTCAGAACAACGTGTGATCCAGACCTCGTCCCCATGTTTCGACCGTACTCCGGACGTGGCTCACTGTCAGTCGGCCGACGCGGCAGCGGGTCGATCACCGAGCAGGATTCGAGAAGCCATCCAGTGCCGCGCTGACTACCGTTTCGGCCATGGACATCACTCTCTCCCGTGCATTCGTCACAGTCACCGACCCTGACAAGGCGCTCACGTTCTACCGCGACGTCCTCGGCCTCGACGTCGTCATGGACGTGCCGAACGGAGACTTCCGCTGGATCACCGTCGGCTCGAAGTCGCAGCCGGGCGTCGCCATCGTGCTCACCAACTACATCCAGGGTTCTCCGGACGACCAGTCGTACGTCGCCGGGCTGGTCGCCAAGGGGGCTCTCAACGCCGTCCACTTCCACACCGACGACCTCGACGCTGTGTTCGCGAAGCTCGCCGAAGCCGGTGCCGAGATCGTCTCCGAGCCCACCACTCAGCCCTGGGGCGTCCGCGACGGGGCCGTGCGGGACCCGTCCGGCAACCTGGTACGCATCGAGGCCTGACGCCTCAGACCGCACCCGCTCGCAGGTCCCTGGCCATCGCCGCGGCCGCCTGCGAGACACGGTCCTCGAGCAGGCGGGCGCCGCTGATGAGGTGGCGCCCCCTGCCTCCGACCCGTACGGCCACGGGCGGATGCAGTGAGGTGAGCTGGTCGACGACCGACTGAGCCGCCTCCACGTCCTCGTCGAGGTGGACACCGAGCACGGCAGCCCGCGCCCCCACCTCGCTCGCCACGGTCTTCCAGTCGTCGAGCGGCACGTCCGCTCCCAGGTAGATCGTGTTCACGCCCGCCCGGCGCAGGCACGCGGCGAAAGCGAGCAGCATCAGCTCGTGCCGCCCGCCCTGCGGCAGGCCCACCAGCACCGGGACACCGCCCGCGGGATGGGCCTCCTCGAAGTGTGCGGCGAGGTGTCGGGCGACGGCCGCGCTCGCGAAATGCTCCTGGGCCACGCTGAGCCGCCCGTTCTGCCAGGCCTCTCCGAGACGCTCCAGCTCGTACGGGAGCCAGCAGTCGACGACGTCGTCGAAGCTGGTCGCCGCGAACGCGTCGCTGAGCACCTCATGGATCAGCCCAGGATCCAGCATCGCTGCTGCCGTGACGAGGTCGAGCGAGTTCTGGTCGCCAGGCACGGCAGTCGCCCCGGCCCGTACGGTCGTGGCACGTACGGTCTGCGCCGCGATCGACGCCGGCACCCCGTTGTCGACGAGCGAGGCCATCGCGCGGAGGATCGCGACCTGGTCGTCGTCGTACAACCTGTAGCCGGAGGGCGATCTGGCCGGCTCCACCACCCGGTAGCGGCGCTCCCAGACCCGCAAGGTCGCCTCCGTCACCCCTGTCAGCGCTGACGTCTGCTTGACCGAGTACACGCCGTTCCTGCTTCCTGAGTCGCCCGCCGCCTCGGCTCAACCTTGGACAAGGGTTCGACAAGGGCTTGACGGGGTAAGTGGTTCTCGCCTACCTTGGGGCAACCTTATACAAACATTGGACGGACGTCATGGCCTTGCAGCACAAGACACGACAACTACATCAAGCCCCGGTAGGAGCCGATGACGTGGTGCTCGTCGACGACGACGGGACCATGATCGGGACTGCCGCGCGGACCGAGGTCCACACGGAGGCGACTCCCCTTCACCTCGCGTTCTCCACATACCTGTTCAACGCTCGCGGTGAGGTGCTGCTCACCCGACGCGCGCTCGGCAAGAAGACCTGGCCGGGCGTCTGGACGAACTCCTGCTGCGGGCACCCCCGCGCGGGCGAGTCCCTCGAAGACGCGGCGCGGCGCCGGATCCGCGAGGAGCTGGGGCTCACAGTCGGCCCGCTGGTCCCCCTCCTCCCGGACTTCCGGTACCGCGCCGTCGATGCGTCCGGCATCGTGGAGAACGAGATCTGCCCGGTGTACGCCGGGTACGTCACCGAGGCGGACCCCCGTCCCGATCCGTCAGAGGTGGCGGAGTGGGCGTGGGTCGCCTGGGACAAGTTCTCCTCGGCCATCACCGCGACACCCCACGTGTACAGCCCGTGGGCGGCCCTCCAGGTGCCCCTCCTGGTGCCGCAGAACCCGGCCGTCTCGCCCACGACGACCTGGACGCCCGACGTCGAGGCTGTCTGCCGCGACGTCGATGCCCTCCTGTCCGGTGAGATCACCGCCCTGGTGGCTGAGTGGGACACGTACGCAGCCGGCAACGGCGTCGACGTGCTCCCGGT
>Ga0187809_10001565_pt1 | contig 10452 bp, 10 predicted proteins | sample NC_wetland_sal_i_8_FD_132415 | JGI IMG/M metagenome (GOLD analysis project Ga0187809, IMG submission 132415) | Wetland sediment microbial communities from Neuse River Estuary, North Carolina, USA - ASW_4 | ecosystem: Environmental > Aquatic > Freshwater > Wetlands > Sediment | place: USA: North... | reverse complement strand
TGATCCCGTTCGCGCCGGGATAGGACCGCAGCATGAGGTTGTTGTTGACGTAGATCTTCGAATACGTCGGCGCGCTCCAGGGCACCTGGATCGTCTTCGTGCGCACGATGCGGTCGAAGCGCTCGTTGCGGAGCGCGACGCGCGAGAGCGCCGCGATGTCCCACGCGCTCGAGTAGTTGTCGCGGTCGACGACCCCGCTCGGCGAGATGAAGTGCGTGTCGTGCAGCCCGAGCCGGTGCGCCTCGTCGTTCATCTCGCGAACGAACGTCCACTTGTCGCCGCCGGCGGCGATGGCGAGTGCAAGCGCGTCGTCGTTCCCGGAGTAGAGGAGCAGGGAATAGAAGAGCTTCCACGCCTTGACCTTCTCGCCGGCCCGGAGGCCCTCGCGTACGAGCGGGACGCGTGGTACCGACTTGTCGACGGTGACGACGTCGTTCGGGCCGAGCGTGCGGAGGGCGAGGAGCGCGGTCATGATCTTCGTCAGCGACGCCACCCGGTGGCGGGCGTGCACGCGCATGCCCCAGATGACGCGGCCCGACGCCGCGTCGACGACGATCGCCGCCGCGGCGGAGAGCGGCGGCTTGAAGTCGTGCGGCACCGTCTTGTCGCCGATGAGCAGGTGCTCCGGCGCAGCCGCAGCGGCATGCGTGCTGTGGACGGCCGGCTCTTCTCCGACGATCGGTGCGTCCGCCGAAGCGGTCACCGTCGCGGCAGGGCGCCGCGCGCCCGCCCACGCGCCCGCGAGGAGCGCGGCGAGGACGAGCACGGCGACGGGGACGAGCCGTCTCGGCCGGTACCGGTGCTTCCGGCGCGATCCCACTCAGCGAGCATACGACGGGCCTCGGAGGACCGCACTCCTACAATGGCCGCCGTGCGCACGACCGCGGAGATTCGCGAAGGATTCCTCTCCTACTTCGAGGAGAAGGGCCATCTGCGGCGGCCGTCGGCGTCGCTCGTGCCGCGCTCGGACGACCGCTCGACGCTGCTCACCACCGCGGGGATGCAGCCGCAGATGCCGTTCTTCCTCGGGCGGGAGCAGCCGCCCGCACCGTTGACGACGACGGCGCAGAAGTGCTTCCGCACGCCCGACATCGATGAGGTCGGGCTCGACACGTACCACCTGACGTTCTTCGAGATGCTCGGCAACTTCTCCTTCGGTCAGTACTTCAAGGGGGGCGCGATCGAGTTCGCGACCGAGTTCATCCGCGAGCGACTGCGGATCGACTGGGACCGCATCTGGGTGAGCGTCCACGCCGGCGACCCGGAGCTCAAGCTCGGCCCGGACGAGGAGGCGATCCGCCTGTGGGAGGGAGTCGACGTCCCGGCGGAGCGGATCGTGCCGCTGCCGTCGTCGGAGAACTTCTGGTCGGTCGGGGGTCCGGGGCCGTGCGGGCCCGACTCGGAGATCTACTACGACTGGGGCGCCGACGCCGGCTGCGGCGAGCCCGACTGTGCGCCCGGCTGCACGCGCTGCGCGCGCTTCCTCGAGTTCTGGAACCTCGTGTTCATGGCGTACGAGCTGCACCCGGACGGGACGCTGACGCAGCTGCCCGCACAGAACGTCGACACCGGCATGGGTCTCGAGCGGACGGCTCAGATCATCCAACAGGTGGCGTCGGTCTACGACACCGACGGGTACCAGAAGATCATGGGCTGGATCGCGGCGGAGTCGGGCGTCGCCTACGGCGACTCGGTCGACGCGACGAAGGCTCATCGCGTGCTCGCCGACCACGGACGTGGGATGACGTTCCTCGTCGGCGACGGCGTCACGCCGTCGAACGAGGGACGCGGGTACGTGCTGCGGCGCATCATCCGCCGCGCCGCGCAGCACGGCCAGCGCATCGGCATGAATCCGCCGTTCCTCTCCGGCCTCGCCGACGCGGTGATCGCGCAGATGGCGGACGCCTACCCCGAGCTCGGCGAGCATCGCCGCGAGATCCACCGTGTGCTCACCGCCGAGGAGGAGCGCTTCGGCGAGACCCTCGAGCGCGGCATGAAGGTGTTCGAGGAGGCGGCAGCGCGCGGCGAGATCACCGGCGAGGACGCGTTCACGCTGCAGGCGACGTACGGCTTCCCGATCGAGCTGACGCAGGAGCTCGCGCGCGAGCGTGGCCTCGGCGTCAACGACGAGGAGTACACGAAGCTGTTCGCGGAGCACCGTGAGATCTCGCGGCGTACGAGCGGGATCACGGTCGACGTCCGCTTCCCCGGCGCCCCGCGCACGGAGTTCGTCGGCTACGAGCGCACGGAGGTGCCGACGGCGATCGTCGCGTACGCCGACCTCGGTGACGGGCTCTTCCAGGCGAAGCTCGAGCGCTCGCCCTTCTATCCCGCCGGGGGAGGTCAGGTCTCCGATATCGGCGTCATCCGAAAGGACGACGGGACGGAGGCGGAGGTGGTCGAGCTCATCCGTCTCGACGACGACCAGGAGGTCGTCCTTCGCGGCGACGGCTTCGGCGAGGGCGACCGGGTCACCGCCGTCGTGCCGTGGCACGTCCGCTTCCCGACGATGGCGAACCACACGGCGACCCACCTGCTGCACGAGTCCCTGCGCGAGGTGCTCGGCGAGCACGTGAAGCAAGCGGGCTCCGCGGTTCGTCCCGACAAGCTCCGGTTCGACTTCACCCATCCGCAGGCGCTGACGGCGGAAGAGCGGACAGAAGTGGAACGCCGCGTGAACGAGCGCGTGTTCGAGAACCTGACGGTGCGCACCTACGAGACGACGATCGCCGAGGCGCGGAAGCTCGGAGCGATGATGCTGTTCGGCGAGAAGTACGGCGACGTCGTGCGCGTCGTCGACATCGGCGGCTGGTCGGTGGAGCTGTGCGGCGGCACCCACGTCCGCTCGACGGCGGAGATCGGCCCGTTCGTCGTCCTCGGCGAGAGCTCCATCGGTTCGGGCGCGCGCCGCATCGAGGCCGTCACCGCGGGTGAGGCGTACGCGCTCCTGCGCGAGCGCGCGCGCGAGGCGGACGAGCTGCGCGGCGAGCTCGAGCGTGCGCGCAAGGAGAAGCCGAAGCAGCAAGCCGAGACGGCGTACACGGTCAGCGAGCGCGTCGACGGGGTCGTACTCGCCGAGACCCGCGACGTCCAGCCGGGCCCGCTTCGCGACCTCTCCGACCGCATCCGCCAACAGGAGAAGGCCGACGGTGCGATCGTCGCCTCGATCACCGACGGGCGCGTGCACATCGTCGTCAACGTCGCCGAGAGCGTCGGCGTCGACGCCGCCGCGCTCGCGAACGAGATGGGCAGAATCGTCGGAGGCCGCGGGGGTGGCAAGCCGACGATGGCGCAGGCCGGCGGCAACGTCCCCGCCGAGATCCCGAAGGCGTTCGAGGCGGCGAAGAGAGCTCTCGTGTGAAGGTGCTCGCGCTGGACTTCGGGTCGGCGAGGACCGGTGTCGCAGTGTCCGACCCGACCGGCGTCGTCGCGCGCCCGCTCGGCGTCGTCGCGAAGGCGAACCTCGACGAGATCGCGGCGATCGCCCGTGACCAGGAGGTCGAGGAGATCGTCGTCGGCCATCCGCTGACGCTGCGCGGTGAACGGGGCGAACAGGCGCGCGCGGCCGAGCGGTTCGCGAAGGCGCTCCGAGCAGCCGTGGACATCCCCGTCGTCCTGTTCGACGAGCGCTTCACCACCGACCTCGCACAGCAGAGCCCGTCCGACTCGTCGGAGGACGCGCGCGCGGCCGCCCACCTCCTCTCCAGCTACCTCGAGTGGTCCGCAAGCTCGCGCCGGTAGCAGTCGTTGTCCTCCTCGCCGGCTGCGGTGGGTCGAGCAAGCCTCCGGCGACGACAACGGTGGTGCGGCAGCTGCATCAGTTCCGCGTCGTCTTCCCGGAAGGCTTCACACGTGTCGAGATGGCCGCACGTGTCGCGGCGGTCGCGAGGATCGCCTTCCGCGAGCGCCACGTGCATCCCAAGATCTCGGCAAAGGGGTATCTCGCTGCGTCGGGCCCGAGGCGGATCCAGGGGTTCGGCGCCGAGAAGCTCCCTCTCGAGGGTTTTCTCTTCCCCTCGACCTACTTCTTCGACCGGAAGTCGACGTCGCAAGAGCTCGTGCGCGAGCAGCTCGCCGCCTTCGAGACGAACTTCGGGAACGTGGACCTCGCGTACGCGGAGTCGAAGAACCTGACGCCGTACGACGTCCTCAAGATCGCATCCATCGTCGAACGGGAGGCAGTCGTCCCGAGCGAGCGCAAGCTCGTCGCCGCCGTCATCTACAACCGGCTGCACGCGCACATGCCCCTCGGGATGGACTCGACCATCCGGTACGGCCTGCACGTGCCGGGGACGAAGCCGCTCCTCGAGTCGGAGCTGTCGAGCGACAATCCGTACAACACGCGCAAGTTCCTCGGATTGCCGCCCACACCGATCGCGAACCCCGGCCTGGCCTCGATCGAGGCGGCGGCTCATCCTGCGCACGTCGACTACCTGTACTTCGTGCGGAAGCCGGACAAGCGCCACCACTACTTCACGTCGAGCTACCAGGACTTCGTCAACCACGAGCATCAATACGGCTACTAGGCTCGTCGCGCTGCTCGGCCATCCGGTCGAGCACTCGCTCTCGCCGCGCATGCAGAACGCGGCGTTCGCTGCGCGCGGCCTCGACTGGGCGTACGTCGCGCTCGACGTCCCGCCTGAGGATCTCGCCGACGCGGTGCGCGGGCTGAGGGCTCTCGGATTCGTCGGCGCGAACGTGACCACGCCCCACAAGCTCGCGGTGGCGAAGCTCGTCCGCTCCGACCTGCCGTCGGTGAACACGCTCGTCGGCTCGGAAGCCCACTCGACCGACAGCGCGATTCTCGACGGGCTCGAGTTCGAACGGCCCGCGATCCTCGGCGACGGCGGAGCGGCGGCGGCCTTCAAGCACGCTCTGCGGGACGCGCGTGTCTTCTCGCGCCGCGGCGAGTGGCCGCCGGACGTGGATGACGCAGACCTCGTGATCAACACGACGTCGGTGCGTGACGAGGTGATCTGCGGGCTCGGACCGGGGCAGACGCTCGTCGACCTGCCGTATCCGCGGACGGCGACGGCCGACGCAGCGGCGTCGGCCGGAGCGCGAGTCCTCGACGGCCTCGAGGTGCTGGTCGCGCAAGGCGCGAGGTCGTTCGAGCTCTGGACCGGGGTCCCCGCGCCCGTTGCCGTCATGCGGCGGGCCGTAGGGTTACCCGCATGACCTTGGAGCTTGCATCTGCCGGGGAGTCGCACGGCCCGGCGCTCGTCGCGATCGTCGCCGGCCTGCCGGCCGGCCTCGTCCTCGACAAGGAGGCGATCGACGCGGACCTGCGCCGCCGCCAGCAGGGCTACGGCCGCTCGCCGCGCCAGCAGATCGAGACGGACGAAGTCGAAGTGCTCGCGGGCCTGCGCCACGGGCGCACTCTGGGCACGCCGCTCGCGCTCGTCGTGCGCAACCGCGACCACAAGAACTGGACGTGGGGGATGGACCCGTGGGCGCCGGAGGGCGAGCCGCAGGGGAAGGGGACGAAGTCGGTGACGCTGCCGCGTCCCGGCCACGCCGACCTCGCGGGTGTACAGAAATACGGGCTCGCGGACGTCCGTGACGCGCTCGAGCGCGCGTCCGCCCGGCATACCGCGGTCCACGTCGCCGCCGGCGCCGTGGCGAAGGCGCTGCTGGCGACCGTCGGCATTCGAGTGCGGGGGGAAGCCGTGCCGGTCGCGGGGGCGGATCCAGAGGCCGTCGACGCAGCGCGCAAGGACAAGGACACACTCGGCGGAGTCGTCGAGGTGCTGGCGAGTGGCGTCCCGCCCGGCCTCGGCTCGTATGCGCGCAAGGAGGACCGTCTGGACGCGCGCCTTGCAGCCGCTCTCATGGGCATCCAGGCGGTGAAGGGCGTCGAGATCGGCGACGGCTTCGCGCTTGCGAAGCTGCGCGGCTCGGAGGCACACGACGAGATCGACACCGACAGGCGGCGCACGTCGAATCGCGCGGGCGGGATCGAAGGCGGGATGTCGAACGGGGAGGAGATCGTGGCTCGCGCGGCGATGAAGCCGCTGCCGACGCTGATGAAGCCCCTCGCGTCCGTCGACCTCGAGACCGGAGAGGCTGCGACGGCACTCGTCGAGCGGAGCGACGTCTCCGCGGTCGAGGCGCTCGCAGTCGTCGCCGAGGCGGCAGTCGCGTGGGAGCTCGCGCGCGCGACGCGGGAGAAGTTCGGCGGCGATGCGCTCGGCGACTTCGTCGGCGCGTGGCGGGCGTACTTGGAGCGCATCTGAACCGGCGCGTCGCGCTCATCGGCTTCATGGGAGCGGGAAAGTCGACGGCGGCGCGCGCCGTCGGCGGCATCGACGCCGACGACCTGATCGAGGCTGCCGCCGGCAAGCCAATCCCGGAGATCTTCCGCGAGGACGGCGAAGCCGCGTTCCGCGCTCACGAGGAGCGTGCGATCGTGCTCGCGCTCGGCGGCGGCGCCGTCACCTCGGCGAAGGTACGCGACGCCCTCGACGAGACGCTGACGGTCTGGCTCGACGTGGACGTCGACACGTGCTGGGACCGAGTCCGCGGCAGCGATCGGCCGCTCGCGCAGGACGAGGCCGAGTTCCGGCGGCTGTTCGACGAGCGTCGCACGCTCTACGCCGAGGCGGCAGACGTCGTCGCCAAGGACGTGCACGACGTGGTCCTCGCCGCCGCCGGTGTCCACGTCGAACGCGGATCGCTGGCGAAGCTCGACCTCCTCGTTCCCGGCGACGGCCAGGTCGCGCTCGTCTCCGACGCGCACGTCGCCGGTATCCACGGCATGGACGCACAGCTCGCGCTCGGCTCCCGCCTCGCCGAGACGCACGAGCTTCCGACGGGCGAGGAGGCGAAGACGCTCGCCGCCGTCGACCGGCTCTGGCAGGCGCTCCGCCTCGACCGCCGCGGCACGATCGTCGCCCTCGGCGGCGGCTGCACCACCGACGCGGCCGGCTATGCCGCCTCCGCCTATCTGCGCGGGATCGAGTGGGTGCCGGTGCCCTCCAGCCTCGTCGGCCAGGTGGACGCGGCGATCGGCGGCAAGACGGCGATCGACCTCCCTCAGGGAAAGAACCTCGTCGGCGCCTTCCACTGGCCGAGCCGCGTCGTCGTCGACCAGGCGCTGCTCGAGACGCTGCCGGAGCTGCAGCGGCGAGAGGGGATGAGCGAGGTGGTGAAGACGGGCCTGCTCGCCGGCGAGCCGCTGTGGGAGCTCGAGGAGGACGAGATGGTCCGCCGCTGCGCCGCCTTCAAGGCGGCGGTCTGCCTTCGCGACCCCCACGACGAGGGCGAGCGGAAGATGCTGAACCTGGGCCACACGTTCGCGCACGCACTCGAGGCTGCGGCCGGATACGAGGGAGTCACGCACGGGCGCGCGGTCGCGCTCGGCCTCCTCGCCGCGCTCCGCCTCTCCGGCCGCGACACCGGCGTGGTGGAGGAGCTCCTGCGGCCGTCGCCGGTCACCGTCGACCGCGAGCGCGCGTGGGAGGCGCTCCTGCGCGACAAGAAGGGCGCGCTCCGGCTCGTCCTCCTCGGCGACGACGGCCCGAAGTGGGACGTTCCCGTTCCCGCGGATGACGTGCGCCGCGAACTCGATAGGTTGATCGGCCCATGAGGGTCATCGTGTTGAACGGGGTGAATCTGAACATGCTCGGGAGGCGGGACCCGACGCTCTACGGCGGCCTGTCCATCGCCGAGCTCGAGAGCCGGATCTACGACTGGGCGCGCGAGATGGAGCTGACCGTTCAGTGCCGCCAGACGAACAGCGAGACCGAGTTCATCAAGTGGTGCCACGACGCCTACGACAACACGGACGGCATGGTCGTGAACCCGGCGGCGTGGACGCACTACGCGTGGTCGATCCACGACGCGCTCGAACCGCTGGCGATCCCGGTCGTCGAAGTGCACCTCTCGAACGTCGATGAGCGCGAGGAGTGGCGACGGAAGTCGGTCATCTCCGACCTCGTTGCGGCCCGCTTCGTCGGCCACGGGCCGGAGGGCTACAAGCTGGCCCTCGAGTACCTGAAGGAGCACGCGTGAGCAGGATCGATGCGTTGCGGGCGAAGCTCGAAGAGCCGTTGCTGGTCACCAACCTCGTCAACGTCCTCTATCTCTGCGGCTTCGACAGCTCGAACGCCGCGCTCCTCGTCGAGCAGGATCGCGTCCGCCTCTTCACCGACTTCCGCTACATCGAGTCGGCGCGCGCCGTCCACGGCGTCGAGGCGGTGCAGACGAAGCGAGCGGTCATTGCCGAGCTCGCGGGCGTGCTCTCGGGGCGGATCGGCTTCGAGACGATCCTCCCGTTCGCGCAGCACGAGACTCTGCGCGAAGGCGGGATCGAGCTCGTGCCCCGCAGCGGGCTCGTCGAGTCCCTGCGTGCGGTGAAGGACGAGACCGAGCTCGAGCTCATCCGGACGGCGTGCAAGGTCACCGACCGCGCGCTCGAGCGGCTGCTCGACGTGCCGTTCGTCGGCCGCACCGAGCGCGACGTCTCATGGGACTTCGCGCAGCTCTTCCACGAGGAGGGTGCGGAGGCGCCCGCCTTCGAGTTCATCGTCGGCTCCGGGCCGACCGGGTCGCACCCGCATGCGCGCGCGGGCGACCGCAAGATCGGCGCCGGCGAGCTCGTCGTCATCGACTGCGGCTGCAACGTCGGCGGCTACTCGTCCGACTGTACGCGCACGCTCGCGACGGGCCCCGTCGACGGGCGCATGCGCGAGGCGTACGAAGTCGTGCGGCTCGCGCAGGACGCAGCCCTCGGGGCCATCCGCGCGGGGCTCACCGGCGTCGAGGCCGATGCGCTGGCGCGCGACGTCATCGACGCGAGCGAGTTCAAGGGCTCGATGGGCCACGGGCTCGGGCACGGCCTCGGGCTCGAGGTGCACGAGGATCCGCGACTCTCGACGGAGTCGAGAGACGTCCTCGCCCCCGGCAACGTCGTCACCGTCGAGCCCGGAATCTACGTCGCGAACGACTTCGGCATTCGCATCGAGGACGACGTCGTCGTCACCGCAGAGGGGATCGAGAACCTCACCGGCTTCCGCAAGGACCTCACCGAGGTCGGATAGCCGTCGCGCTATATTGGCCCGCCGTGGCCGAGACGGTCGACACGAACAGCTTCAAGAACGGCATGCACATCGAGCTGGACGGCAAGGTCTGGCGGATCGTCGAGTTCCAGCACGTGAAGCCGGGCAAGGGCGGCGCCTTCGTCCGCACGAAGCTCAAGGCGCTCGACTCCGGGGCGGTTGTCGACCGGACGTTCCGCGCGGGGGAGAAGTTCCCGCGTGTCCACACGGAGACGAAGAACGTCCAGTACCTCTACGACGACGGCGGCGACGTGCACTTCATGGACAGCGAGACGTACGAGCAGTTCTCGCTCCCGCACTCCGAGCTCGAGGATGAGCTGCCGTTCATGCAGCCGAACGCGACCGTGCAGATGCTCGCCGTCGACGGCAAGCCGTCGTCGCTGCAGCTCCCCGCCTCCGTCGAGCTCGAGGTCGTCGACACCGAGCCGGGCGTGAAGGGCGACACGGTGTCGAACGTGACGAAGCCGGCGACGCTCGCGACCGGGGCCGTCGTGCAGGTGCCGCTGTTCGTGAACGTCGGCGACCGGTTGAAGGTCGACCCGCGCGAGCGGCGCTACATCAGCCGGGCGTAGGCTTCCACCATGGCGTGGCGCTCCGCGCTGCTTCTGGCGTACGTCGGGCTCGGGATCCTGTTCGGCGTCGTCCTCGGCGGCGGTTCGGGCGTCCTCGTCTTCTTCGCCGTCTGGGGCGGCGTGTGGCTCGGCTTCTCGCTCTTCTGGGGCTGGGCCGACCGGGCGAGGAACGCGCTCTTGAAGCGTTCGACGCGCTGCTGAACCGCCCGCGGCGCAACTTCACGCACGCCATGCGTGTCGAAAGACCGCGATAAGGTCCCAAGCCCGTGCCAACCCTCGCCGATACGACCATCCGCCTGCTCGGGCAGGAGCCCCTGGCCGGCCGGATGCCGACCGCCGACCAGCTCCGCCTCGCCGAGATCCTCGACCAGGCCGGCTTCGCATACCTCGAGGTGTCGGGCGGCGGCTGCTTCGACGCGGCCGTCAAGCGCGGCATCGAGAGCCCGTGGGAACGGATCCGCGCGCTGAAGGCGCGCGTCAAGACTCCGCTCGGGCTCGCACTGCGCGGCCGCTTCCTCGTCGGCTCGCGACCCGTGCACGCGGACTTCGCTCGCCGCTTCGTCGCCTCCGCCGCCGAGAACGGGATCGACGTCTTCCGCCTGCACGACCCGCTCAACGACGTCTCGAACCTGCGGGAGGCGGCCGAGGCGGTCGTGGCGGCGGACCGCGACTTCGAGGCCGGTCTCGTCTACAGCCCGGGCCCGACCGGCGAGATCGACATCTTGATCGACCGCGCAAAGGCGCTGCCCGAGCTCGGCGCCGTGCGCGTCCTGCTGCACGACCCGACCGGCTCGCTCCAGCCGCACAAGGCCGAGGATCTC
>Ga0187809_10001564_pt1 | contig 10468 bp, 12 predicted proteins | sample NC_wetland_sal_i_8_FD_132415 | JGI IMG/M metagenome (GOLD analysis project Ga0187809, IMG submission 132415) | Wetland sediment microbial communities from Neuse River Estuary, North Carolina, USA - ASW_4 | ecosystem: Environmental > Aquatic > Freshwater > Wetlands > Sediment | place: USA: North... | reverse complement strand
GTCATAGTCATCCTGCGCGGGCTGGCGGCCGACGAGACGCTGGAGCAGACGCAACGGGCGTGGCGGCTCGGCGTGGCGCTGGTGGAGATTCCGGTGCAATCGCCGGCTGGTCTGGCTGCGTTGCAGCGGGTGGCCGAGCTGGCCCGGGACAGCGGCCGGCTGGTCGGGGCCGGCACGGTGACCAGCGTCGCCCTGCTGGAACAGGTGGTTGCCGCCGGCGCGGCGTTCACCATCGCTCCCGCCCTGGACGAGGAGGTCAGCCGGGCATCGGCGGCGGCCGGGGTGCCCCACCTGCCCGGTGTCGCCACCGCGACCGAGACCCACCGGGCGTTGCAGCTGGGCCACCGCTGGCTCAAGGCGTTCCCGGCGGCGCAGCTCGGGGCCGGTTGGTTCCCGGCGCTGGCCGGACCGTTTCCGCAGGCCCGCTACGTGGCCACCGGTGGCGTTTCGGCCTACAACGCCGAGGGATTCCTGCGCGCCGGGGCGGCCGCGGTGTCGCTCGGTAGCTCGTTCGGACGGATGCCGGATGACGTGGTGCGGTCGCTGACCGGCAACCACGGCGCCTGATTGGCCAACGAATGACGAGAGATTGGACGACAGCGTGCGGGTGACATCGGTCGAGACCTTCCAGGTGGCACCGCGGTGGCTCTTCGTCAAGGTCGGCACGGACTCCGAGCTGTCCGGCTGGGGCGAGGCGTCGCTGGAAGGCAGCAGCGATGTGGTGCGGGCGGCGGTGGCAGCGTTCGCCGAGTACCTGATCGGCCAGGATCCGTTGGCCATCGAACGGCACTGGCAGGTGCTGGCCAAGGGCGGTTTCTACCGCGGTGGGCCGGTGCTGTCCTCGGCCCTGGCCGGCGTCGACCAGGCGCTGTGGGACCTGGCCGGCAAGGTGCACGGCGTGCCGGTGCACGAACTGCTCGGCGGCCCGGTCCGGGATCGGGTCCGGGTCTACGGCTGGGTCGGCGGCGACGACCCGAGCGGCGTGGCCGAGGCGGTCCAGCGCCAGGTCGAGAACGGGCTGACCGCCATCAAGATGAACGCCTCTGGCCCGCTGGGCCACCTGCCATCCCAGCACGAGGTGGCACAGATCGTGCGGCGGGCGACGGCGGCCCGGGAGGTGCTTGGTCCGGAACGGGATCTGGCCATCGACTTCCACGGCCGGATTTCCGCCCCGGCGGCCCGGCGGCTGCTGCCGTTGCTGGAACCGCTGCACCCGTTCTTCATCGAGGAGCCGGTGCTGCCCGGCAACAACCACGCCGCGCTGGGCCGTCTGGTCGCCGGTTCCAGCACCCCGATCGCGACCGGGGAGCGGCTGTTCTCGCGCTGGGATTTCCTGCCGGTGCTTCAGGCCGGCGTAGCGGTGGTGCAGCCGGACCTCTCGCACGCGGGAGGGATCTCGGAGGTGCGGCGGATCGCCGCGCTGGCCGAGACGTTCGACGCCGCGCTGGCCCCGCACTGCCCACTCGGTCCGCTGGCCCTGGCCGCCTGCCTGCAGGTGGACTTCGCGACGCCGAACTTCCTGATCCAGGAACAGTCGCTGGGCATCCACTACAACGTGCACAACGACCTGCTCGATTACCTCCTGGACGGCGAGGTGTTCCGGTTCGACGACGGCCACATCCAGCGCCCGCTCGGGCCGGGACTCGGGGTCGACATCGACGAGGCGGCAGTGCGCCGGGCCGACGAGCTGGCCACACCGTGGCGCACCCCAGTGTGGACGCTGCCGGACGGGTCCTTCGCCGAGTGGTAGTCGCGTACGGCCCCCTCCTACAGCCTCGGCTTGGCATGATCAGCGCATGGTCCGAGACTTCGAACGCGAACAGCACACCTATCGCCCTGGACTGCGACTGCGGGGCCTGCGGTTCCTGTCTGACACTGAGATCGAACTCGACTGTGAGGGCATGGAAACGGCCGATCGCACCTTCGTCGCCAGCAGCCGCGGGCAAGTACAAGTCGGATTCTCAAGCTCGCGGGTCGCTGCTCGCCGAACTGATCGAGCGCACCTCAGGCTGGTTGGAGATCGACGAGCCGAGTCGGTCCTGTGTGCGGCATCTGCCGGCGCGCTGGATGCGGTGGTCGCCAGCCTCACCGTCCGGGCGGCGACCCGCCCGGACGGGTGGCTGAAACCGGGGTCGACCGAGGAGGAGCGCGCGGCCAGAATCGAAGGATGGATCGCGCTTCCGAAAGGCTCGTTGGACGACCTCCGGCCGAGCTCAGACAATTGACCGGCGGACCCTCGACGGAACTTGCTGCCTCGTTCGGGCTGGCCGCTCCGGCCTATGCCGAGCACCGGCCGGACTACGCGATCGAGGCGGTGCGGTGGGCGCTGGAGCCGGCCCCGGGGACTCGGGTGCTCGACCTCGGCGCCGGTACCGGGAAGCTGACCGCCACCCTGGTCGAACTCGGCTGCGAGGTCATTGCGGTAGAACCAGATCCCAGGATGCTGGCCGAGCTTCGTCAGGCGCTACCGCGGGTTCAGGCGCTGGCCGGTCGGGCCGAGGAGATCCCGCTGCCCGATGCCTGCGTGGACGCGGTGGTGTCGGGCAACGCGATGCACTGGTTCGACCCGGCTGCGGCCGGGCCTGAGCTGGCCCGGGTGCTGGCGCCGGGCGGCGTGCTGGCCGGGCTGTGGAACCTGTTCGACGACGAAGTGCCGTGGGTGCGCGGGCTGGCCGAGGTCGGCGGGCGGGAGGCGATCGGTCCGCGGGACACGCCGGGGCAGTGGCCGACTGCGACCGCACACTTGTCCGAGTTCCCCGGTGGGTTCGTCGCCGCCGAGCGGGCGATGTTTCCGCATCGCCAGCGGCGCACGGCCGAATCCCTGGTGGCCACGCTCTCGACCAAGGCCGGGATCCTGGTGCTGCCCGAGACCGAGCGGACCGACCGGCTGGAGCGGGTGCGGGCCTACCTGGCCGGGCGACCGGAGACGGCCAGCGGCGAGTTTGACCTGCCGCTGCAGACAGCGGTGCTCCGGCTTGCCAGGGTTTGCTGAGGTCAACCGGCTTCGTCGCTCACCTGACTGATCGAGATCTTCCAGTAGACGTCGGTCGGCGCCTTGATGGTCAGCATCGTGGGGTGCAGCTTGGCTGCCTTGAGCGGCAGATCGGCGGCGTCGACGACATTGGTCTTGCAGCCGCTGGAGGAGTACATGACGCCGTCGAGGTAGTAGGCGAAGGTACCCGAGCCGTCGCAGTCCCAGCGGACTATGAGGTGGCTGGCGTTCGGGGCGAGTTCGGCCAGCGAAAAGCTGCTAGGCCCCTTGCCGGCGCCGCCGCCGAGCGGAGCTTCGCCGGGCTTCTTGACGGCAACCCCCGGGTCGGCCAGCAGAAGGTAGGGGCTGGTCGGTGGTGCCGATGTCCTGAGGGTCGAATCGTCTAGGTGGCCGGACACCGCATGATGTGTTGTACACCCGGCCAGGGCGAGCACGGCGAGCCCGACCACCAGATGCCCGATGCGTCGCATCTCAGGAGTACCCGTGGTCGAAACCCTTGCCCGACAGTTGCGGACTGCGCGCGGTGCCGCTCTCGGTCACCCACGTGCAGCCGGAGTAATGGCCGTAGCTCCAGGAGTAGTGGTAGCCCCAGTTGCCCCACTCGAGCCAACCGAGATGGCCGGACGGAACCTGATATGTCGCGCCGTACGTGGTGCCGGCCGTCACGGTTTGGCTGATGCCGGCGCTGATGTCAACCCTCGCCGATGCGATTATGCCGGAAACTGAAGCGCCAACGGTGGTGCTGACCGACGTTCCGACGGCGTCGGAGGATGTGACCGTTACCGACAGTGTTTCCGGGCCGCGGCCGGTCACCTTTCGGGCGGCGTCGCCGAGGAAAAGGCCTACTGCGTTGTACGTGGAATAGGTCGGGTCTGGCGGGCAGCTGTTGGGCGTCTCCGGGTTCGCTTCGCCGCGGGGTGGCAGCGCCGGTCCGTAGGTGGTTTGGAGCGTGAACGCGCCCGATGTCGGGCTGGCCGCGGCGGCCGGTACTGCGAGTAGCAGGCCGGCACCCAGTGCCAGGATGGCGGCGGCTGGGACGACTCTCGTGATCATCGGCAACCCTTCATGGGCAGGAAGTCGCATCCGTTATGGGAGATGATCATGGATCTTAGGGCTCGAACGCGAAACAACAAATGTTTTCGGTTAACAGGACTGAGGTTAGGGCAAGTCGTCTAACACCTCGAAACGGTGGCCAGGCGCGCTGACTTCCGAGAAGTCATCGAATCTAAGTCCCAATCGAGATCAGCTCGCGCACGATGTCCGCCGTGTCGATCATTCTCCGCCAAGCGAGGACATCGTGATCAGCACGTTGGAGGCTGCGGCGAGGATAGGAAGGTTGTCGATGCTTCGACGTTTGATGTGCGGGCCGGGGCACAGCTCAGCGCGGCTCACCGCCTGAGCCGACCGGGACCAACCTGCACGGCGATCAACTAGCCAGCGGTGGCGAGGCTCATTCCACTGTCTAGATGCAGTTCACGCAGGCGTCGCGAGGTGTACACGTTTCGCTGATCGGTGGCGAGACATGCGGTCGGTCCCGCCGCGGCCGACGGGACAGTATGCACCCTAATTCCGTTCGAATCTTCATCAGTATTGATGATGCGCACGGCAGTCTAAGCCGTGAAGATCGTGTCCGCGCCGTTTCGCAGAGCACCTGCCGACCGGTCGCAGGAGCAGCGGCATGGGGCCGCTAGCTGTCCATCAACGTCCTTGGGGGATTCCATGCAGTACAAGCGCATCGCGGTCGCGGCCGCGATCACCGGCGGCGTAGCCGCCATCGCCTTCGGCGGCCAGGCGGTGAGCACGTCCTGGACCCAGGCCTCGTCGGGCAACATCCACGGCGACACCGCCACGGTGAGTAACACCTTCCAGACCGGTGACCTCACCCTGAACAATGCGCTGCCGGGCGACAGCAGCGCCCCGGTAACGATCAGCTACACCAACAACGGCAGCACCAGCGAGACACTCGTGTTCAGCATCGATCCGTCGGGGTCAAATCTCGGCCTGCTGGCCAATGACCTGGCCGTGGCCATTCCCAGTGTCGGCACAGTGCCGTTGGGTTCGCTGCCCGCTACCTACACCCTCGGTGTTGTCGGTGCGGGCAAGTCGGTCACCATCCCGGGGGTGGTCCTCACCTTGTCGACCGCGGCGCCGGTCAGCGACGCGGGCGCCTCACTGGACGCCGCCTACACGCTGACCGCGACCGCGACGCACGCCGCGAACTCGATCGGCCAGTAGTCGATCCAGGTCGCGCCGGGTGCTCTCAGGCCCGGCGCGGCCCGGTCGCGGGGCGGTGCCGCCAGGTGGGATCAAGCTGCCGCAAGCTCCCTGGCAACGCGCCCGGACCTACTCGCGTCTCGCTCGCTTGAAAGGGCACCAGTTATGACCAGCATGCACCGCGGGCGGCTCGCCGCCGCTGCCGTGCTCACCGCGACTGTCGCCGCGGTCGCGTTCGGCGGCTCCACGGTCAGCACGGCTTGGACCCAGTCCTCGGCCGGCAGCCTGCACGCCGGAACCGCCCGGGTGGACAACGCCTTCACGACCGGCGACCTGGTGTTGAGCAACGCGTTGCCCGGCGATCACGGCCCGACGGCCACCATTGCCTACACCAATCACGGATCCACTGCCGAGCACCTGGTGTTCACCGTTGACCCGTCCGGCGCCGCACTCGGCCCGCTGGCCCACTACCTCGAGGTCAACCTCGGTGCGCTCGGCGTCGCCCGCCTCGACCAGCTACCGGCCACCATCGATCTCGGCTTGCTCGACCCGGGCCAGACCTTGTCCCTTCCCAATGTCTCGCTCACGCTAGCCACTGATACCCCGAACAGCGCTGCCGGACAAGTGGTCGAAGCCACCTACACCTTGACCGCGACCGCGGCCCATGACCCGGCTGACCCGAACAGTTGACCACCAAGACCGCTGAGCCGACCACCCTCGACCGGCAGGGAGCGCGACCTGTGAGCATCCGCCGCATTACGATGCGAACCGCCGCAGCGATTGGCCTTGCCGTGCTGGCTCTAACGGCCACCCTGAGTCTCACCACGCAGCACAGCTACGTGACAACACCGTCGATGTGGCCCACTATCCCGCCCGGATCGGAAATCATCATCGGCCACCCCGGCCACTACCATCCCGGCCAGGTCATCGTCTTTCGCGCCAACGGCCTCATCTGGGCTCACCGGCTCATCAGCATCGACGCGCGCGGTGGCTTCCACACCAAGGGCGACAATCCCGCCAACGCTCCTGACGTCTTTCCCAAGCCCGTCACCGCCGGCGACGTCGTCGGCGTCGTAGACCACGCACCGCGCTGGGTCGGCTTCCCGGAACTGATCCTGCGCCATCCCAGCTACGGCTTGGCCTGGCTGCGCACCGAACTCGGCCTCACGGGCCGCATGCTTGTGGTTGGATTCACCGCCCTGCTCAGCCTGCTCGGCGTGCTCAGGCCCGGATCGAAGCGGGGCCGTGGTCGTCACGCCACACCGTCCATTCCTGTCGCGTAGCGGCCCTGAGCTATGTCTTTCCGCCTCACGCGAGGCGTTGACCAGTCAGCGCGGCTCGGCCTGGCCGCGCGCACGGGCCTGGTTATCCACAGATTCTCGGACGGGGGCCTGAACTGTGTCCCAGCTGGGTAAGCTGCTGCCTAAATCGTTCTAAACGGAGGTTTCGGGCTAGTGGTGTCAGGGGGCGCGACGGGAGTGCTGGGTGCCGGCGGCGAGGCCGCTGCGGTGGCAGCCGAAGTTCGTGACCTGGTCCGGCAGCGCTCGCTCGACCCGGTGCTGGAACCGCAGGCAGCCCGGGCGCTGGTCGAGCAGGTGGTCGCCGGGTATCAGGATCGGGCCGCGATCTCCGGGCTGCCCGCGTTGCCCGATCCGGCGGCCACAGTGCGGGCGGTATTCGATCAGCTAGCCGGGTTCGGTCCGCTGCAGCGGTTCTTCGAGGACCCGACGGTCGAGGAGGTCTGGATCAACGAGCCCGGCCGGGTGTTCGTGGCCCGTCGCGGTCGCTCGGAACTGACCACGGTGGTCCTGGCGGCTGAGGAGGTCGCTGACCTGGTCGAGCGAATGCTGCGGCTGTCCGGCCGCCGGCTCGACCTTTCGGCACCGTTCGTCGATGCGCAGTTGCCGGACGGGTCCCGGTTGCACGTGGTGATTCCCAACATCACTCGCCGGCACTTGGCGGTCAACATCCGCAAGTTCGTCATCAGCGTGGCCGGCCTGGGAGAACTCGTCCGGCTTGGTTCGCTCACCGGCCCGGCCGCGCGATTCCTGGAAGCATCGGTCGCGGCCGGCTTGAACGTGCTCGTCTCCGGAGGTACTCAAGCCGGCAAGACCACGATGCTCAACGCGCTGTGCGCCGCCATTCCGGCCAGCGAGCGGGTCATCACCGCCGAGGAGGTATTCGAGCTGCAGGTGCCGCTGCCGGACGTGGTGTCGATGCAGACGCGCCAGCCCAACTTGGAAGGCAATGGCGAGATAACCCTGCGGCGGCTGGTCAAGGAGGCGCTGCGGATGCGCCCGAATCGAATCGTGGTCGGCGAGGTGCGCCAGGAGGAGTGCCTGGACCTGCTGATCGCGCTCAACAGCGGCGTGCCCGGAATGGCCAGCCTGCATGCCAATTCCGCCCGCGAGGCGCTGGTCAAGATGTGCACCCTGCCGCTGCTGGCCGGAGAAAACGTCTCAGCCGCCTTCGTGGTGCCGACGGTGGCGGCTGCGGTTGACCTGGTCGTCCATCTGGGCGCTGACTCCCAGGGACGGCGGCAGGTACGCGAAATTCTCGGAGTTACCGGCCGGGTCGAGGGCGAGGCCATCGAGACCGCCGAACTCTATTCGCGCCGCGGTGGGAGCCTGCGCCGGGGTACCGGCTACCCACCTCATTTCGAGCGCTACGAGCGGGCCGGGTTCGACATCGCTCAGCTGCTACAAGCCGATTCAGTACAGGTCGGGGCCTGAAGCGATGGGAGCAGTTCTCGGCCTGCTGCTCGGAGTGGGCCTCCTGCTGTGCTGGCGCAGCGGCCCGCGGGCGCCGGCCCGTCTCACCGCTGAACGAGGCTGGCGCGACCGCCGGCGCGAGCTGCTGCGGCAGGCCGGCGTCACCACCGTCAGCCCCGGCCAGCTCCTCGGGCTGCAGCTGCTGGCCGCTCTGTTCGCCCTGCTGGTCGTCCAGCTCGTCACCGGCACGGTCGCAGTTGCGCTGTGCTTCGCAGCCTTCGCCGGCTCGGCGCCGCCGACAGTAGTTCGACGGATGCGGCTGCGCCGGCAGGTTGCGCTGCGGGAACTGTGGCCGGAGGCGATCGACAACCTGGCCTCGGCGGTACGGGCCGGCATGTCCCTGCCCGAGGGTGTGTCGAGCCTGGGCCGGACCGGACCCGAACCATTGCAGCCGCCGTTTCGAACCTTCGCCGCTGACTACCGGGTGACCGGCCGGTTCGCCGATTGCCTGGACGCGCTCAAGCTGGAATTGGCCGATCCGGTCGGGGATCGGGTGTGCGAGACGTTGCGGGTCGCGCGCGAGGTCGGCGGCAACGACCTCGGCACGGTGTTGCGCACCCTGTCCGAGCTGCTGCGGGTCGATGCCCGCACCCGAGCCGAGCTGGAGACTCGGCAGGGCTGGACCGTCAACGCCGCTCGACTGGCCGTGGCCGCCCCATGGCTGGTGTTGCTGCTGCTGGGCAGCCAGTCGGATTCGCTGCGGACCTACGATTCGTCCGGCGGTGTGCTGCTGCTCGGGATCGGGGCCGCGGTCTGCCTGGCGGCCTATCGGATCATGCTGCGGATCGGCCGGTTACCCGAGGAACCACGGGTTCTGCGATGAATGCCTGGTTCGGGGCGCTGCTCGGTGGGCTGTTCGCGGCCGGCATCGGCGTCGCTGTCCTGGGAGCGCCGCCCCGGCGGATGCCCACGCTGACCGATCGGATCGCGCCCTATGTCGCCGCGCCGGCCGGCACGCCGCGGCCGGGCACCGCACGCGAGTCATCATCCTGGCCCGCTGTACGGGCCGCCCTGCATGCGGCCAGCCGGCGCCTCGACCGGCTGGTCGGCGGTGCCGAGTCGGTCGGCCGGCGCCTGGGCGGACTGGGTTCGGGCCTGGGTGTCGAGGAGTTCCGGCTCGAGCAGGTCATCTGGGGCGCGGTCGGGCTGATCGGTGGTGGGATCGGTCTGGGCGTGCTCACCCTCCTCCACGGTGGACTGGATCCGGTACTGGCCGTCGGGGGTTCCCTTATCGGTGGGGTAGCCGGAGTGCTGGGCCGGGACTGGTGGCTCACCCGCCAGCTGCGGCGGCGGGAGCAGGCGATGCTGGCCGAGTTCCCGATCATCGCCGACCTGATGGCCCTGTCGGTAGTAGCCGGGGAGTCGCCGGTGGACGCGCTGCAGCGGGTGTGTCGGCTGATCCGGGGCGAGCTGAGCCTCGACCTCAGCCGGGCCTTGGCCGAGACCCGCTCCGGGATGCCGATCAACCAGGCCCTGACCGAGCTGGCCGAGCGCAGCACGCTCGAACCATTCAGTCGATTCGTGAAGGGTTTCGTCGTCGCGATCGAACGCGGCACGCCCCTGGCCGGCGTCCTGCGCGCCCAGGCCACCGACGTGCGGGAGTCGGCGAAACGGGCCCTGCTGGAGACCGGCGGTCAGAAGGAACTGCAGATGATGCTGCCGGTGGTGTTCCTGATCCTGCCGGTCACCGTGCTGTTCGCGCTCTACCCGGGCTTGTTGACCCTGGTTTCCCTTGCCCGATAACCGATCATGGATGAGAGGACTCACGATGGTGCAGGCACAGTTGGCCGCAGCCTGGTTCGGCAACCGCTACCTGGCCGCACGGCGCCGGCTCCGCGGCGACGAGCCCGAGCGGGGCGACGTCCCGGGCTGGGTGATGATTACCGTGATGTCGGCCGGGCTGGTCGTCGTCATCTTCGGCGTGTTCAAGTCCAAGATCACCGGCGCGATCAGCGACGCGATCGACTCGGTCACCAACGGCACCAAGTAGCGGCAGATGCCGGTTCGGCCGTGGTCGAGTTCGTGCTGATCTCGGTCCTGCTGCTGATGCTGCTGTTCGGGCTACTGCAGGTGGCGCTGCTGTTCTACGCCCGGTCGGTCACCGCCGCCGCGGCTGCCGACGGTGCCCGGTACGGGGCCAACGCCGACCAGAGCCCGGCCGCCGGCGCAGCCCGGGCGCGGACGCTGATCGCCCGCGGCTTGGGAACCGGCATGTCGCACCGGCTCGGCTGCACCGGCACGGCGTTGACCGACGCCGGGGTCGAGGTGGCCCAGGTGCGGTGCGCCGGCCGGATCAGTTCGGTATTCGCCCCGATCGGCGCATTCGTGCGGATCGACGTGGCAGCTCGCTCGGTGCGGGACCAGCCGTGAGCAGCCAGCCGGAACCCGGCGGCGACGACGGCAGCGCGATCATCGAGTTCGTCTTCGTGGCGACCCTGGTGCTCGTGCCGCTGGTGTACCTGATCGTGGCCGTGGCCAGCGTGCAGCGCGC
>Ga0187809_10001563_pt1 | contig 10481 bp, 8 predicted proteins | sample NC_wetland_sal_i_8_FD_132415 | JGI IMG/M metagenome (GOLD analysis project Ga0187809, IMG submission 132415) | Wetland sediment microbial communities from Neuse River Estuary, North Carolina, USA - ASW_4 | ecosystem: Environmental > Aquatic > Freshwater > Wetlands > Sediment | place: USA: North... | reverse complement strand
CTGCAGAACCTGCCGCTCTATGTCGACGAGACCGGCGGCATCTCGGTGGCGCAGCTCGCGGCGCGGGCGCGGCGCCTCAAGCGCCAGCGCGGCCTCGACCTCATCGTCATCGACTACCTGCAGCTCTTGTCCGGCTCGTCGAAGCGCTCGAGCGAGAACCGCGTGCAGGAAATCACCGAGATCACCACCAAGCTCAAGGCGCTGGCGAAAGAGCTCAACACGCCGATCATCGCGCTGTCGCAGCTGTCGCGTCAGGTGGAAAGCCGCGACGACAAGCATCCGCAGCTCTCCGACCTGCGTGAATCCGGCTCGATCGAGCAGGACGCCGACGTGGTGCTCTTCGTCTACCGCGAGGAGTACTACCACGTGATGCGCAAGCCGCTGGAGAGCGACCGCGAGAAGTTCGCGCAGTGGCTCGCCGACGCCGACAAGGTCGCCGGCAAGGCCGAAGTGATCATCGCCAAACAGCGCCACGGGCCCACCGGCACGGTCGAGGTGCAGTTCGACGGCGCCATCACCAAGTTCTCGAACCTCGCCGCCAGCGACCACCTGCCCGCGCGCTTCGGGGAGTAGAGTTCGCATCTGAGCGACCCGCAATCCGCAGCCTGTTCCCTCCCCCCTTGTGGGGGAGGGTTAGGGAGGGGGGTGACGCGGAATTGAAATGGCGTCGCAAGACTGAAGGACCCCCCAACCCCTCCCCACAAGGGGGAGGGGAGCAGTCCGTGCGCACGGCGACGCTGTGCGTCATTGGATTGTCGTCACTGCACTGCGCATAGACGCGCCCTGCCCGCGCGGGCATGCTTCGTGCGGCCGCCCATTGCGGCCGCGCGGGACTGGGAATGGACACGTTCGATTACGTCATCGTCGGCGCCGGCTCGGCTGGCAGCGTGCTCGCCAACCGGCTGAGCGAGGATGCAAGCACCACGGTCTGCGTGCTGGAAGCGGACCCGGCCGACTGGCACCCGTACATCCACCTGCCCGCCGGCTTCATCAAGACGTTCTACGACACGCGCATCAACTGGTGCTATTCGCAGGAGCCCGGCGCAGGCACCGCGGGGCGGCGCATCTTCTCGCCGCGCGGCAAGACGCTCGGCGGCTCGTCCTCCATCAACGGCCACATCTACAACCGCGGCCAGCGCAGCGACTTCGACACCTGGGCGCAATACGGCAACCGCTCATGGGGCTACGCCGACGTGCTGCCCTACTTCCGGCGCATGGAGCGGCGCATCGGCGGCGGCGAGGACACGTACCGCGGCCGCGACGGCGCGCTGACCGTCACCGACATCAACTGGCGCGACCCATTGTGCGAGGCCTTCATCGAAGGCGCGGTCAGCCTCGGCATCCCGCGCAACCCCGACTACAACGGCCGGGTCCAGGAAGGCGTGTCCTACGCGCAGCGCACCATCCATAACGGCCGCCGCGTCTCCGCCGCCACGGCGTTCCTGCGCCCGGCGATGAAGCGGGGCAACGTCACCGTGCGCACGCATGCGCACGCGACGGAGATCGTGTTCGAGGGCCGGCGCGCCGTCGGCGTGCGCTACGCCAAAGGCGGCCGCGGTGGCGACGTCGTCGAGGTGCGCGCGCGGCGCGAGGTGATCCTCTCGGGCGGCGCCTACAACTCGCCGCAGCTCCTGCAATTGTCCGGCGTCGGCCCGCCCGAGCTGCTGCAATCGCGCGGCATCGCTGTGCGCCATGCGCTGGCCGGCGTCGGCGAAGGGCTGCAGGACCATTATGCGCCGCGTTCCACCGCGCGCGTGAAAAACGCCAAGTCGATCAATGAGCGCGCCCGCGGATTTCATCTGGCGCTCGAAGCGGCGAAGTGGGCTTTCGCCAGGCGTGGCATCCTCGGCCTGTCGCCGACGCTCGTCTATTGCTTCTGGCATTCCGGCGAGACGGCCGAGACCTCCGACCTGCAGCTCACCTTCACGCCGGCGAGTTACAAGGAGGGCGAACAGGGCAAGCTCGAGGACGAGCCGGGCATGACGGTCGCCTCCTGGCAGCAGCGGCCGGAGAGCCGCGGCTATGTGCGCATCCGCTCGTCGGATCCGTTCGCACCGCCCGAGATCCAGACCAACTACCTCGCCGCCGAACTCGACAAGCGCGTCGTCGTCGCCGGCATGAAGCTCGCGCGCCGCCTGCTCGCGTCGAAGCCGCTGGCGCCCTACACGGCTTACGAGGACTACCCCGGGCCGAAGGTGCAGAGCGACGGCGAGTTCCTCGCCGCCGCCGCGGCGCGCGGCCAGACCACCTTCCATCCCGGCTGCACCTGCCGCATGGGCCCTGCCACCGACCCCGGCGCCGTCATCGACGACCGGCTGCGCGTGCATGGCCTCGAGGCCCTGCGCGTCGTCGACGCCTCGATCATGCCGCGCATGATCTCGGCCAATCTCAATGCCTCGACGCTGATGATCGCCGACAAGGCCTCCGACTTCATCCGCGGCCGCGACGCGCCGGAGCCTGCGGCGGTATGACCGCGCGGATGGACGCAAGGGCCGCCTGCCGCTAAACCCTTGAGATCATGAACCAGCCCGCCGTCATCACCGAGGCCCCTGCCCCCGAGAGCCGGGAGGCGGTCACCGCCGGTCCGCCGGCGGCCGAGGCCGGCGGCATCCTCACCGTCGATCTGGCGGCCGTCGAGGCCAACTGGCGCGCGCTCGGCCGCCGGGCCATGCCGTCCGAATGCGCCGCCGTGGTGAAGGCCGATGGCTACGGTTGCGGTCTCGAACAGGTCGGCCAGCGCCTCGCGCGCGCCGGCTGCCGCAGCTTCTTCGTCGCCGATCTCTACGAGGCGCGCCGCCTTCGCGCCGTCGTGCCGGACGCGGCGATCTATGTCCTGAGCGGCCTCCTGCCGAGCACCGCCCCCGGCTTCGCCGAAGCGAACGCGCGCCCGGTCATCGGCAGCATGGTCGAGCTCGCCGAATGGGACGCGTTCTGCTCAGGTCAGCACTGGCGCGGCGGCGCCGCGCTACACGTCGACACCGGCATGAACCGGCTCGGCATCTCGGTCGACGAGGCGGCGGCTTTGGCGCCGCGCATCCGCGCCGAGAACCACGGCATCACGCTGGTGATGAGCCATCTCGCTTGCGCCGACACGCCGGACAACCCGGCGAACCAGCAGCAGATGGCGCTGTTCCGCGAGGTGCGGCTCTTGTATCGCGGCATCCCCGCCTCGCTTGCCAATTCCTCCGGCATCTTCCTCGGCAACGGCGCGCATTGCGACATGGTGCGGCCGGGCGCGGCCCTCTACGGCGTCAACCCGATGCCGGGCAAGCCGAACCCGATGCAGCCGGTCGTGCACTTGCAGGCGCATGTCGTGCAGGTGCGCATCATCGGCAAAGGCGAGGCGGTCGGCTATGGCGGCGCCTGGACCTCGCGTCACGCCGCGCGCATCGCCGTGGTCGCCGTCGGCTATGGCGACGGCTATCTGCGGTCGGCGAGCGCCACCGACGAAGCGCCCGGCGCCGACGCCGTCGTCGCCGGCAAGCGCTGTCCGCTGGCCGGCCGCATCTCGATGGACCTCATGGCGATCGATATCTCGGCGCTTCCGGAGAAAGCCGTGCGCCGCGGCGACCTCGTCACTTTGATCGGTGGCGAGGTCGACGTCGACCATGTCGCCAACCGCGCCGGCACTATCGGCTACGAGGTGCTGACGAATTTAGGGCGGCGATATCATCGGATTTATCGGGATTGAACGGCCCTTACTACGCCGCAGGTGAGACCAACAGATCAATTGATTCTATCGCTGCCAGCGTGGACTTGCTCAAACCGGCTCTGCTCGGCTGCCCAAGCCGCCGTTTCGCGGCACATCCAGTGGATCGCCTCGATGATTTCGGAATGTATCTGGGGAAGCGGTCGGTCGAAGATCGGCTCGTGATGCGCGACGCGATTTCTGAACCGACGGATTGCGTTAAACCGGCCATGCACGATGCGGCGCGGCTTGCCACCGTCCGCCAGGAAAGCGCGGTAGAGTACACTTCGCCATAGGGTAGCGTCATATCGCGGGCCGAGCAAACCGACCCAAAACGCGAATTTCAATTCGGCGACGACCCGCCCGGCGGTGACATCCCTTCTGTCTTTTTTCAATTCATCAATGACGTCGCCGATCATGCGGCGTGAATCCTCGCCGAGCGGCGTTGCGGAACTAAGGTTCCACTCCTCGCCGTATCGCCGGCTTAGTTGCTCATGAATGCAGTTGCGGAGACACACCTCCACGGATTGAAGCGGCGTATAAAAAGCTTCCGATAAGCGCGTATTCGTCTCATAGAGTGCGAGTGCGCCGTCCAAATCTTGCGCCGTGGCATTGAGGTACTTGGCCAGACGATCCCGGCTGAGTGTGCGCTCGAGCGCCTCGTTGGTGACGAGTGTCCTCAAGGTAACTTGCCATTATCCCCGGCAGGCCTATATTCACGCAGTACACCCCGGGCCGGCCTCTGCCTTCGCGGCATGCTCCCGGGGTCAGTCTTTTGAAGACTGCCCTTTCGCAGCTTACAACCTGCTGCGCACGACGCGCCACCTGGGCGTGTATCAGGCGCGCCTTCAGTTATTAATCGCTAACGAATGTTCTTGTATTGTTCTCGCCTCGCCGCTAGCGTCGGCGCGAGCATTCCAAGGCGATTCCCATGTCCAAGCGCGGTCTGACCTTCATCTGCCAGAACTGCGGCGCGGCCTATAACCGCTGGCAGGGCAAGTGCGAGGCCTGCGGCGAGTGGAACTCGCTGGCCGAGGAAGGCGCCGAGCGCCCGGCCGGTCCCGGCCGCAAGCCCGGCAAAGGCCGCCTGTTCCGCCTCGAGGACCTCGCCGGCGACGCCACCGACGCGCCGCGCATCGCCTCGGGCATCGGCGAGCTGGACCGCGTCACCGGCGGCGGCTTCGTCAAGGGCTCTGTGCTCCTCCTCGGCGGCGATCCCGGTATCGGCAAGTCGACGCTGCTCATCCAGGCGACCGCGGCGCTGGCCCGCCTCGGCCAGCGCGCCGTCTACATTTCCGGCGAAGAGGCCGTGGCGCAGGTGCGCCTGCGCGCCGAGCGCCTCGGCCTGCGCGAAGCCGCGGTCGAACTCGCCTCCGAGACGTCGGTCGAGGACATCATCGCCACCCTCTCCGAGGGCAAGACGCCGAAGCTCATCGTCATCGACTCGATCCAGACGATGTGGACCGACACGGTGGAGTCCGCGCCCGGCACCGTCACGCAAGTGCGCGGCGCGGCGCAGGCGCTCATTCGTTTCGCCAAGCGCACCGGCGCGGCGATCATCCTCGTCGGTCACGTCACCAAGGACGGCCAGATCGCCGGTCCCCGCGTCGTCGAGCACATGGTCGACGCGGTGATGTCGTTCGAGGGCGAAGGCTCGCACCAGTTCCGCATCCTGCGCGCCGTGAAGAACCGCTTCGGCCCGACCGACGAGATCGGCGTGTTCGAGATGACCGGCGCGGGCCTGCGCGAGGTCACCAACCCGTCCGAGCTGTTTTTGTCCGAGCGCGATCTCGGCCAGCCCGGCACCGCCGTCTTCGCCGGCATGGAAGGCACGCGGCCGCTGCTGGTGGAGATCCAGGCGCTGGTCGCCCCCTCCACGCTCGGCACGCCGCGCCGCTCGGTGGTCGGCTGGGATTCGAGCCGCCTGTCGATGGTGCTCGCGGTGCTGGAAGCGCATTGCGGCGTGCGTCTCGGCGGTCACGACGTCTATCTCAACGTCGCCGGCGGCATGCGCATCCAGGAGCCGGCCGCCGACGTCGCCGCCGCCGCCGCGCTGGTGTCATCGCTGTGCGACGCGCCGCTGCCGCCGCACGCGGTCTATTTCGGCGAGGTATCCCTGTCCGGCGCGGTGCGGCCCGTCGCGCAGGCAGGCAGCCGGCTCAAGGAAGCCGCCAAGCTCGGCTTCACCGGCGCCGTGGTGCCGGAATCCGCCCGCGGCGGCGAGGCGTCCGATCCCGGCCTCAAGGCGAGCGAGATCGGCAATCTCGCCGCGCTGGTCGCCGACATCGCCGCTCGCGGCCGCCGCAAAGCCGCCAAATCCGGCGGAGAAGACGGGTGACGGGCCGATGACACCCCGCTATATAGCGGGCGTCAAAGCCGCCGCCGGCGCCGGGCTCGGGGCCCTTGCCGGGCGCACAAGGTTCAACGGATAGACATTCAGGACGAGTTGCCGCCCGCATCGGGAGCCGCGCTATTGGCTTTGCTCCCGACTCAGCCCAAGCACTGGTGCTTCAGGGCCGATGGCATCTCTCCGACGGAGCGCCTGCGCCGATGCCGATCACGCTGCTCGACGTCCTTCTGCTGGTCGTGATGCTGATCTCCGGCCTCCTGGCCATGATCCGCGGGTTCATGCGCGAAGTGCTGTCGATCGCCGCCTGGGGCATCGCCGCGGTGGTCACCTTGTGGGCCTTTCCGCGCGTCACGCCGCTGGTGCAGGGCTATTTCTCCAGCGACACGGTGTCGAAGGGCGTCGCGATCGGCGGCGTGTTCCTGCTCACCCTCATCATCGTCTCGATCATCACCGTGCGCATTTCGGACATGGTTCTGGACAGCCGGGTCGGCGCCCTCGACCGCACGCTCGGCTTCCTGTTCGGCCTCGGCCGCGGCCTGCTGATCGTGGTGGTCGCCTTCGTGTTCTTCTCGTGGCTGGTGCCCGACCACAGCCAGCCCGACTGGGTGCGCGGGGCCAAATCGAAGGTGGTCCTGCAAAGTACTGGACAATGGTTGATGTCCATGTTGCCGGACGACCCTGAAAGCACCATCTTGAAGAGGTTGAAGAAACCGAAGCCCGAGGATCAGGACGGCTCCGACGCCGCCGATCAGCAGCATTCGGAACTGACACCGCCGGCGGTTCCGGCGGGCAACAGCGGAACCTGATCGCGATGCAGACACGCCCGCAGTCCCACGAGTCGGCGCCCCTGGACCTGGAGGCGGACCGGCTCCGCGAGGAATGCGGCGTCTTCGGCATCTTCGGCCATCCCGATGCGGCCGCCATCACGGCGCTCGGCCTGCACGCGCTGCAGCACCGCGGCCAGGAAGCGGCCGGCATCGTCTCCTTCGACGGCAAGCGCTTCCATTCCGAGCGCCGCCTCGGCCTCGTCGGCGACACATTCGCCCGGCGCGAGGTGATCGACCGCCTGCCCGGCAATTCCGCCGTCGGCCACGTCCGCTATTCGACGACCGGCGAGACGATCCTGCGCAACGTGCAGCCGCTGTTCGCCGAGCTCGAAGGCGGCGGCTTCGCCGTCGCGCACAACGGCAACCTCACCAACGGCCTGTCGCTGCGCAAGGCGCTGGTCCACGACGGCGCCATGATGCAGTCGACCAGCGACACCGAGGTCATCCTGCACCTCGTCGCGCGGGCGCGGCGCAACCGCTTCATTGACCGTTTCGTCGAAGGCCTGCGCCAGCTCGAGGGCGCCTACGCCTTCGTCGGCCTCACCAACAAGAAGCTCGTCGGCGCGCGCGACCCGCTCGGCATCCGGCCGCTGGTCATCGGCAAGCTCGACGGCTGCCCGATCCTCGCCTCCGAGACCTGCGCGCTCGACATCATCGGCGCGACCTACGTGCGCGACGTCGAGAACGGCGAGGTCGTCATCTTCGACGAAGACGGCTTCCAGTCGCACAAGCCGTTCCCGCCGCTGGCGGCGCGGCCCTGCATCTTCGAATACATCTACTTCGCGCGCCCCGACTCCATCGTCGGCGGCCGCGCGGTCTACGACGTGCGCAAGGGCATGGGCGCGGAGCTGGCGCGCGAGGCGCCGGCCGAGGCCGACGTGATCATCCCGGTGCCCGACTCCGGCGTGCCCGCGGCGGTCGGCTTCGCGCAGGCGGCCAATATCCCCTTCGAGCTCGGCATTATCCGCAACCATTATGTCGGCCGCACCTTCATCCAGCCGACGCAGGCGATCCGCGACCAAGGCGTGCGCATGAAGCACTCGGCCAACCGCGCGGTGGTCAACGGCAAGCGCATCGTGCTGGTCGACGACTCCATCGTCCGCGGCACCACCTCGCGCAAGATCGTGCAAATGATGCGCGACGCCGGCGCCAAGGAAGTCCACTTCCGCATCTCGTCGCCGCCGATCAAGCACCCCGATTACTACGGCATCGACACGCCGGACGCCGAGAAGCTTTTGGCCGCCACGCACGACGTCGAGGGCATCCGCCAGTTCATCGGCGCCGATTCACTCGCCTTCCTCTCGGTCGACGGCATCTATCGCGCGATGGGCTTCCCGGGCCGCGACAATGCGCGGCCGCAGTTCACCGACCACTGCTTCACCGGCGACTATCCGACGGCGCTCACCGACCTCGCGGCGCAGGAAGCGAGCCCGCGCCAGCTGTCGCTCTTGTCGGAAGCGAGCTGATCCGACCTTGGAATTCGTCATGCCCGGCCTTGTGCCGGGCATCCACGTCTTCTAAAGGCACCTCAGACAACGAAAGACGTGGATGGCCGGGACAAGCCCGGCCATGACGAACCATGACCGACAAACCTCTCTCCGACCGTATCGCGCTCGTCACCGGCGCCTCGCGCGGCATCGGCGCGGAGCTCGCCGTGCAACTGGCGCAGGCCGGCGCGCATGTCGTCGCCGTCGCGCGCACCTCGGGCGGCCTCGAAGAGCTCGATGACCGCATCAAGGCGGCCGGCGGCACGGCGACCCTCGTCCCGGTCGACATGAAGGATTCCGACGGCATCGCCAGCCTCGCGCTGGCGCTCAACGAGCGCTACGGCAAGCTCGACGTCATGGTCGGCAACGCCGGCATCCTCGGGCCGCTGTCGCCGCTCGACCACGTCGAGCGCAAGGATTTCGAGACCAACATGGCGGTCAACGTCACCGCCAACTGGTGGCTGATCCGCACCATGGACGCGCTGCTGAAGCGCTCCGACGCCGGCCGCGCCGTGTTCGTCACCTCGGCGCTCGGCTGGCTCGGCCGCGCCTATGTCGGCCCCTATGCGGCCGCCAAGGCCGCGCTCAACATGCTGGTGCAGACCTACGCCGCCGAGAGCGCCACCACGTCGCTCAAGGTGAACGCCTTCAATCCGGGCCCGACCCGCACGCGCATGTATGCGAGCGGCTGGCCCGGCGTCGATCCCGAAACGCTGACGCCGCCGGAAGACGTGGCCAAGGCGATCCTGCCGCTGTGCCTGCCGTCGTGCAGCGAGAGCGGCAAGGTGTGGGACTATCGCGCCGGCAAGTTCCTGTCGTTCAGGACACCGGAGTAGCAGCCGCCGTCACGCACCGGCCGCCGGTACGCGTCCGGTCGCCTGCTCCCAGCCCGGCACGGCGCGCTGCGCGAACGGCACGTTCCAGGCCGCGCAATTTGCCGCATCGACGACATCCACCGGCAGCACGATCTCGGCCGGCACCGTCTCGCCGCGCAGATGGCGCAGTGACGCTTCGGTGGCCAGCGCGCACATCGCCATGGCGTCGAAGCTCGCGGTCGCCAGCATGCGCCCGGCGGCGATCTCGGCGACCGCTTCGGGCACCGCGTTGATGCCGACGATCAGCGGCTTGCCGCGGGCCCCGTCACGGCCCAGCACGTCGAGAACCCCGAGCGCCATGGCGTCGTTGGCGCACAGCACGGCATCGACGCCGGCGATCTCGTGCGCCGCCGCCGCGACGACGTCGCGCGCCACATGGCGCTGGTACATGCCCGGCAGCACCGCCCTGAGCCGGATGCCCGGACTGTCCGCGAGCACATCGCGGAAGCCGCGCATGCGCGCGTGGCTGGTCGGCGAGGCCGGCGTGCCTTCGAGGATGACGATCTCGCCGCGGCCACCGAGCCGCCCGAACAAAGCGCGCGCGATGTCGACCGCGAGCGCGCGGTCGTCCGAGCGCGCAAAGCACACCGGATGCCCCGCGACGCCGCGCGTCACGAAGTGCGTGAGCGGGATGCCGGCGGCCTCGATGCTGCGAATGGCGTCGTCCAGGAGCGTGTCGTGCACCGGCGACATGACGACGGCATCGACCCCGTCGGCGATGGCGCGCGCGACCAGCGCGATCTGCTCGCCGACATCGTCCGGCGCGTGGGGCACGTAATGCGTTGTCTGCGCGCCGAAGCGCGCCGCCACGCGGTCGGCGCCGAAGCGCGCGGCCTCGTAGGCCGGATTGGTGCGGTTCTTGGTGAACACGCCGATGCGCGGCGACATTGGACGACGTCACTCCTGCGAGCACCACGGGACCGGCCGGGGTGCAATCGTGTGTTGCTTCCCGCCCTCGTCTGGTATCTCATAGTATGAGATGCGCACTCACAATTATAGAACGGCGCGGCCGGGCGCAATCGGCGGCCGTCATGGGGGGACACTCGAAATGACGACAAAAGCCATCCTGCGCGCGATCGCCATGACCTCGGCGCTGGCCGCGGGGCTCGCCGGCGCTTCGGCGCAGACCTACCCGACGCGCCCCGTGCACATCATCTGCGGCTTCTCGGCCGGCAGCACCGCCGACATCTCGGCCCGCATCGTCGCCGCCAAGATGAGCGACATCCTCGGCCAGCAGTTCGTGGTCGAGAACCG
>Ga0187809_10001562_pt1 | contig 10483 bp, 8 predicted proteins | sample NC_wetland_sal_i_8_FD_132415 | JGI IMG/M metagenome (GOLD analysis project Ga0187809, IMG submission 132415) | Wetland sediment microbial communities from Neuse River Estuary, North Carolina, USA - ASW_4 | ecosystem: Environmental > Aquatic > Freshwater > Wetlands > Sediment | place: USA: North... | reverse complement strand
GGCCGAGCACGGTGTGCGGCGACGGCGTCACGTGGTGCACGATCTCGACCTTCGGCACCTCGTGCGAGGAGGGCAGCAGATAGTCCATCAGGCTCTGCGCCACCATCTGCCCGTCTTCGTTGTAGGCGAACTCCTCGTACAGCGCCGCGCCGATGCCGTGCGCGACTCCGCCCATGGTCATGCCGCGCACGATCTTCGGATTGATGACCGTGCCGCAGTCGTGGCCGATGGTGTAACGCTCGATCTTGCTGGTGCCGAGCGCCGGATCGATCGACAGCAGCACCAGATGGAATTCGAACGAGAAGCAGGGATACATCTGCACGCGGCCGTCCGGCGTCGGCAGCTTGCCGCCGGTCGGCACCTGCATGATGTGGCTGACGGAGAGGCCCGGCTCGAAGCCTTCCGGCATGCGGTGGATGTTGCGGTGCGCGATGGTGACGATGTCGGCCCATGTGCGCCGCCGCTCCGGCGCGTCGCGATCGATGATGTCGCCGTCGACATAGTCGGCGCGTCCAGGCGGAATGCCGAGGTCGTGCGCGGCGATGGCGACGAGTTTGCTCTTGAGCTTCTGCGCGGCATGGAAGGTGGCGCCGCCGAGCATCACCGCCATGCGGCTGCCGACAGGGCTGTTGCTCGGCAGCGAATTCAACGAGTCCGAGCGGACGACGCGGATGCGGTCGGGATCGATGCCGAGCACCTCGCCGACGATGGTGCCGACCAGGGTCTCGTGCCCCTGGCCGGCCGAGGTCGTGTGCATCGTCGCCGTGATCGCGCCGGACAGGTCGACGCTGATGCGGCAGGAGTCCATCCACGTCGTGGTGGTGTTCTTCGGATTGAGCAGCGGCTCGAACGAGGAGTTGCCGCCGTTCGGCTCGAGGCAGGCGGAAATGCCGATGCCGGCGAGCTTGCCGGATTTGCGGAGCGCGTCGCGCTCGGCCTGCAGATCCTCGTAGTCGGTGTGCGCCAGCACCTTGGCGATCACGGTCTCGTAGTCACCGCTGTCATAGGTCGTGCCGCTCGGGATCAGGTACGGGAACTCCTCATGCCGGATCATATTGCGCTGGCGGACTTCGAGCCGGTCGAGGCCGAGCGCATTCGCGACCTCGTCCATCGTCCGCTCGATAGCGAAATTGGTCGGCGACTGGCCGAAGGCGCGCACCGCCTCCTGCGTCGTCTTGTTGGTGACGACGGCCATCGCCCGGTACTGCACGCTCTTGATCTTGTACGGGCCGACGATGGCGCCGATCGGCTTGCCGAGCTGGAACGGCGAGCGCCCGGCATAGGCGCCGACATTGTCGAGCGCCCGCATCTTCATCGAGCGCACGATGCCGTCGTCGTCGAAGGCGACGTCGACGTCGAACAGGCGCTCAGGCCCGTGCGCATCGCCGCCGCGCATGTTCTCCAGCCGGTCCTCGATCAGGCGGATCGGGCAACCGAGCCGCCGCGCCAGGTAGGCGGCGAGGATGGTGTGCTTGATGCCGCGCTTGACGCCGTAGCTGCCGCCGACATCGACATCGTAGTGTACGCGCACGCTGGAGGCGGGCAGCTTGAGCGCGCCGGCGATCTGCTCCGGATATTTCGGCATCTGGATCGAGGCCCAGACGTCGAGGATTTCGCGCCACGGATCCCATTGCACGACGACGCCGAAGGTCTCGATTGGCACCGTGGCGCTGCGGCCCCATTTCACGCGCAGCGACAGCTTGCGGGGGCTTTCGGCGAAGTCCTTGTCCACCTCGCCCCAAACGAAGGTGCGGTCGAGCAGCACGTTCGAACCGTGCGCCTCGTGGACGAGGACGCTGCCTTCGGCGATCGCCTCTTCGGCGTCGAGCACGAAGGGCAGCGGCTCGTAATCGATCTCGACGTCCTCTGCCGCATCCTCGGCGAGCGCACGGGTATCGGCGACGACCGCGGCGACCCACTCGCCCGAATAGCGCGCGACGTCGACCGCCAGCGGCCGCCGCGGCACGTCCGGAATCTCCAACCCACTCATCAGCGGCAGGGTCGCGCCGGCGAGTTCGCGCCCGTCGAGGACGTAATGCACGCCGGGGCGCGCCAGCGCGGCGCTGGCATCGATGCTGCGGATGCGGGCGGCGGCGTGCGGGCAGGTGATCAGCGCCACGTGGCGCATGCCGGGCAGGTCGATGTCGGCGACGAAGTTGCCCTTGCCGACGACGAAGCGCCGGTCCTCGCGGACACGGCGATCGCTCGAGACGAAACGCAGGTTTGACGGCTTGGCGGTCATCGCGCGGCTTCCGGGCCGTCTTTTGCGCGGTTGGTGCCGCTCATGCGCTCGGCCGCGAGCGCGATCGCCTCGACGATCTGCGCGTAGCCTGTACAGCGGCAGATGTTGCCGGAGATCGCGTCGACAATCTCTTCGCGGGTCGGATCGGGATTGTTATCGAGCAGGGCGTGCGCGGTCAGGATCATGGCCGGCGTGCAATAGCCGCACTGCATGCCGTGCGTCTCGCAGAAGGCGTCCTGCACCGGAGAGAGCTCGCCCTGACCCGGCGTGACGCCCTCGATCGTGGTGATGCGATGGTCCTCGGCCTGCGCCGCGAACATCAGGCAAGAGCGCACCGCCACCCCGTCGAGCAGGATCGTGCAGGCGCCGCAGACGCCGTGTTCGCAGCCGACATGCGCGCCCTTGAGCCCGAGCTGGTCGCGCAGGCAATCGATCAAGGTCGTGCGCGGTTCGACCTCGACCGTGTGCGTCGTATCGTTGACCAGAAGCTCAATGCGCATGCGATCTCTCCAGCGCCTCGTCGTGCGCCTCGGCGATGGCGCGCGTCGCCAACTCGGCGGCGGCGCGGCGGCGATAGGCGGGCGACGCATGCGGGTCGGACATCGGTTCGACCCCGGCGAGGGCCCCGCGTACCGAGTCGCGCACCCGCGCCGCGTCGAGGGTCGTGCCCGCCAATTGCTTTTCCGCCTCGGTCAAGCGGAACGGTATGTCCGCGACCGCGCCGATGCCGATCGCGATGCGCTCGCAGCGACCGTCAGCGTCGAGCTTGATCTGGGCGGCGGCGGCCGCAAAAGCGAAGTCGCTGCGGCGGGCATTCACCTCGGCAAAACCGGTGCCGATGCGACCGTGCCAAATCGGGAAGCTCACGCTCGTCAGGCAGCCGTCCTGTGGCAACGCCGTGGTCATCGGGCCGACGATGAAGTCGCGGATCGAGACGTTGTGGTCGGCGCCGCCTGCGCGATAAGCGAGGGTAGCGTCGAGCGTCGTCGCGATCAACGCCAGTTCGGCGGCCGGATCGGCGTTGGCGATAGAGCCGCCGATCGTGCCGCGCGCGCGCGTCGCGGCATGTCCGATCCACGGCATGGCGCGCGCGAGCAGCGGCAGCCGCGCGCCGACGAGCGGGTCGCGTTCGGCGCTGCGCTGGCGTGTGACGGCGCCGATGACGAGGCGATCGTCTTCGTCACGGATGAAGGAGAGTTCGCGAATGCGGTTGATGTCGATCAGCAGCGTCGGTCGGGCCAGCCGCATCGCCATCATCGGCACGAGCGTCTGGCCGCCGGCGATCACCCGCGCACTGTCGTCGCTGGCCAGGATGGCGCAGATCTCGTCGACCGAGTGCGGCCGGACGTACTCGAACGGCGCTGCCTTCATGAAATGACCGAAGGTGAAGTGAGCAAGGCGAGTTCGGGCAACGCGAATTTTCCGGCGATGAAGATCTGCGGTGCGGCGAATGTAGCATCGTTCCGACAGGGGCAAAAGACCGCGCGCTCGGCGTGCGGATGGTCTCCTTACCGCTGCCACCGTCGTCGGCCATGCCGGCGGTATCCGGCGGGCGATCGCGCCCTCGTGAGGTATTCTATCCCCGACAGACGCTAACAATCCCGGGACCGGACGAATCAATTCGAGATAAAATTGCCACGCCGGAATTCAGCGCCGGTTCGCGGGCTTCGGGTCAGGATGTCGACATCGGGTGGGTGAATGGTGGAGGCCCCATGTTGAAGCGATGGATGCCCGTGCTGGTGGTCGACGACAGCAGGACGATGGGCGCTGTGATGAACAAGATTCTGCTGTCGCTCGATTTCAGCCACGTCGAGGTGCGCCAGTCGGCGGCGGATGCGATCGAAGAATTGAAGCGGCGGGATTATGGATTTGTCCTCTGCGACCTCGAAATGGGTCCCGACAGCGGCGCCGAATTGGTCCGCATGATGAGGCGCGACAGACGGCTGCGGCGCGTGCCGGTGATCCTCACTACCGTGAACCCGGCGCTCGTCACGGAGATGTTCAGAGAGGGCGACGCCTTTCTTGCCGACGGTTTCATTCTCAAGCCGTTCACCGCGCCGGAGCTCAAGGAGAAGCTGGCGGAGGTGCTCGAGGCTGCGTACCCGAAGAAGGAACTGTTGCCGCGGAATCTTGCGCGACTGAACGGCTTCGAGGTGGCCTGAACGACGCCGGGCGGATGCAACGTTGCGCGTGATTTCCCTGCGCCTTCGGACGCGATTGCAACCGCGTCACCTGAACGCACGGGCTGCAGGAACGATGGCTTGATCTTCCTGTTGGGCGCACGGGCGCGACGTGATGGCACGACTGCTGGAGTCCGACATATGACGGCACCTGACTTTCATCTTTCCCGACGCCGCGCGCTTGCGCTCACCGGCGGCCTCCTGTTTGCGGCGAATGGCGCGCAGCGGGTCTTCGCGCAGGGCAACGGGGAGCGCGATTCCGGTCAAGCGAGCGGCGGCGGCTCGCAACAGGGCGAATTGCCGGTCGACAAGATGGAGCAGGCGCTCGGCGCCAAGGGCCGCATGCACAAAGGCGTGCTCGATATCACGATCGGGCGGAAGGACATCGGCAATGTTCCCGGGCCGATGAACGTCAGCTTCTCGCCGGCATTCACCATTCATCACGACATGGCCTTCCAGTCCATCCAGGGCGGCCATGCAATGATGAACGGCGAACTCGCGCTTCTGCCGCACGAGATCGACAAGACGATCGCCGCCATCGTTCAGAACGATCTGACCTTCCAGGCCGAACACCAGCACATCATCGGCCTCACGCCGCAGATATGGCACATCCATTTCCGCGGCCGTGGCGAGCCGGTCCAGTTGATGCAGCGGATCAAGAAGGTGCTTCAGGTGACGGCGACGCCGCTGCCGCAGATGGGCGGCGGCAACAAGACATCGCCGCTCGACCACCAGGCGCTTGGCCGGATCGTCGGCGGACACGCCGAGGTCGGCGACGGTGGCGTCGTCACGGTCGCGGTGCCCCGCAAGGAGCGGATCAGGCTCGGCGGCATCGAGGTCAATCCACTGCTCGGGGTGATGAGCCACGTCAGCTTCATGCCCATCCAGAACGGGCCGCAGACGGCGCAGGGCGGCGGCGGCACCAACGGTTCCGGCGCGAGCGGCGGACTGAAGGCGGCGGTCGTGCCCGACTATGCGATGTTGGCGAGCGAGGTGGACCCGCTGATGCGCGTGGCATTATCACACGGGTTCCAGGTGCATTGTCTCTACAACCAGGAGACTGACGAGCACCCGCAGCTCTACTTCTCGCATCAGCTCAACGTCGGCGACCCGGAGCAAATGGCGCATGCGGTGCATGCGGCGCTGGAAAAGACGAACGTCGAATTCAGCTGATCGTGGCAGTATGGCGGTTCCGGGCGCGGCCTTCGGTGACCGCAGCCGGAACCGCGAGGGGTGCGGCGCCGTTCCCTTCGCGACCCAAAGGGAGGGAACACGATGAAGTTCATTCTACCCGTAACGGCTGCGTTGGCCTTCGTTCTGTTGTGCGCGCCGGCGCAGGCTCAATCGGACGCCGAGCAGGCCGGCCAGCAGGCCTGCGGCAACGACGTGTTCGCGATGTGCGGCGACGCCATCCCCGACCGGGGTCGTATCGAGGCCTGCTTGCGCCGGAATTTCAACCGCGTCAGCCCGACCTGCCGGCACTACATGCAGAGCTACGGGCGCACGCATCGTGGCGAGACCGAGCGGCATCATTACACCCGGCATCACTATCGCACGCACCACTACGTGCGGCACCACCACTACTCACATCACGAGTATCGCCACCGCCATTACGACCGGCGGCATCATCGCTATTACTACGACTATCGCTGAGCGGCAGGCTATCGTCCGGCGGCGGCCCGGAACGGGCCGCGCCAGACATAGGCGATGTACAGTGCTGCGCCGGCGACATAGACGCCTGCGTAACCGCCGATGAAGCCGACGATACCGACGCCGGTGATGACGGCGACGAGAGTCATCGCGGCCATCGCGGCGACCAGGAAGGTCGCGACGCGCGCGATCTCGCGGAAGAACCCCGTGTGCAACAGCAGATTGCTGGCGACATTCTGCGCCAGGTTGGCGACGAGCAGCGCCACCAAGACGTACGTGGCGGCCGGCGGCACCGTCGCGGCATGGCCGAGCAGGAGCGCGAACAGGCGGTCGCCGGCGGCAAGAAGCAGGGTGCAGAGCGCCAGCGTCGGCACGGCGCAGAGAATGAGGGCTGTCAGCGTCGCCTTCTTCAGCATCGCCGGATCGCGCTCCGCCAGAGCCCGCGTCTGCCGCGGCACCAGCGGATCGAGCCCGGCCGCGTAGATCAGCGTCGCGCCGCGGAAGATCTTGAAGATCGTGTCGAGGATGATGGTCGGCGCGCCCAGCCCGAATACTGCCGGCACGACGAAGTACGGAAAATTATAGATCGCCAGTTCGCCGACCGCGTAGTTGCCGCTGCGCAGCAGCTCGCCACGGTTGCCGCGCCAGAAGCCCGTCAGCGTTTTCCACACGGGGCCCGGCGCCCGCAGCGCGCCCACGCGCACGAGACGGGCGATGTTGACCGACAGCAGCACCGACCATAGCGCATTGGCGCAGAGCAGGAAGGCGGGCATGGGCAATCCGGCGAGCAGGACCAGCATCAAACCGATGTGCCCGACCCGACGCACGGCCTCGAGGCCCTCGAAGCCGATGTACTGGTCGACGGCGTTGCTGACGTTGCGCAGCGGAAACCAGACGAGGTTGAGCGCGGCGAAGGTGAAGAACAGGGCGTAGTCGGCCGCTGTGCCGAGGCCGATGCCGGGGCGCATGGCCGCGATCGCGAAACAGGCGAGCGCGCCGGTCAAGACGATCAAAGCATAGAGCAGCACGACGGCGCTCGACTGGGCCGTGATGTCCCGGTCGCGTCCGCCGTCGAGATGGCGGGCGCGCTGGCGCACATAGAGGATCTTGGCGGCCCCGAGGTCGAACAGCCACAGGGAGAGGCCGAACGTGCCGATGAGGATGTAGATCGAGAAATCCTTGGGCGCGAGCACGCGTGCGAACACATAGGTCTGCACCAGTCCGAACGCTACCGCCGCGGCGGCTGTCGTCGCGCGGAGCAGCAGATAGCGCAACGACAAAACCCCCGCCAGCAGCCGCAACGGCTGCCGCAGGGTCCGGAAGCGGGGAATGGCCTGCGCCTGCGAACTCATCGGGGGGCGACGTTAACGTGTCGGCTCGATTTTTCGCTTAACGAGGGTGGTGAACAAATCGTCACGACCGCGTCCGCGATTTTCCCGAGACTTTTAAGGGATAGTTCGGCGCGCCTGTGTATGACGTCGGTCAGATGCACGGGTGGGCGACGTGACGGAAATGATCGTGACAGCAGGTGTCTGCCGGGAACGCACCTCCGCGGGGGGCGTCAGCGCCACGCCTGCGGTCAGCGTCGTCGTGCCGTGCTTCAACGGCGGCCGCTTCCTCGACAGCCTGATGGCGTCGCTGGCGTGCCAGACCTTCCGCGATTTCGAGGTCGTCATCGTCGACGACGGCTCCAGCGATCCGCAGACGCTGCGCAAGCTGCTGGCGCTTGAGGGACGGGCGACGGTCATCCGCCAGATGAACCGCGGCCCCGCGGCCGCGCGCAACACCGGCATTCGCCGGGCCCGCGCCGACATCGTGTTCGCGCTCGACTGCGACGACACGATCGAGCCGGAGTTCCTGGCCGAGACCGTATCTGTGCTGCACGGAAGCCCGCCGGACGTCGGCATGGTGTTCAGCGATCTGCGTCTGGCGGGAGCCGAGAGCGGCCTCGTCTCGCGCTACTTCAACCGCTTCGATCTGTTGTTCACCAACACGCTCTCGTCCGGCCTCGTGATGCGGCGCGACGCCTGGCTCGCGGCCGGCGGCTACGACGAGGCGATGCGCTCGGGTTACGAGGACTGGGACTTCTCGCTGCGGCTCGCGGAGGCCGGCTATCGGGGCCTTCGCATCGCGCGGCCGCTGTATATCTACCACATCGCCGACGATACGGCGCCGAGCCGCTCGACCGACATCGACACCAAGCGTCTCTACGGCGGCCTCTGGCGCCATATCCGCGAGCGGCACGCAAACTCGTACACCATGGCCGCGATGCTGCGCCTCTGGAACGCCTCGCAGGACGGCAGCGGGCGCGTGCCGCTGTGGAAGGGGCTCGTCGCCTGCGCCCTGGCGCGGGTGCTGCCGGATGCAGCGTTCAATCTCCTGATCGCACGACTGCACCGCCGCCCGCGGGCCGATGCGGCACGCCTGCCGGTCGGACCTTCACTGTTCAGCACTGCGGCGCATAACGGGAACTGAGGCGCGGCGGGTGGCCGCCGACGTCAATACGCGCCGGCGTATCTCTTGCCGCGCACGGACTTGAACGTGGCCGCCGCCAGTCCCCACACCATCCCGAGCAGCAGGAAGAAGTGCCGCCAGTGGTCGCTGTCGATCACGAAGCCTTCGGCCATTTCACCGATGAACGCGGCCAGCGCCGTGATGATGTAGGGCTGCCACGGCGTGCGCACGAACACGGTGCGGAAGCCGATGAACACCGTCGCCAGCAGCATCAGGATGTAGGCCATCGCGCCGGTCCAGCCGTAGACCAGGAACGCCTGCAGATAGACGTTGTGCTGCTGCAATCCCTGTGCGGTGGCAAAGCCGAACGGGCCCATGCCGTCCGGAAACATCAGCACCGAGGAGAGCGCGATCTCCTGCAGGCGGAAGCGGCCGCCCTGGCCGACGTCGTAGGAATTGATCAGGTGCGCGCGCTCCTTGAACATCACCTGGATGGCCGGGATCGACAGCAGCACGACCACGAGCGCCACCAGAATGCCGAGACTGAAGATCGACAGACCGAAAATCCGGAAGCGCGACTTCTGCGTCGGAGCGGTCAGGAAGGCGAGGCCGACGGTGACGATGGCCGAGACGGCGAAGTGAAACCAGGCTCCGCGCGAGAAGCTCAGCAGCAGCCCCAGCAGGATGAAGCCGAGCGGCACGAGGTCGACAATGCGGATACGCTCGGCGAGCACGCGGTACATCAGGAACAGCGCCGGCCAGATCAGGAACGGGCTGAACACGTTCGGGTCCTTGAAGGCGCCGAGCGCGCGGCCCGTCGGTGCGAAGATGTCCGAGCCGTGGAAGGCGTGGAAATATCCGGCCGTCCCGAGCAGTGCCGCGCAGGTGGCCGTGATCACGTAGGCGATGCGCATCACGGTGATGCGCGGCATCGTGTTCTCGGAAAACAGGCAGGCGAACAGGATGGCGGCGATCGCCAGGTAGATCGACGTGGCGGCGTACTGGATCGTCTTTGGAATATCGAGGGCGTTGATCAGCGAGATGAGGCCCGAGGCGTTCCAGACGACGAGGCACAGCACCAGCAGAACGAGCGTGCGGTTCAGGCGCACGCCGGCGATGACGGCCGCGACGGCCAGCACGCCCATCAGCGCGTCATGCGGCGACGGCTCGATGAAGGCGATCGAACTCGCCAGCACGGTGATGAACAAAGTGACGAGGAGGATGCGCTCGCGCAGCGGCACGACGGTGGCCGCGGGCGGCAGCACGGGCGCATAAAGGGATGGCGCCGGCGCGAAGACCGGCCGCCGGGCCACCGCCATGTCGCGCGCCGTGATCAATACGCGTTCTCGGTCTTGAGCAGCGCCAGCGGCGTGCTCACGAGGATGCGCAGGTCGAACAGCACCGACCAGTTCTCGATGTAATAGAGGTCGTGCTCGACGCGCTTCTGGATCTTCTCCTGCGTGTCGGTCTCGCCACGCCAGCCGTTGATCTGCGCCCAGCCGGTGATGCCCGGCTTGACGCGATGGCGCGCGAAGTAGCCGTCGACCGCCTCGTCGTAGAGGCGCGATTCCGCCTTGGCGCTGACCGCGTGCGGACGCGGGCCGACCAGCGACAGGTTGCCCTTGATGACAACGTTGAGGAGCTGCGGCAGCTCGTCGAGGCTGGTCTTGCGGATGAAGCGCCCGACGCGGGTGACGCGCGGATCGTCCTTGGTGACCAGCTTGGCCGCGGCGGCGTCCGTCATGTCCGTGTACATCGAGCGGAACTTGTAGACCTCGATGAGGTCGTTGTTGAAGCCGTAGCGCTTCTGCTTGAACAGCACCGGGCCCTTGCTGTCGAGCTTGATGGCGAGCGCCACCGCCGCCATCACCGGCAGCGCGAACAGCAGCGCAAGTCCGCCGATCGTCTTGTCGAACAGCCACTTCATCACGACGTCCCAGTCGGCGATCGGCCGGTC
>Ga0187809_10001561_pt1 | contig 10483 bp, 8 predicted proteins | sample NC_wetland_sal_i_8_FD_132415 | JGI IMG/M metagenome (GOLD analysis project Ga0187809, IMG submission 132415) | Wetland sediment microbial communities from Neuse River Estuary, North Carolina, USA - ASW_4 | ecosystem: Environmental > Aquatic > Freshwater > Wetlands > Sediment | place: USA: North... | reverse complement strand
TCACCCGTAGCGGCGGCGGCGCCTTGCGCATGCGGCATGCGCGCCAGAACGGCGTGTAGACCTTGAACGGGCCGCCGGTCTGCGTCTTCACCTCGGTCGGCTCGTGCAGCAGGTTGCCGTTGAAGCCTTCGACGGTGACATCGATGGCCTTCAGCGCAGCGACGGCCGCTTCGTCCGCGGCGATCGCATCGCCTTCGGGGCAGCGATTCCACATCACCATGTCGGCGCCGGCGGCTTGCGCGATTTCGGGCAGGATGCCGACCGGGTCGCCGCGCCGCAGGACGAGGCCGCCAAGGCTCTTGTCCAGCGCGGCGAGGCTGTGGTGCAGCCACCAGCGGCTGGCGGCCCCGAGCGGCCGGCACCTCTCCTCGTCGAGAATATAGAGAGGCACCACCGGGCCACGCTTGGCCGCCGCGGCAAGCGCCGGGTTGTCGCCGATGCGCAGGTCGCGCCGAAACCAGACGATCGTGGTCATGACCCTGTTCTACGCTGGAGCCGGCCTACCGGATCACAATATGCATGGCACCATATGGTGCCTTCGTCGTTCACGTGTCGCGTGCCGCGTTTAGACAGGCGGGCGGCGAAGGGCAAGGAGCAGGCGGTGGAAGAGACCGAGAAGGACCAGCCGCGGTGGTGGCAGCGCGGCATCGTCTATCAGGTCTATCCGCGCTCCTTTCAGGATACGAACGGAGACGGCGTCGGCGATCTCGCCGGCATTCGCCGGCGCCTCGGCTACCTCGAAGGGCTCGGCGTCGACGCCGTCTGGTTTTCGCCGATCTATCCCTCGCCGATGGCCGATTTCGGCTACGACGTGTCCGACTATTGCGGCGTCGATCCGCTGTTCGGGACGCTGGCCGATTTCGACGCACTGCTCACCGATGCGCATGGGCGCGGGCTGAAGGTGATCCTCGATTTCGTGCCGAACCACACCTCCGACCGGCATCCGTGGTTCATCGAGAGCCGGTCGTCCCGCGAAAGCCCGAAACGGGACTGGTACATCTGGCGTGACGGCAAGCCGGACGGATCGCCGCCGAACAACTGGATCTCGCATTTCGGGGGCCCGGCCTGGACGTTCGATGAGGCCACTGGACAGTGGTACCTGCACTCGTTCCTGCGCCAGCAGCCGGACCTCAACTGGCGCAATCCGGCCGTGCGCGCGGCGATGTACGACGCGTTGCGTTTCTGGCTGAAGCGCGGCGTCGACGGCTTCCGCGTCGACGTCATCTGGCTGCTGATCAAGGACGAGACGCTCCGCGACAATCCGCTCAATCCGGCGTGGCAGCCGCCGGGCGCGGAGATCGGCAAGCTGATCAACCTCTACAATGCCGACCGGCCCGAGGTGCACGACGTCATCGCCGAAATGCGCGCCGTACTCGACGAGTTCGACGAGCGCGTGCTTATCGGCGAGATCTATCTGCCGCTGGAGCGGCTCGTCACCTATTACGGCAAGGAGCTCAAGGGCGCGCAGTTGCCGTTCAATTTTCAATTGCTGGAGACGGCGTGGGATGCGCGGGCCATCGCCAAGGCGATCGAGGATTACGAACGGCTCCTGCCGGCGGGCGGCTGGCCGAACTGGGTGCTCGGCAATCACGACCGGCCGCGCATTGCCGCGCGTGTCGGCGAGCGCCAGGCGCGCGTCGCGGCCATGCTTCTGCTGACGCTGCGCGGCACCCCGACCATGTATTACGGCGACGAGATCGGGCTCGCGCGCGTCGACATTCCGCCGGGCGCGGCGCAGGACCCGTGGGGGAAGAATGAGCCGGGGCTCGGCCGCGACGCCTCGCGCACGCCGATGCAGTGGGATGCGGGGCCGCTCGCCGGCTTCACCACAGCTCAGAAGCCGTGGCTGCCGCTCGACCGTGATCATGCACGGCAGAACGTGGCGGCGCTCGGCGATGCGCCGGACTCGATCCTCAACCTCTACCGTGCGCTGATCGCCCGGCGCCGCGCGCACCGGGCATTGAGCGGCGGCGCCTTTCGCATGCTCGACGTGACGGACGCGACCATCGTGTTCGAGCGCAGCCTTGGCAGCGAGCGCTTCGTCGTCGCGCTCAATCTCGGCGGCGATGCGCAGCCGCTGCCGGCATCGCTGGCCGGCGCCGAGATCGTATTGTCGACGATGATGGACCGCACCGGCGCGTTCGGCGAGGCGCGGCTGCGCGGTCACGAAGGGCTCGTGCTACGGCCGCGCTAGACGTCGCTGCGCTTGAGCAGGTAGTCGAGCCCGCCGACGCGGTACCAGCGATACCCGTAGCCTTCGAGGCAGACCGTGTGGCGGTGGCGGCCGTCGGCGCGGCTGTGGTCGTCGCTGAGCAGGTTGATGAGGATGTCGCCGCGGCCGTCGGGCAGGTGCACGCCGAAGCCGATTTCGCGCGGCTCGGGCGCGAGATTGTGCAGGAACAGCACCGAATTGTTGCGCCAGTCGTAGCGCAGCGCCAGCACCGCATCGTCGCCCGTGTCGAGCGCTTCGAAGTCGCCCCAGCCGATCTCGGGCACCTCCTTGCGCATGCGGATGATGCGCTCCATCCAGTTGAGCATCGCCTCCGGGTCACGGCGCTGCGCGGCGACATTGACGTGCTCGTAGCCGTACGGCCCGTCGCTGATCACCGGCACGGCCGGCTTGCCGCTCTTGGTGAAGCCGCCATGCGGCTCGGTCGACCACTGCATCGGCGTGCGGCCGCAGGTGCGCTCGGGCAGCGAGAGATCGTCGCCCATGCCGAGCTCGTCGCCGTAGCGCACGACCGGCGTGCCGGGCAGCGTGAACATCAGGCTGTAGGCGAGTTCGAGGCGGCGGCGGTCGCCGCCGAGCATCGGCGCCAGCCGCCGGCGGATGCCGCGGTCGTAGAGCTGGTCGTCCTTGTTCGGGCCGAAGGCGGCGAACACCTTCTCGCGCTGCTTGTCAGTGAGGCGGCCGAGATCGAGCTCGTCGTGATTGCGCAGGAACATGCCCCATTGGCCGCTATAGGGCCGCGGCTTGGTCTTCTCCATCGCCTTGATCAGCGGCTTCACGTCGTGCGCCGCCAGCGCATAGAACAGGTTCTGGTTGACCTGGAAGTTGAACATCATGTGCATGCGGTCGCCGTCGTCGCCGAAATAATCGAGGTCGGTGTTCGGCAGGACGTTGGCTTCGGCGAGGATGATGCTGTCGCCGACGCGCCATTGCAGGAATTCGCGGAAGGTGCGGAGCATGTCGTACTGCTCGCGCGGCGCTTTCACGTCGGGGCCCTTGGTGCCGATGACGAACGGCACCGCGTCCATGCGGAAGCCGGACACGCCGAGCTGGATCCAGAAGCCCATGATCTTGAGAATCTCGGCCTGCACCTCCGGGTGGGCGGTGTTGAGGTCGGGCTGGAAATCGTAGAAGCGGTGGAAGTAGTAAGCCTTGGCGACCGGGTCGCGGGTCCACGTCGTCTTCTGCACACCGGGAAAGACCATGCCTTGGTCGGCATAGGGCGGCTTCGATTTGGACCAGACGTACCAGTCGCGGTATTTCGATTTGGGATCGCGGCGCGCCTCCTGAAACCACGGATGCTGGTCGGAGGTGTGGTTGACGACGAGATCGATGATGACGCGAATGCCGCGCTGCTTCGCGGCGTGCGTGAACTCGACGAAGTCGCCGAGCGTGCCGAAGGCCGGGTTGACGCTGTAATAGTCGGAGATGTCGTAACCGTTGTCGCGGCCGGGCGACGCCTGGAACGGCATCAGCCAGATGGCGGTGATGCCGAGCCCGTGCAGGTAATCGAGCCGGCGCATCAGGCCGCGGAAGTCACCGATGCCGTCGCCGTCGGCATCCATGTAGGTGCCGACCGACAGGCAATAGAAGATCGCGTTCTTGTACCAGAGATCGTGGATCATCAGCCCGGTCGCCCGCGAGCCGGAAAAGCTCCAGCGATAAGCGGCCGACCGGGCAATGAGTTCCGATGAAGGCTAGCCGAGCGGCACGACCGAGACGTGCGCGAGGCCGGAGAAGCCGAGCGCCCGCGCGCCGGCCGGCGTCAGGTCGATGATGCGGCCGCGCACGAAGGGGCCGCGGTCGTTGATGCGCACGATAACGCTGCGGCCGTTGCGGCGATTGACGACGCGGACGCGGGTTCCGAACGGAAGGCTGCGATGGGCGGCGGTGAGGCCGCGCGGCGAAGCGCGTTCGCCATTGGCGGTGCGGCCGCCGGAGTAGATGGAGGCGATGCCGCTCTGGGCATGCGCGAGAGGCGTGAAGGCAAGCAGCGTCGAGACGCCGCAGAGCGCGGCGACGAGGCGTAATTTCATCCAGATGGCTCCGTGATTTCTCCCCGAATCGCGTCGCCGGATACGGGCCGCGTCGTGCGCTTTCGCGGCCTAAATGCGGAGTTTTCTGGATCGTTGAAGGCGGTCAGATGGTTACGGAAATCTGCGATCCGTTCCCGGTTCCGCGTCACGTTTTGTCACGCATCCGGGTCGGGCATGTCGACGACGGCGAGCGTGCCGCCGTCGCGCGTGATCGTGATCTCGCCGCGCAATTGCCCGACCAGCGCGCGCAGGATGCGCGACTGACCGTCCTCTTCGTCCGCCGGCGCGGTGTCGCGGACGGTGAGCACGAGCCGCGCCACGTCGCCGCGGCGCACCGACACCTCGATCATGCCGCTGCCGCTCTCGCCGAATCGAGCGAACGCGGCGGTGACGAGCTCGGTCACGAGCAATCCGAGCGGGCCGGCGAAATCGAGATCGGCGGGCAGGGGGTCCGCCTGCGCGGTCAATGCGATGCCGCGCATCTCCGCCGCGGAGAGTGATGCCAGATTGGCGCACAAATCGTCGAGGAAGGCGCGGAGATCGAAGGTCGCGAGATCGCTCGACTGCATCAGCCGCTGATGCACGAGGCCGAGCGCATAGACGCGGCCGTGCAGGTTGCGCAGCGTGTCGCGCGTCTCGTCATTGGCCGCGTGAGAGGACTCGAAGCTGATCAGGCTGTTGATCACCTGGAAGTTGTTCTTCACGCGGTGATGCACCTCGCGCAGCAGGAGGTCGCGCTGCGAAATGATGTTGGTCAGCTCGGCGGTGCGCTCGCCGACGCGCTGCTCGAGCGCGTCGCGCGTCCTGCCGAGCAGGCGCTGCTGCCGCACGAATTGGCCCATGAAATACAGAAACAGCGCGCAGCCGGAGAACACCCAGCTCAGCCTCGAGAACAGCCAGCCGACGGTGAAGCGTCCGCCGCCATAGGTGGCCAGCAGATTGCCGAACAGCATGGCGGCGAGCGCCAGCGCGACCCAGAGGAAGATTTCGTTGCGGCCGCGGATCACGATGAGGATGAGGAGGAGGCTCGCCGCCAGCAACACCATATTCACGTCGCTGATGATCGTGTCCCACGTGGTCCAGCCGTGCGGGCCGATCTGCGGCGGCAGCCGGTCCGCTGCGGCGACGGCGACGGCGACGATCGCGCCGACCGCGGCAAGGACCGCCAGCGCCGCGGTGCAGATCGCACGCGGAACGTCGGCCGGCGCGACGGCCGCCGGAGCACGCGTCTCGAGCAGCGCCGCGACGAAAGTCATGAGCGCGAAGCCGAAGATCCACGCCAGGAAGATCCATGCGATCGTCTGGCTCGAGCCGATGACGCTGCCGTCGCGCAGCAGCGCGCCGGGAAAGGCGAGGAGATAGGGCGCGGCCATCAGGCCGGAAAACAAATAGGCGCAGGCGAGCGCGAGCAACGCGTGGCTGCGCTGGTCGCGGAAGCGCACGAAGAGGAGGAATGCGGTGGCCGTTTCGGTCACGAACACGCCGGCGGCGAAGAAGGCGCTGATGCCGGGAATGACGGGGCCGGGCCGTGCCGCCACCGTCAGCAGGGCAAGCGCCGCGACCGTATAGACGCCGACGATCGAAAGCGTCAGGCGGTAGCCCGAACTGCCGCCGCCGGTGATTGCCGGCTGCGCCGTGGCCATCGACTGGCTGGCGTTGATCCCGGACACGATTGCAGCCCCGACGCAGTTCCCATGTCGAGAATCGCACCTCGCACGACCTCTGTCGATTGTTTTTGGTGACGCACTGGCCGCGCTGCGAACGAAGAAGCGCCGCGGAGCATTGACCCGTGCTTATGATTGTACCGCAACTCGTGTGGTTTATCCGTGCCCCGGCGTAAGGCTCGCTCGATTTTCATCGGTACCTCCGGCTGGAGCTACGGTGGCGCGGGCCGTTCTTTCCGCCCGAAGTCATGGTCCGGCACCATGCTTTCGAACTGCGGATCGCGAGCTGATACGACGACGAGATCCGTAAAATTCTTCGCAAGAACGGTATCGCGCTCGGTATTTCGATCATCGCGACGCGCCATCGCCATGGCTCGCGACGGCAAAACATGTCTATATCCGCGCGCACGGGCCGCGCGGCGCCTACAAGAGGCGTTACTCGAGCACCGTGACGCGGAAATGGGCGCGCGAGATTGCCGCATGGCGTGGCCAACGCCGCAAAGTCTATGTTTATTTCGACAATGACCAAAAAAGTGCCGCTCCTGCCGATGCAGCGCGCTTGCGCGCGTTGCTCCGGGCCATAGATGATTTGGAACCGGCCTGAGCGGAACGGTTCATCGCGGCAGGCATTGCCTGTGTTGAGGGTAAGGGTTTCTGGGCGCAATCATGGCATTCGTGGTGTATTTCTTCGTGTTGCTGGTTGCGGCCGCGAGCGTCATGTTCGGCCTCGACTGGACACAGGCGCCGCTTAATCCGCCGCCCTATGCCGCGCTGCCGGCGCAGACGGCGGGCGTCGCTCCGGCCATCACCCGTCCCGCCGTCAACACGACGGCCGCCGCTCCCGTGAAGCCCGCTCCGGCGCCGCGCGCGGTCGATGTGGCCAAGTCTGCTCCGGCAAAGTCTGCTCCGCCGGCCGACAAGGCCTCAGACACTGCTCCGGCCAGGACCGCGGAAACGCCCGTGGCCGATCAGGCCAACCAGGCTCAGGCCAGCGCGACTCCGGCCGACGCCGCGCCGCCGGCAACGCCTGTGGCGGCTGCATCGTGCAACGTCAGCGCCTGCGACGCGGCCTATCGCTCGTTCCGTGCGTCCGACTGCACCTATCAGCCGAACGTGGGCGATCGGCGGCTTTGTACGAAAACGGGATCGACCGGCAAGGTCGCCACCGCGACGCATCCGCGCGCTGTGCGCCGCGCCGAGCAGCGTGACGATCGGCGCTATGACCGCCGCGACGATTACGAGGATGTGCGGCGCGGCTATGCCGACGATCGCCGCGGCGGCTGGGCGTTCGACCTGTTCGGCGGTGGCCGCTACGACGACCGCTAGCGTCCTTTGCGCCGCTTAACGCGGCGACATGCAAACTCCACGATTGTCGAGCCTGACATCGCCCCGGTGACGCACTCCGGCGTGCATTCTCGTTGTGGAACTCGCGAGCCTGTGCAGGAACCAGCCGCCTGAGTCCAGCGTTTCCGACCCGACACTGGGAGAACCGGCCGCATGCAGTCCCGTCTTGCCATCATACTGATGTCGGTTGCCGGCACTGCGGCGCTGTTCGGCATCGGTTTCCTGCTGGGCCTCGGCGTGATGTCGACGTCCAAGCCCGAGCACCACAAGGAAATCGCGCTCACCACCCAGCCGACCAAGGTGGCGCGCGCTGAAACGACCGCGAGCGGCCAGGCGGATGAGCCCAGCAAGAAGGCGGACGATTCCAGCAAGAGCGACGATCGCGCGCTGACGCCGCTCACGCCGGTTGCGCCGGGCGGCGCTGCCGCACAGGCCGCCGCGCCTGCTCCCGTGCAGAGCCAACAGGCCTCGGCCAAGCCGGTGGAGCAGCCGGCCGCACCACACACGCCGGCGCCGCCCCAGCAGGCTGCCGCCGTCGCGCCGCCGCCGCCGGCCCCGAAGGACGAGCCGAAGGCGAAGGAAGCCAAGGCCGCGGCGAAGCCGGCCGACGATGAGACTGCAAAGAGCAAGCCCGCGCCGAATGCGACGCCCGTCTCGTTCGAAGGGCGTAAGGCTTGCGATGTCGATGCCTGCGCGAGCGCCTACAAGTCGTTCCGCGAATCCGATTGCAGCTACCAGCCCTATTCTGGCCCGCGGCAGATGTGCGTCAATCCGCCAAGCGCGAAGGAAGCGTCGCGCGGCCACGAGATTACCCGAGATGCGGTTCTACGCGAAGACGAGCCGCGCGCCGACGTGCGTGTGCACCGTCCGGGCCGCGACGTTGAGCTCGACAACGTTGCGCATGAGGTCGAGCGCATCACTACTGACGGCCGCCGGCCGATGGACGACGAAGGGCCGATCGTGCGCCGCTATCATCGCGACTTCACCGCCGACGGCGAGGACGATCGCATCGTTCCGGCCGATGTCGACCGCGGTGGCTTCGACGACGAATACGACGATCAGTAAACGACGACGCTGCGGATCGACTTGCCTTCGTGCATGAGATCGAAGGCGTCGTTGATCTTGTCGAGCGGCATTGTGTGCGTGATCAGGTCGTCGATATTGATCTTCTTGTCCATGTACCAGTCGACGATCTTTGGCACGTCTGTGCGGCCGCGCGCGCCGCCGAACGCCGTGCCCTTCCACACGCGTCCGGTGACGAGTTGGAACGGCCGCGTCGCGATTTCCTGGCCCGACCCTGCGACGCCGATGATGATCGACTCGCCCCACCCGCGGTGGCAGCACTCCAGCGCCTGCCGCATCGTGTGCACGTTGCCGATGCACTCGAAGGAGAAGTCGGCGCCGCCGCCGGTGAGGTCGACGATCGCCTGCACGACCTTGTCGCGGCTGACTTCGTCCGGATTGACAAAATGTGTCATGCCGAACTTCTCGGCCATGGCCCGCTTGCCGGGATTGAGATCGACGCCGATGATCTTGTCGGCGCCGACCATCTTCGCGCCCTGGATGACGTTGAGCCCAATGCCGCCGAGGCCGAACACGACGACGTTGGCGCCGGGCCACACCTTCGCGGTGTAGATCACCGCGCCGATGCCGGTCGTGACGCCGCAGCCGATGTAGCAGATCTTGTCGAACGGCGCGTCCTCGCGGACCTTGGCCAGCGCGATCTCCGGCAGCACGGTGAAATTGGCGAAGGTCGAGCAGCCCATGTAGTGAAACACGGGATCGCCGTCACATCTGAACCGAGACGTGCCGTCCGGCATCAGGCCCTTGCCCTGTGTCGCGCGGATCGACGTGCACAGGTTCGAGCGCTGCGACAGGCAGGTTTTGCACTGGCGACATTCGGGCGTGTAGAGCGGGATGACGTGGTCGCCGACCTTGAGCGACGTCACGCCGGCGCCGATCTCGCGCACGATGCCTGCGCCTTCGTGGCCGAGGATCGCCGGGAAGATACCTTCAGGATCGGCGCCCGACAGCGTGAACGCATCGGTGTGGCAGACGCCGGTCGCCATCACCTCGACCAGCACCTCGCCCGCCTTCGGCCCCTCCATGTCGATCGTCTCGATGGTGAGCGGCTCGCCGGCTTTCCAGGCGACTGCGGCGCGGGTCTTCATGTGAGGCAATCCTTCCGGCTAGACGGGCGCAGTGAAGATCGCCATCGCACCGATGGCGTCGTTCGCCTCGTTTCGTAGCACGTGAAGCTGTCCGCGCAACGTCTTCGTTTCGCCGCCGCGGCAGCGCACCGGCAGGTCGAAGAACTGTCCGGCGCCGCCGAACGGGCCGCCGCCCATCACCCTGCCGAAGCCTTTCCAATGCTGCGGCCGAAAGTCCGGCGGCACGATGAGGTCGAGCTTCTGTCCGATCGCATCGCCGGGCGCATGGCCTATCAGCCGCACCGCGCCGTCGCTCCAGAGCCTGATGACGCCGTCATTGTCGGCGACGACGATTGCATGTTGGTCCATTGCTTGCCTTCAAGGCAGCCGGACCGTCTCCCGTGTGCGATCTTCTGCGGCGCCTTCGCGCGCAGCATTGATGATCTCGAACAGCGCGCGCAAGGCATCGGTGACGCCTTGGCGGGATTGTGATGACAGCGTGATGGGCGTCGTCTTGCACGCCTTTCTCAATTTCGCCGTCTTCTTCTTGATTTCTTCCGGCGTCAGCGCGTCGCACTTCGACAGCGCGACGATCTCCGGCTTGTCCTCGAGTCCGTGACCGTAGGCTTCGAGTTCGCCGCGGATCACTTTGTAGGCGGCGGCGGGATCTTCGCTGGTGCCGTCGACGAGATGCAACAGCACGCGGCAGCGCTCGGTGTGACCGAGGAAACGATCGCCGAGGCCGACGCCCTCGTGCGCGCCTTCGATCAGGCCGGGCAGGTCGGCGAGCACGAATTCGCGGTCGTCGACGCGCACGACGCCGAGCTGCGGATGCAGCGTGGTGAAGGGATAGTCGGCGATCTTCGGCTTGGCCGCGGTGACGGCGGCGAGGAAGGTCGACTTGCCCGCGTTCGGCAGGCCGACGAGGCCGGCATCGGCGATCAGTTTCAGCCGCAAGCGGATCGTCAGCTCTTCGCCCGGCTGCCCCGGATTGGCATTGCGCGGCGAACGGTTGGTCGAGGTTTTGAAATGCGCATTGCCGAACCCGCCATTGCCGCG
>Ga0187809_10001560_pt1 | contig 10493 bp, 8 predicted proteins | sample NC_wetland_sal_i_8_FD_132415 | JGI IMG/M metagenome (GOLD analysis project Ga0187809, IMG submission 132415) | Wetland sediment microbial communities from Neuse River Estuary, North Carolina, USA - ASW_4 | ecosystem: Environmental > Aquatic > Freshwater > Wetlands > Sediment | place: USA: North... | reverse complement strand
GAAACTCCTCGCGACACGTCGCCCGCACATTGGGAATCCCCCGCAGCAAGCCGTGGGTGGCGGGCCTTCGCCCGCCACGACGTGGCACCAGCGCCGTCGCTCCCCCTCCACTGTTCTGATCGACAATTCCGAATCCCAGTACTAGGCGGGCGGCTTCAGGAATTGCGAGGCAAGCTCCTCCGCTGAGGACAAGCTTCTCCGTGGAAGGCGACGTCCCCGCGTGTCATGGGACGCCTCTCTGTGGCATGGCCAGCCGGCCACCCATGTCCATGCAGGAAAGACATGGGCGGGCGGCCTGCGCCGGCAGTGACACGAAAGTTGCGCGGCCGCCGTCCCGATTTAACTTCGCCGCGCCGGCCCCGCTCAGCCGGCCTGCAGCGTGCCCGGGAAATGGCACGCCACGCGGTGTCCGGCAGACGCTTCCGCCAACACCGGCACCTCCGTTGCACAGCGCGCCGCCGCCACCGGGCAGCGCGTGCGGAAATGGCAGCCGCTGGGCGGGTTCAGCGCGCTCGGCACCTCGCCGGTCAGCATGATCCGCCGCGGCGATCGCGCTGCCTCCGGATGCGGCACGGCGGATATCAGGCTCGCCGTATACGGATGCAGCGGCCGGACGAACAGTTCCGCGGCCGGCGCCGTCTCCACCACGCGGCCGAGGTAAAGCACCACGATCCGGTCGGAGATGTGCCGCACCACCGCCAGGTCGTGCGCGATGAACAGGTAGGTCAGCCGCAGCCGCTCCTGCAGCCCGATCAGCAGGTTGATGATCTGCGCCTGGATGTTGACGTCCAGCGCCGAGATCGGCTCGTCGCCCACCACGAACACCGGCTCCACCGCCAGCGCCCGGGCGATCGAGATGCGCTGCCGCTGCCCGCCGGAGAACTCGTGCGGAAACCGCGCCGCCGACGCTTGCGGCAGCCCGACCAGGTTCAGCAGTTCCGCCACCCGCTCCCGCGCCGCGGCGGCACTGTCGGCCAGACCATGCAGCCGCAGCGGCCCGGACAGGATCTGCCCGACCGTCATGCGCGGGTTCAGCGACGCATACGGGTCCTGGAACACCATCTGCATTCGCCGCCGCAACGGCCGGATATCGGCCTGCGACGCGTGCGAAATATCCTGGCCATCGAACATGATCCGCCCGGCGGTCGGCTCGGTCAGCCGCATCACCACCCGCGCCAGGGTCGACTTGCCGCAGCCGGACTCCCCCACCAGACCGACGGTCTCCCCGGGAAACACCTCCAGGTCCACCCCGTCCAGCGCGCGCAGCACGCGCTGCTTCTCCAGGAAATTCTCGCGCGGCAAAGGGAAGTGCTTGACCAGCCCACGCACCTCCAGCAGCGGCGCGGTGACAGCCCCGGCATGGATGGTTTCACCTGAAACGGCCGCGCGCTGCGGCGGATGCAGCGGCGAACCGTCCTGCGTCACCCAGCAGCGCGCGCTGCGCCCGTCGCCGACCGGCAGCAGCTCGGGATGCTGCGCGCAGCGTTCGATCGCGAAGGGACAGCGGGCGCGAAAGCGGCAGCCGTCCGGCCAGGCATGCGCGTCGGGTGGCTGGCCCTCGATCGTGGCGAGGCGCCGGTCGTTGCCGATCTCCCCGTCCAGCCGCGGCGCCGCGTGCAGCAGCGCCCAGGTATAGGGATGGCGCGGATCGACCAGCAGGTCCTCCGGTCTTCCTTCCTCCACCACCTCGCCGGCATACATCACCAGCACGCGCGAGCAGACATTGGCGATCACGCCAAGGTCGTGGCTGATCAGGATCACCGCGGTGCCGAGGTCGGCGTTCAGCGCCCGCAGCAAGTCGAGGATCTGCGCCTGGATGGTCACGTCCAGCGCGGTGGTCGGCTCGTCTGCCAGGATCAGCGACGGCGTGTTGGAAAACCCCATCGCCAGCATCACCCGCTGGCGCATGCCGCCGGAGAACTGGTGCGGCCACGAATCGAGCATCTGTTCCGGACTGGCGACGCCCATGCGTCCCAATAGCGACGCCGCCCGCGTGCGTGCCTCCTCCGGGGTGAAGCGCTTGTGCGCCGTCATCGTCTCGATCAGTTGCCGCGAGATGCGCAGCACCGGATTGAGCGAGGTCATCGGGTCCTGGAACACCATCGCGATCTCGGCGCCACGGATATCGCGCAGTTCCTCCTCCGGCAGCGTGGTGATTTCCCTGCCGGCGAAGCGGATGGAACCGGCGACGATGCGTGCTGGCTCCTCCAGCAGGTTCATGATCGACTTCGCCGCGACGCTTTTGCCGGAGCCGGATTCGCCGACGATGCCCAGCGTCTCGCCGCGTGCCAGGGTGAAGCTGACGCCGTCCACCGCGCGCACCACGCCGGCATCGGTGAAGAACCAGGTGCGCAGATCGCTGACCTGGAGCAGTGGTTCAGCGGCGTCTTGCATGCGGGTCCAGCCAGTCGCGCAGGCCGTCGCCCACGAAGTTGAAGCCGATCACCACGGTGAGGATCGCCAGGCCCGGGAAGGTGGCGACCCACCATTGCGACACCAGCTCGCGGCCTTCCGACACCATGGAGCCCCATTCAGGCGTCGGTGGCACCACGCCCAGGCCCAGGAAGGACAGTCCGGCGAACACCAGGATGGCGTTGCCCAAATCCAGCGTGACCAACACGATCAGCGGTCCAACCGCATTCGGCAGGATTTCGCGGAACAGGATATGCGTCGGCCGGAAGCCGATCGTGCGCGCCGCGGCGACGTATTCCAGCGAGCGCTGGCCGAGCACCAGGCTGCGCGCGAGCCGGGCGAATTTCGGCCACCATACCACCAGCATGGCGATCACCGTGTTGCGCGTGCCGATGCCGAGGGCGGCGGCGATCGCCATCGCCAGGATGATCGGCGGGAAGCAGAACATCAGATCGGTCGCGCGCATCAGCGCTTCTTCCGCCCAGCCGCGCGCGTAGGCGGCGACGCCGCCCACCAGCGTGCCGATGGCGCCGCCGATCAGCACCACGGTGAAGCCGACCGTCAGCGAGGTGCGGGCGCCGAAGACGATGCGTGTCAGTACGTCGCGGCCGAGTTCGTCCGTGCCAAGCCAATGCGCCGCCGAAGGTGCGGTGAGGCGGCCCGCGACGTTCACCGCGTTTGGCGGGTACGGCGTGATCCACGGCGCCAGCAGTGCGAGCAAGGCCCAGACGACGACAACAATGGCGCCGAGGGCGGCCAGGCCGTAGCGCCGCCGCCAGCGCCGCCGACGGTTGGCGCCGGAACCGGTCTCATGCGTGGCCAGCGCGCCGGCCACCGCATCGGTGATCGCGCTCTCCGCCTGGCTCATCGCCGCATCACCCGTGGATCGAGCAGCGCGTAGGACACGTCCACCACGAGGTTGATCACCACATAGACCATCGCGACCACCAGCGTGACGCCCATGATCGCCGGGAAATCCAGGATCACCGCGCTTTGGAACGTGTAGCGGCCGAGGCCGGGCCAGGAGAAGATCGTTTCGGTCAGCACCGTGCCGGTCAGCAGCTGCGCGTAGGCGAGTCCGCCCAGCGTCACCACCGGCAGCAATGCGTTCGGCAGGGCATGGCGCAGCATGATGACGCGGCGGAACAATCCCTTGGCGCGCGCGACCCGGATGTAGTCCTGCGACAGCGCCTCCAGCATCGCCGCGCGCGTGGTGCGGGTGATCAGTCCGACCGTTGCGGCGGCGAGCACGATGGACGGCAGGATCAAATGCGTGATCGCGTCCCAGAACGTATTCCACTGGCCGGCGAGCGGCGCGTCGATCAGCATGAAGCCGGTGACGTCCGGAGGCGGGAACTGGTCGGCGCCGATCTGGCCCGGCCCGGGCGCGATGCCAAGCCAGCCGTAGAACACCGCAAGCATGATGAAGGCGAGCCAGAAGGTTGGCGCCGACACGCCGATCAGCGACACGCCACGCGCCAGGTGGTCGACCCAGGAATCGCGCTTCATCGCCGCCAGCACGCCCAGTGGCAGGCCGGCGATCACCGACAGCAGGAACGCCACGGTAGACAGCTCGACCGTTGCCGGCGCGTATTGCTCGATGTCTTCCAGCACCGGCCGTTGCGAGGAGATCGAGGTGCCGAGGTCGCCGTGCGCCAGGCCGCGCAGGAAGATTTCGTAACGGTCCCACATCGGCAGGTCGAGGCCCCATTTGTGCCGGTAGGCCGCCACCATTTCGGGATTGTTCGCGGCGACGTCGCCGAGCTGCGTCAGCACCGGATCGCCGGGGACGGTGTTGGCGATGAGGAAGACGATCAGCGTCGCCGCCAGCACCATCGCGGCCGACGTCAGCAGACGCGAGGCGATATAGCGCAGCACCGCTCCGTTCCCTCCTCCTCTTGCCGTTCGCATAGACCATGGCCGTCGCGCCGCCAAGTTGTAAGGCTGCACTGGCCAGGGCAATCGCGCCTGTCCGCCTCGGCCCCAGGCGCGTCGGCCCTCCGTGTGAAATCTGCAGCCGCCACATCCTTCGGCTGCGGGGAAAAGTGGCGCGTGCCAACTGGAACACGATTGCCCTGCTGCACCGGCTCGCTATGCTCGGCCAGCAAAACCAAATCTGGGGAGACGGACATGCAAGAACTTGGCTGGATCGGCCGGCGTCAGCTCATGCAGCTGCTCGGCATCGGCGGGGCGGCGCTTGCTGCGGGTCTGCCGGAGACGGTCCACGCGGCAACCAGCGGCGGCACGCTGGTGCTGGGCATCGACATCAGCGATTCGATCACCTTCGATCCGGCGCGTGAGGCACAGTACACCGCGCCGCTGAGCCTGCGCGCCGCTTACGAGTCGCTGGTGACCATGTCGCCGGGCGACTACCTGGAAGTGAAGCCGGCGCTGGCAAAGTCGTGGGAGCACACCGCGGACGGCAAGGGCTGGCGCTTCCATTTGGCCGACGCAAAGTTCAACAGCGGCAATCCGGTCACCGCCGGCGACGTGAAGTGGACGTTCGAGCGGCTGATCAACATGAAGGATCAGCCGTCGCAATACGTGGTCAACGTGACCGCGGTGAATGAGGTCGATCCGAAGACCGTCGATATCATGCTGAAGGATCCCACCCAGCCGATCCTGACCATCCTGTCCGGCCCGAATTTCGGCGTGATGGAGCGCAAGGTGGTGGAAGCCCATGGCGGCACCGCGGCGGCCAATGCCAACACCGCCGACAAGGCCACCAACTGGCTCAACCAGCACTCCGCCGGCGCCGGCCCCTTCACATTGGTGGGCTGGACACGCAATGCGCAGATCCTGCTGACTCGCAACGAGCACTATTTCCGTGGCCCGGTGCACTTCCAGCATGTGATCGTGCGCCACATGGGCGACAGCGCGACGCAGCTTCTGGCGATTCGGCGCGGCGACATCGGCGTCGCATTCAATCTCATTCCGGAACAGATCGCCACGCTGAAGGACAACAAGGACGTACGCGTCGAGGGTCTGCGCAGCCTGGACTACGTGTACATGGCGCTGACCAACGAGCCCGCGTTCAACAAGGCGCTGGCGGTCAAGGAGGCGCGTCAGGCCATCGCCTGCGCGATCGACTATGACGGCATCATCAACAGCCTGCTCGGCGGCAAGGCGATGCGCTGCGCCAGCTTCATCCCAATCGGGCTGTATGGCTCCACCGAGGAGACGACGAAGAAATACGGTTGGCATCAGGATCTGGACCGTTCCAAGGCGCTGCTGAAAAAGGCAGGTTTCCCGAATGGGTTCGAGTTCAAGCTGAGCTACGGCGATGCGGCGGTATCCGGACTTTCCTATGCTGTGCTGGGGCAGAAGCTGCAATCGGACCTGGCGCGGGTCGGCATCAAGGTGGTGCTGGACCCGATCGACCAGGTGAACCTGCGCACGCAATACACCACGGGGAAATCGACCGGCGGTGTGCTGACCTTCTGGAACCCGTCCGGCGTGGAGACGGACCAGTGGGCGTCGGCCAGTGTGCACCGGGTGGCCAAGCGTATCCACTGGACCCCCGATCCAGCGCTGATGAAGACGGTCTCGGAAGCCGCCGCGGAGCAGGACCAGACCAAGCGCGCGGCCATGTACCTGGACTACGAGAAGGCGCTGCTCGACCAGGCGAGCCTGTTGATCCTGTTCCAGCCGATCTATCAGTTCGCCGTGCGCAACACGCTGAAGACGTTCCCGCTGACCGCGGCCGGGTGGGAGGCGGAACTCTACCAGGCCACGGCGTAAGCCGTTAGATCATGGGCTGCGTGTGAACCACGTGGTGACGGGCGAAGGGCCGTCATCTGATCGTTCTCGGTGTCGTGGCCGGGCTTGACCCGGCCATCCGCCCCCGGAAGATCGCGTCACAATCGGTTTCTGTGGCCGTCGCCTTGAGTGGTGGCCAAGCCGTCGTCGTATGGCCGCATGCAAACGCTGTTGCTAAGCTTGCGCCTGTGCAGCGGACGCACGCATGACGCGCGCGGCGCAGCAGGGGACAGGAGACCAGAAATGCGCAAGCAAAACGGCTGCCGAACCGCCGTCGCAATCGGCGCCGAGCAATGACAGCCGGCCCGCTCGCCGGCATCAAGGTCGTCGAGGTCGGCCAGGCGCTGGCCGGACCATTGGCCGGCGTGATCCTCGCCGACCTCGGCGCCGACGTGATCAAAGTGGAAAAGCCCGACGGCGGCGACGACGCGCGCCTGTGGGGCCCGCCCTTTGCCGATGGCGACTCGGTGTCGTTCCACAGCAACAACCGCGGCAAGCGGTCCATCACACTGGATCTCAAGCATCCGGCTGATGTGGCTCGCCTGAAAGCGCTGGCGGCCGGCGCGGATGTCCTGATCCAGAACCTGCGCCCCGGTATTGTTGACACGCTGGGCATCGGCGCCGCCGCCATGCGCGAAGTGAATCCGCGGCTGATCTACTGCTCGATCTGGGCCTTCGGTCACCAGGGTCCGTTGCAGCATGCGCCCGGTTTCGATCCGTTGCTGCAATGCTTCGGCGCGGTCGTCACGCTGACCGGCCGCCCCGATGACCCGCCCACCTTCTGCGCGCCGGCGATCAACGATACCGCCACCGGCATGTGGTGCGTCATCGGCGCGCTCGCCGCACTGAAACAGCGCGAACGCACCGGCCAGGGCTGCGAAGTGGACACCTCGCTGTTCGAAAGCGCCGTCGCCTGGGTGCAAGGTCCACTGAACGCCTACAACGTCACCGGCAAGCTGCCGCAACGCCACGGCGCCGCCAGCGCGACCCTGGCGCCCTATCAGATCTTCGAAACCGCAGACCGCCCGTTATGCATCGCCGCGGGCAACGACCGGTTATTCGTGAAACTGGCACAGGCAATGGGCCATCCGGAGTGGTGCACCGACCTGCGCTTCTCCGACGGCCGCAAGCGCTCCGCCAATCGCGAGGAACTGGCCGCAACCATGCAGCCCGTGCTGCAAACCCGCACGCGGCAGGATTGGCTCGGCATCATCGGCGAGGCCGGCGTGCCCTGCGCACCGGTGAACAACATCGCCGAACTCGCCGAAAGCGAGCAACTGCGCGCGATGGACCTGCTGCGCACCCTTCCAGGCAGCGACATGCGTATCGTCGGCCTGCCCCTGTCCTTCGATCGGCAACGTCCGCACCCCAGAACCGACTCGCCGAAACTGGGCGAGCACAACGACGAAATCCTGAACCTTCTGGAGTCTCCCCATGGCTGATGCCATCCTCGACCAGGCCCGCCGCTACCTCGATGAACTGACTTCGATCCGCCGCGACATCCACGCCAATCCCGAACTCGGCCTGGAAGAACACCGCACGGCGGAACTCGTCGCACGCAAGCTGGAAGAGTGGGGCCTGGAAGTGCATCGCGGCGTCGGCAAAACCGGCGTGGTCGGCGTACTCCGCAACGGCGAAGGTCCGTCCATCGGCCTGCGCGCCGACATGGATGCGCTTGCGATGGAGGAGCAAACCAACCTGCCCTACAGCAGCCGCAACCCCGGCCGCATGCACGCCTGCGGGCACGACGGCCACACCACCATGCTGCTCGGCGCGGCAAAGTTGCTGTCAGAGTCCCGCAACTTCAAAGGGACAGTGAATTTCATCTTCCAGCCTGGCGAAGAAGGCGCCGGCGGCGCACTCGCCATGCTGGAGGACAAACTGTTCGAACGCTTCCCCTGCGACTCCGTCTTCGGCATGCACAATCGTCCCGGCATGCCGCTCGGCCAGTATGCCATCGCTCCCGGTTTGGCGATGGCCGGCGCGGCGATGTTCGACATCGTCATCACCGGCAAAGGCGGCCACGGCGCGCGGCCGGAAGAAGCGATCGATCCCGTGCTGGTCGCCTGCCATGTCGGTGCCGCACTGCAATCCATCATCTCGCGCAACCTGCCGCCACAGGACGCCGCGGTGCTGAGCATCACCCGCATCAATGGCGGCGACGCCTACAACGTCATCCCGCAGGTCGCGACGATGGCCGGCACGGTGCGTGCGTTCAAGCACGAGATCATGCAGATGGTGGAAACCAACATGCGGCGCCTCGCCGGCAATATCGCCGCCGGCTTCGGCGCGGAAGCGACGGTGGCGTTCAACGTTGGCTTCGCTCCGCTGGTGAACGACATCGAGCAGTCCCACGCCTACGCCGACGCGGCAGCGGAACTGGTGGGCGAGGCCAAGGTGGACCGCAACAAGTCGCCAGCCAACGCCTCGGAGGATTTCAGCTTCATGCTGGAGAAAGTGCCCGGCGCCTACATCCTGGTCGGCAACGGCGAGGACAGCGCGCCGGTGCACCATCCCGCCTACAACTTCAACGACGCGGCAATTCCCTTTGGCGCCGCGCTGTACGCCCGGCTGGCGGAACGCAAGCTGGGGAAGGTCGGGTGAACCGAACCCGCGCCACGTCACCATGCTGACCCGCGGCGATCCCGGTTCGCTCACGGTGTTCTTCGAGGGCCAGCCGGTTCGCGCCCGCGAGCACGACAGCGTCGCCGCTGCCTTGCTCGCGGGCGGCATCCGCACCATCCGCGAAACCGCGCTGTCCGGCCAGCCGCGCGGTCCCTATTGCATGATGGGCGCCTGCTTCGAGTGCCTGGCGCAAGTGGACGGTGCGCCCAACGTGCAGACCTGCCTGACCCAGGTGCGCGACGGTATGCGCATCGAACGCCAGCGCGGTGCGCGTGCGCTTCAAGATGGGTGACCCTGCGCCGGACCTGCTGATCGTTGGCGCCGGTCCCGCCGGCGTATCCGCCGCGATCGAGGCAACGAGGCGCGGCCTCTCCGTGCTGGTGCTGGACGAAAACTCCGCACCGGGAGGCCGCATCTGGCAAGCGCTGGAACAGCGCGGCGCACGCGACCCCGATGACGAGGTTGCGTTGGAAACGCTGCGGGCGTTCCGGGCCTGCGGCGCCGACGCGCACTGGCGCAGCAGCGTCTGGGCGATCGAACCCGACGGCACGGTATTCTGGAGCGAGCACGCCAAAGCCCGCAGCGCCACGGCGCGCTACGTCCTGCTTGCCACCGGAACCACCGAGCGCCCGCTGCCGATTCCCGGCTGGACGCTGCCCGGCGTGATGACTGTCGGAGCCGCGCAGATCGCGTTGAAGAACGCGGGCCTGGTGCCGGATGGTAACACCTGGCTGGCAGGGCAGGGGCCGCTGCTGCTGCTCTACGCGGTCCAGGCATTGCGCACCGGCGGACGCATCGCCGGCATTCTCGACCTGTCGGATGGGGTGGCACCGTTTCGTGCCCTGCGACACCTGCCGCGAGCGGCGCGTGCCGCAGGTGAGATCCTGCAAGGCCTTGCCTGGCGGCGCGAAATCATGCAGGCCGGCATTCCGTGGCTCAGCGCCGGCAATCTGCGCGCTGAAGGTGATGGCGAGTTGCGCTACATCCGGTTCCGTGCTGGCGGACGCGAACGGCGCGAGCCCGCCGACCTGCTGTTGCTGCACGATGGCGTCGTTCCGTCCGTGCAGATCACCAGCGCACTCGGCTGCAAGCACGCATGGAATGCGGCACAGCGCTGCTGGAATCCGGTCACCGATGCATGGAGTGTCAGCAGTGTGCCGAATGTGTTGGTTGCCGGCGACGGCGCGGGCATCGGCGGTGCCCAGGCTGCGGCGCTGTCCGGCCGCATCGCCGCGCTGCAGGTCGCGTGCCTGGCCGAGCGCATTGACAGGCGAACACGCGACCGGGCGGCGGAAGCGCTGCGCGCCCGACGGGCGCGGCAGCTTGCCGTGCGGCCGCTGCTCGATGCCCTGTACCCACCGCTGGCGCTCCATGTCGATGATGCGACGCTGATCTGCCGTTGCGAGGAGGTCTCCGCCGGTGCCATACGCGATGCCGCCAGCCTGGGCTGCCTCGGACTGAACCAGCTCAAGGCCTTCACCCGCTGCGGCATGGGACCGTGTCAGGGACGCATGTGCGCTGCTACCGCCGCCTCGGTCCTGGCCGAAGCGCGCGGCGTCGCGGTGGAGAAGATCGAGCCGTACCGGCTGCGCTTCCCCAGCAAACCTGTAACAGTCGGCGAACTGGCCTCGCTGCCGCCCGGTTAGTACTGCGTTCGAGAATTGCCGACGCGAATGCGCATCACGTCATGGCCGGCG